>OJJN01000341.1_pt1 | contig 11656 bp, 10 predicted proteins | sample 1596321 | NCBI WGS metagenome assembly OJJN01 (sample SAMEA4350123, study PRJEB24818) | metagenome | biome: human; feature: gut; material: faeces | place: Denmark | collected 2013-09 | reverse complement strand
TTAGTAGATGATGTTTGGTGTGTTTCTGTTACTTATGTTCATTTTGGCTTCTTGTTTTTTTTTTTTCAAGCAGAAGACGGCATACGAGATTTCTGCCTGTCTCGTGGGCTCGGAGATGTGTATAAGAGACAGGGTGCACATGGTGTAACCGTTGGCATCACTGTTGACGGTATCCGCCATCCACTGCATATCTTCAATCGTGGAGACAATGCGCGGCAGGCCGAGGATAGGACGCGGAGGATCATCAGGATGCACAGCCATTTTCAGGCCGCACTCTTCAGCCACCGGAATGATTTTATTCAGGAAATACGCAAAGTGCTCACGTAATTTCGCTTTATCGATACCGGCGTAACGTTTCAGGTGCTGGCGGAATTGTTCAAGTGTATAGCCTTCTTCCGCACCCGGAAGACCGGCAATAATATTGTTTATCAGTTTTTGTTTTTCGTCATCCCGCATGGTTTCAAAGCGGGTTTTGGCCTGCGCAAGTTCTTCTGCGGTGTAGTCCTGCTCAGCCCCTTCGCGCTGTAAGAGGTAAATTTCGAACACCGCAAATTCAATCTGATCAAAACGTAATGCTTTTGAGCCGTCCGGCAGCTCATATTCCAGGTCAGTACGGGTCCAGTCAAGAACCGGCATGAAGTTGTAGCAGACAGTATAAATCCCGCAGGCGGCGAGGTTACGCAGCGATTGCTGATAGTTGGCAATCCATTTTTCATACTCACCGGTCTGTGTTTTGATGTCTTCGTGGATAGGCACACTCTCAACCACGGTCCATTCCAGATGGTTAGCTTCAATCAGCGCCTTGCGCTTCTGAATTTCGTCTGTGGTCCAGACTTCACCGTTCGGGATATGGTGCAGCGCTGTCACGATACCGGTAGCGCCCGCCTGACGAATATCAGATAAAGTAACCGGATCTGCCGGTCCGTACCAACGCCAAGTTTGTTTCATACTAAACCTCGTTTATGCTCCGCGAATATCATCACTGTGTATTTGGTTGACCAATTAAATCCCCGGTGTGGCGAGTATTGCTGTCAAACCTTGCTGTCACGTGTACAGCGTTGTCATCTTCCTATCAACACAGAGAGACGTCAAGCCTGAAAACAATATTGGTCAACCAATATCACATTTTGTTTTATGATTAATTTATTGTTTTTACTGTAAATAAAAATACATCAACGAAAAGTGCGTTTTTGTTACTTTCATTTCACTAAATCGGTAAACCAAAATGGTCACTCATCCGGCAGGGCAGATGAGTGACAACACAGGTATTACGATGGTGTATAGTTCAGGACTAACTCAGGCAGCCACAGGCTGAGCTGAGGGAAATAGGTCACCACCGCCAGCGCCGCAATCAGTGCGATATACATCGGCACCAGTGGTTTCAGGACTTTATCAATACTGACGCCGCCCACGGAACCCCCGAAAAAAAGGGCGCTGCTGACCGGCGGGGTACGGATACCGATAGCCAGGTTGAATGTCATGATGATCCCGAAGTGTACCGGGTCAATCCCCATATCCATGGCGACAGGCAGGAAAATCGGGGTGAAAATCAGCACCGCCGGCGTCATATCCATAAAGATACCGACAATCAGCAGGATGATGTTAATGACCAGCAGGATAGTCAGCGCGTTATCGGAAATCGCCATCAGACCGTCAGCAATCAGATACGGCAGATCCGCGTTCGCCATCGCCCATGACATCCCCATGGAGGCACCGATCAGGAGCAGCACGATAGAAGTTGTCACTGCCGATTCCAGAATAATTTTCGGCAGGCGGCTGAAACTGACTTCACGATAAATAATCACGGCCAGAACAAAGCTGTAGATCACGGCAATCGCGGATGCTTCTGTCGCGGTAAAGATACCGGCGATAATCCCGCCCATAATCACCACGATCAGCATCAGTGACGGAACAGCTTTCCAGACGGTTGAGAAAAACTCATTCCATGTCGGGCGCGGTGCAACCGGATAACCGCGTTTTTTCGCGATAATCCCGGAAACGATCATCAGAGACAGCCCCATCAGGATGCCCGGAATATACCCGGCCAGGAACAGCGCGGCAATCGACGTACCACCGGAAACCAGCGAGTAAACAATCAGCGTGTTGCTCGGCGGGATCAGCAGACCTGACGGGCAGGACGCAATATTCACCGCAGCGGACAGTTCCGGGTCATACCCCTCTTTTTTCTGCATCGGGGACATGGTGCCGCCGACCGCAGCCGCAGAAGCCACTGCAGAACCGGAAATCGCACCAAACAGCATGTTCGCCATGATATTCACGTGCAGCAGTGAGCCCGGCAGACGACCGCCGATCACTTTTGCCACATTAATCAGCCGGGCAGCGATACCGCCCTGGTTCATAATGTTACCGGCGAGAATAAAGAACGGGATCGCCAGCAGCGAGAAGTTATCCACCCCTGCCGCCATACGCTGGGCGACAACAGTAATCGCGGAGTCGAGCGGCAGCGTCATGGCTATCGCCACTAACGATGACAGGCCGATAGCGAAGGAAACCGGAACACTGAGAACCAGCAGAAACGCAAAGGTGCCGAAGAGCGCGGCAATCACATACCAATCCATAATTAACCTCTCATCGCACCATTAATGGCTGTCAGTCAGTTCAGTATTTGCTGAACCCGGCTGAAAGAGTGAAAAGATATCAACCAGTGCATACATAATCATCAGTAAGCCGCTGATTGGTAAACAGAGATAGATGTAACCCATCTGCCAGCCCAGTGCCGGGGTGATCTGACCGCTTTCCAGTGTGGAAGAAACCAGTGTGCTGCCGCCGTACACCAGCACAATGCCTGCAAAGGCAATAATGGCAATCTGGATAAATAAACTGACAAACTGCTTTCTTGCACCTGACAGTTTCATAACGAGAAGATCAATCGCGAGGTGCCGGTGTTGTCCTGTGGTGTAAGCCGCACCAATCATGGCGACCCACATAAAAAGGTAACGGGCGAGTTCATCAGTAATGGTACTCGGGGAGCTGAGGATATAGCGGGATAACACCTGCCATGTCACACAGAACACCAGGAATGCTGATAAACAGATAGTAAAAACAGCAAGCCCTTTATTAATCAGCGCTACAAGGTTTTTCATTGGCCTTGTCCTTGTTCTTATTTTGGTTAACCAATTTGGCAACTGTCACACCAAATACAAATTTTGCTGTTCGAGCATAGTCTATCCCGCTGAAAACAGTGAGTGACGGTGATCACATTATGATTTGGTTAACCAGAGATTGGGGTTATTTTGTGATAGTGGTCAACCAATGAAGGTTTACCTTTTGACCACTTAGTGACTTGTGATTAAGGTGAGACAACATAATAAGAAGCTCATTTTCCTCCGGAGAACCCTAACGTGAAAAACAGCAAACGTATCCTCAGCACTGTTATCGGCGCGGTATTTGCTCTCAGCGCTACCCAGGCTTTCGCCGCCACCACGCTGAAACTCAGCCATAACCAGAACCGTGATCATGCTGTTCACAAAGCCATGACACAGTTTGCGGATGACGTAAAAACCAAAACAAACGGTGACGTCCGCATCCGTATCTACCCGGACGCGCAATTGGGCAACCAGCGTGAATCCATGGAATTAATGCAGAACGGTGCACTGGATATCGTCAAATCCAATGCTGCTGAACTGGAAGCTTTCTCACCGGCTTACTCCGTCTTTAACCTGCCTTACCTGTTCCGTGACAAACCACACTACGAAAAAATTATCTACGGTGATATCGGACAGGAGATCCTCGACTCCAGCAAAGACAGCGGGTTTGTCGGTCTGACTTACTATGATGCGGGCGCGCGCAGCTTCTATGCCAAGAAACCTATCCGCACACCGGACGATCTGAAAGGTCTGAAAATCCGCGTACAGCCGAGCCCGACGGCTATCTCAATGGTAAAAGCACTCGGCGGTAACCCGACCCCGCTGGCTTACGGTGAACTCTATACCGCCTTACAGCAGGGCGTGGTGGATGCGGCAGAAAACAATATCCCGTCCTATACACTGAGCCGTCACAGCGAAGTCACCAAGTTCTTCTCTCTGGATGAGCATACAATGGTGCCGGATGTGCTGGTGATGTCGACCAAATCACTGGATAAGCTGACACCGGAACAGCAGGAAATTGTGAAGCAGGCAGCCAAAGACTCCGCACAGACAATGGCGAAACTCTGGGAAGCCTCAGAGAAAGAAGAACGTGCGAAAGTTGAGAAGCAGGGTGTTGAATTTATCACCGTTGATAAAGTCACCTTCCAGGATGCGGTAAAACCGATGTATGACGATATTGCCAAGTCCAACCCTGAGTTATCCAAAATGGCAGATCGTATCCGCGACGTGAAATAATCTTCGTTGCACCTCTCAGATAAACCACCCTGTATTACCAATATTGGGTGGTTTATTTTATATTATAGTCATCAAAATCATTTTTGGTTGACCAATATCTGGTAAACTGACTCCGATTTCATTTTATTTATGGCACCACAGATGACTCAATTTATCGAATCAAAACGTCCTTATCAGGAAGTTGGCCACGCATTGCGTCAGATGATCACCAATATGCACTATGCTGTGGGTGATAAGCTTCCTCCTGAGCGCGAAATTGCTGAGATGCTCAGTGTGTCCCGTACCGTGGTACGCGAGGCACTTATTATGCTGGAACTGGAAAACCTGATAGAGGTCCGTAAAGGATCCGGTATCTATATTACTGACCTGCCGCATCAGAAAGACGGTTATACGGATAACGGTTCGCTCAATGCCGCCGGTCCGTTTGAGCTGTTACAGGCGCGGCAGCTGCTGGAAAGCAATATCGCGGAATTTGCCGCCACCCAGGCCACACCGGTGGATATCGCCAATATGCGCAGTGCCCTGCAGCGGGAACGCGACGAACTGAAAACCGGGGAAGATGAAACCGGCGACCGCGAGTTTCACCTGGCCATCGCGCAGGCGACCCATAACAGCATGCTGGTGGAGTTACTGAAACAATCCTGGGCATGGCGGGAAAACAACCCGATGTGGCTGAAGCTGCATACGCGCATCACCAATAAAGATTACCGCAAAGAGTGGATGACCGATCACCAGGTGATCCTCGCCGCCATGATTAAGAAAGACCCGGCGGCGGCCAAAGAAGCCATGTGGCAGCATCTGGAAAATGTAAAACAGCGCCTGCTGGAGCTGTCGGATGTCGATGACCCGAATTTTGATGGTTATCTGTTCAATTCCTACCCTGTTGACCTGGTGCGGAACTGATCCCCCTGCACACCTTTTTTACTCTCAGACACCAGAAACCGGGCAAAATCAGCCCGGTTTTTTTGACCGTAAAATAAAAATAATAACCTTATTATTCATAGTGTGATTCACCTCTCATTCATATAAAACATGCAATTGTCTGATATATAACACTTATTTTATAACAGAGAAATTTATTCTCTGCCGTCTGCGGCTGCGGAATTTTTTTAGAAAATTTTTTCTGACTACCTGTGCCACTATCCGGCCATTACAATAACCATTAAATATTCATCGCATATTTTACAGGACACCAACTATGAGTAAGAAAATTGCCACTGTGCTGATCCACGGCGGACAGCAACAGGATAAAGTGAACCATGCTATTTTCCCGGCGATCACCACCGCCAGTACGTTTGTGCAGACCAGCCTGAGCGAACACGGCGAATATGCCTATTCCCGCGTCAGTAACCCGACCCGCCACGCCTATGAAACACTGCTGGCCGATGTCGAGGAAGGGACTTACGCCACCGCGACCGCCTCCGGTGTGGCTGCTGCGGCACTGGTGCTGAATATCTTCCCGCAGGGCTCCCATATTATTGCGATGAAAGGCGTGTACGGCGGGACATTCCGTCTGTTTGAGCGCGTGGCAAAAGAGAACTGCGGCCACGAGTTCGATTATGTTGATCTCAATGATTTAGCCGCAGTACGCAGCAAAATCAAAGACAATACCCGCATGATCTGGATAGAAAGCCCGACCAACCCGTTACTGGAACTGGTTGATATTGAAGCCATCTGCGGACTGGCCAGAGAACACAATATCGTAACCTGCATCGATAACACCTTCGCGACACCGTGGAACCAGAAGCCCCTGACCATGGGTGCGGATCTGATCATGGTCTCCTCCAGTAAATATATCGGTGGTCACTCTGACTTGATCGGCGGCGCGGTGATCACCAACCGTGACGATCTCGCGGAAAGACTGAATTTCCTGAAAACCACCACCGGCGCGATTGCCTCTCCGTTTGATGCTTATCTCGCTCTGCGCGGCCTGAAAACCCTGGCACTGCGGATGGCGGCACAATGCAGCAATGCACAGGCCGTGGCGGAATTCCTGTCCGGTCACGACAAGATTGAAAAAGTATTTTATCCGGGCCTGAAAGATCATCCGCAATATGAGTTATGCAAAAAACAGATGCGCACCGGCGGTGCCGTGGTCACTATTCAGCTGAAAGGCGGCCTCGCAGAAACCGAAGCATTTGTGAAAAAACTGCGCTATTTTGTGCTCGCTGAATCGCTGGGTGGTGTTGAAAGCATGGTGAATCACTCCGCGACTATGTCCCACGGCTCCATGACCCGCGAAGAGCGCGAATCCATCGGTGTTTTTGACAGCACACTGCGTTTGTCTGTCGGCATCGAAGATATCGGCGATTTACTGGCTGATTTACAGCAGGCTCTGGCCTGACACAGCATCACTATCACAATAATAAAAGAGAAAGCGTATGCAGGACTATGGTATCTGGACGGTCATTACCCCGGTCGTCACAATTATTCTGGCCATCTGTACCCGTCAGGTGATTTTATCACTGCTGATCGGGATACTTGTCGGCTTTACTGTTATTCATGATCACAACCTCTTACTGGGGATCCGCGCGACCCTCGAAGGGATTATTGATGTCTTTAAATCATCAGGAAACGCCAAAACCATCATCTTTATGCTGATGATTGGCGGGATTATGCGGCTGGTCGTGGTGACCGGCGGTGTACGGGCGCTTGTCCGCCTGCTGACCAACAAAACGCAGATCATCAAAGGCCGCAAAGGTGTTCAGCTGCTGGCGGTGATTATCACGTCCCTGATTTTTATCGAAAGCTCGATTAACCAGCTGGTTTCCGGTGCTTCCACCAAAGCGCTGGCAAAAAAATACGGCGTGCCGCCGGAGAAAATGTCTTACATCATCCAGACCGCCTGTGTGTCTGTCTGTTCTTCCGCCATGATCAACGGCTGGGGTGCGGCAATGATGGGCGTTATCGGTGTGCAGATTTCTCAGGGGCTGATTACCGGCGAACCGTTTGATATCCTGGCTCATTCCATGGTTTACAACATCATGGCCTGGTTCTCACTCGCCAGCATTCTGTTCTATATCTTCAGTAATGTCTCCTGGGGACCGATGCGCAAAGCAGAAATGCGTGCGCAGGCACTCATCAGCTCTGCAGATGTTATCACCGGCACGCCGGAAGAAACGCACGACGAGCCGGAAGATGATAAAGACATTATTGATCATCCAAACTGTCATACGTCACTGAACTTCTTTATCCCGATCCTCTCCACCATTCTGATGGTGCCGGTCGCGCTGTATATCACCGGTGACGGCGAGTTCAGCAAAGGCAGTGGTTCCACCTCGGTTTACTGGGGCGTAATGTTCGGGACGGCGGTGTCATTTGTCTGGTTCCTGGCGCGCCGCGTGATGAATGTCGATACCTTCTTTAAAGAGCTCTATATCGGCTATGCCAATATGATTAAAATCAGCTCGGTGATGATCCTCGCCTTCCTGATGGGCTCTGTCTCTTCCGACCTTAACACCGGTGCCTATATTGCTCAGGTGACATCAGGGGTTATCGCGCCGGGCTTCTCTGTCGGCTTTATCTTCCTGATCAGTGCCATTATGTCACTGGCGACCGGCACCTCCTGGGGTACATTCGCCATCATGATCCCGATTGGTGTGCAGCTGGGTCTGTCTGTCGGTATGCCGCCGGAATATATGATTGGTGCGGCTATCGCCGGGTCTATCTTTGGTGATATGACCTCCCCTATCTCCAGTGATGCGATCGTGGCATCGATGGCGACAGACTGTGACCATATTGAGCATATCCGTACCCAGATGCCGTATGCGGTATTAACCGCGAGTTTTGCGCTGGCCGTCTATCTCTGGTTAGGATTCACCTACTGAGTATGACTGCGAATTCAATAAGGAAATGATATGTCTTCTTCTGTAAACACTGCTGGGGCAACCCGGCTGCAACAGACACTGGCGCAGTTCAGTAAGCTTAATCTGCTCAGCGGTGTCACGCCGCTGAATAAACTGAATAATCTCTCCCGCCTGCTGGGACGGGAGATTTACATCAAACGTGATGATCTGACACCGCTGGCGGCAGGCGGCAACAAGCTGCGCAAACTGGAATTCCTGATGGCGGATGCCCTGGAAAAAGGCGCACAGTTTATTGTCACTGCCGGAGCCATTCAGTCCAACCACGTCCGCCAGACAGCGGCTGTTGCGGCAATGTACGGCCTGAAATGTGTGGCGCTGCTGGAAAACCCAATCGGCAGTCAGGAAGCCAATTTTCTGAATAACGGCAACAAGCTGCTGACGGATTTATTTGGCACACACTGTGTGATGTGTGATGCCCTGACTGACCCGGATGCGCAGATGCAGGCGCTGATCAACCATATGCAGCTCAGTGATGCGTATATCGTGCCGGTCGGCGGCTCCAATATGCTGGGTTCCCTCGGCTATGCGGAGTGCGCCATGGAAATCGCGCAGCAGACACCGGAAGGCACAGAATTCGGTGCTGTCGTGGTCGCCTCCGGCAGCGCCGGAACACACGCCGGGCTGTCTGCCGGATTACAGCTGGTGATGCCGCAGACCCCGGTTATCGGTGTCACCGTATCGCGGGTATATGCTGACCAGGCGCCGAAAGTGGTTAAACTGCAAAACGAACTGGCACAGCTGTTTGATATTGAAACACCGGCACCGATTGTGCTGTGGGACAGCTATTTTGCCCCGGAATACGGCATGCCGAATGCCGGCGGGCTGGAAGCCATTGAACTGCTGGCGCGTCACGAAGGTATTTTGCTGGATCCGGTTTACACCGGTAAAGCCATGGCCGGGCTGATTGACCAGGTTCGCAGACATCCGGAAGATACTTCACCACTTCTGTTTGTGCACACCGGCGGTGCCGCCGGACTGTTCGCTTATCAGGAAGTGAGCGCAGCAATATAAAGCTGTCCGCCATAATATTATAATTTACAGATAACATCTGACAGATACCGGCAATATCCCCTGTTCCGGTATCTGTTATTTCCCGCCTCTCTGATAATACCTCTCATTTCCGGAAAAAATCACACATCAAATTCCGATGTAAATCATTATTCAGGCCGATAAAAAATCATTTCCTGTGTTCTTTTTTAAAAAAAATACGCGTGTGAGATGTAAGTAAATAATGCATATCCTTCCCGTTTTTTTTTCATTTATTATTCCGTAACATGCTGATATTCATTACATTATTATAAATTATTTTTATTACCCTTCATTACAAATGGAATAAAACAAACCAAATACAATAAAAATGCACATAAAAATCAAAAGATTATAACCAGAACTCTAAACGCAATAGTTTGAAACATCAGATTACACAGAGATACACCGCAGGGTATTCTCAATACATTATTTCGATATACTCATTCTGTGAGTTATTCAGAGACACTCATATATCTATAAATTAAACCAGACAACCAGTAATCAGCAGAAAAAATAATCTTCAACTCCGGACAATGAAAATTGTATTTATCATTGCCAGAATTTTTTCTGCCTTTATTTATTATTGTTTCGCATATAACACCACGATTTCATTTTTATTCAGCTGACACTGAATAATAAAAAACTCATTTAAATAAGGTTTAAGATGAAAAAATCTTTAATTGGTAAATCATTAATTTCTGCATTACTTGCCGGTACTGCTATGAGTGCATCCGCAGTTGATCAGACAGGTACAATTTCCTTTAAAGGCTTTATTTATAATGCCACCTGTTCGATTGATCTTAACGATACTAACTCTCCTAATGTTGATGTGTTAATGGGTCGTTATCCGACCAGTGCATTTACAGAAACCGGCACTATGGTTGGCGGAAAAGATGGCTACGGTGAACTGAATATTTCATTAACAGACTGCCCGGATCAGGGAAAAGTAAAATTACAGTTACATGGTAAGCCAAAAGATGGTGATAACGAGCTGTTAGAATTAGATAACCCGAACGCAAGTACAACGGCTAAAAATATTGCTGTCCTTATATTTGAGAATGGTGATACCAATAATGACCCTGTTGTGATTGATGGCTCAAAAACAGAGGAATATAACGTATCTTCCAGCGCATCATGGAAGGGAAGTTATACCGCATACTACTACAGTACCGCTGACGACGTTGAAGCCGGCCAGGCGGATGCAACGCTGAATTATACGCTCTCATATAATTAATATTTATGCGCAGATGAAATACTCTGCGCGCCCTCACTATAATAAAATAACCAAGGCTTAATCATGTTCACTAAAACAAATATTCTCTCTGCTTGTGCATTACTTCTTTTGGTATCAGAAAGCTATGCCGGTTTTGGTTTAGAAACAACCCGCGTTATTTATCATGAAAAAAATAACAGCGAGGGTGTTGTTGCCTTTAATACCGACAAAGGCAGAAATTATCTTTTGCAGTCATGGGTTGAAGATAAAGCAGGAAATGTCAGCCCTGATTTTGTTTCAACACCACCACTCGTCAAATTACGGGCTGAAAAAAAGAATACATTACAGATCACAAAAGTGGCGTCATTACCGGCTGACAGAGAGTCTCTTTACTGGCTGAATGTTAAGTTTGTGGCGCCGAGTGAGGAAGGCCAGGAAAACGTTCTGCGCTACTCGATGACCAACCGAATAAAGATTCTTTACCGCCCGGCGGCTCTCGATAACAGCCGGGATATTGAAACCTATGCAAATAAGTTAGACTGGTCTTTTTCAGGTAACCGCCTTACGGTTAATAACAGTACACCTTATTATGTGAATGTTTCAAAAATAACGGTTAACAACCAGGAAGTAAAACTGCCTTCCGGATATATATCGCCAAAATCGGCAGAGACAATAACGGCTCCGCAGGTAATTAAAGTACCGGCAAATGTAAAACTGACATACATTAATGATTACGGCAAAGCCGTTGAATTAAATTACTCTGTCAAATAACAGATGATAATGATGATGAAAAAATATCATAATAAAAACCATTTTATGTCATTATCCGTGATGTCTTTCCTTATGGCGGGGACATCTTTCTCTGTTATGGCTGATGATTATTATCCGGCCAGCCTATTTAACATTCCCGGCAGCAACTCACAACTGACTAATGAAGATGTCAATGTTTTCAAAGAAAATGATAATGCACCAGGAAAATACAAAGTAACTCTTATTATTAATAATAATAAAATTACCACAAAAGAGATTGATTTTGTTCTGAGAAAAAACAACGCCGGTAATGAAAAGCTCATTCCTTGTTTTTCAAGAGAAGAATGGGAAAACACAGGACTCGATTTTCCGTCATCAGATAATGATGATACCGGTGGCTGTTTTAATATCAATGACATTGAATATACGCTGTCTCTTATACACATCTCCGAGCC
>OJJN01000337.1_pt1 | contig 11697 bp, 8 predicted proteins | sample 1596321 | NCBI WGS metagenome assembly OJJN01 (sample SAMEA4350123, study PRJEB24818) | metagenome | biome: human; feature: gut; material: faeces | place: Denmark | collected 2013-09 | reverse complement strand
GTGGTAAGGTGGGGATAGGAGACGGGGGGGGGGGAATGGAGGGTGCCTCGGCGGCGTCGGGAGACGGGAGGTTGGCGCGGCGCGTGGCGGAGGCGGCGTGCAGCGGGGGGTGGAGCATCTGCGCCAGGTCGGCAAGCTCCTCGCGAAGATGACTGGCGTTGTCGACGAAGGCGCCGATGGCCTCGGCATCCGCTACCTTGGCGGACTGCTCCGCTTTCGCCGCGAACTCGGCTGGCGCCCCACCCTCGGGCGCTGCCGTTTCCGCCTCCGGCCGCGGCTCGGGCTCGACGCATCCGGCCTCGGTGACGGTTTCGTCTTCCGCCGCCTCGGGCTCGTCGATGGGCTCCGCCGGCCCGTCCGTGGTCTCGTCCGCATCGTCTTCGGCGAGGACATCGGGAGCGGCGTCTTCGAAAAGGGCCTCCTGGACGAGCGGCGGGACTTCCGCGCAGGGTTCCTCGCCATCCAGGGCGGGGCCGTAGCCATGGGGGGACTCGAAGGTGACGAGCTTCATCAACCATTCGCGTTCGAGCACCAGGGAGCGGTGTTCTTCCCGCCGCGAGGGGGCGATGGCCGCGTCCTGCAGGTCGATGAGGTGGTAGGCGAGATCGCTGGTCCGGCGGTTGCCGGTGGTGGCTTCGCGGACCAGTTGGCGGAACACCTGTATGGCCGCCTCGCAGGCCTCGTCGGTGTCGAGACGGCCCAGGCGGAAGCCGTCGTCGGTCTTGAACAGGGAGGCGATGTAGACGCGCGAGTCGTTTTCGTCGACCTGTTCGTTGAGGCTGTAGGCGATGAAGTTGCGGTCGCTGGCGGGAATGGCGAAACCACACAACAAGGCCGCATTCAGTTCCGTCTGCTCGGCAGTTTCCACACTGATGGTTCGAAGAAGCATAAGCCCTGGAGATCCCGTTGGTGCTTGAAAGATGTAACGGGCGAGGGTACCGGGAGCTATGGGCGAGGTAACTTGGACGAGTCCTATTGCCTTGTAAGAAAAATCTTGAAGATTTTACTGCGTGCCGTGCCCAGCGTACCGCGCAGGCTCCTCCGCTCGTACGGGGCCGGCGCGCTTCAGCGATCCGCCATCAGGACGACGATGGCCTCGGCGACGAAATCGGCGTTGCGCTCCAGGGTCTGCAGGTGGTTCATGACGACATCGTAGGTTTCGCCGCCTTCATGGCGCTTCGCCCAGATCGCCAGCTCCTCCAGGGCCATGCCGAGGGCACTCTGGTTCTGGTTGAGACGGCAGAGCAGGGCGACAGTCAGGTCGTGATCCAGCATGGCGGTACTCCTGATCCTGAAAAACTCAGCGTAGCCCCCCTGGCGCTCCGCCGACACGGAAGCGGTTCACGAAAAGACGAAGCGGTTCAGCCGCTGCCGACGGGGTGGCCTGCGTTCGTGGCCGGTGCCCACGGCGCAGCGCTTTCGATAGCCCCCCGGCAGCTTCGGACCGACCTGGCAAGGGGACCTATCCGAACGGCGAGGGTGGCCCGCGGTGGTGGCGCGCCGCATGGCCAGTTCCCCATGCCGCCTGGCTATACTGGCGGCGCGGGAACAAGACGCCGTCCATGAAGAGCGTCCCGGACCCGAACGTCGCGCTTCCTGTCATCTCCGCTACCTATCTTTCGTTCTTCTGCCGCGAAACGGCTTTCGGATGAAGGCGGCCGGCGGTCGCTCGTCGCGCCGTCCCGGGGTTTCCCTGTCCGTGCCGATCCGACCCGTGTTGCCAGCGAGGGGTATGTACGCAATGTCCGTGACCGATGCCAGTTTCCCGATCATCAACTGGTCGAAGGCGATGCCTTCGTTGCGCCAGCTGATGTATTTCGCCTGTGTCGCCGAGTACGGCAGCATCGGCCAGGCCGCCGAGGTGCTGCACGTTTCGCAGCCGTCGCTGTCGCGGCAGATCCAGGCGCTCGAAGCGCACATCGGCGAGGCGCTGTTCGTCCGCGGTCCGGCCGGGGTGAGCCTGACCGAAGTGGGCAGGGTGGTGCATTGCCGCGCGGTGAAGATCATCGCCGAGGCCAAGGCGCTGACCCGCGACATCGGCGACGGCGACGACCGCCAGTTGCACATCGGTTTCAGCCGCTACCTCGATCCCGGCTGGTCCGGCGAGCTGGCCCGGCAACTGAAGGAAGCGCGGGTGTGCAGCGCCGTTTCGCCATCCTGGGCGCCATCGCTGGACCTGCTCAGCCTGGTCCGCGAGTCGTCCCTGGACGCGGCGATCATCGGCGCGCCGCCGAAGGTGGTGCGCGAATACGAGCTGATGGAGATCGGCAGCTACGAGCACGTCATCGCCCTGTCGGAAACCCTGCACCGGCGACTGGCGCCCGACTGGTCGCTGAACGACCTGATTGGCGAGCCGCTGCTGGTACCGAAGGACTCGCTGTTTCCCGCCTACAGCCAGTTCATGAACGATGCGATGGATGCCGCCGCCTTCGCGCCCCGGCGCAGCGTGCGGCCGAACGACCTGAGCATTCTCCTGGCCCAGGTCGCCAGCGGCGACGGCTTCGCCTTCCTGCCGTTGTCGCTGACCAAGTTCGCCTATCCGGGGGTGGCCTTCACCGCTCTGCCGGCGGCGGTCAACGAAGGCTTCCGCCTGCCGGTGGGGCTGGCGGTGTCGCCGACTTCGCGGCTTCGCGCCAGCGACACCCAGTTCGAATGCTTCGTCGAGACCGCGCGGCGGGTCGCCGCCGGTTGAGGGACGCGGCCGGGAGCGCCGGCCGCGCGAGGGGCTTCAGAGAGTCTTCATGTACTCGACCAGGGCGCGGCGCTGCTGCTCGTTGAACTGCGCGTTGCCGTAGTCGTGGCCGCCATTGGCGTTGCCCGGCTTGCCGCTGTCGAAGAGGAAGCGGTTGGCGCCGCCGGCATCGGTGATGTAGCCGACGTTGACCGGGTCGAACTCGACGCTGCCGGTATAGAAGGTCCGCGGCCGCAGGTCCGGCGGCAGCAGCAGATCGTAGAGGGTCGCCACCGAGCCGTTGTGCAGGTAGGGCGGGCTGGCCCAGATACCGTTCAGCGGGCGCGCCTTGTAGGCCATCAGGTCGCTGGTCATCGCCAGGCACTGCTCCAGGCGCCGGGCCTTGTCGCTGCCGGCCGCGACGTTTTCGGCCAGGAGCAGGGCGCCTGGCGCGTCCGCGGCGGTCGCTTCGGCGCTGTCGGCGTCGGGGCTGTCCGGCACCGGACTGATCAGCGGCGGCAACTGCCCGTCGAAGATGCCCAGGGCGGCGGTCTGGAAGGCACCCAGGGCGACGCTCAGGCCGCGCGCGGCCAGGGCCTGGACCACCACTTCCTGGAGCACGTCCACCGCATAGGCCTGCTTGCCGTAGAAACCGCGCTGGCCGGTGCCGACGAAGGACAGGTAGGGCTTGCCGCGCACGTAGCCGGTCTTCAGTTGGGCGATGCTGTTGCAGGCGGTCCACGGGTCGGTGCCGATCGGCGCGACCTCGCCGCGCGCCTGCAGGTGGGTGAGCACGGTCTTCACCGGGGTCCGCAGGTCGTTGCGGTCCAGCGGCGTGTGGCAGCTGGAGCAATGTTGCCGGTACAGCTCGCGGCCCTCGGCGACCCTGGTCGGCTCCGGGGCGCCGAACAGCTGGTTCGGCCAGGCCGGCGGCTTCAGTTGGCCGAGCTGGTCTTCGATGCGGATCAGGTTGTCGACGTTGATGCTCGACGGGTAGCCGATGTGCAGCGCCGACTGGATCGGGCTGAGCACCTTGACGTCGGCGAATACCCCGACCGCCTCGCCGGCGTTGCGCGCCAGGGCGCCGACGTCGAACTTGCGGTTGTCGATCTCGACCACGTTGATGTGGTTCGGGTTGAAACCGGTCCACTGCACGCGGTCCAGCTGCGGTACGTTCCACAGGAACGGATAGCTCACGGGGGCGTCCTCGGCGCCGTAGATCTGCTCGTCGGCATGCAGTTCGTAGCCCACCGAGTTGAAGATCGAACCGATGGCGTCCAGGCGGCCCGGGCCGAACTCGGGATCGTGCGGCAGGTTGAAGTGCGAGCCGTCGCGCAGGCGCACGATGGTGGCGTCCAGGGCTGCCTGCAGGCGTGCCTTGTTGGCATCGTTGTAGCCGCTGACCAGGCCATCGGCGCCGAGCACCTTGCGGGCGAAGCGCTCGAACTTGGCGGTGTCGGCGCGGGTGCTCTGCAGGGCGCCGAGGATCTCCAGCTGGAAGCCGGCGAGGTCGCCCATGGTCTGCCCGCCGTAGACGGTCAGCTGGGTGCCCTGGTAGCTGATGTGCGAAGTGTGGCACATGCTGCAGGTCGGTCCGACCCAGGGTTCCCTGGAGCCCTGCAGGGCTTTCCAGCGCAGCTTGGTCAAGGTCAGGTCGCTGTCGTCGCTGCGGTCGACCGCGTAGCCCTGCACCACCTTCACGCTGGAACCGCCGAGGGTGTGCGGGACATAGCCGTACTGGCGGATCAGCGCATCGGACATCAGCGGTTCTTCGCTGGCGCGCTGCTCCAGCGCCACCAGCCAGGCCAGCGGCAGCATCCGCGAGCCCTGGCCGGCTTCCAGCCAGGCGGTCTTCTGGGTCTGGTTCCAGCCCTGGTCGAGGTCGACGCCGCTGTCGTCGGCGAATGCCGGGGCACCGGCGAGGACGGAAAGGATGGCAAGGCTGAGTCGCGATAGGGTCATCGGGCGGTTCTCTCTATTGGGCATGTGGGCGGGGCCGGCTCACAGGGTCTTGAGGTATTCGAGCAGCGCCAGGCGCTGGCTTTCGTCGTACTCGCGGGCGAAGTCGTGGCCGGCGTTGGAGTTGCCTTCCAGGTGGGTGTCGAAAAGGAAGGCGTTGTCCGGGCCGGGCGCGGTGAGGTAGCCGACCCGGCTCGGATCGAACTCGTGGCTGCCGGTGTAGAAGGTGGCCGGCCGTTGCTCCTGGGGCAGCAGCAGGTCGTACAGCGACGGCACCGAACCGTTGTGCAGGTAGGGTGCGGTGGCCCAGATGCCGTTCAGCGGGCGAGCGATGTAGCCGAGGAATGGATGCTCGGTAGTCAGGCAGTAGTCCTTGCGCGCACTCTTGTCGGTGGGGACTTCGCCGGCGGCGAGGCTCTGCGCCTGGCTGTCGGCAGGGGCGGCGCCGGCCAGCAGCAATTGTCCGGCGGGCACCGCTTGCAGGCTGTCGGAGCCGGGCAGGGTCTGCTGCCCGGTGACGATGGCGTGGATGATCTCGGCGATGCCGTCGGCCAGCTGGCCTTTCTTGCCGAGCATGATCTGGAACACCTCGGGGACCTGCATGTCGGCGATCTTCGAAGTCCGCCCGACGATGCCGACGCCGCTGGGGGTGCCGAGGGACGGTCGGAACAGGCCGAAGTAGTTGCCGCTGGGGCTGCTGAAGGTGAAGGTGTTGCAGGCCATCCACGGGTCGGTGCCGATCGGCGCGTCGTCGCCATGGGCCTTCAGGCGCACCTGGCGGACCTTGATCGGGGTTTGCAGGTCGTCGCGGCCGATGCTCGCATGGCAGGCCGCGCAGTTCTCCTCGTAGAGGCGCTTGCCCTGGGCCAGCCTGGCGCTGTCCGGGGCGCCGAACAGCTGGCTCGGCCAGGCCGGCGCCTTGAGCTTGTGGATCAGGCCCTCGACACGGGTCAGGTTGTCCACGCGGATGCTCGATATATAGCCCTCCAGGCCGGACAGCGGATGGCTGACCACGTCGCCGTAGTCGCCCTGGACCACGCCGATGTCGCCGGCCAGGTAGCCGAGGTCGAAGACCTGGCCGTTGAGGTCGAGGACCTTGACGTTGGGCACGAATCCGCTGGATTGCAGCTTGTCCATCTGCAACGTGTGCCACAGTGCCGGGAAGCTGGTCGGCGCGTCGGTCGGGTTCGCTTGCAGATGGCGGGCGCCGGAGTTGATTGCCGCGCGGTTGAGTGACTGGCCGGTGGCGTCGAGGCGCCCCGGGCCGGGTTGCAGGTCGGTCGCGGACATGCTCAGCAGGGTGTCGATCAGCGCCGCGCGTTTGACCAGGGCGGCCTTCAGCAGCTCGCGGTTGGCCGGGCTGTCCTCGCTGCCGAGGACGTTGCCGGCGAAGCGCGCGAACTTGTCGCCGTCGTCGCTGGTGCGGCGCAGCGCGGCGAGCACTTCGTCGAAGATCGCCTGGACGTTGGCCAGGGTGGCGCCGGCGTCGACGGTCAGTTCGCTGCCGCGGTAACTGATGTCGGTGGAGTGGCAGCCGCCGCAATTCAGCCCGACCCAGGGTTCGCTGGACGACTGGCGGGCTTTCCAGCGCAGGCGGGGGTCGGGGAACTGGCTGTCGTCCTGCTGGGCGAGGGCGAAGCCGCGCGGCAGGCGCAGTTCGCCGCCTTGCCAGTTGCGCAGGGGAAAGCCGAGGCGCCGGGGGTTGTCTGCGGAGAACAGGCGCTCCTCGCTGTCCGGACGCTCCAGCGCCTGGGCCCAGGCCAGCGGCAGCAGCCGCGAACCGAGCGAGGCGTCGTACCAGGAGGCGCGTTGCTCGGCGTTCCAGCCTTGCTCGAGCTGGATTTCGGTGGCGACGGCAGGGCTGCCGGCGGCGGCCAGTGCGGCGGCCAGCAGGACCCGCGAAAAGGTCGGATGCATCGTGTTCCCCTCATGGCTGACGACGTCTGCGTCCCCACAGGGCAGAGCGATGCAGTGCGCTCGATGGCTGGGCGTGCCGCCACTTCGTCCCTGACGGGAGCGCGCCGGCCGCGGCGCGCCGCGGGCCGGAACGTCCGGTTGGGCACTACGCTACGGAGTCGCGGCGGCCGGCGGGTAATGCTTTTTGTGCGACGGAAAAGGTATGGGAAACGGAACCGCCCGGTCCGGAAAGGGCGCGCCGGTCGGGCTTCGCCGTGCGCGCCAGGTTCGCAGGGCGGAGAGCGCCTAGGGCGTTGCCCGTTCTATCGGACAATCCCTGCCGGGCTTGCGGACGAAGACCAGGTAGAGTGCGCTGAGCAGCGCAAGGAACGGCACGCCGAAGACCAGGGTCATGCGGAACGCCTCGGTGAAGAAGGTGGTGACCAGAATCGCCGCCATCAGCGCCAGGCCGAGCAATGTCGACCAGGGCGCCAGGCGCATGCGGAAGGCCAGCGGCGCGCCGCCGTGGCGGGCGCGGTGGCGGCGGAAGCAGAGGTGGGTGAAGAAGATCATCAGCCAGGTGAAGAGGGCGCCGAACATCGACACCGCCATCATCAGGGTGAAGGACTGCTCGGGGTAGACCAGGTTGAGCAGGGTCGCCAGGGCGATACCGACGCTCGACAGCAGCAGCGCGTTCAGCGGCACGCCCTGGCGGCTCAGTTCGCCGAGGCCCTTCGGCGCGTGCCCCGCGCGCGACAGGCTGAACATCATCCGGGTGGTGATGTAGAGCTGGCTGTTCATCGCCGACAGCGCGGCCACCAGCACCACGAAGTTCATCACCCCGGTGGCGCCGGGCAGGCCGATCGCCTGCATCACCGTGACGAACGGGCTCTGGCTCTGCCCGGCCTGGTCCCAGGGGACGATGGCGAGCATCAGCGCCAGGGTCAGCAGGTAGAACACCACCAGGCGCACGATGGTCGAGCGGAACGCCGACCTCACCGCCTGTTCCGGATGTTCGGCCTCGGCGGCGGCGACCGCGATCATCTCCACGCTGAGATAACTGAAGATCGACACCACCACGGCGATCCACATGCCTTTCAGGCCGTGCGGGAAGAAGCCGCCGTGGGCGCTGTAGTTGTGCACGCCGTAGGCCGGGTTGGCGGAGCCGAACACCAGGTAGGCGCCGAGCAGGATGAAGGCGACGATGGCGGCGATCTTCAGTGTCGAGAAGCAGTATTCGAAGTTGCCGAAGGCTTTCACGCTGCTGGCGTTCAGGCCGATCAGCAGGGTCGAGAAGGAGATGATCCAGACCCATTCCGGGATACCGGCGAACCAGTACTTCATGTACATGGCCACCGCCGTGACCTCGGTGCCCACCGCCAGGACGATGGCCGCCCAGTAGGCGTAGCGCACCAGGAACCCGGCCAGCGGGCCGACGTAGTGCTCGGCGAAGGCGCCGAACGAGCCGGGGGTGGCATGGGCCACGGTCATTTCCGCCAGGCAGCCCATCAGCAGCAGGGTGATCAGCGCGCCGATGGCGTAGCTGAGCAGGACGCTGGGGCCTGCGAAACCGATGGCGAAGGCGCTGCCCATGAACAGGCCGGTGCCGATGGCGCCGCCGATGGCGATCATGCTCATCTGCGCGGCCGAGAGCCGCCGTTGCAGGCCCTGTTCGCGGCGCGAGATGGCCTCGAAGCCCTGGGGGTCGTTCATCTGGATGTCCTCTGGAATCTTATTGGGGTTCTTATGAATTGCCGAGGGAACGTCGGTGGCGATGTGCGGGTGCCGGTCGCGGGCTCCTGTGCGCGAGAGCGGTGGGTGCTCGTGGGCCGCCCCGGGAATACCGGCGCGGTCCGCGCGGGCGGGACTCAGGTCACCTTGTGCCGGACCTGGTAGCGCGGCTCTTTCCAGGCTTCGCTCTGGAGGATTTCCAGCAACGCCTGCACCGCATCCCAGACCTCGACGAAGCGGGTGTAAAGCGGGGTGAAGCCGAAGCGCAGGATGCCCGGCTCGCGGTAGTCGCCGATTACCCCCCGGTCGATCAGGGCCTGGACGATGGCGTAGCCCTGGGCATGCTCGAAGCTGACATGGCTGCCGCGCCGGGCATGCTCGCGCGGGGTCACCAGGGTCAGGCCGAAGCGTTCGCAACGGCTTTCCACCAATTCGATGAACAGATCGGCGAGGGCCAGCGACTTGTCGCGCAGGCGCTGCATGTCGGTCCGGGCGAAGATATCCAGGCCGCATTCGACCAGGGCCAGCGAGGTGATCGGCTGGGTGCCGCAGAGGAACCGGGTGATGCCTTCGCCGGGCTGGTAGCGCGGCTCCATGGCGAACTGGCGGGAATGACCGAACCAGCCGGACAGCGGTTGCCAGACACGCTCGCGCAGGCGCGGCGCGACCCACACGTAGGCCGGCGAGCCGGGGCCGCCGTTGAGGTACTTGTAGGTGCAGCCGATGGCGTAGTCGGCGTCGGCCGCGTGCAGGTCCAGCGGCAGCGCGCCGGCCGAGTGGGCCAGGTCCCAGATCGCCAGGGCGCCGTTTTCGTGGACCAGGCGGGTGACCTCGCGCATGTCGTGCAGGTAGCCGGTTTTGTAGTTGACATGGCTGAGCATCACCACCGCGGTATCCGCGTCGATCGCCGCCGGCAGTTGCTCCGGGTCATCTACCAGGCGTAGCCGGTAGCCGCGCTGGAGCATGTCGGTAAGGCCCTCGGCGATGTACAGGTCAGTGGGGAAGTTGCTCGATTCGGAAACGATCACCTTGCGCCCTGGCGCGTCTTCCTCCTGGATCCGCAGGGCGGCGCTGAGCACCTTGAACAGGTTGATCGATGTGGTGTCGGTGATCACCACTTCGCCGGCGCGCGCGCCGATCAGGGGCGCCAGCTTGTCGCCGAGGCGCTCCGGCAGGCCGCGCCAGTCGGCGCTGTTCCAGCTGCGGATGAGCCCCTCGCCCCATTCCGCGGCGACCACTTCGGCGGCGCGCTCCACGGCGGCCCGGGGGCGGGCGCCGAGGGAGTTGCCGTCGAGGTAGATCACGCCGTCGGGCAGGGCGAACAGTTGGCGCAGGTCGGCCAGGGGATCGCCGGCGTCGAGCGCCAGGCAGTCGTCACGAGTGGTCATCGGTTACTCCGCGGTAGGCAGGGCGCGCAGCACGGCACGCACCGGGCTGGCATCGAGGTGGGTGAATTTCAGCGGCAGGGCGAGCAGTTCGTAGTCGCCGGCGGGCACGTCGTCGAGGACCACGCCTTCGAGGATCGCCATGCCGTGGCGGCCCACCGCGTGGTGGGCGTCGAGGGTCTTGGAGTGCTGGGGGTCGAGCGACGGGGTGTCGATGCCGACCAACCTGACGCCGCGCTCGGCGAGGCACTCGATGGTGGCCGGAGCGATAGCGCAGAAGCCTTCCGGCCAGTTCGCCGGGACCCGTTCGAAGGTCCGTAGCAGCACCCGCGAGGGCAGGTCGTCGAGCTGGCCGGCGAGGTGTTCGGGGGTCACCAGCGGGTTAGCGCCGATACAGTGGATCACCCGGCACGGTCCCATGTAGATGTCCAGCGGCACCTGGCCGATGGGCAGGCCGTCGGCGCGGTAGTGCAGGGGGCCGTCGACGTGGGCGCCGGTATGCGGCGAAAGGGTGATCCGGCCGACGTTGACCGGGCACTGCTCGTCCAGCCGCGCCGCCCATTCCTGCTGGAACGGCGTGTCGCCGGGCCAGGTCGGCGTGTTCGGGTCGAGGGCGGGACTGATGTCCCAGTAGCGGAGCGAAGTCATTGTTTTTCTCCGGAAGTCCAGCGAATGATAATGAACGAGATTTCGGAGAATTTTCGTGCGAAATGCAAGGTCGCATGGCAATCTGTTCGCACAAAATTCGAAGATAGCTATTCATTCTGATAGGAATTGCACATGTCCCTGGACGCCATCGATCTGCGCATTCTCCGTCACCTGCAGCAGGACGGGCGGATGAGCAACCAGGACCTGGCGGAGAAGGTCTCCCTCTCGCCATCCGCCTGCCTGCGCCGGCTGCGCCTGCTGGAAAGCGAGGGGATCATCCGCGGCTACTCGGTGGAACTGGATGCCGAGCGACTGGGCGTGGAGCTGGAAGCCATCGTCCATGTGTCGCTGCGCCAGGACGTCGAGGGTTGGCACGAGGCGTTCATCGCCAGGGTCCGGGACTGGCCGGAGGTGGTCACCGCCTATGTGGTGACCGGCGCCACCAACTATGTGCTACGGGTCCGGGCGCGCAACCTCAAGCACTATTCGGACTTCATCGTGAACAAACTGAACCGCGCCGCCGGCGTCACCGATATCCGCTCGGAAATCGTCCTGCAGGAGATCAAGGCCGGTGCCGACCTGCTCGACCTGGTGAACCTGAAGAGTTGAACGGGGCGACCCCTCATAAAAGCATGAGTGCAATGAGCGGGAGGAATTTTCAGTCGTCGAGGGAAATAATTATTTTGTCTTTTTTCATGGGGTTACGAGTTATTAGCTAATGAATAAATAGTCTGCCGGAATTGATTTTCCCCGTGCTAGGTTTCCTCCGTCCCCGTTGCCGGGTTGTCAACGTTACACGGAGGTTAGGCGGTGAGTGAATATATCGAGACCGACGACGCAAGTTACTTCCGGGTCAGGCGCCAGGCCTATGTTTCCGCGGAACTGCACCGGCGCGAACTGCACGAGATATTCGACGACAGCTGGCTGTATGCCGCCCACCTCAGCGAACTGCGCGAGCCCGGCGACTTCATCACCCGCGACGTCGGCGGGCGCAACCTGATCATCCAGCGTCGCGCCGATGGCGAGCCGGCGGTCTACCTGAACGCCTGCGCGCACCGTGGGGCCAAGGTCTGCGCCGAGCGCCAGGGCAACAGCCAGCGTTTCACCTGTCCCTACCATGGCTGGACCTACGACAGCCACGGCAGCCTGATCGGCCTGCCGGACAAGGCCGCCTACCAGCATGCCGGGCAATGCCTGTCTCTTATACACATCTCCGAGCCCACGAGACAGGCAGAAATCTCGTATGCCGTCTTCTGCTTGAAAAAAAAAAAAAATCGTATGCCGTCTTCTTCTTGACAACAAAACATGGAAAGGTATGCTGGTAGGCAAAGCTATGATGTGACATGTCATGGAGGTATGGGTGATGGACAGACTCGTATACACACCACCTGAGCCCAGAGGCATAAT
>OJJN01000335.1_pt1 | contig 11723 bp, 10 predicted proteins | sample 1596321 | NCBI WGS metagenome assembly OJJN01 (sample SAMEA4350123, study PRJEB24818) | metagenome | biome: human; feature: gut; material: faeces | place: Denmark | collected 2013-09 | reverse complement strand
TTCTTTAATTAGTTTGTTTGTTTGTTGCTGTTGTGTTTGTATTTGTTTTATTTTTTTCTGTTTTGTATTTTTTTTTTTAATGATACGGCTACCACCTATATTTACACCTCTCTATTCGTCGGCAGCGTCAGAGGTGTATAAGAGACAGGGCTTTTTCAATCTACAATTTTCGTGGCGATTTCATTCGTGAGGTCGTACGTCGAGGAGCGAAGGTCTACGCTTTCGCTCCAGACTATGACGAGGTGACAAGCCGTCAAGTTTCGGAGCTTGGAGCAATTCCGGTTTCCTACAGCTTGAAACGTGCGGGCATGAATCCCTTTCAGGAGTTGCACGCGCTCCTGAGCCTGATCTGCAAGCTGCGGGCGCTGAAGATCGATGCCGTGTTCAGTTACTTTATAAAGCCCGTTATCTACGGTGGTATCGCGGCTTTTTTGACGGGCGTCAGATTACGCTATTCGATGATCGAAGGCGCTGGTTTCATCTATTCGGAAGAAGGCTATACCCATTTTCTACGGAAGCTGCTTAGGCCTGTCGTGACCTGTTCGATCAGGTTGGTCCTTCGGTTCTCGTCTCGTGTATTTCTGCTCAATCAGGATGACTATGACCTGTTTGTGAGCCCTCGGCTGGCCAAGACGGGACGTGCCTTGATATTGCCGGGTATAGGTGTCGATCTTGATTATTTTGCCGCGAGTTCTCCCGTGTTGCGGCCTATCACTTTCGTGTTTGTCGCTCGTCTTCTCAAGGAGAAAGGTATCTATGATTTTGTGGAAGCCGCGAGAATCGTTAGAAAACGCAGTCCGCTCGCGCGTTTTCTGGTCTTGGGAGGCGTCGACAGTAATCCAGGAAAGGTTTCACGGGAAGAAATGAACCAGTGGGTAGCCGAAGGCTTGTTGGAGTGGCCTGGCCATGTGCATGACATCAAGGCCTGGGTGGCCAATACGAGTGTATTCGTGCTGCCATCCTATTATAGAGAAGGTGTGCCGAGAAGTAGTCAGGAGGCCATGTCCCTGGGGAAGCCTGTGATAACGACCAACTGGACGGGATGTCGTGAAACGGTACTGGATGGTGTCAATGGGTTTCTGGTACCGATCAAGAGTCCGCAGAGTTTAGCCGCGGCAATGTTGAAGTTTATCGAGTCGCCTTCGCTCATCGCACGTATGGGAGAAGCCAGTAGATCGCTGGCAGAACAGCGCTATGACGTTTTCAGGATAAACAATACGATGCTTTCTGCGTTGTAGGGATCTGGCTGTGAGTTGTATGAAGGGTAATGCACCGGTACTTGCGGCCGTAGATATAAGCAAGGGTTTTAGAGTCTACAGGGCTCCTCATCAAAGGATGTTGCAGGCCATCTGGGGTGAGAGAAAGAAGTTTTATTCGGAGTTCTGGGCTCTGCGGAATGTGAGTTTCCAGGTTTTTCCTGGGGAGGTGGTTGGAGTAATCGGCTGCAACGGCTCCGGGAAGTCCACCTTGCTGCAGATACTTGCGGGTACCTTGCGCCCTACGAGTGGACAGGTGGTTCGCCCAGAAAGGGTAGCGGCATTGTTGGAGCTGGGGGCCGGTTTCAACATGGAGTACACCGGCAGGGAAAACATAATCTTCAATGCCATGCTTCTTGGACTGGGCGAGCAGGAGATTTCTGAACGCCTAGACGAGATAATCCAGTTTGCCGATATCGGTGAGTTCATCGATCGTCCGGTTAGAACATATTCGAGCGGTATGTTCGTGCGTTTGGCTTTCTCCATTGCGGCATATGTCGATGCCGATGTGCTGATCGTGGACGAGGCCCTGGCGGTAGGTGACGCCGCGTTTCAGTTCAAATGCCTGAACCGGCTTGAAGAACTGCTGCTGAAAGGCATCACCATCCTGCTGGTCTCCCACGATATACAGTTGATCAAGAGTTATTGTAGTCGAGCGATCTATCTATCCAAAGGTAGAGTGATATTCGATGGCGACTGTGAAACAGCCACGGAACTCTATCTGCGGGACAGTATAGAGACACAGCGGGCGGAAGTCCGCTCAGGAAGCCTGATCGCTTCTGGCGAACACGGGAACTCGGGAATTGCATATGGAAATGGGCAGGGCAGGTTTCTATCCATCCGCATGGGCGTACTTGACGAAGCCCGGGATTACTTCGATTCGGGCGAACGTGTCTGGGTCGAGGTACTTGTGCAACTTGACCTACCCGTCCCGGAGCACCCAAAGATCACCCTGACTATCCGTGACCAGCGCGGTTACAACCTCTATGGAATAAACAATTTATTGCTGGGCAAGGCTCTGAATGTCGAGCCTGACGGGCGCTTGAGAACACGTATCAGCTTCGACTGCGACTTGCAGGCCGGCGAATACGCCTTGACGTTTCGTCTGGAGAACTCTTTGTCGGAGTCCGTTTGCGAACTCATGGATAAACAGGTCAATGCGGCGATATTCAGGGTCTTCAATTCGCCCAAGTGCTTCGATGCAGTGGTGAATCTGCATGGAGCATTCGAGCCGGTTCCGTTCTGCTGCGAGACCCGGGCTACCCAATGAAGTCATCGTCTTTGACCATGGTATTCGTCGTCCACGCCGGCGAGCTGGAAATCAAGTCTGCCGTGTTGGCGGCTTCTCTACGCAAACGCTTTGGCTTTTCCATGGATATCATTGCTGCATGTCCATCGGGAAAGGCTGACTGGGGTGTGCCAAGCGATGCATCCCGGCGCTTATATGAGCGTTTGGGCATTCCTCTTTTGCCTATGGATAGTCCTTTCGGGCCAGCGTATCCAATAGGCAACAAGTTCGCGGCGTTGGCGCTGGGGCCGGCTGTTGGGCATACGTTGTTTCTCGACAGTGACATGATCTGTGTCGATGCATTCGAAGCTGACATGCTTTGTCGTTTCGATGCGGCACTCAAACCTGCCGATATGGCATTGGTGGCAAAACAGAACGATTACTGGCAACGCATATACGCCCATGCGGGATCGGCATTGCCTGGAGATCGGGTAGTGACCACTTGTTCCGGGGAAGCGATGCCTGCGTACTATAACGCTGGCTTTATCCTGGTACGTGATGCCAGGCGTTTCGCCGAAGTCTGGTACAGGCTCGCCGAACGCGTCCATGCGGATCCGCTGATCACCAACAAGATGCCCTGGCTGGACCAGCTGACGCTACCCGTCGCTCTGCACGCGTTGAACTACAAGACGAGAGCGCTCAGCGAACGGTTCAATTATCCGCTTCATATCAAGCCGCTATCCGCTGCGTCCCTACCACCATTCTTCTGCCACTACCATTCTCTCGACACACTTGTCCGCGAGCGTTCGCTATGGGCCGAACTGGACGAACTGGCCAAGCGTTTCCCTGAGCTGCGCGAAGTGCTTGCGCTGGATGCCAACTGGAAGAAGGCAATCCTGGCTCCTGCACCTCGGCTGGCTTTTTCGGAAGGTGATTCCACCGGCACTGTCGAGGCCGGACAGGACCTGGTGATCACCGGGATTCCCCGGAGCGGAACCAGCCATCTATGCCGTCTGCTCTCCCAGCAGCCCGACACCGTGGTGCTCAATGAACCTCCTCAGGTATTCGAAGCGCTGAAACTCTCGCCTCTTCCTTGGGGACTGCCACGCTACTACGGAGAGTTACGTCGCGACATCCTGGCGGGCAGGCCCGTGCCGAACAAGCATGTGAATGGCCGCCTGGTCGACGACACTGCCAGGGGCAACGATCAGTCCAGCGACTATTTCGCTGAGGTGCGGGGGGCTTCGTTTCACCTGGGAACGAAGAACACGCTTGCCTATATCGCCCGGCTGCCCCTGATTCGCAAGGTCATGCCGACGGCGTTGCTGATCGCAACCATCCGTCATCCCTACGACAGCCTGAACTCCTGGGCGAACACCTTCGAGCACCTGCGCCAGGCTGCCGTCGAACGCCAGCCGTTCGGATGTCCCGATGACCTGGCCCTCACGGGATGGCAGCGCAAGGCACTGCTGGCCATTGCCGATACCGACCACCTAGCTGTCCGGCGTGCTCTGTGGTGGCGTTACCTGGCACTGCAACTGGAGGACGCCGGGGATTACGTCCAGTTGTTGCGCTACGAGGATTTCGTCGAGGCGCCGCAAACGACCTTGGCCGCTCTGCGAAACAACCGCCCCTTGCCTTTCGACGAGCCTGCGGTGTGGAGCAAGGGGCTGGCGCCGGACGAGCAGGAGCTGGTTGCCAACATAGTCTGCGACGTTGCCGAGCGATTCCACTACGTCTTGTAGAACCGGGAGAACGCCTTATGCCGGATATCAGTTTAATCATGAATTTCCATGCGGAAGACGTGCTGGCGCATTGGAGCCTGCTGGGTTTTCAACGCATGCGTGAATTCGCGTCGCACCATGGGGTTTCCGTGCAGTTGGTGGCGGTGCTCGACCGCGCCTCGCAAACGACTCGGCGAATCGTCAGGCAGCATCCGGTCCTACGCGAGGGCGACAAGGTCCTTCAGGTCGAGCATGGCGATCTCGGGCTTTCCCGGAACGCCGGGATCGATAGCGCGGATGCGTCCACGGTGGGGGTGTTGGATGGCGACGACTACTGCTCGGCGAACTGGTTGGTCGAAGCCCTGCAGGTGGTATCCGAGAAGGGCAATGGTGTCGTGGTCCATCCCGAGTACACGGTGAGCCATGGAGCCTGCCATTTGCTGGGGCGTTCGGTAGATCAACTGAGCGAAGACTATCCCGTGGAAAGTTGCTTCAAGCATCACCCATGGGTCTCCGTTGCCGTAGCCGAGAAAGCCGTATTCCAGGAGCTTCCATACCTGGAGACCCGAGTCGGGAAATCCGGCTTCGGTTATGAAGATTGGCATTGGAATCTCGAGGTGATTGCGTCCGGTCGGAAGCACACCCTGGCTAGCGGCACCTGCCTGTTCTATCGCCGCAAGGAAGCATCGATGTTGGCCGTCATGGGCACGCTGAACGCAGTGGTTCGCCCGGGACGATTCTTCGATGGACGGTGTTTCGATCATTAGCCGGCTTCTCCGGGGCCGGGGAGGCACATGCCTGCCGCGGCAGCCCCGCATCGATGAGCCGAGCATCCAGCACTTCTACCAAGTGGAACTTTCCTGATGAGCCTGAACGGCAGACTGAAAGCTCGTGCGGCCAGCTTCGCTCGCACAGCCTATCCACCTATTCTTGGATCGTTGCGGCGGGTGCTCTCCGAGCGCCAACTACAGCGCTTCATACTGGTCTGCGACCGTTTGAAGGGCTGGTTGCTCAAGGAGGCAGTCGTCGTACCGTCACCCTCTCCGATGGCGCTGCCGCCATGGATAGTCGACGAAATGAAGGCGTTGGCCCGGATCGAGCCTGCCCTGTATCCCTCGGCGGCGAAGCTGCGCGTTTTCACTTCCTGGAAGGCCCCGATAGATAACGGACCGGCGCAACTGTACCGGGGATGTCTGGCGGACTTCATCGAATATGCGCCGGATATGGTCTTCCTCGTCCCGCATTTGCAGCGTGGTGGCGCTGACCTGGGAATCCTGCATCATGTGCGGTTATGCGCCGAGATGGGCGTGAAGGTGACGGTAGTGGTCACGCGGGATGTGGTGTCTCCCTGGCTCAACCGGCTTCCGGCGGAGGTTCGGGTGGTGGAATTCGGACGCCTGGGCAATCTGCTCGGCGAGGAGGACCGGCGCCTGGTACTGCTGCGCCTTTTGCTGCAATGTCCTGCCAGGAGTCTCCACATCATCAACTCGCAACTGGCCTGGGAACTGCTCGAGCGGCATGGCAAGACGTTGACGTTCGAGGGTAAGCGGATTTACGCCAGCGTCTTTTGCGACGACCTGGACGGCAATGCGGTTCGCTGCGGCTATGCCAGCGAGTTCCTCCCACGGTCCTGGATGCACCTGGCGGGCCTGCTTTCGGATAACCGGACCTTCCTCCAACAGATTCACGAGCGGGACGGCATTCCGCCGGAGCTCATGCATGGGCTCTACTTTCCCGCCAGCGACCATGCAGAGGCGATTCCGACCGCAGGCTCGACGATTCTTTGGGCCAGCCGTATCTCGCCGCAGAAAAGGCCGGGCCTGCTCTACGAGATTGCCCTGGCGCTTCCCGAATACCTGTTCGAAGTCCATGGCGAGGTCGATCCTGCTTGCAGGGGAGAAACCCAGAGGAAGCTGCGACGCCTGCCGAATGTCAGGCTTCATGGGCGTTACGACTCCTTCCAGGCCCTGGCTCGGCAGGGGCGATATGCGATGTTGCTGTATACCTCTCGCTATGACGGCTTGCCGAACATCCTGCTCGAAGCCACTGCCGCAGGGCTGCCCATAGTCGCCCCCGACGTCGGGGGTATCGCTGAGTTCCTGAATACCGAAACGGGCTATCTGGTCGGCGCTGACGCCGATGCCGGCGAGTTCGCAAGGGCAATCAGGAGTGCGCTGGGCAATCCCGGGGAGACGGCGAGACGGGTGAAACGCGCCCGCGAGTTGCTGACGCGACGTCATGGCTGGGCCGCATTCAGGGATGCGGCCAGGAACATACCCGGCTACCTGCCTGGGGGCGTGCGGCCTGAGCAAGAGGTCTCCATGGAAACCGAACCGGTGTCCAGGTGAAGGGCGTGAGGTCGGCCCATTTTCTGCAGCGCCTGATATTTTCCCTACCGCCTGCTTTTCGTTCGTGGCTGGGAGAGAAGGGAAGGCACCTGGTCCATCTTGTCCTCGATATCGGTTCGGCCTCGGCGCTCCGGCAGGATTCCGGGCACGCCACTCAGTGGGATCCGCAGAAGCCCCTGCTGAGCGTGGTCATTCCCTGCTTCAACCATGGGAGGTATTTGAGGCGCGCGCTTGATAGCCTGGCTCGGCAGAGCTTCCAGGACTTCGAGATCATTCTGGTCGACGATGGTTCTGATGACCCTTCGACCCTGGGCCTCCTCGAGGCTCTCCAGGAGCCCGGGATGACGATCCTGCGCCAGCCCAATCGTGGGCCATCCGCCGCGCGGAATGCCGGTGTGGCGCGGGCGAGGGGGCGTTATATCTGCTGCCTGGATGCGGATGACTGGCTGGCGTCCACCTATTTGGAAAAGTGCCTGGTCTTGCTGGAGGGAAACTCTGGCGTCCGCCTGGCGTACAGCTGGGTCCAGGTGGTGGGAGAGGAGCATCGGCTGCATCGTTCCGCCGGCTTTCATCCCGGACTGTTGCGTTACTTCAATCCGTTCTGTGTCTCCGCGATCTTTCATCGCGATGACTGGCTGGCGGTAGGCGGTTTCGACGAAGCCAGGCAGGCACAGTTCGAGGATTGGGATTTCTGGATCGCCCTGGTCGGATGTGGGGTGCGAGGCAGGCTGATCAGGGAACCCCTGTTGTTCTATCACCGCCAGGTCGGCTCCAGACTGGAGACCGGCAAACGTCATGCCTTGAGTTCTTACAAGCGCATGCGGACTCGCCATCCTCGCCTCTATCGAGGGAGTCCATTTCTTCGAGCGCAGCGGCAAGGCTATTACGACTGCTGGGCATATCCTCCTCTGCTCAACCTCTCCCGCGCCGACCAATACAACGCCGTCCTATCCGATGCGGTAGCCGTGGTGGCCGACGCGCCGCTCACCGAGGACTGGAACGCATGGCGTCGACAATTCGATGAGCTGCCAGCGTCCTCGACGGTTTTCGTCATTGCCGGTGGGTGCCGAAAACTCCCGGGCTGGCTGCTGGAGAGGGCGAGCGCCATCTACTGGCTGGACGACCTGCTGCACGAGCGGCAATGGTCGGCTTTCATCGATAACTTCAGGCGGACCCGCGGAATCTCCAAGGTGTTTTCCGTGGGCAGGACGGCGTGGTGAAGGTTCTTTCGCGAGGTCCCGTCGCCGATGCCGTGCCGTTGCTGTCCATCCTCACGGCCTGCGATTGCAGCGTGGAGGAGCTCGAACGAATCGCCGCATTTCTCGAGACGCAGACGCTGAAACGCTGGCGCTGGATTCATTGCCCAGGAGTGGACAGTGACTGTCTTCCGGTAGAGGGGATGGCGGTACTGTACTTGCCGCGAGCACCGGCAGCCCTGAGGGCGACTGCTCTGGAAGAGGCGATCTGGTTCCTGCTGTCCCGACCGACCCTGCCGTGGGTCGAACTCCGCGAAGATGCGCGACGCGGCGACCTCTTCGTCAGTCGCAGGTCGTTGCCCGAGGGCCGTATTGGCGCAAGGCTGAACGGGCGCAGGCAGCCTTGCTCGTCGGCCATGCTGGCGCCGGGGAGCTTGCCTAAGGCCCCGGGAAAGCGCCTGTTGCTGCTGGCGCCCTGGCTTGAGCCAGGCGGAGCGGATCGTTGCAATCTGGATCTGCTTCGAGCCTTGGCCCGGGAGGGCTGGATGCTGACGGTGGTCGCCAGCCTGGCGGCCGAGCATCGGTGGCGGGATCGTTTTACCGCGCTCACTGCGGATGTCTGGGTGCTTCCGGACTTTCTGTCTGCCGAGAAAGCTTGCGGCTTCCTTGCTTATCTGGTGGACAGTCGACAACCCGACCTGATGCTGCTTTCCAACTCTGCATTCGCCTATGACGTGCTGGGGTACGTCCGGACCCGCTACCCGGGCCTGCCCGTGGTCGACCTCAATCATATGGAGGAGGGCTGGGACGATGGCGGCCATCCGGGTAGAGCCGCTCGATGCACTGCCTTGCTGGACAGGCACTGGGTCGTATCCGGGCACCTGCGCCACTGGCTGCTCGACCGTGGCGTCGAGGCGAGCAAGGTCGAGGTGTTGCACTGGTTCGCCGATGTGGACTCGTGGAAACCCGACAGCCTGACGCGCGCGAAGGTCCGGGCGCGCCTGGGAATAGCTCCGCAGTGCGTAGTGATCGCCTATGCGGGGCGGCTCTGCGCGCAGAAACGACCGGAGCTGTTTGCCGCCAGCCTTGGCGAGTTGGCGCGCCGTGGTAGTGATTTCGTCGCGTTGGTGCTGGGCGATGGCGAGCTGGCAGGGGAGCTGCGGAACGACCTCCGGCGCCATGGCTTGGCCGGGCGGGTACGGATGCTGGGCTGGCAGGACGAGGCTGCGTTGCGCGAGTTGTTCCAGGCCTCCGATATATTTTTCCTGCCATCGGCCGGCGAAGGTATCGCACTGGTTCTCTACGAGGCGATGGCGTGCGGAATGGCCATAGTCGCAGCCGATGTCGGCGGTCACGCAGAACTGGTCTCTGCCCACTGCGGCTTCCTTGTTCCGCGGCGCGATGCCGAACGAGAGGCCAGGGATTACGCCGCTAGGCTCGAGAGCCTCATGCGCGAACCGGAAATGCTGAGGCGGATGGGGCAGAACTCCGCACGCCGCATCCGCGAAGCATTCACCTTGTCTCTTTTCGAGCGGCGTTTGCGGGAGTTGCTGGAACGCGTGCCGGTTTCGACTCCATGCGGCGTTTGCACGGATAGTCCGGTGCCTGCCCTGGGGGCGGCCAGGCTGTCCATGCAATGGGCGTCCTACCGACTGGCAAACGGATTGCGCTGCCGGCTGGATATCCAGAAGCACGGCCGTTTTTCAAGATTCCTGGAGCGATGCGCGAAGGGGGTGTTCTTCTTGCGCACATTCGGGGCGAAGGCGCTTTGGCAAAAGATCAGGAAACACTGAATGAATAGGGAGGTTTCATCCATGACGCCCAGGGTGGTGGTGATTCTCGGCATGCATCGCTCCGGTACGAGCGTACTTTCCGCCGGACTCGAGGCGCTCGGGGTTGAGTTTGGCGAGAATCTGATCCCACCCAGGCCGGACAACCCCAAGGGATACTGGGAAGATGCCCGCCTGGTGGCTTTCAATGACAGAGTCCTGGCCCTGTGCGGGTTTTCGTCGGGCGACGTCGGGTTGTCCAGTCGCCGGGTGCTGGGCGTCGAGCGATTCGAAGAGATCGTCCAGCAGGCCATGGCGCTTTTGACTGAGCTACTGGCAGGCAAGGCGCTGCTGGGTATCAAGGATCCGCGTATGCCGCGTCTGATGCCGATCTGGCAAGCCGCGTTCGATGCATTGGGGCTATGGGTCGACTATGTCATTGCGGCTCGCCATCCTCTTAGTGTCGCGGAGTCTCTTGCTGCCCGTGACCACTTGAGTCGGGAAAAGAGCCTGATGCTCTGGTACGAACACTCCTGTCGCTCGATGCAGTGGGCGCTCCACAAGGGGGCCGTGGTGGTCGACTACGATCGATTGCTGGCTCTGCCGCAACAGGAACTGGGCCGTATTGGCCATCGACTTTCCTTGCCGGTGGACGAGTCGGCTTGCGCCCGCTTCGTCGGTGATGTCCTGGATGTCGAATTGCGTCACTCATCCCATGATGCGAGCGCGTTGGCTGCCGCAGCGGGAAGCTTTCAGGCGCTGCTCGAGGTGCACGAGGCACTGCAGCAGCTTGCCGTGGACCGGTTCGACATCGAAGGGTGGAAGGGCCTGGAGCGGGAATTCAGCAGAGCGATGCCGTTGCTGGAGTACGTGGGGGAGTTGGACAGGCAACTCTGGCAATCGGCTTCGTCCCACAACGAGAGCATGACGCGGTTCAGCGAGCAGGTGGCTGACCTGGCCATGAGCTGTACCGCACAGAGGCAACTGAATGATGGACTGAGAGATCGCTTGCTTGAGGCCGGTGCTCGGATCGAACAGAACGAACGAGCCATGCGGGAACTTTCTCGGCGATTGTCGGCGTGTCGCGAAGAGCTTGCTTCCGCTCAGCGCAATCTCGCCGAAACGGACAACTTGCTACGGCGCACGCAGATAGATCGCGATGATACTCACGCCCGTTTGATGGCTATATTGGACAGTCGCTTCTGGCGTTTCACGAAACCCTTGCGAAACCTGTCCCGTCTGTTCGGCAGCGAGACGGGGTGTCCCTGAGCGCAAGCTGGAAGTGGGGCTGCGGACGGTTCGTGCCTCCAGGCCCAGTCATCTTGTCAGGCTGGCTGGTTCGTCTCCAGGTAGGAAATGATTCGCTTCACCGCCAGGTCGGGGTCTTCTGAAAGTGTATCGATCGTTATGTTCGGCTGTGCGGGCGTTTCGTAGATCGAGTCGATCCCGGTGAAGTTTTCGATCTTGCCCGAGCGTGCTTTCCTGTACAGGCCTTTGGGATCTCTTCTCTCGCATTCCGAGAGCGGCGTATCGACAAAGACCTCAATGAAATGCTCGATGCCGATAAGTTCCCGAGAGAGGTTCCTGTCTCGCGAAAATGGCGAGATGGTTGCCACGATCACGATAAGGCCGGCTTTCAGCAGGATTTTTGCCACTTCCGCGATTCTTCGAATGTTCTCGGTGCGATCTTCGTCGCTGTAGCCAAGGTTTCGGCACAGGCCAAGGCGCAGATCGTCGCCGTCCAGGAGAAACGTATGTTTCTTCTGTTCGAAAAGCGCTAGTTCCAGGGCATTCGCAATAGTGGATTTTCCAGCGCCACTCAACCCGGTCAGCCAGACGACCGCTGGGCGTTGGTGCTTGAGCGCACTGCGTGTCTCGTTATCGATCGATCGTTTTCCATGTTCACGAGGGTTCATCGCTGTTTCTGCCTGGAGGATTGGTTAACTGCATGGGAAGGGGGGGCTCCCGAAGTTGGACTTGGATTCCGTTGGGGGCCGGTACTTCTTCTAATGCGCGGTCAGGGCGTGTTTGTGCAGTTAGTTAAGTTAACGTTGCGCCAAATAAGTGCGTATAAGAAATTTCTTTATTTTCAGTAGGATGTTCTTTCTGTCTCTTATACACATCTGACGCTGCAGACGAATAGAGAGGTGTAGATCTATGTGGACGACGTAACATTACAAAAAAAAAGAGGAACACCTTAAA
>OJJN01000328.1_pt1 | contig 11842 bp, 9 predicted proteins | sample 1596321 | NCBI WGS metagenome assembly OJJN01 (sample SAMEA4350123, study PRJEB24818) | metagenome | biome: human; feature: gut; material: faeces | place: Denmark | collected 2013-09 | reverse complement strand
AAAGTCTATCTCGGTTATGCTGACAAGCTTACCTTGTGTGTCCGGTTTCTCCCGTTGCTGTTCTTCTCTCAGCCTACCCCCACTGGTGGTGCTCTGTACCACATTTTTATTTTTTTTTTTTTGTTGTACATTTTTTTTTTTTTTTTTCAAGCAGAAGACGGCATACGAGATTTCTGCCTGTCTCGTGGGCTCGGAGATGTGTATAAGAGACAGCAGCACATCACGGTCACGCAGCTCCATACCGCCGGTCGCGCCGACCATCACCCGCCGGAAACGCCGCCAGCGCTCAATCCCCACCACATTGGCACCGTAGCGGGTACGCAGATGCAGTTCATCCAGCGTTTTACCGATCAGCGGTGAGCCGTTACGCACAGCAAGACGCCGCGCACGGCCGCTCAGTTTGTAGTCGCGGATCAGATCACGAAAGGTACGCCGTACATTGTCCCCTGCTTTCTCCGGCTGTTTGCTGCCCAGCCAGTGGCGGGCAATCAGCATATAGCCGACACCGGCCAGCAGGATCAGTAATCCGATAGGGGTAATCGAGAAGAAGTTAAAGCCTTTGATGCCTTCCATTTCCAGGACACTGTTCACCACCATGTTCGGCGGTGTTGCCACCAGAGTCATCATGCCGCTGATAAGCCCGGCGAAGCCGAGCGGCATCATCAGCCGCGAGGGGGAGATTTTCATACGTGCGGAGACACTGAGCACGACAGGGATAAAAATGGCCACCACACCGGTCGAACTCATAAACGCGCCGAGCCCGGCAACACTGACCATCAGGAAGACCAGCAGACGGGTTTCCCCGGAACCGGCCACCCGCACCAGCCAGTCACCCATCTGATAGGCAACCCCGGTACGCACCAGCCCTTCCCCAATCACAAACAGGGCGGCGATCAGCAGAATATTGGGATCACTGAAACCGGCGACGGCCTCATTAACCGTCAGCGTGCCGCTCAGTACGAAAGCGGTGATCACCAGCAACGCCACAACATCCATCCGGACTTTGTTGGTGGTAAATAAAACAATGGCGATAAACAGCAGGGTCAGCACCCACACGAGTTCCGTATTCACCAACGTCCTCTTTCGTCAATGCCCGGACAGCGAACATCCTGTCTCATCGTTTTTGTTAACGCACAGCCCGTTTTCCCTCATCGTCTAATCGGTGCTGTGCAGCGGTGTTCCGGCTGTCAGCCGGGACGGCGGGTCAGTGTTACCGTACCGTCCGCCGCTTTCTCAACCTCAATTTCTGTCAGTGAATCCACCCGCATAGCCAGTTCATCCGTGCGCGGTGTTCCGGCAGGAACATGCACGGCAATTACCTGACAACCGGCATCCAGCCCGGAGAGCAGACCGGCGGTGGCATCCTCAAACACAAAACAGTCGCGCGGCGCCAGCCCCAGCTTTTCCGCGCCCAGCAGATAGGGCTGCGGATCCGGTTTGCCGCGGGTGATATTATCCGCCGTCACCCAGGCATCCGGCTCCGGCAGATTTGCCGCACTGTGCCGCGGACGGGCAATAGCCACAGAACCGGAGGTGACTATTGCCCACGGAATATCAAGGGAGGTCAGACGCGCCAGCAGTACCTGCGCACCGGGCAGATCCGTGACCTGATCACTCTCCCTGATCTCCTGCTCTGTCACCCACGCCAGTTGCGCGGCAATTTCATTCTCATCCGCATCCGGCAGAAAATGGCGGATGGACTCAACCGCCGGTTTGCCGTGAATAAAATGTTTTACTTCATCCTCATCCGCACCGATACGGCGGGCAAACGCCAGCCAGGCACGCTCCACCACATGCAGGGAATCGGCCAGTGTGCCGTCCAGATCAAACAAAAAACCTTTTGCAGTCAGTGCCATGCGTGCCTCGCCGTTACGGATACCGGAATATTATGCGTTAAGGATCTGATTAATTTCCACTTCACTCAGGTGATACTGACGCGGGCAGTTATGCCATGCACCGAGCATACGGACATATTTATCCCACATCGGCGTCTGGGAGTTAAAGCCGTGGCTGCCGCTGTCAAAGTGGGTATAACGCCCTTCCGTATTTACCAGAAAACGCACATAACTTAAATAACGTGCTTCAGTCGCCGCATCAAAACCTAAGAAGTGGATACGGCGCGGGTCGATATCTTTTGCTTCTTTCAGGTTATCGAAGGAGATACGCAGTGCGTGGTACATTTCCATCATATCAATCACACGGCGGCAGATTTCTTCCGGCAACTCGCCGAAATCGCGATCCAGCTCGCGCATCTGCAGCCCGAAGCCGCGCTCAATAATAGTCTGCTGGCGGCGGTAGCGCTCGGCATTATCCGGATCCAGCATAGCCATCATTTTATACTGGTTAGAGAGGATAAGGCGTTGTGCGTTGGTCATTTCCATGGTGTATCTCCTGAAAAAGTAATCCGGGGTATGGTCAGAATCATCGCATTACTCAAATCTATAAGATAGTGAAATACACACCTTTTTTGATCTCAGCGGGGAATTTCGCCCGGGTAATTATACGGAGAGGAAAAACAGGGGGTTACAGAAGCTGAATCGATTAATAAAGGAAGGGGTTCTTCCGCCCGCATAACCGGGCGGAAAACAGCGCAACTTACAGGTCATCCAGAAAAGAGTTATCCAGCTGCTTAAAAGCGCGTTTCAGTAACTCGGCCAGTGCCATATAATCCGGTGTGCCCTCAACCGGTGCAATCGCAATCCCGGCTTCGGCAAATTTTGCACGGATTTCATAAAACCAGCTGAGCAGCCCGGCCGGTAAAGGCGTGGCGGCGCGCCGTCCCAGCCACCACAGCCCCTGCAGCGGCAGCGAACAGGCAAACAGTGCGGTGGCGACTGCGGGACCTAATGCCCCGCCGAGGGCTATCTGCCATGTCAGGGTAAACACCGACAGCGGCGGCATAAAACGGATACCGAACTGTGTGGATTTTATGACACGATTCTCCGGAAAAACCGGGGCGAGCTGTTTCACGGCCGGCCAGGTGGCGGCGTAACGTTTGCCGAGACGCAGTGCGCGGAACAGACCCGGTTTTGCCGGTGTGTTATCAGGCATTATGACCTCAATCAATAAAAAACATAATAATTAAAATATGGCTACATTCAGTCAAAATATTTTTGTAGGATTAAGTATATTTTGAAATTGCTGTCATCTGCGGGTATGCTACGCCCGTTTAATCACGGTGAAATAATCCTGAGTTAATTATTTTGTCTGATGCCGCCTTTTTCAAGGGCAAAATGTGTGTTTTTACGCCATCCGGCGTCAGACAACAGATTGCAGCGATGATTTATCGTTCAATATAAAAATTGCATGATGTTAATCATGAACGGCGCTGAAATATTGCGCTACGCTTAGTTAGATTACGTTTTAACCACTGTCTTAATACATAAGACTTATCCACAACAAGATTATAGGTAATTCCATGTCAAGTAAGCTGGTACTGGTACTTAACTGCGGTAGTTCTTCACTGAAATTTGCGATCATTGACCCTACAACTGGTGATGAATATCTGACGGGTCTGGCAGAATGCTTTAACCTGCCGGAAGCACGTATCAAGTGGAAAATGGATGGTGCTAAACACGAAGCACAATTAGGCGCGGGCGCTGCTCACAGCGAAGCACTGCGTTTCATCGTGAAAGATATCATGGGCGACAAACCTGAGCTGTCTGCACAGATCGGCTGCATCGGCCACCGTCTGGTTCACGGCGGTGAGAAATTTGCTCACTCTGTTATCGTCACTGACGAAGTTATCAAAGCAATGGAAGAGTGCTCTGCCTTTGCTCCTCTGCACAACCCGGCTAACCTGTTAGGCGTGGAAGAAGCACTGAAAGCCTTCCCTCACCTGGCTGATAAAAACGTTGGTGTTTTCGATACCGCTTTCCATCAGACCATGCCTGAAGAAGCTTACCTGTATGCCCTGCCGTACAGCCTGTACAAAGACCACGGTATCCGCCGCTATGGTTTCCACGGTACAAGCCACTACTTCGTCAGCCGTGAAGCAGCTAAAATGCTGAACAAACCGGTTGAAGAACTGAACGTAATCACCTGCCACTTAGGCAACGGTGGTTCTGTTGCAGCTATCGTTAACGGCGAGTGCGTGGACACCTCTATGGGTCTGACTCCGCTGGAAGGTCTGGTCATGGGTACCCGTTCCGGTGATATCGACCCGGCTATCATTTTCCACCTGCATGATTCAATGGGCATGAGCGTTGAAGAAATCAACAAAATGCTGACCAAAGAATCCGGCCTGCAGGGTCTGACTGAAGTCACCAGCGACTGCCGTTATGTTGAAGAAAACTACGGTAAACAAGCTGATGCGACCCGTGCAATGAACGTATTCTGCCACCGTCTGGCGAAATACGTCGGTGGTTATGCAACCCTGATGGAAGGCCGTCTGGATGCGATCATCTTCACGGGCGGTATCGGTGAAAACGCAGCGATGGTTCGTGAACACACTCTGGAGAAACTGGCTCTGCTGGGCTTCAAACTGGACCACGAACGTAACCTGGCTGCCCGTTTCGGTAACGCAGGCAAAATCACCACTGACGACAGCAGCATTGCCCTGGTGATCCCGACTAACGAAGAATTAGTCATCGCACAGGATGCAGCCCGTCTGACTGCATAATCTTTGCTCTCCGCCGGCCCCCGCCGGCGGATTTATTTTGAACACCGAATTGTGAAAAAATAAGAGGTTCATGTGTCCCGTACTATTATCCTCATTCCTACCGGCACCAGTGTCGGCTTAAGCAGCGTCAGCCTCGGGGTTGTCCGCTCAATGGAACAAAAAGGCGTCAGCCTGAGTTTCTTCAAACCGGTTGCACAGCCGCGCCGTGCAGGTATTGAAGATCAGACCACCCAGATCTTACGCGCTCACTCTTCCCTGAAGATGGCCGAGCCGCTGGATATGGATTATGTCGAAACCATGCTGACCACCAATCAGAAAGATATTCTGATGGAAGAAATCGTTGCCCGTTACCACGAGCATACTCAGGGTGCGGAAGTGATCCTGATCGAAGGCCTGGTACCGACCCGCAACTACCCGCATGCTCAGTCCCTGAACTACGATATCGCCCAGACTCTGGGTGCGGAAATCGTGTTTGTGACAGCACCGGGCAATGACACCACAGCGGAAATCAAAGAGCGTCTGGAACTGATCCGCAATGAATTCGGTGGCCATAAGAACACCAACATCGCCGGCGTGATCGTTAACAAAGTTAACGCTCCGGTTGATGAGCAGGGCCGTACCCGTCCTGATCTGTCTGAAATCTTTGATGATTCATCCAAAGCCACTATCGCTCACCTGAGCGCAGATGATCTGAAATCCCTGCCTCTGCCGGTTGTCGGCAGTGTACCGTGGAACTTCGAACTGATTGCCACCCGTGCAATCGACATGGCGAACCACCTGGGCGCGAAAATCATCAACGAAGGCGACATCAAAACCCGCCGTGTGAAATCTGTGACTTTCTGTGCACGCAGCATTCCTCATATGCTGGAGCACTTCCGTCCGGGTTCTCTGCTGGTGACCTCTGCTGACCGTCCTGACGTTCTGGTTTCTGCCTGCCTGGCAGCGATGAACGGCGTGGAAATCGGTGCGATCCTGCTGACCGGCGGTTATGAAATCGACGACAGCATCGCTAAACTGTGCGAACGTGCGTTCGAAACCGGCCTGCCAATCTTCACTGTGAACACCAACACCTGGCAGACCTCGCTGAACCTGCAAAGCTTCAGTCTGGAAGTCCCTGCTGATGACCGTGAGCGCATCGAACTGGTTCAGAACTACGTGGCAAGTCACATCGATACCAAATGGATCGATTCCCTGGTTGCGGATTCAGAACGTCCGAACCGTCTGTCACCACCGGCATTCCGTTACCTGTTAACCGAACTGGCACGCAAAGCGAAAAAACGCGTTGTTCTGCCTGAAGGTGATGAGCCGCGTACTATCAAAGCCGCCGCTATCTGTGCTGAACGTGGTCTGGCGACCTGCGTACTGTTAGGCGACCCGGAAGAAATCCGCCGCGTGGCAGCTGCACAGGGCGTGACTCTGGGCACCGGTATCGAGCTGGTTAACCCGGCTGACATCCGCGAGCTGTATGTTCCGCGTCTGGTTGAACTGCGTAAAAACAAAGGCATGACCGAAGTCGTTGCCCGCGAGCAGTTACAGGACAACGTTGTACTGGGTACAATGATGCTGGAGCAGGATAAAGTTGACGGCCTGGTTTCCGGTGCGGTTCACACCACTGCAAACACCATTCGTCCGCCGTTACAGTTAATCAAAACTGCACCGGGCAGCTCACTGGTATCTTCCGTGTTCTTCATGCTGATGCCTGAAGAAGTGCTGGTCTACGGTGACTGCGCAATCAACCCGGATCCGAACCCTGAACAGCTGGCAGAAATCGCAATTCAGTCTGCTGACTCAGTGAAAGCATTCGGTATCGACCCGCGCGTTGCGATGATCTCTTACTCTACCGGGACCTCCGGCCAGGGTGACGATGTTGAGAAAGTCCGCGAAGCGACCCGCATTGCTCAGGAAAAACGTCCTGACCTGTGTATCGACGGTCCGTTACAGTACGACGCCGCCGTGATGGCTGACGTTGCGAAAACCAAAGCACCGGACTCTCCGGTTGCAGGTAAAGCAAACGTCTTCATCTTCCCTGACCTGAACACCGGTAACACCACTTACAAAGCGGTTCAGCGTTCAGCAGACCTGGTCTCTATCGGACCAATGCTGCAGGGTATGCGCAAGCCGGTTAACGACCTGTCCCGTGGTGCGTTAGTTGACGATATCGCATACACCATCGCACTGACTGCTATTCAGGCAGCGCAGGACGAAGCGAAGAAAAAATAAGTTCTGCTGACTGAAAAGTTACAGACCATAATCCCGGCCGGGTTTCCCCGCCGGGATTTTTTTATGCATCCTGTCAAAAAAACCGCCTTGCGGCGGTTCCCTGTATTTCAGCAGAAAAATTACTGCCGCAATTCATGCTTCACATGTGCCGTCTGCAACTGACCATGTACCAGTTCTGATAAATCCTGCAGAGATAATGATTTTCCCTGCCAGATCCGGACACCGGCCATCATAATCATCAGCTTCTGCTTTTTGGCATCGTATTTAAAGAAACGGCTTTTTGCTGCCATACCCGGTGCCGGTGCACCATCAGCCACATGAAGTGTGAGTGTCGCCACACCGGAAGTTTCCGCGATGTCATAATCAACGATGTAGTGCAGCGGATACGGCTGTGTCAGCTTTTCACTGACCAGTTGCCCGTGGCGGAACGCAAACAGTGGTGCTTTGCCTCTGTCGCGGTACATAAAGGCCACACCCCAGAACAGCAGTAACAGCCAGAAGCCGTGAACCGCACCGGAAGCTACCAGATCTTCCGCGCCGAGTTTCACCGTGGCAATACCCATCCCGGCCGCAACCACCAGACCAAAGATAAACATCATCCGGAACATTTTCCGCCGCTCGGTGATGATCACCTCATCTGCCGCGTCAGATTCATGCAGCATCGTTTCCAGTGCTTCTGTCCGCTGTGTGGTGTACTCCGCGACCATGCCGGAGAGTGACGCCGTCAGCATCATGGAAATCGCTTTGGCATCCGTGAACAGGTCCGCGATATTGGCGTAATCATCCGACTGCACTTCACGGGAAGCGTCGGCCAGCAGCTCATCACTGAGATCCTGAGACAGTGCTTCGATACGGGTACGGGTCTGCGGATGTGTGTCGCTCGGGTGACTGGTTGCCTCATTCAGGAACTGTCCGGCTTCCGGCACACCGCGCTCACGCAGACGCGCCATCACCACAGGCAGTAAATCATCTGTTTTCAGGGTACCTTCATACAACTCACCCAGAGTTTCCGAAATCACCTCACTGACCGCAGAGATACGCAGCAGTGATGACGCCACAGCCGCCGGTGAGCTGACCGATGCCCCCGCTTTATCCGCTTCCAGCTCACGGATACGGCTCCAGTGACTGACGGCAAAATCAAACTGCTCGAGGAAAAAGATCCCGAGATACACCGACGGGCTCATAATCACTTTACTGTAGTAATCCTGCACCTCGTTGGCCACCAGCGAAATACTGTGGCTCATTCCGGCATAGATTGGCGCAAAGTTCAGACTATACGTGGTATCTTCGCCGGTGAAATGCCCCAGTTCGTGCCCGATAACCGCACTGGCTTCCTCACGGTTGAGCAGTGCGGAATAGAGCAGCGGAAAGTACAGCGTTTTCCCTTCAATCAGCTGATTTTCATTCAGGCTGATACTGTGGGATGTCACATAAAAACACTCTGTCATACCAACAACAATATGATCCGGCGACGGCGTGCCGACTTTCGCGGCAATCTCATCCACCCACTGCCACAGCCCCGGTGCTTCCTCCCGGCTGACGGCATGCCCTGTCACATCCGACGGTTCGCTGCGGAACATGGCAAAACTCTTGCGCAGCTTAAACAGCCCTTTGATGATGTACCAGATAATCAGCAGGATACTGATCAGAATAAAGATCATGATTTTCGCACCGCCGCCGCTCAGCACGAAATTACCGGCGAACCACAGTGCTTCATACGCCATCACACAAATGATGCTCAGGCCGACCAGCGTCATCTGCCCGGTCAGGATAAACGGCAGCATTTTGCGGCAGCGGGCAAAGACGTTCAGCAGCGTATCGCGGGAGCGCCGGGCAGCCCGGCCGCTGCTGATGCAGAGATAAATCGCCCCTGCGCCAAACAGCAGTGATAAAATCCCTGTCGCGACAGTTCCCAGGCTGACACCCGCCCTGGCCAGAATCATGGCAATTTCGCTGCTGTATTTATTCAGATCACGGTTAATCATCCCCAGTTGCTGACCGGCAGACACAGTTTCCCCGTCATCGTAGGTAATCTGTGTATTCGGATCTTCCGCAATCAGACGCTGAAGCTCCGCTTTTTCTGACATAATATACTGGTAAGCCTGATATTCATCACTGATGCGCCAATACTGAAATGCACCCCATGCGGTGAGCAGCAGCGGCAATAACAACAGCCATCCTGCTAATTTATTTCTCATCATTATTCTCGTTCAGGTTGTATTTTATTATCTTCCGTTTATTTCCGGATAATTCTTATTAACCGGGCTTTGTTATTTAATATTTTTAAATAAAGCATAAAGACAATTACATAAAATCATTGTAATTCATGCCGTTAACGGAAGCTCTTATGATTTTGAATTATTATCTGTATTCAGAATGGCATTCTACAGGAAAATAATTAAAGCCAGAAACCGGAATAATACAAATCATGCTGACCAGTCTCTGGTGATATTCTATTTTACCGATATATTTACTGCCTGCGTTTTATTTCACCCTATTTTAAATATAAAAAAGCCTACATATTGCAGGCTTCTCCGGTTTTTATTCTTTTTTATTCGCTGTCGCTGCTCATTTCAGCTTCAGGCGTTGCAACCGGCTTCTGCCGCTCTGCCGGGGTATAATTCTGATTATTCCGAGTCAGCCAGAGGGAGAGTGCTTTCAGTGAATCGGCCGTAAATTCGTCACAGCGGGCAGTGATTTCTGCCGGGGTCAGCCAGGTGACTTCCGATACCTCACTTTCCTGAAGCGCGAACGGCCCGTGAGTCACACAGCTGAATAACCCGCCCCAGACACGGCAGACCGGCTCTTCATAATAAAACAGACCGTGTTCGGCAAACGGCACACCGGCGATCCCGAGTTCTTCCTCTGCTTCGCGCCGGGCAGAATCGAGCATCAGCTCGCCCTGCTGCACCACGCCGCCGGCAGTGGCATCCAGCAGACCCGGGCAGTAGTCTTTGTGCTCAGTCCGGCGCTGGACAAGAATTTTTCCCATGCCGTCATGCACAACGATGTAGGTTGCCCGGTGACGCAGGTTTTCCGCCCGCATCTGCTCGCGGGTCGCCTGGCCGATGACATCATTATTCTCATCGACCACGTCCACCCACTCGATAGCGCTATCTTGTTCCATCCTCTAACCTTTTCTTTTTTATCAGCATTACGGATGCTGTTTCTGTTTTTTCAGTGACACACGCTGTTAATCCGCGGGCCGCTGCTTTATACCGCTTTTATATACCAAACTAATAATGATAGTGTGCCATTATGGTCATTGAATCAGTATATCAAGAATTGATAGCGGTTCTATGATTGTTTTTCTTTCTTGCCGATCACATCCCCCGGCGGCAAAAACTGCTATAGTCAGAGAAACCTACCGGCAGAAGGAGCATCTATGCGTATTCTGATCACAGGCGGCACCGGACTTGTCGGCACTCCGCTGGTGCAGGCACTGATTGCCCGGAAATATCAGGTGGTGGTTCTGAGCCGCTCACCGCAGAAAGTCTATTCCCGTTTTTGCTCAGCCGCAGAAAACCTTAATTCACTCAATGATATAACACATCTGAATGACATCGATGCGGTGATTAACCTCGCCGGTGAGCCTATCGCGGATAAACGCTGGAGTGAAGAGCAGAAAAAGCTGTTGTGTGAGAGCCGATGGCAGATAACCGAACGGCTCAGTGAGCTTATCAATGCCAGTGAAACGCCGCCGGCGGTGTTTCTCTCCGGCTCTGCCGTGGGCTGGTACGGTGATCAGGGACAATCCGTCGTGACGGAGGATGACGAGCCGAATCAGGAATTCACCCACACTCTGTGCGACCGCTGGGAATCCCTGGCGATGAAAGCACAGAGTGAGAAAACCCGCGTCTGTCTGCTGCGCACCGGGATTGTGCTCTCCCCGGAAGGCGGCGCGCTGGCAAAACTGCTGCCGGTGTACCGCGCCGGTCTTGGCGGTCCTATTGGTAATGGCCGTCAGTATATGCCGTGGATCCATATCAGTGACATGGTCAGCGCCATTCTGTTTCTGCTTGACGATCCCGCACAGAACGGCCCGTTCAATATGACCGCGCCTTATCCGTCCCATAATGAGCAGTTTGCAGCGGTACTGGCGCAGATCCTGCACCGCCCGCATCTGCTGCGTGTTCCGGCATTTGTGGTGAAGGCGCTGATGGGAGAAGCGGCGGTACTGGTACTCGGCAGTCAGAATGCCCTGCCGAAACGGCTGGAGGAAGCCGGGTTCGGCTGTCAGTTTATTAATCTGGAAGAAGCACTGCGGGATTTACTGGACAGTCCGGCGGACTATTAATGCAGAGCCCGGCCGGAAACAAACGGCCGGGTGATTCAGATTACGGCTGTGCAGAGCGGGGATTTTTCGCCCCGCTCCAGCGGGTAAATAAATCTTCCGGTAATGCAATATCAAACTGATCGAGCACACGGTTGACCGTCTGGTCAATAATATCCTGCACCGTTTCCGGCTGATGATAAAACGCAGGCATCGGCGGCATAATCACCGCACCGATTTCCGCCGCCTGTGTCATCAGCCGCAGATGTCCCAGATGCAGCGGCGTTTCACGAACGCCCAGCACCAGTTTGCGCCCTTCCTTGAGCACCACATCCGCCGCACGGGTCACCAGGGTGTCCGTGTAACTGTGAACAATCCCTGACAGGGTTTTCACCGAACAGGGCAGGATAACCATCCCCAGTGTTCTGACAGAGCCGGAAGATATACAGGCGGCGATATCACGCTCATCATGTACCACATCCGCCAGTGCCTGCACATCCCGCAGACTGTACGCCTGTCTCTTATACACATCTCCGAGCCCACGAGACAGGCAGAAATCTCGTATGCCGTCTTCTGCTTGAAAAAAAAACATCTCCGAGCCCACGAGACGGACTCCTATCTCGTATGCCGTCTTCTGCTTGAAAAACAAAAAACAAAAAAAAAAATAAGACGATACAAACACACTAACACTACCAAAGAAAACATACATTACAGATATACAGCAAGTA
>OJJN01000326.1_pt1 | contig 11991 bp, 6 predicted proteins | sample 1596321 | NCBI WGS metagenome assembly OJJN01 (sample SAMEA4350123, study PRJEB24818) | metagenome | biome: human; feature: gut; material: faeces | place: Denmark | collected 2013-09 | reverse complement strand
TGGGCGATCTTTCTGTGCGTTTAAAACTCATTTACGGGTTGGGCGTCATTAACCGCCAGGAATACGAAGATGCGGAACTGCTGATGGCATTGCGTGAAGAGCTAAATCACGACGGCAACGAGTACGCTTTTACCGACGACGAAATACTTGGACCCTTTGGTGAACTGCATTGCGTGGCGGCGTTACCACCGCCGCCACAGTTTGAACCTGCAGACTCCAGTTTGTATGCAATGCAAATTCAGCGTTACCAACAGGCTGTGCGATCAACAATGGTCCTTTCACTGACAGAGCTGATTTCCAAAATCAGCTTAAAAAAAGCCTTTCAAAAGTAAGTACTTTCGCTTACTTCTCCTCTACCTGTTTCGGACGATAAAGCTGACGATAATACTCCAGACGTTGTAGATATAACGGCACGCTTTCATCAGGTATTCCGGACGGAATCGCGTTACGGGGAGGTAGTTTTTTCAGATACTCCCGGAACGCCTGGCTGGATGCCATGAAATCTACGGCTTTATCGATAAGAAGCGGAACGTTTTCACCTAATTTGCCCATGATGATATCTCCGTATTACCCCGCGCCGGGAATGCGCGGCCGCCAATTTTAGTTTAGATCCCGGTATAAATGACATTAAGGAAAACGTGCTCAATCCTCAATAATCACCTGCTTCTGTTGACTATCTTTTTTCTTTAAATTTCTTAACTAATCAATGTATTGGGTGATTTTTTAACGCATAAATGGTTACAATCTGGAACTATTACAATGCCATCAGTTGTGAACAAAGCACCTGGTCGCGCATACTAGAGGCTATAAATTTATCTCTATCAGAAGTCATCACATGAAAGAAGTCGAAAAAAACGAAATCAAACGTCTCAGCGATCGTCTGGACGCCATCCGTCACCAGCAGGCCGATCTGTCGCTGGTTGAAGCCGCAGACAAATATGCCGAACTGGAAAAAGAGAAAGCCACTCTGGAAGCAGAAATTGCTCGCCTGCGCGAAGTTCACAGCCAGAAACTCAGCAAAGAAGCGCAGAAACTGATGAAGATGCCGTTCCAGCGTGCAATCACCAAAAAAGAGCAGGCTGATATGGGCAAGCTGAAAAAAAGTGTTCGCGGACTGGTGGTTGTGCACCCAATGACCGCGCTGGGCCGCGAAATGGGCCTGCAAGAGATGACAGGGTTCTCAAAGACTGCGTTTTAAGTTCCTTTCTCGTCGCTGTAATCACAGCCTCTCACCATTTACTCGCTCCTGCTGGCACATGCAGGAGCCTGTTTCAGAGATCGAATCTTTATAACGTTCTTAACATTATATATTCAACTCCACCTACACTTCTGAGCGATCGTAGCAGGCTAAATTCTGAAAATCAGGTACACATTAAAGAATGATGTATCAATATCAACAATGAATTTCCGCATATCAATGCTCGAAACATAATTAATTATTTAAATTTTTCAATCAGCTTCGCAAATTCCACAATAAAACATCACTCAACTGAATATTTACCTTTCCCTGCCCTGTGCCTTTATCCGGTGAAACATTTGACATCGATTGACACCGATCATTAAAATCCGCGCGATTAATATTATTGGCTACAAACTGAAATCGTTTGACATTTAATAACATATTCGCACAACCAATTAATACAAAAACTCTCTAACAAATTTATTTTGCGGATATGCCCCATTCCAATCATTCATAAAAAAAATGATTGTGCCGTAATTATCAACTGTATCGGGATTATGAAAAGGAATTCATCCTATGAACCTAAAGAAAACACTGTTAAGCGTGTTAATGATATTGCAACTTTGCTTATTGGTAGGGTGTGACTATATTGAAAAAGCGAGTAAGGTCGACGATCTCGTTACACAGCAAGAGTTGCAAAAAAGCAAAATTGAGGCGCTTGAAAAACAACAAGAACTCGACAAGCGCAAGATAGAACACTTTGAAAAACAACAAACTACCATCATAAACAGTACCAAAACGCTCGCTGGTGTGGTGAAGGCAGTTAAAAACAAACAGGACGAATTTGTCTTTACAGAATTTAACCCGGCACAAACCCAATACTTTATTTTAAATAACGGCTCTGTTGGTTTGGCAGGGAAAATACTGTCTATTGACGCAGTAGAAAACGGCAGTGTTATTCGTATTTCACTGGTTAACTTATTAAGTGTTCCTGTATCAAATATGGGTTTCTACGCAACATGGGGGGGAGAAAAACCCACCGACATCAACGCATTAGCAAAATGGCAGCAATTGCTATTTAGTACCGCAATGAACTCCTCCCTGAAATTATTACCAGGTCAATGGCAAGACATTAATTTGACGCTAAAAGGTGTCTCGCCCAACAACCTCAAATATCTGAAATTAGCCATCAACATGGCAAATATTCAGTTCGACCGTCTTCAACCTGCTGAATCTCCACAGCGGAAAAACAAAAAATAAATGCAGCTTCTGCGCTTATATCAAGGAATAGAGAGCATCAATAATGAACAAAATATTTAAAGTTATCTGGAATCCGGCAACAGGCAGTTACACCGTTGCCAGCGAAACGGCGAAGAGCCGTGGTAAAAAAAGCGGGCGCAGTAAGCTGTTAATTTCTGCACTGGTTGCGGGTGGGTTGTTGTCGTCGTTTGGGGCAAGTGCAGATAATTACACTGGGCAGCCAACTGATTATGGCGATGGCTCAGCAGGTGACGGCTGGGTTGCTATCGGTAAAGGGGCAAAAGCAAATACCTTTATGAACACTAGTGGCGCGAGTACAGCTTTAGGATATGACGCGATAGCCGAAGGTGAGTACAGTTCTGCCATCGGGTCAAAAACCCTTGCAACTGGTGGAGCATCCATGGCGTTCGGGGTTAGTGCAAAAGCAATGGGTGACAGAAGTGTCGCGCTAGGTGCATCGTCAGTAGCAAATGGCGATCGTTCGATGGCTTTTGGTCGTTACGCAAAGACGAATGGTTTTACATCTCTTGCTATTGGGGACTCCTCCCTTGCCGATGGTGAAAAAACTATTGCGTTAGGAAATACGGCTAAAGCTTACGAAATTATGAGCATCGCCCTCGGTGATAATGCCAATGCGTCAAAAGAGTATGCAATGGCGCTGGGAGCAAGTAGCAAAGCTGGCGGTGCTGATAGCCTCGCATTCGGCAGAAAATCTACAGCTAATAGCACTGGCTCACTGGCAATAGGTGCTGACAGTAGCAGTTCGAACGATAACGCCATCGCGATAGGGAACAAAACGCAAGCCCTGGGAGTGAATTCGATGGCCCTGGGTAATGCAAGTCAGGCATCTGGCGAATCCAGTATTGCATTAGGTAACACCAGTGAAGCCAGCGAACAAAATGCGATTGCGCTGGGGCAAGGTAGCATTGCAAGCAAAGTGAACTCAATCGCGTTGGGAAGTAACAGTTTGTCCTCGGGAGAGAATGCCATCGCATTGGGAGAGGGTAGTGCCGCTGGTGGCAGCAACAGCCTTGCTTTCGGTAGCCAGTCCAGGGCAAACGGCAATGATTCTGTCGCCATCGGTGTAGGGGCTGCAGCAGCGACCGACAATTCTGTCGCTATCGGCGCAGGATCGACCACAGATGCAAGCAATACGGTTTCAGTTGGCAACAGCGCAACAAAACGCAAAATTGTTAATATGGCTGCTGGTGCCATAAGCAACACCAGTACCGATGCCATCAACGGCTCACAGCTTTATACGATCAGTGATTCAGTCGCCAAGCGACTCGGAGGAGGCGCTACTGTAGGCAGCGATGGCACCGTAACCGCAGTAAGCTACGCGTTGAGAAGCGGAACCTATAATAACGTGGGTGATGCTCTGTCAGGAATCGACAATAATACCCTACAATGGAATAAAACCGCGGGGGCGTTCAGCGCCAATCACGGTGCAAATGCCACCAACAAAATCACTAATGTTGCTAAAGGTACGGTTTCTGCAACCAGCACCGATGTAGTAAACGGCTCTCAATTGTACGACCTGCAGCAGGATGCTCTGTTGTGGAACGGCACAGCATTCAGTGCCGCACACGGCACCGAAGCCACCAGCAAAATCACTAACGTCACCGCTGGCAACCTGACTGCCGGCAGCACTGACGCCGTTAACGGCTCTCAGCTCAAAACCACCAACGACAACGTGACGACCAACACCACCAACATCGCCACTAACACCACCAATATCACCAACCTGACTGACGCTGTTAACGGTCTCGGTGACGACTCCCTGCTGTGGAACAAAGCAGCTGGCGCATTCAGCGCCGCGCACGGCACCGAAGCCACCAGCAAAATCACCAACGTCACCGCTGGCAACCTGACTGCCGGTAGCACTGACGCCGTTAACGGCTCCCAGCTCAAAACCACCAACGACAACGTGACGACCAACACCACCAACATCGCCACTAACACCACCAATATCACCAACCTGACTGACGCTGTTAACGGTCTCGGTGACGACTCCCTGCTGTGGAACAAAACAGCTGGCGCATTCAGCGCCGCGCACGGCACTGACGCCACCAGCAAGATCACCAACGTCACCGCTGGCAACCTGACTGCCGGCAGCACTGACGCCGTTAACGGCTCCCAGCTCAAAACCACCAACGACAACGTGACGACCAACACCACCAACATCGCCACTAACACCACCAATATCACCAACCTGACTGACGCTGTTAACGGTCTCGGTGACGACTCCCTGCTGTGGAACAAAACAGCTGGCGCATTCAGCGCCGCGCACGGCACTGACGCCACCAGCAAGATCACCAATGTCAAAGCCGGTGACCTGACAGCTGGCAGCACTGACGCCGTTAACGGCTCTCAGCTCAAAACCACCAACGATAACGTGTCGACCAACACCACCAACATCACCAACCTGACTGACGCTGTTAACGGTCTCGGTGACGACTCCCTGCTGTGGAACAAAACAGCTGGCGCATTCAGCGCCGCTCACGGCACTGACGCCACCAGCAAGATCACCAATGTCAAAGCCGGTGACCTGACAGCTGGCAGCACTGACGCCGTTAACGGCTCCCAGCTCAAAACCACCAACGATAACGTGTCGACCAACACCACCAACATCACTAACCTGACGGATTCCGTTGGCGACCTTAAGGACGATTCTCTGCTGTGGAACAAAGCGGCTGGCGCATTCAGCGCCGCGCACGGTACCGAAGCTACCAGCAAGATCACCAACTTACTGGCTGGCAAGATATCTTCTAACAGCACTGATGCCATTAATGGCTCACAACTTTATGGCGTAGCGGATTCATTTACGTCATATCTTGGTGGTGGTGCTGATATCAGCGATACGGGTGTATTAAGTGGGCCAACCTACACTATTGGTGGTACTGACTACACTAACGTCGGTGATGCTCTGGCAGCCATTAACACATCATTTAGCACATCACTCGGCGACGCCCTACTTTGGGATGCAACCGCAGGCAAATTCAGCGCCAAACACGGCATTAATAATGCTCCCAGTGTAATCACTGATGTTGCAAACGGTGCAGTCTCGTCCACCAGCAGCGACGCCATCAACGGTTCACAACTTTATGGTGTTAGTGACTACATTGCCGATGCTCTGGGCGGGAATGCTGTGGTGAACACTGACGGCAGTATCACTACACCAACTTATGCCATCGCTGGCGGCAGTTACAACAACGTCGGTGACGCGCTGGAAGCGATCGATACCACGCTGGATGATGCTCTGCTGTGGGATACAACAGCCAATGGCGGTAACGGTGCATTTAGCGCCGCTCACGGGAAAGATAAAACTGCCAGTGTAATCACTAACGTCGCTAACGGTGCAGTCTCTGCCACCAGCAACGATGCCATTAATGGCTCACAGCTCTATAGCACTAATAAGTACATCGCTGATGCGCTGGGTGGTGATGCAGAAGTCAACGCTGACGGTACTATCACTGCACCGACTTACACCATTGCAAATACCGATTACAACAACGTCGGTGAAGCCCTGGATGCGCTCGATAATAACGCGCTGCTGTGGGATGAAGACGCAGGTGCCTACAACGCCAGCCATGATGGCAATGCCAGCAAAATCACCAACGTTGCGGCTGGTGATCTCTCCACAACCAGTACCGATGCTGTTAACGGTTCCCAGTTAAACGCAACCAATATTCTGGTTACGCAAAATAGCCAAATGATTAACCAGCTTGCTGGTAACACTAGCGAAACCTACATCGAGGAAAACGGTGCGGGTATTAACTATGTACGTACCAACGACAGCGGCTTAGCGTTCAACGATGCCAGCGCTTCAGGTATTGGCGCTACAGCTGTAGGTTATAACGCAGTTGCCTCTCATGCCAGCAGTGTAGCCATCGGTCAGGACAGCATCAGCGAAGTTGATACGGGTATCGCTCTGGGTAGCAGTTCCGTTTCCAGCCGTGTAATAGTTAAAGGGACTCGTAACACCAGCGTATCGGAAGAAGGTGTTGTGATTGGTTATGACACCACGGATGGCGAACTGCTTGGCGCGTTGTCGATTGGTGATGACGGTAAATATCGTCAAATCATCAACGTCGCGGATGGTTCTGAAGCCCATGATGCGGTCACTGTTCGCCAGTTGCAAAACGCCATTGGTGCAGTCGCAACCACACCAACCAAATACTATCACGCCAACTCAACGGCTGAAGACTCACTGGCAGTCGGTGAAGACTCGCTGGCAATGGGCGCGAAAACCATCGTTAATGGTAATGCGGGTATTGGTATCGGCCTGAACACGCTGGTTCTGGCTGATGCGATCAACGGTATTGCTATCGGTTCTAACGCACGCGCAAATCATGCCGACAGCATTGCAATGGGTAATGGTTCTCAGACTACCCGTGGTGCGCAGACCAACTACACTGCCTACAACATGGATGCACCGCAGAACTCTGTGGGTGAGTTCTCTGTCGGCAGTGAAGACGGTCAACGTCAGATCACCAACGTCGCAGCAGGTTCGGCGGATACCGATGCGGTTAACGTGGGTCAGTTGAAAGTAACGGACGCGCAGGTTTCCCAGAATACCCAGAGCATTACTAACCTGAACACTCAGGTCACTAATCTGGATACTCGCGTGACCAATATCGAAAACGGCATTGGCGATATCGTAACCACCGGTAGCACTAAGTACTTCAAGACCAACACCGATGGCGCAGATGCCAACGCGCAGGGTAAAGACAGTGTTGCGATTGGTTCTGGTTCCATTGCTGCCGCTGACAACAGCGTCGCACTGGGCACGGGTTCCGTAGCAGACGAAGAAAACACCATCTCTGTGGGTTCTTCTACCAACCAGCGTCGTATCACCAACGTTGCTGCCGGTGTTAATGCCACCGATGCGGTTAACGTTTCGCAACTGAAGTCTTCTGAAGCAGGCGGCGTTCGCTACGACACCAAAGCTGATGGCTCTATCGACTACAGCAACATCACTCTCGGTGGCGGCAATAGCGGTACGACTCGCATCAGCAACGTTTCTGCTGGCGTGAACAACAACGACGCAGTGAACTATGCGCAGTTGAAGCAAAGTGTGCAGGAAACGAAGCAATACACCGATCAGCGCATGGTTGAGATGGATAACAAACTGTCCAAAACTGAAAGCAAGCTGAGTGGTGGTATCGCTTCTGCAATGGCAATGACCGGTCTGCCGCAGGCTTACACGCCGGGTGCCAGCATGGCCTCTATTGGTGGCGGTACTTACAACGGTGAATCGGCTGTTGCTTTAGGTGTGTCGATGGTGAGCGCCAATGGTCGTTGGGTCTACAAATTACAAGGTAGTACCAATAGCCAGGGTGAATACTCCGCCGCACTCGGTGCCGGTATTCAGTGGTAATCATCCATTAACAAATGGGTAAACGCCACATTGCCTGATGCGCTACGCTTATCAGGCCTACGGGGTGATTCAGCACTACCCTGTAGGCCGGATAAGGCGTTCACGCCGCATCCGGCAAGATAAGGCGCACCAGATCAACAATCTGAGGGCAATTCTCTGATGGGAATTGCCCTTTTCTTTATTACCTCTCTCCCAGAATTGGCCCTACCAATTCTTCGCTTATCTGACCTCTGGTTCACAATTCCCCAATTAAAACTCACATCAATGTTGCCAATGCATAACATTTAGTTAACTATCCATTGTCATTATCCCTACACAACACAATTGGCAGTGCCACTTTTACACAACGTGTGACAAGGAGATGAGCAACAGACTCATTACACGGCGTGTGTGGACTGCAGGAGACCTGCAATGAATCTCTGGCAACAAAACTACGATCCCGCCGGGAATATCTGGCTTTCCAGCCTGATAGCATCGCTTCCCATCCTGTTTTTCTTCTTTGCGCTGATTAAGCTCAAACTGAAAGGATACGTCGCCGCCTCATGGACGGTGGCAATCGCCCTTGCCGTGGCTTTGCTGTTCTATAAAATGCCGGTCGCTAACGCGCTGGCCTCGGTGGTTTATGGCTTCTTCTACGGGTTGTGGCCCATCGCGTGGATCATTATTGCAGCGGTGTTCGTCTATAAGATCTCGGTGAAAACCGGGCAGTTTGACATCATCCGCTCGTCTATTCTTTCGATAACCCCTGACCAGCGCCTGCAAATGCTGATCGTCGGTTTCTGTTTCGGCGCTTTCCTTGAAGGAGCCGCAGGCTTTGGCGCACCGGTAGCAATTACCGCCGCATTGCTGGTCGGTCTGGGCTTTAAACCACTGTACGCCGCCGGGCTGTGCCTGATTGTTAACACCGCGCCAGTGGCATTTGGTGCGATGGGTATTCCGATTCTGGTCGCCGGGCAGGTAACAGGCATCGACAGCTTTGAGATTGGGCAGATGGTGGGGCGTCAGCTGCCGTTTATGACCATTATCGTGCTGTTCTGGATCATGGCGATTATGGACGGCTGGCGCGGTATCAAAGAAACCTGGCCTGCGGTCGTGGTTGCGGGTGGTTCGTTTGCTATCGCACAGTACCTCAGTTCCAACTTCATTGGGCCGGAACTGCCAGACATTATCTCTTCGCTGGTATCGCTGCTCTGTCTGACACTGTTCCTCAAACGCTGGCAACCAGTGCGCGTATTCCGCTTCGGTGACTTAGGGGCGTCACAGGTTGATATGACGCTGGCTCACACAGGTTACACGGCAGGTCAGGTGCTGCGCGCCTGGACACCGTTCCTGTTCCTGACCGCCACCGTAACGCTGTGGAGTATCCCGCCGTTTAAAGCCCTGTTCGCTTCAGGCGGTGCGCTGTATGAGTGGGTGATCAACATTCCGGTGCCGTACCTCGATAAACTGGTTGCCCGTATGCCGCCAGTGGTCAGCGAAGCGACAGCGTATGCCGCCGTGTTTAAGTTTGACTGGTTCTCTGCCACCGGTACCGCCATTCTGTTTGCTGCCTTGCTCTCGATTGTCTGGCTGAAGATGAAACCATCTGACGCTATCAGCACCTTCGGCAGCACGCTGAAAGAACTGGCTCTGCCTATCTACTCCATCGGCATGGTGCTGGCGTTCGCCTTTATCTCGAACTATTCCGGACTGTCATCAACACTGGCGCTGGCACTGGCGCACACCGGTCATGCATTCACCTTCTTCTCGCCGTTCCTCGGCTGGCTTGGGGTATTCCTGACCGGGTCGGATACGTCATCTAATGCTTTGTTTGCCGCTTTGCAGGCTACCGCCGCACAACAAATTGGCGTTTCTGACCTGTTGCTGGTTGCTGCCAACACCACCGGTGGTGTCACCGGTAAGATGATCTCCCCGCAATCTATCGCTATCGCCTGTGCGGCGGTAGGCCTGGTGGGCAAAGAGTCTGATTTGTTCCGCTTTACTGTCAAACACAGCCTGATCTTCACCTGTATGGTGGGCGTGATCACCACGCTTCAGGCCTATGTCTTAACGTGGATGATTCCTTAATGATTGTTTTACCCAGACGCCTGTCAGACGAGGTTGCCGATCGTGTGCGGGCGCTGATTGATGAAAAAAACCTGGAAGCGGGCATGAAGTTGCCCGCTGAACGTCAACTGGCGATGCAACTCGGCGTGTCGAGAAATTCACTGCGCGAGGCGCTGGCGAAACTGGTAAGCGAAGGTGTGCTGCTCAGTCGACGTGGCGGCGGGACGTTTATTCGCTGGCGTCATGACACATGGTCGGAGCAAAACATCGTCCAGCCGCTGAAAACGCTGATGGCCGATGATCCGGATTACAGTTTCGATATTCTGGAAGCCCGATACGCCATTGAAGCCAGCACCGCATGGCATGCAGCAATGCGCGCCACACCTGGCGAAAAAGAAAAGATTCAGCTTTGCTTTGAAGCAACGCTAAGTGAAGACCCGGATCTCGCCTCACAAGCGGACGTTCGTTTTCATCTGGCGATTGCCGAAGCTTCACATAACATTGTGTTGCTGCAAACCATGCGCGGTTTCTTCGATGTCCTGCAATCCTCTGTGAAGCATAGCCGCCAGCGGATGTACCTGGTACCCCCGGTTTTTTCACAGCTGACCGAACAACATCAGGCGGTCATTGACGCCATTTTTGCCGGTGATGCTGACGGGGCGCGTAAAGCAATGATGGCGCACCTTAGCTTTGTTCACACCACCATGAAACGATTCGATGAAGATCAGGCTCGCCATGCACGTATTACCCGCCTGCCTGGTGACCATAATGAGCATTCGAGGGAGAAAAACGCATGATTATTTCCGCAGCCAGCGATTATCGCGCCGCAGCGCAACGCATTCTGCCGCCGTTCCTGTTCCACTATATGGATGGGGGGGCATATTCTGAATACACGCTGCGCCGCAACGTGGAAGATTTGTCAGAAGTGGCGCTGCGCCAGCGTATTCTGAAAAACATGTCTGACTTAAGCCTGGAAACGACGCTGTTTAATGAGAAATTGTCGATGCCGGTGGCGCTAGGTCCGGTAGGTTTGTGTGGCATGTATGCGCGACGCGGCGAAGTTCAGGCTGCCAAAGCAGCAGATGCGCATGGCATTCCGTTTACTCTCTCGACGGTTTCCGTTTGCCCGATTGAAGAAGTGGCTCCGGCTATCAAACGTCCGATGTGGTTCCAGCTTTATGTGCTGCGCGATCGCGGCTTTATGCGTAACGCCCTGGAGCGAGCAAAAGCCGCGGGTTGTTCGACGCTGGTTTTCACCGTGGATATGCCAACGCCGGGAGCGCGTTATCGTGATGCGCATTCTGGGATGAGCGGCCCGAACGCGGCAATGCGCCGCTACTTGCAGGCGGTGACGCATCCGCAATGGGCGTGGGATGTGGGCCTGAACGGTCGTCCGCATGATTTAGGTAATATCTCGGCTTACCTCGGCAAACCAACCGGACTGGAAGATTACATCGGCTGGCTGGGGAATAACTTCGATCCGTCCATCTCATGGAAAGACCTTGAGTGGATCCGCGATTTCTGGGATGGCCCGATGGTGATCAAAGGGATCCTCGATCCGGAAGATGCGCGCGATGCAGTACGTTTTGGTGCTGATGGAATTGTGGTTTCTAACCACGGTGGCCGCCAGTTAGATGGCGTACTCTCTTCTGCTCGTGCACTGCCTGCTATTGCGGATGCGGTGAAAGGTGATATCGCCATTCTGGCGGATAGCGGAATACGTAACGGGCTTGATGTCGTGCGTATGATTGCGCTCGGTGCCGACACCGTACTGCTGGGTCGTGCTTTCCTGTATGCACTGGCAACAGCGGGCCAGGCGGGTGTAGCTAATCTGCTAAATCTGATCGAAAAAGAGATGAAAGTGGCGATGACGCTGACTGGCGCGAAATCGATTAGCGAAATTACGCAAGATTCGCTGGTGCAGGGGCTGGGTAAAGAGTTGCCTGCGGCACTGGCTCCAATGGCGAAAGGGAATGCAGCTTAAGGGTTAGACGAATATCTGCTATCCTGCCCCCGCACTAAGGGGGCAGTATGCTAAACATCGTACTTTACGAACCAGAAATTCCGCCAAATACTGGCAACATCATCCGTCTTTGCGCTAATACCGGCTTTCGTCTGCATATCA
>OJJN01000325.1_pt1 | contig 12012 bp, 14 predicted proteins | sample 1596321 | NCBI WGS metagenome assembly OJJN01 (sample SAMEA4350123, study PRJEB24818) | metagenome | biome: human; feature: gut; material: faeces | place: Denmark | collected 2013-09 | reverse complement strand
GGAGATGTGTATAAGAGACAGGACGAGCCGGGGCGCCGAGTATAACCAGCGGTCAGTTCCAGCCGGCGCGGTCCATCAGGCGAATCGCCTCGGCCTGGCGCTTGCCGGCGACTTCCACCGGGATGCTGTCGGCCTTGAAGCTGCCCCAACTGGCGACTTCGGCTGACGGCGCGACCTGCGGGTTGGCCGGGAATTCCTGGTTGATCCCGGCGAACAGCGCCTGGGCGTCGGGCCCGGTCATCCATTCCACCAGCGCCTTGGCTGCCTCGGGATGCGGCGCGTGGCGAGTCAGGCCGATGCCCGACAGGTTGACGTGGACGCCGCGGTCGGCCTGGTTCGGCCAGAACAGCTTGACCCGCAGGTTCGGGTTCTGCTTGTGCAGGCGTCCGTAGTAGTAGGTATTGACGATGCCGACATCGCACTGGCCGGCGTCCACCGCCTGGATCACCGCGTTGTCGTCGGCGAATACGTCGGTGGCCAGGTTGTTCACCCAGCCCTGGAGGATTTCCTCGGTCTTCTGCGCCCCGTGGGTCTCGATCAGGGTCCCGGTCAGCGACTGGTTGTAGACCTTCTTCGCCGTGCGCAGGCACAGGCGGCCTTCCCATTGCTTGTCGGCCAGGGCTTCGTAGGTGCTCAGCTCTTCCGGCTTGACCCGCTCGGTGGAGTAGACGATGGTCCGCGCGCGCAGCGACAGCCCGGTCCAGCTATCGGTGCTGGAACGATACTGCGAGGGAATGTTCCGTTCGATGGTGGCCGACTTGAACGGTTGCAGCAGGCCCATCTGCTCGGCCTGCCAGAGGTTGCCGGCGTCCACGGTGAGCAGCAGGTCGGCCGGGGTGTTCGCGCCTTCGGCCTTGATCCGCGCCATCAGCGGCGCTTCCTTGTCGGTGATGAACTTGACCTTCACGCCGGTCTTGCTGGTGTAGGCATCGAACACCGGCTTGATCAGCTCGTCGATGCGCGAGGAATACACCACCACTTCGTCGGCGGCCTGGGCCAGGCCGGTGATGCCCAGGGCCAGGGCGGCGAGTAGAGCTTTGCTTGCCTGCATGAAGAACAGCCTCGTCAGCGGAACGTAGGCACGAATGATAAGAAATCTCGCTTGCGAACCCGCGCGACTAAATGTGTCGGGGTGTTTCGCCTGCGTCCAGGCCGCCGAGGATGGCGAGAAACGCCTCCACCGCGGCGCTGCGGCCATGGCGGCGGGTGAAGACGAGGAAATCGGCCAGCGCCTCGGGCTCGGCCAGCGGGCGATAGACGACTCCGGCCCGGGCCAGCGCGGTGCTGCAACGCGGCACCAGGGCAACGCCCTGGCCGGCCGCGACCAGGGCGATGATCGAGGTGATCTGGCGTCCGGCCGGTCCCCTCGTCAGCGCCAGCCCGGCCTTCCGGTAGAGGCGCTCGATCAGTTCGTTGAGGCCGGAGCCGTAGTCCAGTGGAAACAGGATCAGCGGCCGATCACGCAGATCGTACAGGTCGATCCGCTCTTGCCGCGCCAGCGGATCGCCGTTGGGCACGGCCACCACCAGCGGCTCGCCGCCCAGGGCCAGCACCTCGATGCCGACCTGGCCTTCCGGCGGCGGCAGGCGCCCCAGCCCCACATCGATGCCGCCTTCAGCGATCTGCGCCCATTGCGCCGCCGAAGCGCCTTCGAGCAGCTCCAGTTGCACCTCCGGATGGCGCTCGCGGAACAGTCGGATCGCCTCGGTGAACAGGTCCGACAGGGCGATGGAGCTGGCGTAGCCGAGGGTCAGGTGGCCGGCCAGCCCCTGCGCCAGCTTGCGGGCGAAGCCGGCGGTGCGCTCCAGTTGGTCCAGCAGGGCGCGTGCGTAAGGCAGGAACAGGCTGCCCTCGGCGGTGAGGGTCACCGCCCGGCTGGAGCGGTCGAACAGGCGAAAGCCCAGCTCTTCCTCCAGCGCGGATATCTGCCGGGTCAAGGGCGGCTGCGCCATGTGCAGGCGCTGGGCGGCGCGGCCGAAATGCAGGGTTTCGGCAACGGCTGCGAAGCAGCGCAGGCGGCGTAGGTCGAGCATGCGGTTCCTCGGTATCGATCGGTCCTGAATCGGTATTGGCCAGCCCGTCGGGAGCGCCCCTATAACAGGGGGTTTCTCGTCCAGGCAGAGCGTTCCATGAATTCGTCCCAGGGTTTCCCCCGCCTCGCGCTGTTTCTCTGCGGTTGCGCTGCGTTCCTCAATCTCTATACCACCCAGGGCATCTTCGACGAACTGGCGGCGAGCTTCCACATCAGCGCCCATCAATCGAACTGGAGCATCACCGCCACCACCCTGGCGGTGGCTCTCGCCGCGCCCTTCGTCGGCCGACTCAGCGGCGGCCGCGAGCGCAGCCGGGTGATCGCCTTCGCCGCCAGCCTGCTCTGCGTGCCCATGCTGCTGGCCGCCCATGCCGGCAGCTTCGCCGCCTTCCTGCTCTGGCGCTTCGCCGAAGGGATGCTGATTCCCCTGCTGTTCGCCAGCAGCGTGGCCTACATCGGCGAGCGCTGGAGCGGCGGCGCGGTCATCGAGCTGACCAGCCTCTATGTCGCCGGGACCATCCTCGGCGGCTTCGCCGGACGCTTCCTCACCGGCCTGCTGACCGAGGAGTGGGATTGGCGCGTCGCCTTCCGGATCCTCGCCGGGCTGACCCTGCTCATCGCTGTCGCCATCCGTGCGCTGCTCCCTGCCAATTCTGGCAGGCACGCGCCCGCACCGGGGAAACGCCCCTTAGTATCCCGTGAACTGTTCCGGGCTCCGCTGCTGTCGTCCTACGCGGTGGGGTTCTGTGTCCTCTTTTCCCAGGTCGCCATGTTCACCTATATCGGCATCCATCTCAGCCGTCCGCCGTACAGCCTGGACACCGCTCAGCTCGGCTCGATCTACGCGGTGTTCCTCCTCGCCCTGCTGGTGATTCCCGCCAGCGGCCGCCTGGCCCGCACCCGCCCGCACCGCCAGTTGCTGCTGGGCGCATCGCTGCTGGGCGTGTGCGGCTCGCTGCTGACCCTGGCGCCGGGCCTGCCGACGATTCTCGTCGGCCTGGCCCTCAGCGCCACCGGCGTGTTCCTCGCACAGTCCACGGTCAACGCCTTCACCGCCAGCAATGCCGGGACCGACAAGGCCGGTGCCGTCGGCCTCTACCTGACCTGCTACTACGCCGGCGGCAGCCTCGGCGCGGTACTGCCGGCGCCATTCTGGGAGCGCTGGGGCTGGCCGGGCTGCCTGGGCCTGATCCTCCTGGCCCAGTTGCTGCCGTTGCTTCTGACCCACTACGGCTGGTCCGCACCACAGGCCGAACGCGCGGCCCTGCGCGCGTCGCAAGGAAGACCGTAACCATCGCAAGAACAACAAGAACCGACAGGAGGTTAGCCATGAACCATGTCATCACCCCCCACAGCAAGCTGCTCGGCGTCATCGAGCCGGTCCTCAACGACATGCCCGCCGGAACCCTGCGCCACGCACTGTTCCGGGCCTTCTGGGACGAGACGGCGTCGTTGCTGGACATCGAGGACGCCTTCGCCCGGGTCACCGCCCGGCGCCAGGCGGTCGAGCCGCTGCGCAAGTTCTTCGCCAGCTGGTCGAAGACCAACAACTCGGCGGCCAGCGTTTCCGGACTGGCCAATCGCCTGACCCTGCTGGCCCGTTCGGAACAGGGTTCGGCAGCGGCAGACCAGCTCTATCGAGCCTGCGGCAGCCTGCAACGGATCACCGACGAAGACCTCGGCGCCCTCGGCAACACCGTGCATGCCGATCTTTTCTACACCATGGCCACCACCCTTTGCGGCGACGACCGCTGGCTGCTGCGCGAGAACTGCCTGCCTTCGGCGCAGGCGTTCAAGGACTGGACCGACCGCCAGCGCCTGCGCGAGCGCGACGTGATGCAGGGACTGCTGACCACGCTGGTACACGAGGTCTATACCCACGGCGAGGTGGAGTACATCCACCCGCTGTACAAGGAATGGTTCAGCCGCGACATGGGCGTACCCGCCGAACGCGCCCGCGCCACCGTGGCCTGGGTAACGGTGCACACCGGCGGCACCGAGAGCAATCACTTCGCCCACGCCACGGCGGCGGTGAACGCCTTCGTCGAGGCGATGGAAATCGAGGTGAACGAAGAAGCCGCGCGCAACCTGCTCGGGCTCTACCTGCGCAACAAGGCGCAGGTCATGCGTGACTGCGCGGCGCTGTTCTGAGGACTGGCGGCCCTCCCGTCAGGGGGGCCGCCCCGCTCAGACTCGTGCCAGCGACGGCAGGTCGCCGCTGAGGCCAAGCGCCTGGCGGACGAACAGCGCCTTCGCCTCGTGATGGCCGTCGACCAGGCGCAGGCCGGCGTTGCGCAGCCAGCGCAGCGGCAACCGGTCGGCCTGGAACAGGCGCTCGAAGCCTTCCATCGCCGTCATCATGCCCAGGTTGTGCGGCATCCGCCGCCGCTCGAAGCGACTCAGCACGCGTTCGTCGGCAAGCCGTTCGCCGCGCTCCAGGGCGTGCAACAGGACCTCGGACAGCACCGCCGCATCGAGGAAGCCCAGGTTCACGCCCTGTCCGGCCAGCGGGTGGATGGTGTGCGCAGCGTCGCCGACCAGCGCCAGGCCCGGCTCGACGTAACGCTTGGCGTGCCGCTGGCGCAGCGGGATGCACAGGCGCCGGTCGGCATGCAGGATGGCGCCCAGGCGCTGTTCGAAGGCTTCGCCGAGGGCGGCGCGGAAGCCATCCTCGTCCAACGCCATCAGGCGTTCTGCCTGTTCCGGGGTGGTCGACCAGACGATCGAGCACCAGTGCTCGTCGCCGCGGTCCGGCAGGGGCAGGAAGGCCAGCGGACCGTCGTCGGTGAAGCGCTGCCAGGCGGTTGCGCGGTGCGCGTTCTCGCAGCGCACGCTGGTGACGATGGCGTGGTGCAGGTAATCCCATTCGCGGGTGGCGCAGCCGGCCAGGCGGCGTACCGCCGAGTTGGCGCCGTCGGCGGCGACCACCAGCGGCGCACGCAGCTGGCGACCGTCGGCCAGGGTCAGCAGCCAGTCGTCGCCGGAGTGGCGCATCTGTTCCAGGCGCGCATTGGCCAGCAGGCCGGTGGTGGAATCGTGCAGGCGTTCCAGCAGGGCGTCCTGCACCACCCGGTTCTCGACGATATGGCCGAGTACCTCGGCGTGCACGCTGGCGGCGCTGAAGCCGATCCGCCCGGTGCCGGAGCCATCCCACACCTGCATCTCGCGATAGGGCTCGGCGCGGCGCGCGACGATGCCGTCCCAGGCATGCAGGCGCTGGAGAATCCGCCGGCTGGCTTCGGACAGCGCGCTGACCCGCGGCTCGTAGGGCGCCTCCGGCTTGAACGGCGCCACGTCGAGCGAGCCGCCGTCCACCAGCAGCACCTCCAGGCCGCTGCCCTCCAGGGCCAGGGCCAGGGCGCTACCGACCATGCCGGCGCCGACGATGACCAGATCCGCGTGCATATCCTCGTTCTCCACTCGTGGGCCCTCTTCAGGCCGCGTTCCGCAGGCGCGGCTTGAGCCGCACGTACAGGGTTTTCTGAACCCGCGCCACCAGGGCGCCGGCGTCGTCGCGCACTTCGGCGTGCAGCCGGGGCAGGTACTTCTCGCCGCCGGCGGTCCGCTCGCGGACCTCGTCGAGCAGCTTCTGGTCGATGCTGAAATGCGCATGCACCGGGCCCTTGCCCGGGCTGACGAACTCGATGTTGGCCGCCTTGTCCCAGACCACGTAGTCGCGGCCCAGGTTCTCCATCAGCATCAGCATGAAGAACGGGTCGGTCATCGCGTAGAGGCTGCCGCCGAACTGGGTGCCTACATAGTTGCGATTGAGCCGGTTCAGGCCCATGCGCACCCGAACCTCGCGGAAATCGCCAGCGATGTGCCGCACACGGATGCCCGCCCCCAGGAAGGGCGGGTAGAGATTCATGGCGAAGCGCAGCAGGCGGGCCTTGCGCGCCCTCGACCAGACCGGCATGGCGCTACAGCGGCCGCGCGCCGAGGCCCATGGCCTGGCGGGCGAACCAGCGCTTGGCCGGCGGCAGCAGGTCGAGCCCGAGCAGGCCGAGGTTGCGCCCGGCGCCGAGCAGCGCGCGGTCGTTGGAGAACAGCCGGGTCACCCGGTCGGAGAAGCCGACGGTCATCTGCTGGTCCAGGCGCTGCCCATCGAGGTAGCGCTGCAGCACGGCGAACTCGCCCAGCGGCGCGTCGTCGTGGAGCAGGGCGTCGACCAGCGCCAGGGTGTCGCGCAACGACAGGTTGAAGCCCTGGCCGGCGATGGGGTGCAGACTGTGCGCAGCGTTGCCCAGCACCACCAGGTGCGGACGCACCTGCTCGCAGGCCTCGACCAGGTGCAAGGGGTAGCAGTGCCGTGCGCCGACCTGGCGGAAGGCGCCGAGGCGGTAGCCGAAGGCAGCCTGCAGCTCGCCGAGGAAGGCCGCGTCATCGAGGCCACGCAGGCGTTCGGCGTCCTTGCCTGGGCGGGTCCAGATCAGCGCGCAACGGTTATCCGGCAACGGCAGGAGGGCCATCGGACCGCTGGGGGTGAAGCGCTCGAAGGCCTGCCCGAGGTGCGCCTCGGAGGGCGATACGTTGGCGATCAGCGCAGTCTGCCGGTACGGCGTCTGCTCCACGCCGATGCCAAGTTGTTCGCGCAGCCCGGAACGACCGCCATCGGCGAGGATCGCCAGCTCGCAATCGAGTTGCGTCTCGTCGTCGAGGGTAAGCCGGTAACCGCCCTCCCGGGCTTCCAGGGTCTTCACTTCGGCCGGGCAGTGCCAGCGCACCACCTCGGGGTCGAGCGCCTTCCACAGGCACTGGCCGAGCCAGGCGTTCTCCACCACGTAGCCCAGCGCCGGCACGCCTTCCTCGATGGCGGTCAGGCGGGTGGCGCCGAAGCGGCCGCGGTCGGAAACATGGATATGCAGGATCGGCTCGGCCCGCTCGGCGATCGCCGGCCACAGGCCGAGTCGCTCGTAGATCTGCCGGCTGCCGTAGGACAGCGCCGAAGAGCGGGCGTCGTAGCTGGGCTGGTAGGCGTTGCCGGGGGCGAAGGGTTCGATCAGCACGATCGACCAGCCGCGCTCCCGAGCGCCGGCCTGCAGGGCCAGCGCCAGCGAGGCGCCGACCAGGCCCCCGCCGATGATCGCCAGGTTGACCTTGCTCATCGTCACCTCAGGCTGCCTCGCTCTTGGCCGCGGCCATCAGCGCCTCGATCTCGGCGACGGTCTTCGGCACGCCGTTGGTCAGCACTTCGCAGCCATTGCGGGTGACCACCACGTCGTCCTCGATGCGTACGCCGATACCGCGCCACTTCTTCGCCACCGAGGTATTGTCCGGGGCGATGTAGATGCCCGGCTCGACGGTCATCGCCATGCCCGGTTCGAGCACCCGCCATTCGCCGCCGACGCGGTACTCGCCGACGTCGTGCACGTCCATCCCCAGCCAGTGGCCGGCGCGGTGCATGTAGAAAGCCTTGTAGGCCTCGTGGGCGATCAGCTCGTCGACGTCGCCCTCCAGCAGGCCCAGGCGCACCAGCCCGGCGGTGATGACCCGTACGGTGGCCTCATGGGCCTCGTTCCAGTGGCGACCGGGGGCGATGTAGTCGAACGCCGCCATGTTGGCTTCCAGCACCAGTTCGTAGATCGCCTTCTGCTCGGGACTGAAGCGGCCATTGGCGGGGAAGGTACGGGTGATGTCGCTGGCGTAGCAGTCGATCTCGCAGCCGGCATCGATCAGGATCAGGTCGCCGTCCTTGATCGCCGCATCGTTCTCGCGGTAGTGCAGGATGCAGGCGTTGCGTCCGGCGGCGACGATCGAACCGTAGGCCGGCATCTTCGCCCCGCCCTTGCGGAACTCGTATTCCAGTTCGGCTTCCAGGTGGTACTCGAACAGCCCCGGCCGGCACACCTCCATCGCCCGGATGTGCGCCCGGGCGGAGACCTCGGCGGCGTAGCGCATGACCTTCACTTCGTTGGCGCTCTTGTACAGCCGCTGGTCGTGCAGCAGGTGGTCGAGGGCAACGAACTCGTTCGGCGGCTGCGCGCCCTGGCGGGCCTTGGAGCGGATCACGTTGATCCAGTCCATCAGCCGGCGGTCGAAGTCGGGATTGGCGCCAAGGGCGTAGTAGACCCGGTCGCGGCCTTCGATCAGGCCGGGCAGGATGTCGTCGATATCGCCGATGGGAAAGGCGTCGTCGGCGCCGTACTGGCCGATCGCACCGTCCTGGCCGGCGCGCAGGCCGTCCCACAGTTCACGCTCCGGATCCCGCTCGCGGCAGAACAGCACGTATTCGCCGTGGGCACGGCCGGGAATCAGCGCCATCACCGCCTCCGGCTCGGGGAAGCCGGTGAGGTACTGGAAGTCGCTGTCCTGGCGGTAGACATGCTCGACGTCGCGATTGCGGATGTACATCGGCGCCGCCGGCAGGATGGCGATGCTGTTGGGTTCCATCTGCGCCATCAGCGCCTTGCGCCGACGGGCGTACTCCGACTTGGGGATACGGATCATGCAGAAACCTCAGTGCAGTGAAGGCTTGGGAGCGGGCTCCAGCGGCTTGCCGCACTCGGCGAACAGCAGCAGCGGAGCGACCCGCAGGTATTCCATGACTTCCATATAGTCCGTCTCGCCGTCCTCGCTGTCTTCCAACTGGCCCTGGACCTGGGCGATGGCGGCCATGTCCTGCAGCACTTCCTCGGCTTCGCCGGTCAGGCTGCCTTCGCGGGCGGTGAGGCCGAAACCGGCGAGGAAACCCTGGCACCATTGGCCGAGCGCCTCGGTGCGCTGGGCGAGCGGGGTTTCGTCGTCGGGCAGGAGCATGACGACGGCGACCTCGCCGGCGGAAAAGTCCTGCCGGACCATGCCGAGCAGGCCGGACAACGCGGCCTTGAGTCGTTCGCCCGGCGCGCCGCCGAGCAGTTCGGCGGCAGCGTGTTGCCAGGCGGCCTCGTCGAAGCCGGCGCCGGCGCAGACCCGACCCAGCAGATGGCCGTGCAGTTCGGCCGGCGAGACCGGCATGGCCGCCTCGGCGAGAAGGGAGGAAAAGGCGCTGTAGGCGGAATTCTGAGTGGACATCTCGGGACCCTGACGGCTGGGCGCCATTGGGGCGCTACACGTGAAATGAAGGTGGTTATCCTAGCACCGCCCGCCCCGGCAAGACCATGCGACCGGTTGCCGGCGCGCCGGCCCGGCCGGGGCATTGGCCCCGACCGGGGACGATCCTATATAGTTGTCCAATCACCCCAATTCCCAAGCGAGAGCCCATGGAAGACGCCGATCTGCAATTGTTGACGGCCAAGTTCGACCAGCTGCTCCAGAAGCTGGAACAGCTCAAGGCGGAGAACCGGCTGCTGCGGGCGAACGAAAAGTCCTGGCGCGAAGAGCGCGCTCATCTGATCGAAAAGAACGAAATGGCGAGACACAAGGTCGAAGCGATGATTTTGCGTCTGAAAGCCTTGGAGCAGGACACATGAGCCAGTCGAATACCCTCACCGTGCAGATTCTCGACAAGGAATACTGCATCAATTGCCCGGACGACGAGCGCGCCAACCTGGAAAGCGCCGCCCGTTACCTGGACGGCAAGATGCGCGAGATCCGCTCCAGCGGCAAAGTCATCGGCGCCGACCGGGTTGCCGTGATGGCCGCCCTCAACATCACCCACGACCTGCTGCACCGCAAGGAGCGCCTGGACCAGGAAAGCAGCTCGACCCGCGAGCGCGTGCGCGAACTGCTCGATCGCGTCGACCGCGCCCTGGCGAATCCGGCCGATGCCGGCGAAGCCTGACCCGGGCGCGGCCAATTCGGGTATACTGGCCTCCGCTCCCTGGTGTGTTGGCCAGTCGGTGATGTCCCTGAGCCGATAACTGCAACAACGGAGGTTGCCAGTTGGACCGGTGTGCATGTCCGCACGACGGAAAGCCTTAAGGTCTACTGCAACCGCCACCTTGAACTTTCGGGTTCAAGGGCTAACCCGACAGCGGCACGACCGGGGAGCTACCTTTCCACATGATCGAATCGCAAGACCTCAGCCGCCCGGCCCTGCGCCGCAAGCTCCGCCAGGCGCGCCGCGCGCTCTCCCCCCTGCAGCAACGCCTCGCCGCCCGCGCCCTCTATCGACAACTGGCGCAGCATCCCCTTTTTCGCCGTGCCCGCCATATCGCCCTGTACCTGCCCAACGACGGCGAGATCGACCCGCGTCCGCTGCTGCGTGCGGCGCAGAAGCGCGGCAAGGCCACCTACCTGCCGGTGCTGGCGCCCTGGCCGCGGACGCGCATGGTGTTCCAGCGGGTCGGCAGCGGCGAACGCTGGACCCGCAACCGCTTCCGCATCAGCGAACCGCTGGCCGACGCCGGCCGCCAGCGCAAGGCCTGGGCGCTGGACCTGGTACTGCTGCCGCTGGTGGGGTTCGACGAACAGGGCGGGCGCCTGGGCATGGGCGGCGGCTTCTACGACCGCAGCCTGGCCTACCTGGCGAGGCGCAAAAATGGTCACAAACCGACGCTGATCGGCCTGGCCCATGAATGTCAGAAGGTGGATCAACTGGCGCTGGCCAGCTGGGACATTCCCCTGGCGGGAACGGTGACCGATGCGGGCTGGTACGTGGCAGGGAAACGCTAGGAAGGAGGGAGAACCCTGGGTACCGCGTTCCATGCGATACCCGGCGAGTCTTACGGCTGTTGCGTCACCTGGGCGGGCGTACTGGCCTGTCGTTCCCAGAGGCTCTGGGTATAACCGGTGGTGACGACCCCAAGTCCGAAGATGATGACCAAAACCCACAGCAAGTCTGGCTTGCGCTTCATCGATTGCCTCCCCCTTCCAGGCAATTTTCGAGGCCGGTCCTTGCGATTATCTTATCGCCTGAGCACCCTGCCCCGCTGAAAAACGGCATTTTCCGATAAGCTGAAGTCATACGCAATTACACCGGCGACCGGTGGTCACGCGCAGACGTTTCCTACGTATATCTACGAAAGAGGAGCAAAGTTCATGCCTGCCTACTGGCTGATGAAATCCGAGCCGGACGAACTCTCGATCCGCGACCTGCAACACCTCGGAACCGCCCGCTGGGATGGCGTGCGCAACTATCAGGCGCGCAACTTCATCCGCAGCATGAACTCCGGCGACCTGTTCTTCTTCTACCACTCCAGTTGCCCGCAGCCCGGCATCGCCGGTATCGCCCGCATCGAAGGCGAAGCCTACCCCGATCCCACGGCCCTGGATCCCGCCAGCCCCTACCACGACCCCAAGGCCAGCGCCGGGAAGAACCCCTGGAGCGCCCGCGACGTCAGCTTCGTCGAAGCCTTCGCCGAGGTCGTTCCACTGGCCCGGCTGAAGGCCCAGGACGCCCTGGCCAACCTCGCCCTGGTGCAGAAGGGCAGCCGCCTCTCGGTAATGCCGGTCAGCGCCGAGGAATGGCAGGCGATCCTGCCGCTGGCGAAACGCTGAAGCCATCGCTCAGGCCATCTGCGAGATGGTCCGGCGGAAACGCCAGAGCGCGCCGAAGAAGAACGCCGAACCGATCACCACGATACCGGCGAACTGCGGCCAGACGATGTCGAAACCGGCGCCGCGGAACAGGATCGCCTGGGCCAGGCTGACGAAATGCGTGGTCGGCGCCGCCAGCATGATGTTCTGCACCAGTTCCGGCATGCTTTCCCGTGGCGTGGTGCCGCCCGAAAGGATGTTCAGCGGCAGCAGCACGAGGATGGTCAACAGTCCGAGCTGCGGCATCGAACGCGCCACCGTGCCGAGGAATATGCCCATGGAGGTGGTGGCGAACAGATGCAATCCGGCGCCGAGCAGGAACAGTCCCACCGAGCCGCTGATCGGCACGTCCAGCCAGCCACGCACCACCCACTGCAACGAGAGCCCCGCCGCCACCAGCACCACCAGCCCCATCGACCAGACCTTGGCCATCATGATCTCGAACTGTCTCTTATACACATCTTCCGAGCCCACGAGACAGGCAGAAATCTCGTATGCCGTCTTCTGCTTGAAAAAAAAAAAAAAATAAAGATACAGAATAAACGTGAAATACTAGAACACAA
>OJJN01000318.1_pt1 | contig 12180 bp, 8 predicted proteins | sample 1596321 | NCBI WGS metagenome assembly OJJN01 (sample SAMEA4350123, study PRJEB24818) | metagenome | biome: human; feature: gut; material: faeces | place: Denmark | collected 2013-09 | reverse complement strand
TTTTTTCAAGCAGAAGACGGCATACGAGATTTCTGCCTGTCTCGTGGGCTCGGAGATGTGTATAAGAGACAGTCATTTGTCTTCTTAAATTCTCACGGAAAACTGAGTGATGACTGATTCCTGTAACGCCTCCTGCCGCCCTGCCCGCCTCACGCCGCTGGCACTGGCGCTCGCTGTTATCAGCGGTGGCAGTATCGCCGCCACCGCTGATACCGAAGACCCGGTTGTGGTTGTCGGCAACTGGCTGGATAACACTGATAACAGCGATACGCTGCTGAACCACGGCGGCGCACGGACCATCAAAACCAAAAAACAAATCGATGAGTCAGGGGCAGAAACCATAGCGGACGCCCTGCGTGGTATTCCGGGTGTTCAGGTGCGGGACAGTAACGGCACCGGCGGCAGTGACGTTTCACTCAATGTCGGTATCCGCGGGCTTCCGGCACGGCTTTCCCCGCGTTCCACCATTCTGTTCGACGGTATTCCGCTGGCCGCTGCCCCCTACGGGCAGCCGCAGTTATCGATGTCACCACTCTCGTTAGGCTCAATCAGCAGCATTGATGTGATGCGCGGTGCCACCTCTGTCCGCTACGGGCCGCAAAACGTCGGCGGCGTGATTAACTTTGTCACTAAACCTATTCCGGAAACCTTCAGCGGTTCCGCGTCCGTCAAAACACAGGGTGCACGCACCGGCGGGCTGAAAACCCTGACCGATGCCTCTGTCGGTGGCTCAAAAGAAGACGGTTCTGCAGGTGCGCTGCTGCTCTACTCCGGTCTGCACGGCCAGGGCTACCGCAAGAATAATGATAATACCGATATTGATGACATCATCCTGAAAACCCGCTATGCCTTCAGTGACACTGATGAGTTGCTGGCAAACTTTCACTATTACCATGCGCAATCCGGGATGCCGGGCGGCCTGACAGAGGCACAGTACAAAGCCGATCCTTACCAGTCTGTCCGTCCGTTTGACCGTTTTGAAGGCAACCGTCAGGATATGTCCTTTAAATACCGCCACCAGGAAGATGATAAACAGTTTGAATTACTGACCTGGTTCAGCAAAAGTTACCGGGGCAGTTATATTGAAAGTGAGGGAACAAATGCGAGTGCCGGTAAGAGCCGCCTTGTTTCCTATCCGCGTCACTACACAGCTTACGCCATTGAACCGAGCTATTCACAGCTGTTCCGCTTTGATAACCAGTCCCACGAAATCACCCTGGGTTACCGCTATCTGAATGAAACGGCGGATGAAAAAGCCTACCGCTCCGGCTGGTATCCGACCGGTTCTCAAAGCTCACGCCCTCAGACCGACAGCTACTATCAGCACACCTCCGGCGGTACAGAGGCCCATGCCATCTATATCGATGACACCATTAATGTTGGTAACTGGACGGTTATTCCCGGCCTGCGTTATGAAAATATAAAAATTCATCTCGATGACGGTTTCCGTAACCAGTTCCGCAGCAAGAGCTACAGCGAACCGTTACCGGCACTGTCGGTGATTTATCATATTGATGATCAGTGGAAACTGTTCGCCAACGCCGGCAGCTCATTCGGCAGCCTGCAATATTTCCAGCTCAATACCGGCGGCGCGGGTAATGATCCGGCAAATGGCCTGAGTGCGGAAAAAGCCCATAACTATGAAGCCGGTACACGGTTTGATGATGGTCTGCTGTCTGCGGAAATGACCCTGTTCTATATCGATTTCAATGATCAGCTGCAATACATTGAAAATTCGACCGGCTGGACCAACCTCGGTGCGACCACCCATCAGGGGGCAGAACTGGCACTGAATTATGACCTGAGTGAAACCGCGAAATGGCTCGACGGCGTCAGTATCTACAGCACTTATACCTACACAAAAGCAGTGAGCAAACGCGGTAATTTTGCGGATAAAGATCTGCCGTTCTACTCCCGCCAGCTCTTTACTGCCGGTGCCCGCTATGAAACCGGAAACTGGGTGTGGAATCTCAACACCTATGCGCAGTCAAAACAGCAGTCACCGGGAACCGGGAAAAATTACATTACCGAAGGCAGTGCAGACGGACGTTACGGCATTATTCCGGGCTATATGATGTGGGATGCGCGTGCGGAGTATCATTTCGGCCCGCAATGGTCAGATCTGACACTTGCCGCCGGGGTGAAAAACCTGTTTGATCAGGCCAGCTTTACCCGTTCAACAGATAATAACTACGGCATTTACGCCGGGCAGCCGCGCACTTTCTTTGCACAGGCTTCCGTGAAGTTTTAAAGGTCATTCATATAATGAAACGCATATTCCACGCTGCCGGACGTTTTCCGGCCCTTATCATCACCCTTTGTGCCGCACTCGCGGCACTGTTTCCGCTCAATGCAACAGCGGAACTGATAACGGTGACGGATATTGCCGGGCGGACAGTCACCGTCAATGCCCCGGTATCCCGTATCATGCTGGCAGACAGCCGGGTACTGGTTGCGCTGAATATTCTGCATCCGTCTGAACCGCTGAAAGGTATTGCGGCATGGGATGATGCACTGACCAAAAAAGCGCCGGACCTGCGTATTGCTTATGAAAAACAATTTCCGCAGCTGAAAGATATTCCGGTATTTCCTAACCCCTACACATCGGATTTCAGTGTCGAAAAAGCACTGACTTATCAGCCGGATCTGGTGATTTTCGATACCGGACTGCAAAGTAAACTGACCGAAAGCGGCACCCTGGATTTGCTGGAAAAAAGCGGTATTCCGGTGATATTTATCGATTTCCGTCAGTATCCGCTGCAAAACACCATGCCAAGCATGACGCTTTTGGGGCAGGTCTTCGGGCAGGAAAAACAGGCGGCAGCATTTAATGATTTTTACCGCGAGCGGCTGGATCTTATCCGCTCGCGGGTTGCAAATATTCCGGAAGACAAAAAGCCCACAGTCTTTATTGAACGAGCGGCGGGTCTTGCCGGGGAAAACAGCTGTTGTAAAACCTTTGGTAACGGTAACTTCGGGGAGTTTGTTGCCGCTGCGGGAGGTCATAACCTCGGTGCAGACTGGTTTAAAAACGGTATGGGCGGTGAGGTGAGTGAAGAACAGATTATTGCCGCTGACCCGCAGTTTTATCTGATGACCGTCGCCGACTGGGAAAATACCCGCAAAGGCAGTGCTTCAGTACCGCTCGGCTATACCGGCTCTGAGGAGCGGGCTGTACCGGCACTGGAAAAACTGATGGCACGGCCGAAACTGCAGTATCTCACGGCGTATCAGCAGAAACAGGTACTGGCACTGTATCAGCAATACTATGACACTCCGTTCAATATTATTGCGGTGGAAGCTATCGCCAAAATGCTGCATCCGGCACTGTTTCCTGAGCTCGATCCGCAGGCAGACAGCCTGATGCTGCATAAAACCTTTACCGCTCTGGACGGCAGCGGCCTGTTCTGGCTGCAACCCTGATCATCACATCAGTTGCTGCATCAGAAAAATAACGGGCAGTTTCCTGCCCGTTATTTACAATTCCCACCGTTATTTCTTCTGATATAACTCATTCGCCATATCAATACTGTCCGCATTAACATCCCGGATGTGGTCACGCGTCAGACGGTATACCACCGGGCTTAATAAGATCAGTGCTATCAGGTTCGGGATCGCCATCATGGCATTCAGGGTATCCGCCAGCAGCCAGACAAACTCCAGAGACTGTGTGGCGCCAATCGGTAGTGCTATCAGCCACAGCACACGGAAAACCTTAATCGCCTTCACGCCGAACAGATACTGGACGCACTTCTCACCGTAAAAACTCCAGCCGAGGATTGTAGTGAAGGCAAAAATCGTCAGTGCAATCGCCACAATATAGTTTCCGCCCGGAATCGCCGCTTTGAAAGAGGAAGCGGTCAGTGTGGCACCGGTTTCCGCTGTCAGCCAGCCGCCCATAATGACAATGGTCAGGCCGGTTACCGAGCAGACAATAATGGTGTCAATAAAGGTACCGAGCATGGCGATCAGCCCCTGACGGATCGGGTTCTGGGTTTTCGCGGCAGCATGCGCTATCGGCGCACTGCCCAGACCCGCCTCGTTGGAGAATACGCCGCGCGCCACCCCGAAACGGATAGCCGCCCAGACGGTCGCCCCGGCAAACCCGCCCTGTGCCGCCACCGGTGTAAAGGCAGAAGTAATAATGAGGGAAAACGCCGCCGGAATTTCACTGATATTCAGCGCGAGCACCACAAGACCGGCACCAAAGTAGCCGACGGTCATAAACGGTACCAGTTTACCGGCCACGTCTGAGATACGGCGGATCCCGCCAATCAGTACCGCACCGACCAGCAGCACCAGCGCCACGCTGGTCACCCATTTATTGATGCCGAAGTTACTCTCCAGCACATCCGCCACCGAGTTGGCCTGAACCGTGTTCCCGATACCGAACCCGGCACAGGCACCGAATACCGCAAACAGTGTTCCCAGCCAGACCCATTTCGGGCCGAGGCCGTTTTTGATGTAATACATCGGGCCGCCGACATACTGCCCGTATTTATCCACTTCACGATAACGAACCGCCAGCACGGCTTCTGAGTATTTTGTCGCCATACCCACCAGTGCCGTCATCCACATCCAGAACAGCGCCCCCGGCCCGCCCATCACCACCGCTGTTGCCACACCGGCGATATTGCCGGTACCGATAGTGGCGGATAATGCCGTCATCAGCGCGTTAAACGGGGAGATCTGCCCTTCCCCGCGTGATTCATTGCGCTGAAATAATAATCTGAACCCGGTTCCCAGTTTACGGATCGGCAAAAAACCCAGCCGAATCTGCATATATAAACCGACACCCAGTATTCCCACCAGCATCGGCACCCCCCATACCACGCCGTTCAGCGCGCCCAGCCACTCTGTTATCAAATCCATTCACCCCTCCTGACCGGCCCTGTTGCTTTTTTATTTTATGTGTCACATATAAATAACATTTATTTATCATTTATTAATAAAGCGGAAAAATGCCGGGAATGCGAACAAAAAATGTCCGGATTTGCGTTGGATTTTTGAATCTGTGAAGGGTGTCACTTGTCACAAATTGAATTAAAATAGTGATTAATTTTTATTTAGAATGGATCATGTTCAGCCATGTCAGATGCTTTACCGCATACGACAGCCACGCTTAAACGCCGTTATCGTGTGCTCAAACGCCTTAAAGAACGCAACCTCGCCCCTGTTACTGTCCTGCTGCTGGCGGCTGCCGTCGGCGCACTCGCCGGTTTTACCGGTGTGCTGTTTGAACGCGGGGTCAATTGGGTTGGTGAATACCGGGTCAGCTCTCTGTCTTCACTGACAGATAATAAAGAAATACTTATCCCGCTGATGTTCATTGTTTCCGCCCTGCTGGCCATGTCAGGTTACTGGCTGGTGCGCCGTTTTTCACCGGAATCCGGCGGGTCGGGGATCCCGGAAATTGAAGGGGCATTGCAGGATGTCCGCCCGGTACGCTGGTGGCGGGTGCTGCCGGTGAAATTTATCGGCGGGCTGGGTACTCTCGGCTCCGGTATGGTGCTGGGGCGTGAAGGCCCGACCGTGCAGTTAGGGGCAAATATCAGCGGGCTGGTCAGTGCGCTGGCCGGGGTGAAAAACCAGGAATCGCGCCACACATTGCTGGCCACCGGTGCCGCCGCCGGTCTGACCGCCGCTTTTAACGCGCCGCTCGCGGGGATCCTGTTTATCATCGAGGAAATGCGTCCGCAGTTCCGTTACAGCCTGATTTCCATCAAAGCCGTTTTTATCGGCGTGATCATGTCGAGCATTGTTTTTCAGACCTTTAACAGCGGCGCGCCGATTCTGGATATCGGCAAATACCATGCCGCCCCGCTGAATACTCTCTGGCTCTATCTGGTGCTGGGAATGGTTTTCGGTGTGATTGGTGTGATGTTTAACCGCTTTCTGCTCACCATGCAGACACAATTCCGCCGTTTTTATCAGGATAAAACATCCCGTTTTGTTGCTACCGGCGGTCTGATTGGCGGACTATGCGGTATTGCCGGGCTGTACTGGCCGCAGGTAACCGGCGGCGGATTCGCGGTGATCCCGGATGTCGCTGCGCTGCACTACTCCCTGACCGGTATTCTGATGATCTTCCTGTTCCGTGTGCTCACCACGGTTATCTGCTTCAGTTCCGGTGCGCCGGGCGGGATCTTCGCGCCGACACTCGCACTCGGCACACTATTCGGTAGTTTCTTCGGCTATGCCGCCATGCTGCTGTTTCCGCAGTATCAGATTGAACCGGCGACCTTCGCCATTGCGGGGATGGGGGCGCTCTTTGCCGCCACCGTCCGTGCGCCGCTGACCGGTATTGTGCTGGTACTGGAGATGACCGATAACTATCAGCTGATCCTGCCGATGATTATCACATGTCTGGGGGCAACACTGCTGGCGCAGTATCTGGGCGGACGTCCGCTGTATTCGGTACTGCTGGAGCGGATCCTGATGCAGAACGGCACGCCGCCGGAAAAAACCGGTGACGCGCCGCGAGGGTAATATTAATCAGGCTTTTTTGCGGGCAATCAGGGTGGCAAAATTTAATCGGATCCGGTTGCCTGCCGCATCAGTGCGGTGCAGATGCCCCGGGTTTTCGTTGTATTTCAGGATCTCCCAGTCCGCATAATAGCCGGATAACTCGCCCGGTTTCAGGAAGCAGTCAAACGGCAGTTCATCATACGGCATATTCTCTGTTTCCACCGGGCAGACAATCAGGTTATACCCGTCCGGGCGGGTATGCGCCTGCATATCGGCGATGATCGCAGCAATATTCTCTCTTTTCAGGAACATCAGCACCACAGTGGAAATAATGATGTCGTAATCATCCTGTAATGCATGCTGGTTGATGTCATACACCTGCGTGCGGATATTGCTGATCCCCGTAGTGGCTTTCACATCTTCAATCGCCTGAATGTGCTGCGGATTGATATCCATGGCCGTCACGTCATAACCGCGCTGCGCCAGGAAAAAGCTGTTACGCCCGCGTCCGGATCCTAAATCGAGTGTTTTACCCGGTCTTGTCATTGTCACCAGTTCACGGACTTCGGAGTGCGGACGGGTCAGTCCGTGGATTTTATAGAATTCATCTTCAGGCTGACACCAGAAGGCAAGCTGACAGGAAATATCATCACTGACGGATTCAATTTTGTGCCACACCTGCGGGTCAAGACGGGGCGGCTGATGCGCGGTATCAAAGTGGTAGCGGGTCTCTTCGCCGTTTTCACCGAAAACGACAAAATCCATCTCCCCCGCCAGAACCGTCAGCTGCGCCCACGTACCTTCCGCCGTATTATGGCGATCCGTAAAGGCCATCGGGATAGTGGTTTTTTGCCAGACCGGCAGGGTTTTATAACAGACTAAGTTTTCCATTTTACGCCTCACCTTAAAGATGTATTTTAAATGCATCTTATATCCTTTCCGGTGAGGCGTAAATGACTTTTATTTCTGACGGGCGATAACTTCGTTTATCCCCTGAAAGACAAACGGTTTAGCATCGGTGAAATCCTTTGCCACATCACCGGAATAAATGTTTTGCTGTTCAGGACCCAAATCCAGTTTCTTCACTTTGCCGTTTTCTTTGCTGAAATCCACTTTCTTCAGGTCAACCCAGAAGATATTGGGTGTCAGCGCCGATTCAAAGAAATAAATCTGACGTTTGTGATCCACCACCGTACGCCAGCGGGTGGAAGAGATATTCGGCTCTTCTTCGGTATTCAGCCCGAACGGCACAGACACATTGCGGATCACACTGAATACAGACGCCACCGCTTTATTCGGCGTGGTTGCTTTCGGAATCGCATTAATATAGAAAGACCCGCGCGCAAAACGGTCAGCGGAACGGTTGGTGCCCGGCAGCATCACGGTGCCGTTGATTTGCTGCCAGTAGCTGTCCAGCGCCAGTTGCTCGCTGAATACCGGAGAGTTGGTCATTACCTGATATTTACGGCTGTGATGAATTACCTGCTTACCATCAATATATTCAATAATGGCGCTGTCACCGGAAGCGTCGGATAATGAAAGGTGCAGTGTCGCCAGGCGCTCTTCACCCGGGACTTTATCGGTGATCACTGCGAACGGCTCTTTTTCCAGCGCGGTAACCGCTTCTTCAACGGTCGCGTAGTTATCCAGCACATACTGTGCCCAGGCAGAGATACTCAGGGTTGGTTTGTTGCTTTCCGGTGTCGGATACACAGATTCGACCAGCCACAGCAGGTTTGCGGACAATCCTTTTTCATTAATGCCGTCGGTGGTGGAAACATCATAGCCGGATGCCACCACACTGCCGTATTTTGACACCCATTTCACGGAATTCGGCCCGGCGGCACCATCGCGTTCCATCCCCTGCGGGAAGATCCATAAATTGGTACCGACATCACTTTTCCAGTCCATTGACCGGGCAGTGATCACCTGCGCATCATCCCCGAGATACACCAGCCGGGTGCAGGCGGAAGCAATCTGGGCAGCCAGTAATGTGGCCGACGCGACCGCACCGGCAAGTATAATTCGCTTAAATGTCATGAAAAACCCCTTTTCATTGCGTCCGGCAACCGGCAGCTTACCGGTTACGCTTCCTTATTACTGTAGTCCTTATCAGGATTTTGTGGCAAACGGCGGCCGGGCAAACCAGATAAGAACAATCAATCCGATGAAGACGCCGCCGGAGAGCCAGAAAATCTCATTGGCACTGATAATCAGCCCCTGGGCGGTAATTTCCTTCGCCAGATAGGCGGAGGTCTGCGCTTCTGATAACCCGTGCTGCGCCATCTCCTGATACATCTGTACCGATTCCGGATTATACGCGGTGATGGATTCCGTAAGCTGAGAATGATGTAACGATTCGCGACGGCTCCACAGCGTGGTGGTGATCGATGTACCGATAGATCCCGCCAGTGTCCGGAAGAAATTGGCCAGCGCGGAGGCCGAGGCCAGTTTCTCCGGCGGCAGACCGGAAAGCGTGATGGTGGTGAGCGGCATAAAGAAACAGGCCACTGCAAAACCCTGCACCAGCTGCGGCCAGACCGAGGCATAGAACCCCATCTGTGGCTCGAAAGTATAGGCGCGCCAGTAGAAACAGACGGAATACACCACGAAACTAAAGGTTACAATCCAGCGCAAATCCACCACATTGGAGATTTTACCGACAAACGCGGAAATCAGTATCGGCACCAGCCCGATAGGCGCCAGCGCCAGCCCTGCCCATTCAGCCGTATAGCCGTACACCTCCTGGAGCAGCTGCGGCAGCAGTACAATTGCGCCGAAATAGACCATATACGCCAGACTGACCGACAGTGTGCCGATGGTAAAGTTACGCGACTTAAACAGCGACAACTCGACAATCGGGTTTTTATCCGTCAGTTCCCAGATCACCAGGAAGACCAGCGCAACGGCTGCAATAATGGCCAGTGCGACAATTTCATCTGACTCCAGCCAGCCGAGATCTTTCCCTTTATCCAGCAGGATTTGCAGACAGCCGATCCCGACCACCAGCAGCGACAAGCCAATCACATTGAGCGGAACCTTTGTCACCTTCGATTCCATACCGCGCAGCAGCATCAGGCTGACCAGTACCACCGCAATACCGATAGGTACGTTGATAAAGAAAATCCAGCCCCAGTGGAAGTTATCACTGATATAGCCGCCCATAATCGGCCCGAACACCGGCGCCAGAATGATGGTCATCGACCAGAGTGCCAGCGCGGTATTCTGTTTGGCGGGCGGGTAACTTTTCAGCAGCAGGCTTTGTGAGAGCGGGATAATCGGCCCGGCCACCCCGCCCTGTAACACGCGGAAGAAAATCAGCATTTCCAGGCTTTCTGATAACCCGCACAGCAGTGACGTCAGGGTAAACAGCCCGGTGGACCAGATAAACACCCGTACTTCCCCGAAACGCTTGGCCAGAAACCCGGTAATCGCGATGGAAATCGCGTTGGATACCCCGAATGAGGTAATAACCCAGGTGCCCTGAGAGACAGAAGCACCGAGATCGCCGGAAATGGTCGGGATCGCCACGTTGGCAATAGTGGAGTCCAGCACCTGCATAAAGGTGGCCATCGACAGCGCGATGGTCGCCCAGACCAGTTTCATGCCTGTTAATGGTTGATTAGCCACAATAAAGCCCCGCGCTGATTAACTGGCGTTATCGGTAATGATTTGTGCAATCACCGCATTGACCGGTGCCAGATCCGGGATCAGCACATCACTCTTAAAGGCCGGGGTATCACGCTGGACATTGGCCAGAACCGGGCCATCGGTATTTTTGGTTTCGATAGTCACGTTCATCGATAACCCGATACGCAGCGGATATCTGGCAACCTGCTGCGGATCCAGCTCTACCCGGACCGGCAGACGCTGCACCACTTTGATCCAGTTCCCAGTGGCATTCTGCGCAGGCAGCAGAGAGAAGGCACTGCCGGTACCCATATCCAGCCCGGCTACCGTGCCGTTAAAGGTCACTTTATCGCCGTAAAAATCACTGGTAATGGTGACCGGCTGCCCGATACGCACACTACTGAGCTGCGTTTCCTTAAAGTTGGCATCAATCCAGACCGGTTCGACCGGTACAATCGCCATCAGTGAGGCATTCGGGCTGACCTGAGCCCCGACCTGCACGTTGCGGCGGGAGACATACCCGGTAAACGGACTGCGGATTTCCGTGCGCTGTAAGTTAATCCAGGCATCACGGACTTTATCCGCCGCCTGCAGCACCGCAGGCTGATCCGCCAGCGCCGTGGTTTTCAGCAGGGCTTTGGTGGCATTCAGTTGCTGCACAGACGCATTCAGGGATGCCTGCGCCTCTTCAACCGCTTCCCGTGAGTGCTGTAAATCTTCTTTGGAGATAGTCCCCCGCTGTCCTAACACACTGCGGCGGGCATAGTCATTCTGTGCCTGATTCAGCATCACTTGTTTCTGGGCGATAACCGCACCGAGCTGGTCGCGGTTAAAATAGAGTTCCTGAGTCTGCCGCACCGTGGCCGCGAGATCATGACGGGCCTGCGCGTAAGCCAGTTCAGCATTAGTTTTATCCAGCACTACCAGCACATCCCCGGCATGCACCAGATCGGTATTCTCAAAATTCACCTGTGTCACATTACCGGTGGTTTGTGCGACGATCGGCACCTGAAGGCCCACCACGTAGGCGTCATCGGTATATTCCTGATAACGCAGCACCATGAACCAGTAAATAAGATAGCCGGCGAGCAGCACAATAAAGAGGAGTGACGTTCCCGCAAGCCAGATTTTTCGTCTGGCGGGATTGGATGACGATGTTTTTTTGTCAGAAGGCTGGGCAGCAGAAGACTGCGCTGATGTGTTGTCCATCAAAATACCCCGGTAATAAAGTTAAGCCAAAAATATTGCGCACAGAATAGCCTGAATCACTATAAAAGTAACGGTAAGTGAAATATTACAGGGGAAAACCGAAAACAATATAAACAGAAACAAAACATCTGCTGAACACAATAAAATATGTAACTTATTTATCGGATTATGATGAACAGCAAATGAATATAGGGAAATAATCAGATATTTAAGTAATATCCGCTGCATATTTTGATACTTATTTCTGCACTCTCAGTGACAGAGACAGAACACATAAAAAGCGATTACGGTAAAAATCCCCTGATTATTCGTCTGCCCGGTTCATTTTCGGGTATCAGAGTATTTTCTGTTTACCTTTCCCGATTCTTAAACAAAGTATCGTGTTTTACTGAAATGTGTTTGTTTTTTATCCGGATACAGAAAACAGCACGATTTGCACATTTCCGTTTCTGTCCGCCGGACATAAAAAAACCGCAGAGTCATAAACGCTGCGGTTATTATCCGGTACCCGGAGATATTTACTGAGACAAAATCAGACGCAGCGCCTCAGCGGTAGCCGCTTTATTCGGTTCTTTCGTGAATAAGTCATAAAAATCGCCGACAATCAGACAGGTGGTGACCGGGTCTTCCGCGCCTTTATTCAGGTCACTCAGCAACATCACTTTCTGTCTCTTATACACATCTCCGAGCCCACGAGACAGGCAGAAATCTCGTATGCCGTCTTCTGCTTGAAAAAAAAAAACGAGACTAGGCATGATCTCGTATGCCGTCTTCTGCTTGAAAAAAAAAAAAAGACGATAACCATTGTACAGTTCTAGCAGGCCGTTTCACGAGACCTGAGGACATCGAGGCAACTGATAAAGAAGAAAACGA
>OJJN01000315.1_pt1 | contig 12269 bp, 10 predicted proteins | sample 1596321 | NCBI WGS metagenome assembly OJJN01 (sample SAMEA4350123, study PRJEB24818) | metagenome | biome: human; feature: gut; material: faeces | place: Denmark | collected 2013-09 | reverse complement strand
TCGCATACTACATTTTGTTTTTGTTTTTTCTTTTTTTTTTTATTTTGTTTATTTTTTTTTTTTTGTTTTTTTTTTTTCAAGCAGAAGACGGCATACGAGATTTCTGCCTGTCTCGTGGGCTCGGAGATGTGTATAAGAGACAGCAATAAACCTAAAAAGAATTAATTATTCATATTTAATAGCTTTAAGGAATATTGTACCGCAGCCGCGACCTGCCGGTCGCCTCCCCAAAGAGGTATTCCGTGGCGCCGTCGACAAAACGGAAACGTTTGCCCAGCGGTCAGCCCACGACGATGCAGTCCTTGCCCTGGCGCTTGGCCGAGTACATCGCGGCGTCGGCCCGGCTGTAGAGGGCACCGAGTCCCTCGTCATCGGCCTGGAGGACCGTCAGGCCCTGGCTGACGGTGATCCCGAAGCTGTGCTCGCCCTCCTGGAAGCGCAGGCGTTGCACCTCGCGCTGCAGGCGTTCGCCGATCTGTCGCGCGGTCTGCTCGTCGCAGCCGGGCAGCAGCACGGCGAACTCCTCGCCGCCGATCCGCCCGAACAGGTCGCCACGGCGCAGCGCGGCACTGCCGCTCTGGGCGATACGCTGGAGGACCTGGTCGCCGACCTGGTGGCCGAAGCGGTCGTTGATCTTCTTGAAGTCATCGACGTCCAGCAGCAGGAACGCCAACGGTATCCCCTCGCGGCGACACTCCTTGAAGGCCGCCTCGGCACTGTCGAAGAAATAGCGACGGTTGCTGCTCTGGGTCAGCACGTCGGTGGTGGCCAGCCGTTGCAGCTCGCTCTCCATGTGCTTCTTGTCGGTGATGTCCTCGGCGATGCCCACCACCATCAGCGGCAGTCCCGCCTCGCCCTGGCGGCTGACGAAGCACTTGTCGTTGAGCCAGCGGACCTCGCCGTCGCCACGCACGATGCGGTATTCGCGTTGTTCCACGGCGCCACGTTCGAGCACCTGCAGCAGGCTGCTGTCGGCGTAGTCGAGGTCGTCCGGGTAGATGCTGTTGCGCCATTCCTCGTAGTCCGCCAGCAGCAGCGCCGCGGAACGGCCGAAGATTTTCTCGTAGGCGGGACTGACGTAGACCATTCGCCGGTTCTGCCAGTCGTAGGCCCAGAGCACCGAGTTGACGCTGGCCAGCAAGGCGCTGAAGAGTTGCTCGCGCTCCTTCAGCCGGGCCACTTCGGCACGGCTGTGCAGCAAGGCCAGCGCGGCCTCCTGCGGGTCTTCGGGAATGCCGGTTAGGTCGTCCATGGATCGTCGCTCTGCTCGCGGAACGGGTTCGACCGCCAACTTAGCGCAGGGGTCGCGGCGATACAGAAATGCCCGCCGAACGGCAGGGAAAGGCTCCAGCCAGTGCGCTTGATCACAATTGCCGAGCGATGCCGTTCGTATTCGCCGGAGCCTGCACGCCCAGTTGTTTCTGCGCCTCGAACAGCGAGCGCAGGAACAGGGTCAGGGTCGGTCGTTCTTCGTGTCCCTGACGGGTAATGCAATGGAATTCCGAGTCGTAGGCCAGTTGCCGTGGCCGGATCGCCCGCATGCGCCCTTCGGCGACCCAGGTGGCGGCATAGTGCGTCGGCAGGTAGCCGATGTAGGTGCCGCTGAAGACCAGGGTAGCGATGGCCTCCATGGTGTAGGCGTCGGTCCCCTGGTTGAAGCGCAGGTCGTGCGGGCGATGGTTTTCCGCCATGTAGCCGCGGCCGACATAGTCGGCGGCGCAGATCTCGTCCAGTGTCGGCTCGTCGTCCGCCCGGGCGAAGAAGGGGTGCGCGCTGCCGCAATAGAGGTTCTGCTCCTCGCGGAACAGGGGTTGGTAGTAGAGCCCGGACAACCGGTGGTGAAAGGCCCCCACCGCCAGTTGCAGGCGCTCTTCCAGCACCGCGTGCTCGAGTTCGTCGGGACGCCGCGTGTGCAGCTTGAGCAGCACCTCCGGGGCGCGCTGGCGAAACAGCCGGATGGCCAGCGGCAACGGCAGGCAATGCTGGCCGATGACGCCATCGACGCAGCCCAGGTGCAACGCCTCGCGATCGCGCCCGCCGAGGCCGCGGACCTGCTCGCGGAAACGGGCGATGTCGCTGAACAGGCCGAGCGCGGCGTCGTAGAGCTCCTGCCCCTCCTCGGTCAACTGGAAACCGCCGTTGCCGCGCCGGCACAGGGAATAGCCCAGGCGCACCTCCAAGTCGCGCACCAGCACGCTCAGGCGCGACAGGCTGGTGTTCAGGCGCGCCTGGGCGGCAGTGAAGCCGCCGGCCTCGACGATGGCGCAGAAGGTGCGCAGCATGCGCAGGTCGATGTCGTTGAGGTTGCCCAGCATTCCCGCCCCCATGGCGTTCGGTCCGCCTTCGTTATAGCGCCAAAGCCGGGCCGGCGGAACGCCGTCAGGCGCTTCGCGCGGCCGACTCGGCAAGCAGGCAGAGCAGCTCGAACATCATGGTCGCCCCCACCAGCGCCGTGGCGCCGCCGACATCGAACGGCGGCGAGACTTCCACCACGTCGGCGCCGACCAGGTCCAGCCCGCGCAGGCCGCGGACCAACTGCTGGGCCTGGAGGCTGGTCATGCCGCCGATCTCCGGGGTACCGGTGCCGGGCGCGAAGGCCGGGTCGAGCACGTCGACGTCGAAACTCACATAGGTCGGCCCGTCGCCCACCACCCGCCGGGCTTCGGCCAGGGTCGCCTCGACGCCCAGTTCGACGAACTCTTCCATGTGGATCACGCGGATGCCGCACTCGCGGGCGAAAGCGTCGTCGTCCGGCGAATACACCGAGCCGCGGATGCCGATCTGCACCGTGCGCAGCGGATCGAGCAGGCCTTCCTCGATGGCTCGGCGGAATGGCGTGCCGTGGGTGTAGGGGTTGTCGCCGAAGTAGCGGTCGTTGGTATCGGAATGCGCATCGAAATGCACCATGCCCAGCGGCCGCTCGCGACCCAGGGCGCGAAAGATCGGCAGGGTCACCAGGTGGTCGCCACCGACCGACAGCGGCAGGGTGCCGGCGGCATGGACCTGGCGATAGAAGCCTTCGATGCGGCGCAGCGAATCGAGCAGGTCGATGGGATTCACCGGCGCGTCACCGAGGTCACCGACCCGCACCAGGTCGTAGGGCGCGATGCGGCTGACGTGATGCACCTTGCGCATCAGGCTGGACAGGTTGCGCACCTCGCGCGGGCCATGGCGGGCACCGGCGCGGTTGGTGGTACCGCCATCCCAGGGCACGCCGATCAGGCCGACCTGCAGCGCCGCCGGGTCGGTGAACGCCGGCAGGCGCATGAAGGTCGGGATACCGGCGAAGCGGGGAATCTCGGCGGCGTCGAGGGGCTGCGGATGGTCGTTCGACATGGGGCGTCTCCGTGTGGCGGGAAGAAAGCGCCGGGCGCCGCCCGGCGCGGTGGGTTCATTCCGGCTGGGCTCGCAGGCTGGCGGCAGGACGGGTAGCCAGGCTGACCGCGACGAAGGTCGCCAGGCTGGCCAGCAGGCCGTAGACGATCGGCGAGTTGGCGAGCAGGCCGTCGCGGGCCATGCAGGCGATCACCGCCAGGCAACCGGCGACGATGCTGGCGATCGCTCCCTGCGGACTGGCCCGACGCCACAGCAGCGCGCCGACGATCGGCACCAGCAGGCCGCCGACCAGCAGGTTGTAGGCGATGCTCAGGGCCGCGATGACATCGTTGACCAGGCACGCCAGGACCAGCATCGCCACGCCCATCAGCAGGGTGATGCAACGGCTCAGGCGGATGTCGCTGGTGGTACCGGGGCGCAGGAAGCGCGCGTAGATGTCTTCCTGCAGCACGGTGGCCGCCGCCAGCAGGCACCCACTGGCGGTGGACATGATCGCCGACAGCGCGGCCGCCACCACCAGGCCGCGTAGGCCCGGCGCCAGTACCTCGCGGGTGATCTCGGCGTAGGCGTTCTCCGGCACCGCCAGGTCCGGCAGGAGGACCCGCGCCGCCGCGCCGATCAGCGCGCAGGCGGCGCCGTAGAGCATGCAGTAGACGCCGGCGCCAAGCCCGGCGTAGCGCACCACCGTCTCGCTGCGCGCGGTGAACACCCGCTGCCAGATGTCCTGGCCGATCAGCGCGCCGAAGAAGTACAGGAGGAAGTAGGTGAGTATGGTATCCAGGCCGATGTGGCCGAGGTCGAAGAAGCCCGCCGGCAGCACCTCCTGCATGCGCGCCAGGCCACCGGCGCCGTCGATCGACAACGGCAGCAGGACCAGGAAGATACCGACGGTCTTGATCACGAACTGGATGATGTCGGTCAGCGTAAGGGACCACATGCCGCCGATCACCGAATAGACGATGACGATCCCGCCACCGCAGAGGATCGCCGGGATCCGCGGGATGCCGAATACCACCTCGGTGACCGAGCCGATGGCGATGGTCGCGGTGACCGCCACCATCAGGTCGTAGGCGACCATGACCACCCCGCCGATCAAGCGCGAGGAGGCCTGGTAGCGCTGTTCCAGCACCTGGGTCACGGTGAACACCCGCAGGCGCGCGATCTGCCGCGAGAACACCAGGCTGAGGACGATGATCCCCAGGCCGAGCATGAACACCAGCCACAAGCCGGACAGGCCGAACTGGTAGCCGAGCTTGACCGTACCGATGGTCGACGCGCCGCCGAGCACCACCGCGGCCATGGTTCCCAGGTAGAGGCCGGGGCCGAGACGGCGTCCGGCGACGAGGAAATCGCTCTGGCTCTTCGCCTTGCGCATTCCGTACCAGCCCAGGCCCAGCATGGCCAGGGCGTAGACCAGCATGATCAGGTAATCCAGCAACATCGCCCGCGCTCCTTTTCTTGTTGTTCTGCGTGACGCCCGGCGTGGCGCCTGGGCACGCCGAAGATAGGCCGGGCGCCGCCCGGGCTGAATCCCGGATCGGGCAAGTCGACTTGCGGAGGAAGAGAAGTATCGGCGGGGCGTCGCATTGGCGACGCCGAAACGCAACGCGCCGGCAGGAGCCGGCGCGTTGCAGAGGCGGCTGACGCACCCGCGAGGGCGCGTCAGGCGTCAGGCGGGACGCAGCGAGTAGGTCTTCAGTTGCGCGGCGAACTCCTTCAACGACTGGATACCGCTGGCTTCCGCCTCATGCACCCAGTCCTTGATCGCCGCCAGCATGTCGTGGCCGTTGGCGCTGGTCTTGGCCCAGATCTGCTGCAACGCCAGGCGCTTCTCGTAGATCACCTTCAGCGCCTGGCTGTGGGCGAGCATCGAGTCGATGCGCACGTGGTGGCGGTCCTGCAGCAGGCTGGTCTCGCGCGACAGCAGGCGCTTGGCGCGGCGGAACAGGTGGCGCACCGACTCGTCGGCCTTGGCCACTTCCTGTTTGACCAGCGGCGCGATCACCAGCTTGCGGTACTGCGCCATGATCTGGAAGCGGTTGTTGAGGATCGCCATGGCGGTATCCATGTCCAGGCTGTGCTTGCCTTCGACCCGATGGGCGATCGGCGCAACCCGGGCGACCCTGGCCAGGCGCAGGAAACTGAACAGCTTGATCCAGGCCCAGCCCAGGTCGAATTCCCACTTCTTCACCGACAGCTTGGCCGAGTTCGGGTAGGTGTGGTGGTTGTTGTGCAGCTCTTCGCCGCCGATGAGGATGCCCCAGGGCACCAGGTTGGTGGCGGCGTCGCGGCATTCGAAGTTGCGATAGCCGACCGCGTGGCCGAGGCCGTTGACCACGCCGGCGGCCCAGAACGGAATCCATACCATCTGCACGGCCCAGACGGTCAGGCCAAGGGCGCCGAACAGGGCCAGGTCGATGAGCGCCATCAGCACCACGCCGCCGATCGGGAAGCGCGAGTAGAGATTGCGCTCGATCCAGTCGTCCGGGCAGTTCTTGCCGTAGATGCGCAGGGTGTCCTGGTTCTTCGCCTCGGCCTTGTACAGCTCCGCGCCTGCGCGCAGGACGGTGAACAGGCCCTTGTGCACCGGGCTGTGCGGATCCTCGACGGTCTCGCACTTGGCATGGTGCTTACGGTGGATCGCGGTCCATTCGCGCGTGTTCATCCCTGTGGTCAACCACAACCAGAAACGGAAGAAGTGCTGCAGCGCGGGGTGCAGGTCGAGTGCACGGTGGGCGGAATAGCGATGCAGGTAGACGGTCACGCTGACGATGGTGATATGCGTCAGCACCAGGGCAACTGCCACCAGTTGCCACGGCGACAGGTCGAGAAAACCGTTGAACCACATAGGCGGTACTGAACCTCGGGGGGACTTGGGAGTGATGAGGGCCTTGTCTGACAAAACCTGGGGGCATTATCACCAAGCGGCTGGGGATTACCATCCGTTCTTTTAGATATGAACAGGGCCGGATGGCCATCATTTATACTGCCCGGCCAATAATTGCCCACTGAAAATCCCATGAGCCCCCGCCTGAGTGCCCTTCGCCTGAGCCTGGCTTATCTCGCAATCGCCATCGCCTGGGCGTTCCTGAGCGATCATTTGTTACAAAACCAGGTCCAGGACCACGACCAACTGGTGTTCTGGATGACCGCCAAGCGGCTGTTCTTCTTCGCCGCAACCGGCCTGCTCCTGTACCTCTACCTGGTACGCCAGTTCCGCCGCAAGGCCCAGGCCTACGACGAACTGCACGGCAGCGAGCAGCGGCTGAACCGCGCCCTGGAAGCGGTGCGCGACGGACTCTGGGACTGGGACCTGGTGACCGACCGGATGTTCGTCTCGCCGGGCTACGCCGCGCTGATCGGCCTCGCTCCGGAGGAACTCGGCGACCCCATCGAGACCTGGAAGAAGCGCCTGCACCCCGAAGAGTACGCCACCGTGCTGGAGGCCCACCGCAACCACCTGCAGGGCCTGACCGACAATCTCGACCACATCTACCGCCTGCGCCACAAGGACGGCGACTACCGCTGGATCCACTCGCGCGGCCGGGTCCTCCGCGACGCCCTGGGCAAGCCGCTGCACTACACCGGCGTGGCCCGCGACATCACTCTGCAGCGGCTCAAGGAAGACCACCTGCGCCAGGCCGCGGCGGTGTTCGACAGCACCCGCGAGGGCGTTCTGGTCACCGACGCCCAGGCGGTGATCGTGCACGTCAACCCTTCCTTCGAGCGCATCACCGGCTACCGTTCCGAGGACGTGCTCGGCAAGACCCCGGCGATCCTCCGCTCCGGCCGCCAGGACCAGGCGTTCTACCAGCGCCTGTGGCTGGCCCTGCGCGAGCAGGACGTCTGGAGCGGAGAGATCTGGAACCGTCGCAAGAGCGGCGAGATCTACCCGCAGTGGCTGCACATCCGCGCGGTGCGCAACGACCAGGGCCAGCTGACCCACTACGTCGGGGTGTTCTCCGACCTGAGCAGCATCAAGCGCTCGGAGAACGAGCTGGACTTCCTCGCCCACCACGACTCGCTGACCGGCCTGCCCAACCGCGTGCTGCTGCGCGAGCGCATCGAGCAGGCGCTGGAGAACGGCAAGGACCGGACGGTGGCCGGGGCCCTGCTGCTGATCGACCTCGACCACTTCAAGCACATCAACGACAGCCTCGGCCATACAACTGGCGACATGCTCCTCAAGGAGGTCAGCAAGCGCCTGCAACACCAACTCGACGAGCGCTGCCTGCTGTCGCGACTGGGCGGCGACGAATTCGCCATCCTCGTCGAGAACGACGACCCGGAAGCCGTCGCGCGACTCTCGCAGCGCATCCTCGACGGTTTCAACGCGCCGTTCGACATCCACTGCCAGCCGATCTATATCAGCGCAAGCCTCGGTGTCAGCCTCTACCCGGAAGACGCCAGCGACGTCGACCACCTGATGCAACACGCCGACGCCGCGCTGTTCCAGGCCAAGGACAGCGGGCGTAACGCCTACGCCTTCTACACCCGCGTGCTGACCGCCCGGGCCCGCGCCCATGTCCAGGTGGAATCGGCCCTGCGCCATGCGCTGGAGCACGACGAACTGCGCGTCCACTACCAGCCGGTGCACGACCTGGCCAGCGGGCGGATCGTCGGCGTCGAGTCGCTGGTGCGCTGGCAGCATCCCGAGCGCGGCCTGGTGCCGCCAGGCGAGTTCGTCCCGGTGGCGGAGGAATGCGGGCTGATCGCCGCGCTGGACAACTGGGTGCTCAAGCGTGCCTGCCGGCAGATGCGCGAGTGGCAACAGCGCGGCGTCGAGCTGGAGTTCGTCGCGGTCAACGTCTCCAGCCGGCTGTTCAACCGCGGCGGCCTGGAGGAAAGGATCGCCAATGCCCTGGAAGAGTCCGGGCTGGAGCCCCGCTACCTGGAGCTGGAAGTCACCGAAAGCGCGGTGATGGAGGACTTCGAGCAGTCCCTCAACCTGCTCTGCCGCCTGCGCATCCTCGGCGTGAACCTGGCCATCGACGACTTCGGCACCGGCTATTCCTCGCTGATGCGCCTCAAGCGGCTGCCGGTGCACAAGCTGAAGATCGACCAGGGCTTCGTCGCCGGCCTGCCCGGCGCGGTGGACGACGCCGCGATCGCCCGGGCGATCGTTGCCCTGGCGCAAAGCATGGGGCTGCGGGTGGTTGCCGAGGGCATCGAGCATCAGGACCAGGCGCTGTTCCTGCGCGAACATGGCTGCGACTTCGGCCAAGGCTACTGGTACGGACGGCCGCAACCGGCGGAAGCGCTGCGCTTCGACCTGCCGCCCGTGGCGCTGCCGGAAGACTGAGCCTGGCGGCGAAGCCGGGCCGCTTCGCCGTCTTATAACCACTTTACCTATAAAGATTCTTAAACAATATTTTTAAGAATATTGCCCACTGCTTACTATGCGCCTCACGCCGCCTCCACTTCGTCGAGCAACGCGGCACCTCGAGCCACAGGAGCAGAGATCCATGAGCGCAACCCTCAGAAGCCTGGATGGCCAGGACGAAGCCACCATCCTGCGTGAAATCCAGAGTGCCCTGCGCGGCCTGCGCTTCGGCGCCGTCGAGATCACCGTGCACAACGGCCAGGTGGTGCAGATCGAGCGCAAGGAAAAATTCCGTCTGCAGCAACCGGCCGTCAAGCAGGCCTGAAGCACACGACCCGACTGGACCACCGGAGGCGTCTCGCCATGAACATCCGTTCGATACCCCATCCGCACCGGTACTGCAGCTGTCGGCCGCGAATGCGCGCCTGACGCCCCGTGTTCCCGTCGTTCCGCCAACACCCCATTAGAACAATCGAAACAGCACACACCTAGGAGCTGCACATGTCCCTTCGTCGTTTCGCCCTGGCCGCACTCGCCAGCGCCCTGGTCTCCGGCCCGGTTGCCGCAGCCACGCAACTGCTGAACGTTTCCTACGACCCGACCCGCGAGCTGTACCAGGCCTACAACGCGGCCTTCATCAAGCACTGGAAGGCCCAGGGCGGCGAGGACCTGACCGTCCAGCAGTCCCACGGCGGCTCCGGCAAGCAGGCCCGCGCGGTGATCGACGGGCTCAAGGCCGACGTGGTGACCCTGGCCCTGGCCGGCGACATCGACGAACTGCACAAGCTCGGCAAGCTGCTGCCGGCCGACTGGCAGGCACGCCTGCCGGACAACAGCACCCCCTACACCTCGACCATCGTGTTCCTGGTGCGCAAGGGCAACCCCAAGGGCATCAAGGACTGGGGCGACCTGACCAAGGAAGGCGTGGAAGTCATCACACCGAACCCGAAGACCTCCGGCGGCGCGCGCTGGAACTTCCTCGCCGCCTGGGCCTGGGCGAAGAAGCAGTACGGCAGCGACGAGAAGGCCAAGGACTACGTGCAGGCGCTGTACAAGCACGTACCGGTGCTCGACACCGGCGCCCGCGGCTCGACCATCACCTTCGTCAACAACCAGATCGGCGACGTGCTGCTGGCCTGGGAGAACGAGGCGTTCCTGGCGAAGAAGGAACAGGGCGGGGAAAACTTCGAGATCGTCGTACCCTCCATCTCCATCCTCGCCGAACCGCCGGTCGCGGTGGTCGACAAGGTGGTCGAGAAGAAAGGCACCCGCAAGGTCGCCGAGGCCTACCTGCAATACCTGTACAGCGAGGAAGGCCAGCGCATCGCCGCACAGAACTTCTATCGGCCGCGCAACCAGAAGGTCGCCGCCGAGTTCGCCACGCAGTTCCCGAAACTGAACCTGGTCACCGTCGACTCCGATTTCGGCGGCTGGAAGACGGCCCAGCCGAAGTTCTTCAACGACGGGGGCATCTTCGACCAGATCTACCAGGCGCAATGATCGCGACGGCAGACCCGTCGCCCGAACCACGGCCCCTCTCCCAGACCCTCTCCCGGACGGGCGAGGGGGCTAGCAGGCCCGGTCCCGTACCGGGCCCACTGCCGGAAGGAACCGGCACCGGGAGAGCCACCAAGCGTTCCAACGCAGAGTAAGGACAGAACATGTCACGACGCATTTCCCCGGTCATACCCGGCTTCGGGCTGACCCTGGGATACACCCTGGTGTACCTCAGCCTGCTGGTCCTGATCCCGCTGGGGGCCATGTTCCTCAAGACCACCCAGCTCAGCTGGGAGCAATTCTGGGCCATCATCAGCGCGCCGCGGGTGCTCGCCGCGCTCAAGCTGAGCTTCGGCACCGCGCTCGCCGCCGCCGTGCTCAATGGCTTGATCGGTACGCTGCTGGCCTGGGTCCTGGTGCGCTACGAATTCCCCGGACGGAAGATCATCGACGCCATGATCGACCTGCCCTTCGCCCTGCCCACCGCCGTCGCCGGTATCGCCCTCACCGCGCTCTATGCGCCGGCCGGCCTGGTCGGCCAGTTCGCCAGCGACCTCGGCTTCAAGATCGCCTATACCCCCCTGGGGATCACCCTGGCGCTGACCTTCGTGACCCTGCCGTTCGTGGTCCGCACGGTGCAGCCGGTGCTCGCCGACATTCCCAAGGAAGTCGAGGAAGCCGCCGCCTGCCTCGGCGCCAGGCCGCTGCAGGTGTTCCGCCATATCCTCGTGCCGGCGCTGCTGCCGGCCTGGCTGACCGGTTTCGCCCTGGCCTTCGCCCGGGGCGTCGGCGAATACGGCTCGGTGATCTTCATCGCCGGCAACATGCCGATGAAGACCGAGATCCTGCCGCTGCTGATCATGGTCAAGCTGGACCAGTACGACTACACCGGCGCCACCGCCATCGGCGTGCTGATGCTGGTGGTGTCCTTCATCCTGCTGCTGCTGATCAACCTGCTGCAGCGTCGCATCGAAACCCCGTAAGGAGGGCGCCATGTCCAGTGCAAGCATTTCCGCTGCCACCGCCAGCGCCTCCCGCCGCGGCAACGCCGGCGGCCGCCTGGCCCTGATCGTCCTGGCCTGGCTGGTCTTCGCCCTGTTCCTCCTGCTGCCGCTCTACGTGGTCCTGAGCGAGGCGCTGAAGCAGGGTTTCGGCACCTTCTTCGAGGCGATCCTCGAACCCGACGCGCTGGCCGCGCTGAAGCTGACCCTGATCGCGGTGGCCATCTCGGTGCCGCTCAACCTGCTGTTCGGCGTCGCCGCCGCCTGGTGCGTGAGCAAGTTCGAGTTTCGCGGCAAGAGCATCCTGGTGACCCTGATCGACCTGCCGTTCTCGGTCTCGCCGGTGATCGCCGGCCTGATCTACGTGCTGTTGTTCGGCGCCCAGGGCTACTTCGGCGAATGGCTGAGCGACCACGACATCCAGATCGTCTTCGCGGTGCCCGGCATCGTCCTGGCGACCCTCTTCGTCACCGTGCCCTTCGTCGCCCGCGAGCTGATCCCACTGATGCAGGAGCAGGGAACCCAGGAGGAGGAAGCCGCCCGCCTGCTCGGCGCCAACGGCTGGCAGATGTTCTGGCACGTGACCCTGCCGAACATCAAGTGGGGCCTGATCTACGGCGTGGTGCTCTGCACCGCCCGGGCGATGGGCGAGTTCGGCGCGGTGTCGGTGGTTTCCGGACACATCCGCGGCGTCACCAACACCCTGCCGCTGCACGTCGAGATCCTCTACAACGAATACAACCACGTCGCCGCCTTCAGCGTCGCCAGCCTGTTGCTGCTGATGGCGCTGGTCATCCTTCTGCTCAAGCAGTGGAGCGAATCCCGCATGTCCCGACTGAAAAGCAATGCTGACGAGGAATGAACCATGAGCATCGAAATCCGTAACGTCAGCAAGAACTTCAACGCCTTCAAGGCCCTGGACGACATCAACCTGGACATCCAGAGCGGCGAGCTGGTGGCCCTGCTCGGCCCCTCCGGGTGCGGCAAGACCACCCCTGTCTCTTATACACATCTCCGAGCCCACGAGACAGGCAGAAATCTCGTATGCCGTCTTCTGCTTGAAAAAAAAAAAAAAAAAAAAAACAAAACGACACCAAATACTAGATAACTAA
>OJJN01000309.1_pt1 | contig 12475 bp, 10 predicted proteins | sample 1596321 | NCBI WGS metagenome assembly OJJN01 (sample SAMEA4350123, study PRJEB24818) | metagenome | biome: human; feature: gut; material: faeces | place: Denmark | collected 2013-09 | reverse complement strand
GGTGCCGCGGTATTCGCGGATCTGTTCCGGCGTCAGTTCATCAACGTACGCCAGGCCTTTATTGATCAGTTCGATCGCATAGGCGTGGAGCTGATCAAAATAATCGGAGGAGTAACGGACGTTACCAGACCAGTGGAAACCTAACCACTCTACGTCGTTTTTGATCGAATCGACATACTCGATATCTTCTTTTACCGGGTTAGTGTCGTCGAAACGCAGGTTGCACTGGCCTTTATAGTCCTGGGCGATCCCGAAGTTCAGGCAGATAGATTTCGCATGGCCAATATGCAGATAGCCATTCGGCTCCGGCGGGAAACGGGTGTGTACTGTGGTGTGCTTACCACTGGCCAGATCTTCATCGATGATCTGACGAATAAAGTTAGTCGGGCGGGCTTCTGCCTCACTCATCGTGGATTCCTCAAAGCGTAAACAACGTATAACGGCGTATGATCTTATAAGCGGGACAGGCTGACAACTGTTAGTTAGCGAAAAAATGGTTTTGCGTAAGATATTGGGGCGTTTTCTGCGCTACTGCCAGCAGATCCTCGCGCTGGAAACGTAAGGCCAAACGTCGCCAGCCTGACGCATTTATTAAATTGCCGGATGAGCTGGCCGCAGAGTCATAGATTAGTCGGCTATGATTAAACGCGTCGACAAGGACGCAAGCGTTCTACGCGTCTGCCCATCAAGCTGACTATCCGTAATAATCTCTGTCAGTTCATTAAGATGCGCGATATTAAACAGCGACCATGAACCGTATTTTGAGCTGTCAGCCAGGAGAATTTTGCGCGAAGCATGCGCGATAAGATCGCGTTTTAGTGCGGCTTTCTCTTCCGTGGGTGCTGTAATACCCTTTTCAAGATCCCAGCTGTTACAGCTTAAAAATGCCACGTCCGGCCAGGTATTTTGCAGCAATTTACGACCATGTTCGCCAATGCAGGACTGGCTGGAGTCGTCGATACGTCCGCCGATAATCGTCACTTCAATTTGCTTGAATTCAGCCAAAAAAAGCGCGATATGCAGGTCGCTGGTGATCACGCGAAGCGGTAAATGTGTAATCTGCCGCGCAAGTTCAATCATTGTCGTACCGGCATCAAGGACGACGGAATCCCCCGCTTTGACCATTGACGCCGCTGCGCTGGCGATGGCATGTTTTTCCGCCAGGCTGCGCTGCATTTTCTCATGGGTAGTCGGTTGGGTAGGAATAAACCGGTTGAGGGTCACACCGCCATGTGTACGGCTGATAACACCCTGCTCATCGAGTTTTATCAGGTCTCGACGAATCGTAGCCGGCGACGCATTGGTTACCGCCACCAGCTCATCAACGGTGACCAGATTATGGCTTTTCAGGTAATCCATGATCTGCTCTAACCGGTTATATCCCTTCATTTTATTCTCGCGAAATCTGCATTGCTAACTGGATGGAAACTGCCATGCTCTCAGACTTGGCTTTTCCTGTCCAGGCAATATCAAACGCGGTGCCGTGGTCGGCAGAAGTGCGAATAAATGGCAACCCGGCGGTGATATTCACCCCATCATAAAATCCAAGCAGTTTTAAAGGGATATGCCCCTGATCGTGGTACATAGCCACTACCATATCGAATAGCCCTTCATGGCATTGCATAAACACGGTATCTGGCGGGCACGGGCCAGTAACATCAATATCTTCGGCCTGCATTGCTTCAATCGCAGGCGCGATAATCTCGATTTCCTCAGTGCCGAATAAACCATGTTCCCCTGCATGTGGATTTACACCCGCCACGGCAATACGCGGACGTTCAATACCAACACGTTTCAGGAAGTGGTTCGCAACACGAATAACCGTTTTGACCCTTTCACCATTCAAGGTATCCAGGAATTTACGCAGTGAGATGTGAGTCGAAATATGGATAACCTTGAGCTTATCGGTATAGAGCACCATCGCGTACTCTTTGCTGCCGGTAAGATGGGCCAGCAATTCCGTATGCCCCGGATAGTTATGCCCGCCAAGATGCAGCGCTTCTTTATTCAGCGGCGCAGTGGCTATGGCTTTCACCTCGCCTGATAAGGCCAGAGCCGTTGCACGTTTGATACAGCGATACGCTAAATCGCCTGCCGCAGCCTGTACCACTCCGGGTGTCAGCGCATCGGGGTTAGCCAGCGGCTCATCCATCACGTTAATCACGCCGGGAGCAAAATGGGCGTCGCACACCTTTTGAATGACGCGTAACTCTGCCTGCGGCGTGATATTCATCGCCATAATACGTCGCAGCGTGCGCACACAGCCCACCACCACCACCGGGGCACCAGCAAGCCCGGCTTCGCTCAGGGATTTAATAATGATCTCCGGGCCAATACCCGCCGGGTCACCCATCGTTACCGCAATAATATTATTCACTACACTTCTCCTCGATAAAATTCAGAACCTGATGCAACGTGGTCTCATCGCCAAACCCACCGGCTTTCGTCATCACCGAACGGGACCAGACACCGCCCAGAAAGTGACCGTATGGAACGCATTGCGCCACCTTCCCCGTAATACGAAATCCGGTCGCGCCTAACGCACTGGCTGTTGCCATTGCGACATCACCACCAGAGAGATAAAGCGCATCGGGCATTGTGCGAAGCAGAACTTGCCGGGTAAGTTCGCCAAGAAACCGACAAATTTTTTCCCCAAGTGCAGCGCGACTCATCTGCCAACGCTGGCAAAGGGTGTCGATCTGATGCCTTGCTACAGAATCGTTACAGGTGTGGACAATGCAGTGGTCGCCTTTCTGCAAGGCCTGCACAATACGCGCGTCATAGTCACTGGCATTGCCTGCCAGAATGTGTTCAACATCGACGTATATCTGTGTGATACATGGGTGTGAATGAAGTGTGGCGATCTGCCGTTGAGCGATTTCGCTCATTGAACCAATAATGGCCAGCACGGTGGGTGGCGGCATAATCGCGGAGCGCCGGGCAACGGCATCACAAATACCAGCGGAGCCGACCAGCAGCAGCGGTTGTTTAGCCTGCATCACAGCGGCAGCGATGCGATCCAGGTCGCTGTCCGTCTGCGCATCTATCACGCTAATCCACGGTTGCTCATAAGACAAATGGCTGAGCTGAGAAACCGTAACGGGCTGGCATGGAATGGCCGTCTGCAACCGGATGATGTCCGCAATTCGGGCGCTCAATACCGGGGTTTTCGGATCGCTGGCAAACTCGGTTTCCGTTATCCGCACACCGTTTACCCAACACTCACCGGCCACTGTGGTCCTTCCCGCCTGAGGAAATGCGGGGGCAACCACTGCGCCCGTTATACCGCATGCCTTCATCAGGGCTTCAATTTCTGCGCCGATATTGCCTCGCAGCGTGGAATCTATCTTTTTAATCACGAGCGGCGGATTATTCGCCAGAGGGAGATGACTCATCAGCGAGGTTATTTTCATCGCCGCCAGCTTAGGATCCATCGCCCGACTGTCGCTGTTAATCACCCATACGCTGGCATCACCGCGATAATGCATTTCAAAGGCCACATCAACTGTATGCCCCACCTGCGCCAGGCTTACCCCCGCGTCGTTGGCTCCCGTGAAATCATCGGCAACGACGAGAATGCTCGGCTTAGTGATTCCCTTTTCCATCATCACTCCAGGTTGTTTTATGATAACAATGATTATATTCAATCACAATTGATTAAATGTGAGCAAGCTCAAGTTATTAATCACTCGAATAAATTATAAAATTAGACCATATTACGTAGGCTACGGCATTTTGAATGATTGAATTCAATCAACAGAAGAGAGGTTATTTGTGGTAATTATCAATAGCACGATACTGAGCGGCGCAGGCGCTATCCCTTCCCTGACGTCGCTCTTACCCGACATCAGAAAAATGCTGCTGGTCACTGACCGTAATATTGCGCAGCTCGACGGTGTGCAGCAGATTCGCGCCTTACTGGAAAAGCACTGCCCGCAGGTTAACGTTATCGATAATGTGCCCGCAGAGCCCACGCATCATGATGTGCGCCAGCTAATGGATGCCCCTGGCGATGCCTCTTTTGATGTGGTGGTCGGGATCGGCGGTGGCAGCGTGTTGGATGTGGCGAAGCTGCTATCGGTGCTTTGCCATCCACAATCACCGGGGCTGGATGCGCTGCTTGCGGGTGAAAAACCGACTCAGCGGGTGCAATCATGGTTGATTCCTACAACCGCCGGAACCGGCTCAGAAGCCACGCCGAATGCGATTCTGGCAATCCCTGAGCAAAGCACGAAGGTGGGTATTATTTCCCAGGTGCTGTTACCAGACTATGTGGCGCTTTTCCCGGAACTGACCACCAGCATGCCCGCGCATATTGCGGCGTCCACGGGCATTGATGCTCTTTGCCACTTACTGGAGTGTTTTACCGCGACCGTGGCAAATCCGGTCAGCGATAACGCGGCGCTGACTGGGTTAAGTAAACTTTTCCGGCACATTCAACCCGCCGTGAACGATCCTCAGGATCTGCGCGCAAAACTGGAAATGCTGTGGGCGTCTTACTATGGCGGCGTAGCGATAACCCATGCGGGCACGCATCTCGTTCATGCGCTCTCCTACCCGTTAGGTGGCAAATATCATCTGCCGCATGGCGTCGCGAATGCCATCTTGCTGGCGCCGTGCATGGCGTTTGTTCGCCCCTGGGCGGTCGAGAAATTTGCCCGGGTCTGGGATTGCATTCCCGATGCGGAAACCGCCCTGAGCGCGGAAGAAAAATCTCATGCCCTGGTGACCTGGTTACAGGCATTAGTCAATCAACTCAAGCTACCCAACAATCTCGCGGCTCTCGGCGTACCGCCAGAGGATATTGCCTCTCTGAGCGAGGCGGCACTGAACGTGAAGCGCCTTATGAACAATGTGCCGTGCCAAATTGATCTACAGGACGTACAGGCCATTTACCAAACACTGTTTCCGCAACATCCATTTAAGGAGTAAATCATGCCGAAAACCATTGAAGGTGTATTAACCGCCATTGTCACCCCGTTTACCGCGACCGGCAGTCTGAATATCCCGGCGTTAAAAGTGCAGGTGAATCGTCAACTGGAAGCGGGTAACGCGATTTTTTGCGGCGGCACCAACGGCGAGTTTTTTGTGTTGAATGAACAGGAGAAGCTCAGCGTTACGCAAACCTGCGTGGATGAAGTGGCTGGTCGTGCGCCGGTCGTGGCACACATTGGCGAGATCTCTACGCGCGAAACGATTCGTCTGGGTCAGCAGATTGAAAAACTTGGCGTAGATGCCGTGTCGGTCATTGCCCCTTACTTCGTACCGCTGAAACAGGAAGAGTTGATTGCGCATTACAGCGCAATTGCCGACGCACTGAGCATTCCGATGTTTCTCTATAACATCCCGGCCCGCACTGGCAATACGATCCAGCCAGAAACCGCGCGTGCTCTGGCGTCGCACCCCAATATCATTGGGATTAAAGACAGCGCCGGAAGCGACGAAAGCCTGAAGGGTTTTCTCGATGCGGTGCGCGACATTGACGGCTTTAATGTGCTCAACGGCCCGGATTCGCTGATCCATAAAGGGTTTGTCGAGGGATGTTCAACCTGTATCTCTGGGCTCGCCAACATCGCGCCGCGAGAAATCAATGCCATCTGGTCTCGCTTCCATGCCGGTGATATTGAAGGGTCTTATGAAGCACAGGAGAGTGTAACGGGCCTGCGTACCGATCTTTATAAAGTAGCATTCTCCCCGGCTGCGGTGAAAAAAGCGTTGCAGCTTATGGGGCATGATGTTGGTGATAGCCGCTACGCGGTTAATTTCACGCCTGAACAGATCAGCGAGATTCAACAAATTATTCGTCATTATAACATTAATTAAATTAACTCTATTATCCAGCCCGCTATAAAGTTTAGATAAAGAGAATAAAGGATTACCCCATGTTTTTGTGGTTTATGCAGCCAGATATCTGGCTCACTTTAATTACCCTCACCTTTCTGGAAATTATTCTTGGGGTGGATAATATTATTTTTCTTTCACTGGTGGTGGCAAAACTTCCGTTATCACAACAAAATATGGCGCGTAAACTGGGTTTAAGCTGCGCGATGATTATGCGGATATTATTGCTGATATCCATTGCGTGGCTTTCACATATTACCCAGCCGCTTTTTACCGTGCTGACGCTGGAGATTTCGTTCCGCACCTTGATTCTGCTCGGGGGCGGGCTGTTCCTGATTTATAAAGCGATACAGGAGATACGCGAAGAGCTGTCGCCCGCGCAGGAAGACGAACATGGCAGCGGATCGCGGCAACTGTCGTTGTGCGGTGCCATTGTACAGATAATGCTGCTCGATATCGTGTTTAGCCTGGATTCGGTGATCACCGCCGTCGGCCTTTCTCAGCATATATTTATCATGATTGCCGCCGTAATGATTGCCGTCGGTGTCATGATGTTTGCGGCGAAAACAATTGGTGATTTCGTTAACGCCACGCCGTCAATAAAAATACTGGCGTTAACCTTTTTATTGTTTGTCGGTGTATTGCTGGTTGCCGATAGTCTCAACATTCATATTGCCAAAGAGTATCTCTACTTCGCGATATTTTTCTCATTAAGTGTTGAGACACTCAATATTATCCGTGAAAGAAAAAATAAAAAAGTTTCGACATTGCTCGAAACGCATGAATCGCACTCGCATTAATAAATCTATTACCAACTTTAAGATGGAGTCTAACTATGTCTGTAGCCCTTATTCGTGACGGCGTCATCCGTCCATCCGAAAACGATTCGCATGTGCTTACCGCCATGCTGCCCTCGTCCTGCCCGCAAAACCACGCGGCGAATATTCTGCCTTTGCCGGATGGCGCGTTAATGTGCGTCTGGTTTGCGGGAACGCAGGAAGGTATTGCCGATATTTCTGTCTGGGGATCGCGATTGCCCGCTGGCGGAATGCAGTGGAGCGATGCGGTCAAACTTTCCCACGATGACACGCGTTCAGAGCAAAACCCGGTGCTGTTTCTCGCGCCGGATAACGTGCTGTGGCTCCTATGGACCGCACAAATATCCGGTAATCAGGACACCGCCATCGTCCGCTACCGTAAGTCAGACGACCTCGGACAAACCTGGGGCGAGATTGCCACCCTGCTTGATAAACCCGGTACGTTCATTCGACAGCCAATCACGGTGCTTGATAACGGCAACTGGCTGCTGCCCGTCTTTTATTGCCGTACCCAACCCGGCGAAAAATGGGTCGGCAATGATGATATCAGCGCAGTGAAAATTTCCGCTGACGGTGGTCACTCCTGGCGCGATGTCGAGGTGCCGCAAAGTCTTGGCTGTGTTCATATGAATATCACAATGCTGCACAACGGTACGTTGGTTGCTCTCTTTCGCAGCCGTTGGGCAGACAACATCTATATCAGCCATTCCGCGGACAACGGCGAGAGCTGGTCAGTACCGCAAGCAACCGAATTGCCCAACAACAATTCGTCTATTCAGGTAACGACACTTGCCAGCGGCGAACTGGCGCTGGTGTACAACGCGATGAGTGCGGCAGGCGCAGTAGAACGTCGCGCGTCGCTTTATGACGAAATCGACGATGGCGACGACAGCCGCAAAGAACCGACAGCCGTCGGACGCTCCGCTTTCTGGGGGGCCCCACGCGCGCCGATGACGGTAGCGATTTCTGCCGATGGTGGGAAAAGCTGGCCGTGGCGGCGCAATCTCGATGAAGGCGACGGCTACTGCATGACCAACAATTCCCTGGAAAAGCTAAATCGTGAGTTCTCCTACCCCAGCATCAAACAAAGCCCGGACGGTACGCTACATATCGCTTACACCTGGTGGCGTCAGGCCATCAAGTACGTACGCATCTCCCCCGAGTGGGTTAAGGGGCAGGCATCATGATTATCGGTAATCTCAACCATTTGTCGCTGGCGGGGCTTCCTGCCTGGGTGAGAAATATTCTGCTGCGCCCGGAGTGTTCGTTATCGGCGTTATCCACCAGAGAGGACGGTCGCTGGCAACCTGAAGGATGTCGGTGGTTCTGCACGCTGGGAACTTCAGACACGCAACCCGCCGAACTCCGCCATACGGAGTATCACCATCTATGGGCCGATATACAGGTGGTGATTACTGGTTGTGAGGGCATTAATGCGGGAACGCGGCCCATCGCTCGCGAAAACGATGAAGAACGTAAGCCCGATCTGTTTATCGCCCCATCCCCTGAAAACAGTGTCGCCATCACCCTACACGCCGGTGATTTCGCCGTCTTTATGCCTGAGGAACCTCACCAGGCGCTGTGCGCAATTGGCACGGCTACTTCAATACGCAAAGCGGTCTTTAAAGTACCGCGCGACATGCTGGAAGCCTAAAAGGAGAGAAAAAATGACAATGGAAATGATCCTGGCATTAGGAATACTGGTCCTGATGATCGTGCTGATCATGTCGGACAAAATGCCTTTTGGCGCACCGCCACTGCTTGCGTGTTTATTGCTGGTTGTATCGGGACTTTCGACCGTTCAACAGGCTTTTGCCGGATTCGTCAATCCAAGCGTGGTGATGATTGCAGGGTTTATGGTGGTCATGGCGGCGCTACAAAAAACCCGGCTTATCAGCAACGTTAAATCTGCGATGATAAGCCTGGTCAATAAAGGCAGTTACCGCAGCTATGGGCTGTTGTTAGTCATTGTTATGCTGGGTGCCAGTCTTGCCGGCACCGGAGCGACCGGTTATTACGTGCTAATTCTGTCGCTGGTATCCACCATTCCGTACAGTAAAAAGCTACCAACATCGAAATTAATGATGCCCCTGGGATTTGCCACCAACCACCCGCTTCTTCCTATCAATCTCGCGCTTCTCTTTGGCGTTACGGCGACCGTACTCGAAACCGCGGGGTTTCATCAGGAGATTTCGATGGGGCGCTTTGCGCTGGTGAATCTCATCATGTCAGCGGCTTTCCTCGCATGGAGTCTTATTGCCTACCGTTTTCTTCCGGATCATCCCATTGCGGATGCTTCCGAGGATGCGCTGGCGGCACGCGAGGAAACGTTTAACGCCCTTCCTGCCTGGAAAGAATATTGCACTATTGCCGCATTCGCTGTCAGCGTTATCGGCATGATGCTAATGAACATTCTGGGAAATATCGCCTTCGTTATTCCGGGTCTTGCGGGTGCGTTTGTTCTGATGATCGATGTACTGGACTTCAAAGAAGTTCGCGATCATATGGGGGCTCCGGTCATTTTAATGATGGCGGGGGTGATCGGTGTAGCTGATGCACTGGCGGGCACCGGCTTTACGGCGATGGTTGGCGATGCCGTTGCAGGTGTGCTCGGTTCTGGCGTCTCACCGTTTGTATTTATTGTCGCCTTTGCTTACCAGTACCTGCGCCACCTTCACGGGTTCGAATATGGGGTCAGTATATATTTTTGCCCCCATCGCCATTGCCGCCTGTACTAGCCTTGGGCTTAACCCGACCGCTGCCGCGATTGCGGTGGTGATTTCTGGCTGGAATGGCGGCTATATGCCTATTGACGGAATGCCAGCCATGATCCTCGGAATGGGGAAATACAAACTTCCCGAATTCTGGGTGTTCTCTGTACCAATGTATCTCATCCGCATTCTGGCGCTTTGTGCAGGCGCTGTTTTTATCTTCCCAATGTAATCTCAGACAAAAAAAGCGGCAGAGAAGATCCCTGCCGCTTTTTATTGTTGGATGCGACGCTGCCGCGTCGCATCAGACATAAAGCAGATTACTTTTTGATTTCATACAGCGGTGTTTGACCCGCCACAACATGGCCCTGAGCTTTAATGATAAGGCCGCTGAAATCGTCGATATTGCTGCAAACCACCGGGCTAATCATCGAGCGAGCGTTAGCGTTCAGGTAATCCAGATCCATTTCCAGAATCGGTTGCCCTGCGCTTACCTGCGCGCCCTCTTCCACCAGACGTTTAAAGCCTTTACCTTCCAGCGCTACGGTGTCGATACCCATATGGACGACGATCTCCGCGCCTTTTTCGGTTTCCAGACAGAATGCGTGGTTGGTGTTGAAGATTTTCACGATTGTTCCTGCGGCTGGTGATACGACGATTTTATCTGTCGGTTTCACCGCCACACCGTCACCCACCGCTTTGCTGGCGAATGCTTCGTCAGGAACCTGATCCAGTGCCACAACATCCCCGGTAATCGGCGATACCAGCTCCGCGATAGATACCGCGTTTGGTACAGCCTGCGGTTTTGCTACAGGAGCGGCAGTTGCCGGAGTTGCTTCAGCTGACGCAGCGGCTACCGGACCACGGGCAACGACTTTCTTCATCGCATCGCCGATGGATTCTGCTTTCGCGCCAACAATCACCTGAATAGTCTGTTTGTTCAGTTTCACTACCCCAGAAGCACCCAGACGTTTACACATCGCATCGTTGACGCGAGCTGAGTCAACCACGGTAAGGCGCAGACGAGTAATACAGGCGTCAATGGCTTTCAGGTTGTCAGTACCGCCAACCGCAGCAATATAGTTGGTTGCCAGTTGATTGAGACCTTCTTCAGTATTGCTGTTAGCCTCTTCAGTAACGATCTCGTCTTCTTTATCTTCACGACCCGGCGTTTTCAGGTTGAACATGCGGATAACCAAACTGAACACCACGAAGTAGATAGCGAAGAAGACAACCCCCATCACCAGCAGCATCCAGACGTTCTGGCTGGCGGCCGGCAGATTATACATCAACGCGTAGTCGATAGCCCCCGCAGAGAAAGAGAAGCCGGCATGGATACCCAGCAACGTTGCCACAAACAGGCTGATACCGGTCAGCAGTGCGTGCAGGAGGTACAGCAGCGGTGCAAGGAACATGAACAGGAATTCCAGCGGCTCAGTCACACCGGTCAGGAACGCAGTAACAGCAACAGAAAGCAGCATCCCGCCAACCATCGGACGACGCTCTTTCGGTGCTGCGAAGTACATCGCCAGCGCCGCACCCGGCAGACCGAACATCATAATCGGGAAGAAGCCGGACATGAACATCCCCGCGGTGCCGTCACCGGCATAGAAGCGGTTGATATCACCGTGGAAAACCGTTCCCGCCGCGTTGGTGAATTCACCAATCTGGAACCAGGCGATGGTGTTCAGCACCTGATGCAGACCGGTTGGGATCAGCAGACGGTTGATGAAACCAAAGATACCGGAACCCAGCGCGCCCGCAGAAACGATCCACTCGCCGCCTGCATGGATAGCGTGCTGTACCGGCGGCCAGACGTAACCAAAAATGGCCGCCAGCACCAGACAGAAGAAGCCGGTGGCGATCGGCACAAAGCGTTTGCCGCCGAAGAAGCTCAGGAAGTCCGGCAGTTTAATATCGGACCAACGGTTATAGGCTGCGCCACCAACCAGACCGGTAATGATACCCGCCAGTACACCCATGTTAATTTCTGGGTTGATGGTCACCATCGCTTTGGTTAACACAAAGTAACCTACCGCACCCGCCAGTGCCGCCGCACCTGCGCTGTCTTTCGACCAGCTGGATGCCACGCCGATGGCGAAGATTAATGCGAGGTTATCAAAAATCGCGCCGCCCGCCTGGGCAATAAACGCAACGTTAAGTAAATCTGGCTGACCGAATCGCAGCAACAGCGCCGCCACCGGCAGCACCGCGATAGGGAGCTGTAACGCCCTACCGAGTCGCTGGAAAAAACCTAAAATATTCATCTTATTCCCCCTACGAGAACCCTATTTGGCTCGTTTAAAGCCGTATTTTTATTTTGCTGCAAATTGTACTGCCGATGTTCTGTAATCAGATTGTTAGATCATCTGCTACAGAGTGTGTGAAAATTTAATTCGTATCGCAAATTAAACGCGTGTCTTTTGTGAGTTTTGTCACCAAATATCGTTATCATCACTCCCTTTTACTGGCTAAACCAGAAAACTTATTTTATCATTCAAAAAATCAGGTCGGATTGACGCCTGTCTGCGCAAATCCAGGTTACGCTTAAAGATGCCTAATCCGCCAACGGCTTACATTTTACTTATTGAGGTGAATAATGAGACTGATCCCCCTGACTACCGCTGAACAGGTCGGCAAATGGGCTGCTCGCCATATCGTCAATCGTATCAATGCGTTCAAACCGACTGCCGATCGTCCGTTTGTACTGGGCCTGCCGACTGGCGGCACGCCGATGACCACCTATAAAGCGTTAGTCGAAATGCATAAAGCAGGCCAGGTCAGCTTTAAGCACGTTGTCACCTTCAACATGGACGAATATGTCGGTCTGCCGAAAGAGCATCCGGAAAGCTACTACAGCTTTATGCACCGTAATTTCTTCGATCACGTTGATATTCCAGCAGAAAATATCAACCTTCTCAACGGCAACGCCCCGGATATCGAAGCCGAATGCCGCCAGTATGAAGAAAAAATCCGTTCTTACGGAAAAATTCATCTGTTTATGGGCGGTGTAGGTAACGACGGTCATATTGCATTTAACGAACCGGCGTCTTCTCTGGCTTCTCGTACTCGTATCAAAACCCTGACTCATGACACTCGCGTCGC
>OJJN01000308.1_pt1 | contig 12478 bp, 8 predicted proteins | sample 1596321 | NCBI WGS metagenome assembly OJJN01 (sample SAMEA4350123, study PRJEB24818) | metagenome | biome: human; feature: gut; material: faeces | place: Denmark | collected 2013-09 | reverse complement strand
TTGATCTGACTTTGATTTTTACTTTGGTTCTCTTTTTCTATGTTTTCTGTTTTTTTTTTTTTTTTACCTGATCCGCGGTCCCGGAAGCCTCACCCTCTCTCTTCGTCGGCAGCTTCAGATGTGTATAAGAGACAGACCAGGCCGCCGGCCAGCCAGTGGGCCTGGGCGTATTCCATGGCTTCGACGTGATCGAATATCTGCACCGAGACCACGCGGGTTTTCTCCGGGATGTTGCCGCCGATCATCAGCACCACGCCGAACTCGCCGACGGTATGGGCGAAGCCGAGGATCGCGGCGGTGACGAAACCCGGCCGGGCCAGCGGCAGGACCACGCTGAAGAAACGGTCGACGGGGCTCGCGCGCAGGGTCGCGGCAGCCTCCAGCGGTTTCTCGCCGATCGCCTCGAAGGCGTTCTGCAACGGTTGCACGACGAAGGGCAGCGAGTAGAACACCGAGCCGACCACCAGACCGGCGAAGGTGAAGGGCAGGGTGCCGAGACCGAGGCTCTGGGTGAGCTGGCCGATGAAACCGTTGGGACCCATGCTGACCAGCAGGTAGAAGCCGATCACCGTCGGCGGCAGCACCAGCGGCAGGGCCACCACCGCGCCGATCGGCCCCTTCAGCCAGGAGCGGGTGCGCGCCAGCCACCAGGCGATGGGCGTGCCGATCAGCAGCAGGAGGAGGGTGGTGAGCGAAGCCAGCTCGATGGTCAGCCAGATGGCCGCCAGGTCCGTACTGTCGAGTGGCAACGCCATGCAGGTCCCGCCTTAGAGTTCGTAGCCGTAGGACTTGATCAGCGCGGCGGCCTTGGCGCCCTTCAGGTAGTCGACCAGGGCCTTGGCGGCGGCGTTGTCCTTGCCCTTGTTGAGGATGACCGCGTCCTGGCGGATCGGGTCGTGCAGCTCGGCGGGAACGATCCAGGCCGAGCCGGTTGCGACTTTACCATCCTTGTAGATCTGCGACAGGGCGACGAAGCCCAGTTCGGCGTTGCCGCTGGAAACGAACTGGTAGGCCTGGCTGATGTTCTGGCCTTCCACCAGCTTCGGCCCGAGCGTGGCGGCGAGGCCGAGCTTGTCCATCGCCTGGGTGGCGGCGAGGCCGTAGGGCGCGGTCTTCGGGTTGGCGATGGACAGGTGCCTGAAGCTGCCACTCTTCAGCACCTCACCCTTGGCGTCGACGTAGCCGGCCTTGGGCGACCAGAGTGCCAGGGTGCCGATGGCATAGGTGAAGCGCGAGCCGGGCACGATCTCGCCTTCCTGCTCCAGTTTCGCCGGAGTGCTGTCGTCGGCGGAGAGGAAAACCTGGAACGGCGCGCCGTTCTTGATCTGCGTATAGAACTGGCCGGTGGCGCCGTAGGCGGCGACCAGCCTGTGCCCGGTGTCTTTCTCGAATTCCTTGGCGATGGCCTGGATCGGCGCGGTGAAGTTGGCCGCGACGGCGACCTGCACCTCGTCGGCGCTGGCGGCCAGGGATACGGCGCTGGCGAGGAGGGCGAGCAATAGCTGGGGCAGGCGGGTGGTCATGGAGTGCTCCTGTGGGGGGCGAACGAAGTTGGCGGACGGGGCTGGCGCAAGCTTAGGGGTTCGCTATGGCTTTTGGAATATAGCGCTACGCGGAAATTGATCCGGCGCAAGTCGCTCAGCCGGCCAGCGCGCGGAAACGCCGACGCGGCGCGGCCTCGCCGGGGAGTGCCAGGCAGCCGGCGCAGACCAGGCGGACGATGTTTCCGCCGCCTGCCGGTAGTCGCTTGCGTCCAGCCCGGCCTGGCCGGTGAGGCGCGCCAGTTGCCAGCCGCCAAGGGCATAGGACTCGGTCATCGCCCACAGGTTGAGCAGCAGGTGGTACGGATCCAGCGGCGCCAGCAGGCCTTCGTCGATCCACTGGCGGATGCGCTCGGCGTTGCGTTCCGCCTGGGCGTCGAGGCGTTCCAGCAGCGGCGCCGGCATGCGCGGCGCGCCGCGCATGATCTCGCAGGAGAAGACTCTGGCCGCGTGCGGCCGCTCGGCGCCGATGCGCATCTTGTTGTCGACGTAGGCGCGTAGCGCCTCGGCGGGCGGCTGGTCGCCGGCGAATGGCCGGGAGGCTTCCAGCAGGGGCTCGACGATGCTGTCCAGCACCGCCTCGTAGAGTTGCGCCTTGGAGCGGTAGTAATAGAGCACGTTGGCCTTCGCCACGCCGGCGCGCTCGGCGACGTCGCTGAGCCGGGCAGCGCTGAAGCCGCAGTCGGCGAAGACTTCGCAGGCGGCGTCGAGGATCAGTTGCAGGTTGCGTTGGCGGATCTTCTTCATCGGGACCGATACGGGGCAGGTTTCGTTGTTAATATTTTTATATAACGAACGCCTTGTGCCTGGATAGTCGTCGTCAGGCCGGCGACGCTTGATCGGATGCGCATTGCCAAGCCGTGGGGGCGCTGGTATCTGTATGCATGAACAGTACCAGGCTCCGCTTCCCGTGAATTCCCCAGCGCTTCCCGAACCCTTCTACTACCTGCACAACTTCCGCGCGGTGCTCGCCTGGATCGGCGAACGCTATGCCGATCTGCTCGACGATCAGGAACGTGCCTTCATCGCCGCGTTCGCCGAGCTGCCCGAGGCCAGCCAGGCCCTGCTGGTGCGCATGGTGATGCGCAAGGGCACGCTGTTCCGCGAAGGCAAGCTGGCCTATGCCGAGATCGGCGACACGCGCGCCGCCGTGCAACCGCTGTTGGCATTGGGCTGGGTGGACGCGCAGCCGACCCTGGAACTGGCGCAACTGTTCGGCTTGCTGAAGAAGGACGAATTGTCGCAGCTGTTCAGGGACCATCTCGGGCGCGCGAACCTGCGCAAGGATGCGTTGCTGGAACGGCTCCAGCCGTTGTTCCCCGAGGCGCGGCGGCTCGCCGAGTGGCAGGCCGACTTCGCCGAACCGGTCTACGAGTTGCGCTGCATGGCGCTCTGCGACCGCTTGCGGTTGATGTATTTCGGTAACCTGTGGCAGGACTGGTCGGAGTTCGTCCTTGCCGACCTGGGTATCTATCGTTACGAAAGCGTCGAGTTTTCCGCCGACTCTCGCGGCTTTCGCCTGCGCGCCGACGTCGACGCCTATCTCCACCTGTTCGACTGCCGCCAGCGCTTCGACCTCGGCGAGCCGCTGGAGGAACTGCTCGCCGGCCTGCCGGGCGAACCCTACGCCAATCCCTGGCTGGAAGGGCGGCGGGTCAAGCTGCTGTTCCAGTTCGCCCAGCACTGCGAAAAGCAGCGGGATTTCGACCTGGCCCAGCGGCTCTATCGCCAATCCAGCCACCCCGGCGCGCGCCTGCGGGCGATTCGCAGCCTGGAACGCGGCGAGCGCTTCGCCGAAGCCCATGCATTGGCGCGGGAGGCCAGCTGTGCGCCGGAAAGCGACGCCGAACGCCAGGGCCTGGCCCGATTGCTGCCGCGCCTGCAAGGCAAGCTCGGCCTGCCGCGACAGGCGCGGGCGGCGGCTCCGGAAATCGACCGCCTGGACCTGTGCCTGGCGTTCCCGAGCGAACCCTGTAGCGTCGAGTGGGCGGTTCGCGAGCACCTGGAAGAGCCCGATTGCGCGGTGCACTACGTCGAGAACGGCCTGATCAATTCGCTGTTCGGACTGCTCTGCTGGGAGGCGATCTTCGCCGCCATTCCCGGGGCGTTCTTCCATCCCTTCCACAGCGCGCCGGCGGACCTGCACAGCGCCGACTTCCGCCAGCGCCGCGCCGCCCTGTTCGAGGCCTGCCTGGGACGGCTGGAGGACGGCAGCTACCGCGACGCGATCCGCTGTCGCTACCGCGACAAGTTCGGCCTGCAGTCGCCCTTCGTCTACTGGGAACTGCTTGGCGAGGAACTGCTCGAACAGGCGCTCGATTGCCTACCGGCGGCCCACCTGCGCGCCTGGTTCGAACGCCTGCTGGAGGATATCCCGGGCAACCGCGCCGGCCTGCCGGACCTGATCCAGTTCTGGCCGGCGCAGCGGCGCTACCGGATGGTCGAGGTCAAGGGACCGGGCGACCGCCTGCAGGACAACCAGTTGCGCTGGCTGCAATTCTGCCGCGAGCGGGAGATGCCGGTGGCGGTCTGCTACGTGCGCTGGCATGTCGATGACTGAGCAGGGCGGCGAGGCGCTGTACCAGGTGGCGGTGCGCGCGCTTTGCGAGTTCAGCGCCAAGCGCGGCGACCTCGACCTGCGCTTCACCCCGTCGCCCAGCGCCCTGGAAGGCATCGCCGGACATACCCTGGTGACCTCCCGGCGCCCCGCTCACTACCAGCGCGAAGTGGCGCTGGACGGACGCTACCGTCACTTGCAGGTGCGCGGCCGGGCGGATGGCTACGATCCGCAGGCGAACTGCCTGGAGGAAATCAAGACCCACCGCGGCGACCTCGCCCTGCAACCGGCCAACCACCGGCACCTGCACTGGGCCCAGGCCAGGGTCTACGGCTGGCTGCTCTGCGCCGAACGGAAGCTGGAGGAAGTCGAACTGGCGCTGGTCTACCTGGAGGTCGGCAGCCAGAAGGAGACCCGCTTCGTCGAGCGGGTGCGGGCTGACGAGCTGCGGCTGTTCTTCGAGAGCCAGTGCCAGGCGTTTCTCGCCTGGGCCGAGCAGGAACTGGCGCACCGCCAGCGGCGCGACCGCGAACTGGCCGCGTTACGCTTTCCCCACGCCGAATTCCGCCACGGCCAGCGGCAACTGGCGGAGGCGGTGTACAAGGCCGCCTCCGCCGGTTGTTGCCTGATGGCCCAGGCGCCGACCGGGATCGGCAAGACCATCGGCACGCTGTTCCCGCAACTCAAGGCGATGCCCGGGCAGCGCCTGGACCGGCTGTTCTTCCTGGCCGCCAAGACCCCGGGCCGGGCCCTCGCGCTGCATGCCCTGCGTAGCCTGGAAGGGGAGACCGGCGGACTGCCGGTGCGGGTGCTGGAACTGGTGGCGCGGGACAAGGCCTGCGAGCACCCGGACAAGGCCTGCCACGGCGAGTCCTGTCCCCTGGCCCAGGGCTTCTACGAACGCCTGCCGGCGGCCCGCGCCGCCGCCGTGGAGGCGCGCTGGCTGGACCAGGCGCGGTTGCGCGAGGTGGCGCTGGCGCACCGGGTCTGTCCCTACTACCTGGGCCAGGAACTGGCGCGCTGGTGCGACCTGGCGGTGGGCGACTACAACTACTACTTCGATCTCGGCGCCATGCTCCATGGCCTGGCCCAGGTCAACCAGTGGCGGGTGGCGGTACTGGTGGACGAGGCGCACAACCTGGTGGAGCGCGGCCGGCGGATGTATTCCGCCGAACTCGACCAGGGCGATTTCCTCGGTGTGCGCAAAACCGCCCCGGAGGCCCTGAGGAAACCGCTGGAGCGCATCCAGCGTGCCTGGAACGAACTGGCCAAGACCCAGGCGGACGACTACCAGGCCTACGACGAGCCTCCGCAGAAGCTGCTCCTGGCCTTGCAGAACGCGGTGGCGGCGATCAACGACCTGCTCGCCGAGCAACCGCAGGCGCTGGAGCCGGCGTTGCAGGAGTTCTACTTCGCGATCCTGCAGTTCGGCCGTCTCGCCGAGCTGTTCGGCGAGCATTCGCTGTTCGACATCGAGAAGCGCCCAGGCCGCAACGGCCGCAGCCTGGCCCGGCTGTGCCTGCGCAACGTGGTGCCGGCGGCGTTTCTCGCCGAGCGCTTCGCCGCCAGCCGCTCCACCGTGCTGTTCTCCGCTACCCTCGGGCCGCGCGACTATTACGCCGACCTGCTCGGCCTGCCGGCGGGCACGCCCTGGCTGGAAGTGGACTCGCCATTCAGCGCCGAGCAACTGGAGGTGCACATACAGCGTCGGGTTTCCACGCGCTATGCGCAGCGCCAGGCATCCCTGGCGCCCATCGCAGCGATTCTCGGCGAGCAGTTTCGCCAGCGGCCGGGCAACTACCTGGCCTTCTTCAGCAGCTTCGATTACTTGCAGCAGGCGCTGGACGTCTTCCGCCAGGCATACCCGTGGGTGCCATGCTGGAGCCAGACGCCACGGATGGACGAGGCGGAGCGCCGGGTCTTCCTCGAGCGCTTCGTCGCGGGCGGCGAGGGCATCGGCTTCGCCGTGCTCGGCGGTGCCTTCGGCGAAGGCATCGACCTGCCTGGCGAGCGCCTGATCGGCGCCTTCATCGCCACCCTCGGGTTGCCCCAGGTGAATCCGGTGAACGAGCAGATCCGCCTGCGCATGCAGCGCCTGTTCGGTGACGGCTACGACTACACCTACCTGTATCCGGGACTGCAGAAGGTGGTCCAGGCCGCCGGGAGGGTGATCCGCAGCCGCAGCGATCGCGGCGTGGTGCACCTGATCGACGACCGTTTCGCCCAGGCCAAGGTGCGCCGGTTGCTGCCGGGCTGGTGGCAACTGCGTTGACCCGTGGCGATACGCCGGCAGGTGCTGCCGGACAGCCGGACAGCCATGTATAATCGCGTCCCCACGATTTCCCCCGATCCGGATACGCCATGGCTTCCGCTCCCGACGCTCTTCCCCAGGCCCTTTCCTCCGACGACGCTCCGGCCCAGGCCGCGCCGAGCGACGCCAGCGCGTTGCTGAAGGCCGCCCTGGCGAAGAAGAACCAGGCCCAGCTCTATCCGCAGCGGAAGATCCACGACAAGGGCCAGCGTCCCGGCATGGCGCCGCGCGGTACCCGTCGTTCGATGGGCAAGCGCTGAGGCCTTTCCCGCGCCTGGCGTTTTGTGGGCCAGTTCCCGCCACGAAGGATCAAAGCGGGCAGCCTTAACAGTTTTGCCCTTTCGCGGCCGTAGGCCGCAGCCCCATCCCTTATGCTCGCCGCCCCTGGGCGAGCCGCGTCGATGCAGCGCGCCCGTTTGCCGGAATCCGCCTGCTGCATGTCGCGTCACCTTCCATCGTCTTTCGTTTCCCTGCGCAGCCTGGCCGGGCATGCGCCCGCTGTGCTTTGCGTGCTGCTGCTGGCGTTGCTCAGCGCCAGCCTGGCCAGCCAGACGCGCTCGCTGCGCCGCGAGCTGGCGGAATTGCCCGCCGCAGCGGCCCCGGCGCCGCCAGCCAACCCTTCAGCGGCCCCGCGCGCGGCGTTAGCCGGCTTGTTCGGTGGCGCTCCGTCGCCGCGCGGCGCGACGGCGGGCGAGCGTCTGCAATTGCGCCTGCTGGCCTGCTTCCTGGCGCGTCGCGAGGACCGCTCGGCGGCGCTGATCGCGGTGGCCGGGCGCTCGCAGCGCTTCCTGCCGGGCGCCGAAGTGCGCCCCGGCACCGTGCTGCTGGCGGTTCATCGCGACCATGTGGTGCTGCGCGACCAGGGTTATGAAGAACGTCTGTATTTCCCCAAAGCCGAAGGGGCAGAAACCACCCATGCCACGTTGTAGTACCCGTTCCGCCCAGCGCCTGTCTCCGCTGTTCCTGGTCCTGTCGCTGGCCGTCCTCGGCCTGGCGCCGCCGGTCCATCCGGCACCTGCCGAGACTGCCGCCGCGCAAGAGGAAGAGCAGTGGACGATCAACATGAAGGATGCCGAGATCGGCGACTTCATCGAGCAGGTATCGAGCATCAGCGGCCAGACCTTCGTCGTCGATCCGCGGGTGAAGGGGCGGGTCACGGTGGTATCCCAGGCGCGGCTCAGCCTGGCGGAGGTCTACCAACTGTTCCTTTCGGTGCTCGCCACCCACGGCTACGCGGTGCTGCCGCAGGGCGACCAGGCGCGTATCGTGCCGAACATGGAGGCACGCCAGGACGCCGCGCAGACGACCGTCCGCGATGGGCCGGGCAGCCTGGAGACGCGGGTGGTCCAGGCGCAGCAGACCTCGGTGGCGGAACTGATCCCGATGATCCGGCCGCTGGTCCCGGCCCATGGCCATCTGGCCGCCGTACCGTCGGCCAACGCGCTGATCGTCAGCGACCGCCGCGCCAACATCGAGCGCATCGAGGCGATCGTGCGCAGCCTCGACCGGGCCGGCGAACATGACTACAGCATCTACGACATGCGCCATGCCTGGGTCGCGGAAATCGCCGAGGTGCTCGATCGCAGCGTCACCCCGGCCGCCGGGAAGAGCGCCGCCACCGTCCAGGTCCTTGCCGACAGCCGCAGCAACCGCCTGGTCCTGCTCGGTCCGCCGCAGGCGCGAGCGCGCTTGCTGCGGCTGGCGCAGTCGCTCGACGTCCCCTCGTCGCGGTCGGCGAACAGCCGGGTGATCCGCCTGCGCCATGGCGACGCCAAGACCCTTGCCGCCACCCTCGGGGAGATCGGCGAATCGCTGCACGGCGAGCGGGGCCAGGATGGCCGGGGAAGCGGCAAGCGCGGTCTGCTGGTGCGCGCCGACGAATCGCTGAATGCCCTGGTGATCCTCGCCGACCCGGAGGATGTCGGCCTGCTCGAGGACATCGTCCGCCAGCTCGACGTGCCGCGCGCGCAACTGCTGGTGGAGGCGGCGATCGTCGAGCTGTCCGGCGAGATCGGCGACGCCCTCGGGGTGCAATGGGCGCTGCGTAGCGGGCATGTCGCCGGCGGCGCTGGCTTCGCCGACAGCGGGTTGTCCATCGGCACCCTGCTGGGCGCGTTGCAGGCCGGCAAGCCGCCGGCAGAGCTGCCCGACGGTGCGATAGTCGGCCTCGGCAGTCGCGATTTCGGCGCGCTGGTCACCGCGCTGAGCCGCAATAGCCGCAGCAACCTGCTGTCGACGCCGAGCCTGCTGACCCTGGACAACCAGAAGGCGGAAATCCTGGTCGGCCAGAACGTGCCGTTCCAGACCGGCAGCTACACCACCAGCGCCAGCGGTTCGAGCAATCCGTTCACCACTGTCGAGCGCAAGGATATCGGGGTGACCCTCAAGGTCACGCCGCACATCGGCGAGGACCGCATGCTGCGCCTGGAGATCGAGCAGGAAATATCCTCCATCGCGCCAACCGCCACCCTGGCGGCGAAGGCGGTGGACCTGGTGACCAACAAGCGCTCGATCAAGAGCACCGTACTGGCCGACGACGGCCAGGTCATCGTCCTCGGCGGACTGATCCAGGACGACCTGCTGCGCAGCGATTCGCGGGTACCGCTGCTGGGCGACATCCCCGGCGTCGGCCGGCTGTTCCACTCGTCCCGCGAGACCCGGGTGAAGCGCAACCTGATGGTCTTCCTGCGCCCGAGCATCGTCCGCGATGCCGCCGGCCTGGAGCGCATCAGCCATGGCCGTTACCGTTCCATCCAGTTGCTGCGCGGTGTCGCCGGCGAACCGGCGCGCCCGCTGTTCGAGGATGCCGGCGCCATCGACCTGCGTCCCGCCGCCCAGGTCGCACCGGCACCTATTGGCTCGCCGCGCAGCTATCCGGCTCCAGCCCCGGTGCTGATGGAGAAGCCGCGCCTGGCGGACCCGGCGTCCCTGGGCGACGGTCGCGGCGGCGAGGTACCGGAGGTTCGCCAGGGCACGCACGCGCCGCAGCCGCCGTCACCCCAGCGCTACGCCGTGCGATTGGTCGAGGGCAGCAGCGAAGCCTTCATGCGCGCGCTGATCGAGCGGCATCCGGGTCTGTCGTTGCGTTTGCGCCGCGAACTGCGCGATGGCCAGGAGCTGTTCGCGGTGGAACGGGGCGACTACCTCGACCCGGAGCAGGCACGCCGGGCCCTGGCGGAACTGCCCGAAAGCCTGCCGCGAGGGAAGGCGCGGGTGATTGCGCATACGCCGGGAAGCGCCCTGTGACGGACTTCGAATCCTCGCGTCGCGCTCCGTCCACCGGATTGTCCGGCGCGCTGCGGCGGCCGCGCTCCAGCGCAGCGCCACTGCCAGATCTGGCAGTTGTCGCTGGCGGGGACGGAGGCTTTAGTAGCCGCACTTTTTTCCAGGGCCGGGCAGTGGGACCGCAATGCATGGACGACATCGAGACCAGAGTGAGGAAACTGGTAGCCGCCCGGTTCGGCGTGGAGGAATGCGACATCCGGCTGGACAGCGACTTCCGTAACGACTTCGGTGCCGAGTCGCTCGAGGTGGTCGAACTGGTCATGGCCCTGGAAACGGAGTTCGGCGTCGAGATCGCCGATGACGATGCGGAACGGATCGAGACCGTGCGCCAGGCCATCGACTATCTCGAGGAAGCCGTGCCGACCTGACTCCCCCTGGACCACCGGCCGATGCCGTGGTCATTCCCTGCGAAACGCTGTGCGCCACCTCCCGCCCGTGCCGGCGGCAAGGTGCGCGACGTCCCGCGCTTCGATTACGCCGGATCGTCCAGCCCGCCCCGGGCCGATCCGGCTTTTTTTTGCCCGCCGCCGCGATTGCGAGGCGGCCGCCGTCGGTTGGATTTCCTGAATCTTCCCGCGCCTCGCCGGTCGACCGAACAAGGGCAGCGTGCCATTCCCGGCGCGTGCCCGCCATTCGTAACGGAGGTCGTCATGGCTACACGACGGAAAACAACACCCCAGGAAATCGATGATATCCAGGACCGCATGGGTTCGATGCGCGAGCTCGATTTCGACGAGCGCCGCCAGGCGCGTAAGGCGCGGATCGGCGACGAGCGGCCCGAGGCCGAGGTGGAGGCCGAATTTTCCTCGCGGCGGGTACGCGAGGCGGGCCACGCTGGCGGGCAGCCGGACGAGGACGATGGTTACCAGGATAACGTCGGCATGGACGATCTGGCGCCGGAAACCCTGATCGACGAAAGCGGCGCCCGCTCGCCGGCCGAGCGCGGCGGCGAATCGCCCGCGGACAAGCGCCTGAGGGTCGTGCATGGCAACGAGATCGGAGCCGGCCACGGCCTCGACGAGGCCGAGCTGGCGCGTCGTGATCCGCTCGACGGTTCCTCCGACGAGGAACGCTGAGCGCGCAGACTGTATCGAAGTATTTCCGACGCCTGGCGTTCTGTGATCGATTCGGCTCGGTTGGAGTGCGCTGCCGCACGCTTTACAGCCGGACGGAGCGGGGCACCGGATCTACTGCAAAAGCTGATAGTTGTCTTCCCGGGTGACGGCGTTGCACGGTCCTGCGGCGTGCAACCCGGCCTGGGCGAAATACCGGCGGAGCGGACCAGGCTATCCCGTCGGAGGCGATGTCGCCGGGCTGCTGGCTTTCAAGGTTTCCCTTCGATGACCAGGAGCTACCCATGCAGCACAAAAGATCCCGCGCGATGGCGAGTCCGCGCTCGCCGTTCCTCTTCGTCTTGCTGGCGCTCGCCGTGGGCGGTACGGCCAATGCCCATGACGATGGCCTGCCGGCCTTCCGCTATTCGGCGGAGTTACTCGGCCAGTTGCAACTGCCCAGCGTGGCCCTGCCGCTGAATGACGACCTGTTCCTCTACGGTCGCGACGCCGAGGCGTTCGACCTCGAGGCCTACCTGGCGGTGAATGCGCCGGCGCTGCGCGACAAGAGCGAATACCTGGAGCACTGGAGCGGCTACTACAGCATCAACCCGAAAGTGTTGCTGACCCTGATGGTCATGCAATCCGGGCCGTTGGGGGCGCCGGACGAGCGCGCCTTGGCGGCGCCGCTGGGACGGCTGTCGGCGAAACGCGGCTTCGATGCCCAGGTCCGCGACGTGTTGCAGCAGTTGTCGCGGCGCTACTACGGTTTCGAGGAATACCAGTTGCGCCAGGCGGCTGCGCGCAAGGCCGTCGGCGAGGACGGCCTGAACGCGGCATCGGCCGCGCTGCTCGGTCTGTTGCGAGAGGGGGCGAAGGCCTCCGCCGTGCAAGGCGGCAATCCGCTCGGCGCCTACGCGCAGACCTTCCAGCGCCTGTTCGGCACCCCGGCCGCGGAACTCCTGCAGCCGCGCAACCGCGTGGCCCGGCAACTCCAGGCGAAGGCCGCGCTGGCGCCGCCATCCAACCTGATGCAATTGCCCTGGCGCCAGGGCTATTCCTGGCAGCCCAACGGAGCGCATTCGAACACCGGCTCGGGCTATCCGTACTCGTCCTTCGATGCGTCCTACGACTGGCCGCGCTGGGGCAGTGCGACCTACAGCGTGGTCGCCGCCCACGCCGGTACGGTACGGGTGCTGTCGCGCTGCCAGGTACGGGTGACCCACCCCAGCGGCTGGGCGACCAACTACTACCATATGGACCAGATCCAGGTGAGCAACGGCCAGCAGGTCAGCGCCGACACCAAGCTCGGCGTCTATGCCGGCAACATCAACACCGCGCTCTGCGAGGGTGGCAGCTCCACCGGACCGCACCTGCATTTCTCGCTGCTCTACAACGGCGCCTTCGTTTCCCTGCAGGGCGCCAGCTTCGGTCCGTACCGGATCAACGTCGGCACCAGCAACTACGACAACGACTGTCGCCGCTACTATTTCTACAACCAGAGCGCCGGCACCACCCATTGCGCTTTCCGTCCGTTGTACAACCCCGGCCTGGCGCTCTGAGTCGGCGCGGGGCCCGGCTCCAGCCGGGCTCCGCCGCGAGCGAAACGGCGCTGAACAGCTGGCGCGTCGCTGCCGCCGCGCCCGGCGCCAGGCTGACCGCGTGGGCCGGCATGCTCAGCCGCGCCGGGGCAGCAGGGCGTAGGCGTCGCGAACCACATCCGTGCCGTAGG
>OJJN01000293.1_pt1 | contig 12733 bp, 10 predicted proteins | sample 1596321 | NCBI WGS metagenome assembly OJJN01 (sample SAMEA4350123, study PRJEB24818) | metagenome | biome: human; feature: gut; material: faeces | place: Denmark | collected 2013-09 | reverse complement strand
GGCCCGGGACTAGGTCCGCGTCGGGGATCCCCGACGGGCAGGCCGCGCCTCCTGCCTCGTAGCTGCGGGCGATCTCCTCCGGTACGAGTTGTTCGCGCAGCACGCCCTGCCTCGGCGATGCCTTCTTGATCTCGGCGATCACTGCCGGCTCCTGGCGCTTGGCCCGCTCCAGCTGGGCATTGGCGAAGCCGCGCGGCGCATCAGCGCTACGCGCCAGCCGCTCGACCTCGGCCAGGTTGACGCGCGCACGGCGCTCGGCGACCTCCTCGGCCTTGCGGGCGAGGATCTTCTGCAGAACCGTCGGCACACTCACTGTGCGTTCTCCTCTCTGTAAACGGCGGTGAAGGCCACCAGTTCGTCCATCTTCTCCCGTGCCAGCCCGGTGTGCAGGGCATCGTGGGCCAGTTGAATGCCCTCGTGCAGGCTGGTCGCCAGATCGGCAGCGTACAGTGCCGGGCCGGCATTCATCACGATCAGCTCGGCGGCCTTCTGCCCAGCCTCGGTCTTGCGCCGCCCCAAAGCGTCGCGGATCAGTTCCAGCGAGGCCTGCGGACTGTCGACCTCCAGCCCCATCAGGGTCTGGCTCTTGATCCCGAAGTCCTCGGGACGCACTTCGTACTCGCGTACCTCGCCGTCCTTCAACTCGGCAATGTGGGTCGCCGCGGCCAGACTGAACTCGTCCAGCCCGTCGCGCGAATGCACCACCAGCACATGCTCGCTGCCGAGACGCTTGAGCACTTCAGCCAGCGGCTTGCACAGTTCCTGGGTGAACACCCCGACCACCTGGTGCCTGACTCCCGCCGGGTTGGTCAGTGGGCCAAGCATGTTGAACAGAGTCCGCAAGCCCAGCTCGCGGCGCGGACCGGCGGCGTACTTCATCGCCTTGTGGTGGACCTGGGCGAACATGAACCCGACGCCGACGGTGTCGATGCAACGCGCCACCTGTTCGGAGGTCAGCTCCAGGTAGATGCCGGCGGCTTCCAGCAAGTCGGCGCTGCCGCTCTTGCCGGAGACCGCGCGGTTACCGTGTTTGGCGACCTTGCCGCCAGCGGCGGCGACCACGAAGGACGCCGCCGAGGATACGTTGAAGATGTTCGCGCCATCGCCGCCGGTGCCGACCACGTCGACCACATGCTTCAGCGTAGGCAACTGCACGCCGTCGGCCAGTTCGCGCATCACCGCCACCGCGCCGACGATCTCGTCGATGGTTTCGCTCTTCATCCGCATGCCCATCAGGAAGGCGCCGATCTGCGCGTCGGTGCACTGCCCGGTCATGATCTGGCGCATGACCGCCTGCATTTCCTCGGTGGTCAGGTCGAGCTGGTTGACGATGCGATTGAGGGCTCCCTTGATATCCATCTCAGTTGCCCTCCCCACGCACGCCGCCCTGCTGGCGGAGGAAGTTGGCCAGCAACTCGTGGCCCTGCTCGGTGAGGATGGACTCGGGATGGAACTGCACGCCCTCGACATTCAGGGTCTTGTGGCGTACGCCCATGATCTCGTCGAGCGATCCGTCGGCATGTTGGGTCCAGGCGGTGATCTCCAGGCACTCCGGCAGGCTCTCTCGCTTCACCACCAGCGAGTGGTAGCGCGTCACCGTCAGGGGATTGGCCAGGCCGGCGAACACGCCGAGGTCCTTGTGGTGGATCGGGCTGGTCTTGCCATGCATCACCTGCCGCGCCCGCACCACTTCGCCGCCGAAGGCCTGGCCGATGCTCTGGTGGCCAAGACAGACACCGAGCAATGGCAGCTTGCCGGCGAAGCGCTCGATCACGGCCAGCGAGACGCCGGCCTCGTTGGGGGTGCAGGGACCGGGGGAAAGGACGATGCGCTCGGGCGCCAGGGCCTCGATCTGTTCCACGCTCAGTTCGTCGTTGCGCACCACCTTGACCTCGGCCTTGAGCTCGCCGAAGTACTGCACCAGGTTGTAGGTGAAGGAGTCGTAGTTATCGATCATCAGCAGCATGCTGGCTGTAACCTCTTGATTTCATTCTTATGCGAATCGCATCACCCGGCTTTCGCCACACCCGGTTCCCGGCGCGCTCGCGGAGGAAGGGGGAGTGGATCGTCGGCATTATGCCTGTGGAAAACGGGGGACGCAGGGAGACGTGACCGGCCAGGCCGGCGAAGAAGAAGTCAGGCGCGCCAGCGCCAACGGGCGAATGCCTTGATGAGGGAGGTGATGATGCTGCTGAGGTGGATCACGATAGCGGTCTCACGGAGCCATGTTGGGGAACATAGCCCAGTGGGGAGGATGGGTGCAACAGCGGGATGTCGGGAAGAGCGCCGGCCGAGGAGGCCGGCGTGTAAGGAATTGCTGACGGAAATGTGCATTAAAGAGACGCCAAGGCACCTGAATTAGACAGGCGCTTTCAAGGCAACGGATATCGCGCCTTGATCTCGTCGATCTTTGCCACCCAGGCTCGGTAGTCCGGCTCGATGCCGGCCTTGAGGGCATCGTATTCCGCCTCCAAACGTAGCGGATCGCTTTCCAGGCGATAGGCGTCCTGGCGTTTTTTATTAGCTTCGGCGAAAAGGTCGTCAGGGTGGAAGGACAGGCGCGATACATCGATATCGGCCAAGATCGCTACTTCGGCAAGGGTTGATAACGAGTTTTCGGCAAATAGTTCGCCATCGAGAAGGATTCGTTTCATCATGCTGCGCTGGCTCCATTGATCGTGGCGATAGGAGCTGTATGGATGCCGACATCCGCTAGCCCGCCGAACCAGGCCGGACAAGCCATAGCCACTGCGGATCCCGGTACGGTGTGGAAATAGGGGAACGCGTTATCGTAGCCACCCCAGGCCCGTGTCGCCACCCGGACGTGAACCCAGCCTTCGGCTGGTGTCAAGACATGACCCGGGGACTTTGCGGCGCCATTGATCCAAACAGCCACCGTGGTCTGTGCCGGCGTCGCGATATGCATGGAGCCACTTTCAACCCGAACCCACATGACCACCGTAGCCCATTGATTGCTGCAGAATAGTGCTCTGCTGTTGTTGGTCATCGCCAGGAAGCGACTTCCGCCATCCAGCCCAACGGACTCATTCGCCCGTCCAATTCCCGCCGTCATCACAGCGACATGGAACTCGACACCATAGCGCGCCCCTCCTGCACTGCGCCCCATCGTCTGCAGCAAACTCTGGATCCGAGCATTCAGTTCAGCACCACCACCTCCATTGCTGCTGTTGTCATGGGTGAACTTTCCTCCATCCATGAAAGATGCTCCGTTCCACCCCGAACTGAATGTGCTATTCGCCCACGGCTGCGCGAGAGTAATCGCCAGTGGATTGACCGTCCCGGCATAGCGTCCAGAATCGGGCATCAGGTTAACCAACGGCATATTCGCCGCGTCATTACTGGTCAAGATGTCCACAGGCGCTTGCCAGGCTCCCGCATTCTTTACACGCATACGCATCTGCGGGGGGGTCTGCGCCGCCATGACCAACTGCACGCCATATCCACCCTGTTGCTCGGCATGGAGCATCTGTCCGATATAGGAGCCGAGCATGGTCCCTGCGGTAGTCGATGCTACACGGTAAATACCGTTGGGAATGACCACATTGGCATCGCTCAAGGTATTGGAGCTTCCCGCCGTCAGGCCGATTCCATAGTCACCCACGGCAGGCACCCCCAAAGCGGATCTGGCTGCAACTGGCGTGGCGCTGACGGCCAGGGCCTTGCCCGTTACGCCGAAGCCCATGTCATCCAGGGCGGCGGGGCCGGTCGCCGCAGTAGCCCACGGTTTGACCGCTGCCAGGGTGCTTCCCCACAGATTGTTGAGATCGCGAAGCTGATCCGCCAGCGCTTTCGAATATCCCTGCACCGGGGTGATCGAATATGCCTGGCCGTTGGCGGTAGCTCCTTGATATGCGGGCTTGATGGTCAGCACGATGGCGCTGCTGACGTTGCCGATCTCGTACCAGCGGCCATCCGGCCCTCTGAAGGCATCGCCGGCGCGCGCATTGGCGCTGAAGGCGGTGCCGCTGCCGGTCACCGTGTCCGAATTGAGGACGACGGAAACCGTGCCTGTGGAATACCAAGGCATGACGTTCTCCAGATAATGAAAAACCCGCAGTCGGCGGGCTTGATAGGGTTAGTTCGGGACCACAGGGCTGACGCCCAGGCGAGCCTGGAGTTCGGCTATTCAGGCATCGGGTATCGTGACTTGATCTCTTCCACCTTGGCGATCCAGGCGCCATAGTCCGGCTCGACGCCGACCTTGATCGCATCGAACTCGGCTTCGGTCTTGAGCGGATCGCTTTCTTCCCGATAGGCCAGAAGTCGCTTGGCCTGAGCACTGACCAAGGCCTGATCGCGCACTTCTGCCGCGGCCTTTGCAGGGCTGACGTACTTATCCCATTGGATGTTCATAGCTGAACGCTACCTCGACTTTTCCATCCTGGTCGACCGGAATTGACTCGACCTCCCTGGGAAACTGCATCATCACTTCAGAGGTCACCTGGTGGATGTAGTGCAGGTACAGGCGGTCGCCGTCCACGAAGCGAATATCAATGAATGGCGTACCATGGTATGCCTCCGGAGGCAGGTACCCCCCAGGCTGCATTCTTCCGAAATCGTATTCGACGCCATCCAGGATAAACACCGACCCTCGCACCTGGACATCGCTGAGACGTTCCCTGTCAGGTGTGATGCCCTGCTGCAACAAAGGTTTCAACAACAGCTTCATCAATTCCACCTCCCCATGGCGACATAGCTGGCGGCCATCCCGCTGGCCACGCTGGCGGTGTCATAGCCGTACCAGGAAAACAGCGTTTCGGTGACCGACATCGTCGAACCCCAGGGACGGGAAGCGTTGTTTCCTGCTGCTCTCATCGGGTTGACCATGACAGACGGAGGCCGGGAGAACGAGACCGGGAACCCCCACGAGTAAGCAACCGGAGTGATATAGAACGACAACGTACCAGCCGGCTGATAGGCCATGGTGGCTCCCACATTGGTAGTGGTGTTGCCCCAGCAGATCTGGGTTCCGTCGGCGTAGCGTACATACTCGTTGAAACCGACAGTCCCGCCGCGCTGGATGATGGCGCCGGATGGATTGTTCGATGCATCGAAGCTCGCCAGTCCGACAAGGTTGAACTGGCTGTACTGCAACACCCAGCGCGACCAGTTACCCCCGGCCTTGATCCGCATGTACTGGCCAGTGGCGGAATTCAACTGGTACCACTGCTGGACGGCGAAGTCCGGGTTGCCGTGCTGCATATGCAAGACATAGCCCTGGGCATTGTTCACCGGCGAAGGCACCGCCGTGCCATGAGCGTATAGCCCCGAGACGGTCAGCGAATCGAGGTCCGCCGTATTCATCGCGTTGCCAGCCCAGCCCATCTGATTGGGCGCGACGCCCCCCAGGTAACTCAAGGCGTTGGCCGGCGTCGAAGCATTGTTCAGGGCCCGACCAACAGCCGAGATTCCCATGTCGGCCTGCGCCTGCTGGCCCGTCGAGGACACCGCCCAGGGTTTGATCCCTGCCAGGGTGGCTCCCCACTGGTTGTTGATGTCGCGGAATTGGTCTGCCAAGTTTTTTGAATAACCATGTATTGGGACAACCGCATAAACTTGGCCGCTAGCGGTCGCGCCCTGATAATTGGGTTTGATAGAAATAACCGTTGCACTGGTCACATTGGTGATTTCGTACCACCGGCCGTCAGGGCCGCGGAACGCATCGCCGGTTCGTACATTGGAAACAAAATCAGTGCTTTTTCCCGACACCACTTCGGAATTGAAAGCTACAGAAACAGTTCCTAAGGAATACCAAGACACACAACCTCCAAAATACAGAACCATCAAAAATCATATATTAAAAGTTAAAAATCTGTAAACTAGGAAAAGCCAATCCCCACTCTATCAATACACTTCTCCCGCGCAACAATAGACCCTCCCCGAACCAAACAATCACTTATATCAAGGAGAACATCCACCTCCAGAAACTCATACCCCAAAGAGGAAACAAACTCTCCATCCCCCGAAACCAGATGAACAGCAACAATTTCACCAAAACCATCATATTCGACAAATTTTCTCATCTTAAAATCCCTGTCGTTTGAATGCTTGCAAATGTCATATCTGCAGCATATACATACCTATACGCCTTCAATATAAATGTATAGCTCCCAGCATCCACTGCAGTTCCAACCACAATCGACCCAGAGTTCTCCTGAGTTGAGAAGGTCTGTAATATCGTCCTAGATGCAATCTTATGTGGCTCGGCGCCAACCTTTTTAAGCCATAGCTCCACATAGACCACAGGTATATAATCACCTGCCACAACCCCTTTCGCTGAAAGATTAACTACAACAGACACAGACGCAGGGTATTTATACTCAATAACATGCGTCGACAAAACATCAACAGCCACAGTTCCAAGAGAACGCCTTGAGCTAGTCTCAGAGTAGTTTGGCAAAGTAACAGCATTACCCTTCAAAAGAAGGGTATCAATTTGCGCCACTCCTATTTTTGCTCCAGTAATTTCTCCATCTGCAATCTTCACCCCTGTAATAGACGCATCTTTTATTTTCGTCGATTCAATAGTGGCATCTTCGATATGCGCAGAAGTTATACTCGCCTTTCGAATTAATGCACTGTTTATGTAAATCTGTCCACCAGTGATCAGAACAGGTGCAACCGTAGCCCCACTCAAACTATCAAAAAAGATAAACCGATCCGCCTGAAACGCCATGGTCGACACACTGGTCCCACTGTCGAACCCCAGCTGCCACCCCGCCGCATACTTTTGTCCGTTGGCATGCGCCTGGAGCTTCACGCTGTACATCGCCTTGACGTTGCCATCCAGCGAGGTGACCGCCTGGGAGGTGGTCTGGATCGCCGCGCTGTTGGTGTCGGTGCGCGCCTGCACGGTGTCGATCCGCTGTGCGAGGGCGCTGTCGGCGTTGGCGCGGGCGGTCTGTTCGCTCTGCAGGCTGGCTGCGGTGCCACCGATCGAGGCCGAGAGCTGGTCCAGACGTTGCGCGGTGGCCTGGCGATCGCTGGTCGCGACCCGTTCCACCGTGGCGATACGCCCTTCGGCATCGGCGGTGCGCGCCTCCAGTAGCGTCGTGCGAGTGGCCTGGGCCTCGTTTTCGGTGGCCCGTACGGTTTCCTCCTGGGCTGCCCGGGCAACGGTCTTCCAGCCGCGCAGGGCATCGGCCATGGCGCCATTGCCGTCATCCGCGTCGTCACGGGTCGCCGCCTGCAGTACGCCAAGGCGCGATGCCTGGGCGGTAAGGCTGCCGTCGAGTTCGCTGATTTCAGCGGTATGGCTCGCCACCTGCTGCGCCAGCCCGTTGGCGGTTTCCAGCGACTGGCCGATATCGGACCAGTAGGCCGCGTTCGGCGGCGCCGTCTTCGCCGGCACAGCCTTCAGTGCCTGGTACAACCGCTGCCCCTGTCGCACCATGTCGTTCTTCGCGTAGACCTTGGCCGGGTCGTACAGCAGAATGTCGGCGAGGTCGCCGACCTGCTTCTGCAAGCCCCCGATATCCACCTGCATCCGCTCGATATCGGAGAAAAATTGCTGGCCCAGCGCCGACTCGACGTACTCCTGGGTGATCAACTGGTTGTATTCGCTGGCGTCGCTGGAGCTGGTGCCGGTGACCCAGTTCGACCAGGCGCCGACGTTGCCGCTACGGTCGATCAAGCGACCGCGGAACGCCAGCCGTTCGCCGGCCGGTATCGGCGATACCAGGTGGGTATTGCCTGGGTAGGCGAACAGGCCCAGCGCCCGTGCGGTCTCCTCGCTGCCGCCGGGCGTGGCGGACTGCTGGATCTCGGTGTAGGCGGTGTCCGCCGCGCCGCTGGCCGGGAACCCCCACTCCAGGCCGATGCGCCAGGGGCCGGCCACGCAGCGCAGGTAGGCCAGCGCCGGCGGCGGCGTGGTCTTGCCCTCGAGAGCGGTTTCCTCACTGCTGGCGTAGACCGAACCGACCTCCATCACGTTCAAGGCGCGTACCCGCACCAGGTAGCGACCGGCATAGATGCCCGGCACGTCGAAACCGAGCGCCGAGGTTCGCGGCACCCGCACCCAGTTGCCCGAGTCCTTGCGCCATTCGGCCTCGTAGGCCACCGCGTTCGGCGCGGCATCCCAGGAGGCCGACAGGCTGGTCACCGCCAACCCCTGGTCGACCTTGGTGAAAGCCTTGATCCGCACGTTCTGCGGCGGCGCCTGCACGCCCGGCGGAATGCTGGTGACCGGCGGCAGCTCGATGCGCGCACCGTTGTCGATGGCGTCGAACTTGCTCGCGTTGTGTTGCAGCGCGGTGATCTCGAAAAGGTTGTCCTCCGGCCGGGTGATGCTCATGATGCGGAAGCGCTGGGTGGTCAGGCTGTTGCTCTGCAGCGCCCACTGCCCCTGGGGCCGAGGCGTCTCCGAATAGGAGGCGGTCACGCTCAGCACGCGGCCGACCACCGACTGGACGCTGCGCGCCTCGGCCTTGCCGTTCGGCAGGTTGACCAGCAGGCGATCGCCGGGTCGGGCCTCGACGTCGCGGTCGAGGGTCAGCGCGCGGCCATCCACCGCGCTCAGGCGTCCGCCGATCTGCTTGCCGGACTTGACCGGGTCGGCTACGGCGATGATCTTCCCCGGCGCCAGCCCACGGCCATCCATGCCGGTGCGGAAGGTCACCGCGTCCTGCTCCAGCTCCTCGGTCAGCAGCGCCCACTGGCCACGCCGCTGCGCCTCGCCCTCGGAGGTGCAACCGATCGCGGTGATCTCCAACTGGCTGATGCCGTAGCGGCGCTGCGCGCGGTCATTGTTCACCGCTACCGGTTGGCTCTGGTAACCGTTGCCCGGATTGTCGTAGTTGACCAGGGCCAGGGTGTGGCGATCGCGCTGGCGGCTGCTGCTGTAGTTGAAGTGGCTGCCGTCGTCGCCACGCACGGTGTTCGACGGTGAGAAGGTGTAGGCCTCGTCCTCCGGCATGTCGGATACCGCCACCATTTCCGCGCCGGACCAGTAGGACATGCCGCGGAAGATCGCTGCCAGGTCGCGCAGCACGGTCCAGGCTTCGGCGCGACTCTGCAGGTACAGGTTGCAGCTGAAGCGCGGCTCCTGGCCGCCCTTGCCGTCGGGCACCGACTGGTCGCAGTACTGGGCGATGCGGTACAGCGACCACTTGTCGACCATGCTCGCGTCGATCCGCCGACCGAGGCCGAAGCGCTTGTGCAACACGATGTCGTACCAGTGCCAGGCCGGGTTGCTGGTCCAGGCCGACTTGAACGAGCCGTCCCAGGTGCCGCTGTAGCTACGGGTCTGCGGATCGTAGTTGCTCGGCACCCGCACCCGCCGGCCGCGCGCTTCCACCGATATCTGCGGAATGCTCTGGAACTGGCTGGCATCGAACTCGACGAACAGCAGCGCGGTGTTCGGGTAGCGCAGCTTGGCGTCGATCACCTCGGTGATCGCCTCGACCCGCATGGTGTCGGCGATGCGGTTGTTGTTCTGGTTCGGCGTCAGGCGGCGCACGCGCACCTGCCAGCCGCTCCGCGCCTCCGGCAGGTCGACACGGTGGGAGCGCTCGTAGCGGCTGGTGGACTTGTCGTCCAGCGAAGCCTTCAGCGCTTCCTGCCAGGCACCGCCGTCGACGGCGATGTCGATCGCGTAGTCGATGCGGTAGCCGACCACGTCACCGTTTTCCTGCTGGCGCTGGATGGCCGGCCAGGACAGGCGCAGGCGCACCGCCGAGAGCTGGGTGTTGTTCACCGCGCGGACCCAGGGCGCGTCACTCTTGAGTTCGACGCCGACCGCCAGTTCGTTTTCCACGGCGGGCACACCGGCAATGTGTTCCTGGTCCACCGAGCCCGGACGGAACTCCCAGGTCACTCCGGGGAAGTTCACCGAGCCGTCCGCCGCCAGCAGCGGCGTATCGTCCAGGTAGATCGAACGGCCGTCGACGCCACCGTCGAACTCGCCTTCGCCCAGTGCCAGGAGAATCTTCGCCCGCGCGATCGAGCGCACCGAGTCCGGCATCTCCACCGGCTGGCGCGGCTTCTTGCTGCCACCCTTGTGGCCCGTGATGGTCTTGTTCATGACGTTCCTTCAGGCAAAAAAACGCCCGCGCATGGCGGGCCTGTTACGGCGTTGCCGGCTACAGCCGGTCCTCGGCATAGATGCCGGCGCTGATCACCGCGCCGCCGATGCGGCGCTTGCCATAGAGCACGCCGACCGGATGGCCCTGGGCGATGGTGTTGACCGGGCCGCCGAAGGCATAGCTGGGGGCGTTCTCGGGGGCCTCTCGGCCCTTCAGGCCCTTGGGTTGGGGGCTGAGCATCTGCATGACGCCGCCCGCCAACATGCTGACTCCAACGGTTACTAGGAACGAACTGGTTCCACCGGAGAAGAACGTCGTGAATCCACCCACGACAATCAAGGCAGCCCCCAGAATCGTCTGGAAAAGCCCCGCCTGCTTGCTCCCGATCACCAACGGCACGATGCGGATATCCTCGCGTCCGCGCATGTCCAGTTGCTCGCCGGACAGGTTGGTACGCCCGCGGAACACGGCGAAGGTCAGCCCTTTCGACTCCGCCTCGCGCATGAACGTCTCGAATCCCTCCATGGTGTGCTTCAGGGCACTCATCGCCTCGCGTACCGTGCCGCTTTCCAACAACCGGCCGTGCATGCGGCCGAAGCGCTTGCCCAGAACCCCGTATAGACGGATGGTGGTGAGGCCCTGACTCAGGGTGTCACTCATGGACCTGTTCCTCTCGTGAAGAGCCGATTCCGACGGCTCGCTTGAATATGTCGTTCACTGCGGCATCTGCGTGTGCCGCAAGACCAGGCGCGTGCGTTCGATCCAGGGTCCGCCGAACACGTCGCGGGTCGACAGCCGTCCGTACAGGTGGTGCAGCAGGAACGGTCCGTCGCCGCCGAGCGCCTGGACCGGCTCGCTGTCCAGACGCCAGTCATTGCCCAGGTAGATGCCCGCGTGGTTAGGGTGCAGCGCCCTCCCGACCTGCATCACCAGCATGTCGCCGCGGCGGATTCCGGCCAGCGGCACCGGCCGGAATCCGGCCGCCGCATAGTGCTGCTCGTAGAGGCTCTCGCCGGTTTCCCACCAACCGTCGCGGCGCGGATAGTCCGGAAGCTCCAAACCTGCCTCGCGGCGGTACCAGTCGCGACAGAGGCTCCAGCAGTCGAGCACGCCGTGGGCGAACTCGCGGCCGAGCAGCGGCGCCCGATAGCCCTCCGGCGCTAGATGCGCGACATCGCCTTCAGGCCAGGACAGGATCACCCAGGGCAGACCATGCAGTTCGCAACTGACCCGATCGGCCATGCTCGGCGTGGCCGGAACGTCCGGGTGGCTGTGGACGATGGCCAGGACCTCGCCCTGGTCCTCGGCGGCGCACCAGTCCTGGTGATCGATCACGAAGTGCTCGCTGGGCGATCCGGCTGCGTTGCGACAGGCCACGTAGCGGCGTTGACGCACACCGCGAACGATCAGCCCGCAGCATTCGCGCGGATGCTCGCGGGCGGCGTGTGCGGCGATGGCCCGCTGCAGGCTGCGGCTCAGTTCCATGCTCACATCCTGACCAGGCCGGCGCCGGCGAAGCCGCCGTGGGACAGCGGGTTGTCCGCGCCGAAGCGCAGCTTGCAATCGCTGACCCGGCCGCCGCAGCGGTCCAGCGCCGGATCGTCCACCGGATTGCCGTCGGCATCGAACATCGCCGTGCCGGTGTAGTTGCAGTCCTGCCCGCGGTACTCGTTGGTGATGCACCAGTGGCACAGCGAGGTGATCTGGCGCGCCGGGATCTGCTGGCCCTGGAAGTCCGGCGGAGCGGACAGCTCCCAGGTCACCTGGACGCTGTTCTCGGCGGTCTTCTGCTCGAGGAACCAGATGTTCAGGCGCTCCTGGGAGGGGGCGGCCTGCGGGTTGCCTTCGGCGAAGTTGGCCGCATCCAGGTAGTGCGCATAGGTCTCGCGCACGGTCAGGCGCGCGCCTACCAGGCCATCGAAGAACAGGCAGAGCGCGCTGATGCTGCCGTCGATGTTGCCCACGCTAAGGGTCGGCGAACTGGCCCGGCCGTCGCCGCGCTGCTCGAAGCCGCGCGCCTCCAGCGGCCAAGCTTGGTAGACGTTGCCCTGCCAGTGGATCGGCCCCTGCTGCAGGTGGCCGTGGAAGCGCAGCATCTCGCCGCCGAACCCGGTGCAATCCAGGTCGAACAGGCGCACCAGCGCCCCAGGCTCGAGGGCCTGGTCATCGGCTGTGATGGTCATGCTTACCTCACGGATTGAAGACTTGCTGGAAGGTGGTGTTCAGGGTGAACACGCCGTTGCCGCGCGGTCGCAATTGCCAGCCCTGGGCGCGCACCCGTACCGGTTCGCCAGTGGGCAAGGTCCAGAGGAACGAGCGGTAGCCGCCGTGGCGCTTGAGGAAATCGCGGATCGGGCCGATCAGCGCGAGATCGCCGGTACGCGAAACCTGCCAGGTCTCGCTGAGGTTGTTCAGCCCGTCGCCGAGCGCCTGGCTGTAGCCGCCGCCGTACTGCACCTGGCGCACCAGTTGGTTCGCCTGGCCGGCGGAATCGATCGAGATGTCCCAGGTAAAGCGTTCCAGATCAGCCATTCACCATCCTCCATACCTGTCTCTTATACACATCTCCGAGCCCACGAGACAGGCAGAAATCTCGTATGCCGTCTTCTGCTTGAAAAAAAAAATCAATAAAAAAAAAAAAAAAATACAAAAAAAAAAAAAAATAATAGATTAGATCTAAGACATGCTTT
>OJJN01000291.1_pt1 | contig 12801 bp, 16 predicted proteins | sample 1596321 | NCBI WGS metagenome assembly OJJN01 (sample SAMEA4350123, study PRJEB24818) | metagenome | biome: human; feature: gut; material: faeces | place: Denmark | collected 2013-09 | reverse complement strand
CTATTGCTCGCTGTGGTTGTTTTGTTCTCCTTGCCGTTCTTTTGCAGCCCCCTGCGGCGCCCGGCTCCTTGCACCCCTTATATTGTGGGGCGATGTCACTTGGTGTAAGGCGACGGGCCCTCCGCCCCCGCCGTGCCCCCCGCCGCTATGCTCAATGGCCGGGGCCAGGGCCACCGGGACGATGAACAGGATCGCCTGCCAGTTGAATTCCGGCGCGGTGAATTTCGGTAGCTCCAGCCAGGGTGCGGCGACGATCGCGGCGGTGTCGACCACGCCGAAGACGAACGACAGGGCGAAGCCGACCAGCACGCCGGCGATGATCGGCACCAGGCGGAATATACCCTTGCCGAATACCGCCACCACCAGGGTGGTGAGCAGCGCCGGCATCGAGATCATCATCGCGGTGCGGTACGGCAGCAACTCGCTGCCGTCGCCGGCCTTGCCCATCGCCATGTTCGCCGCAATCGGCGCCATCGCCAGGCCGATCGAGATGATCACCGGGCCGATCACCACCGGCGGCAGCAGTTTATCGATGAAGCCGGTGCCCTTGATCTTCACCGCCAGGCCCATGAAGGTGTAGACGAAGCCGGCGGCGACCACCCCGCCCATGGTCGCGGCCAGGCCGAACTGGCCCTTGGCGAGGATGATCGGGGTGATGAAGGCGAAGCTGGAGGCGAGGAACACCGGTACCTGGCGCCCGGTCACCAATTGGAACAGCAGGGTCCCGAGGCCGGCGGTGAACAGCGCGACGTTGGGATCCAGACCGGTGATCAGCGGCATCAGCACCAGCGCGCCGAAGGCGACGAACAGCATCTGCGCGCCTGACAGCACCTGGCGCCAGAGCGGCTCCTGGAAGGCATCGCCCATGTTCAGGCTTCCTTCTGCTTGGTACCGAAGATCTTGTCGCCGGCGTCGCCCAGGCCCGGAATGATGTAGCCGTTCTCGTCGAGCTTCTCGTCGATCGAGGCGGTATAGATGATCACGTCCGGGTGGGCCTTGCGTACCGCCTCGATGCCCTCGGGGACGGCGACCAGCACCATGGCGCGGATTTCCTTGCTGCCGGCCTTCTTCAGCAGGTCGATGGTGGCGACCATCGAGCCACCGGTGGCGAGCATCGGGTCGATGATCAGCGAGCGGCGCTCGGCGATGTCCGGCGCCAGTTTTTCCAGGTAGGTGCGTGCTTCCAGGGTCTCTTCGTTGCGGGCGACGCCGACCGCGCTGACCTTGGCGCCGGGAATCAGGCTGAGCACGCCGTCGAGCATGCCGATGCCGGCGCGCAGGATCGGCACCACGGTGATCTTCTTCCCGGAGATCTTCTCCACCGTCACCGGGCCGGCCCATCCGGGGATTTCGTACTGTTCCAGGGGCAGGTCCTTGGTCGCCTCGTAGGTCAGCAGGGCGCCGACTTCCTGGGCCAGTTCGCGGAAGTTCTTGGTGCTGATATCGGCACGGCGCATCAGGCCCAGTTTGTGGCGGATGAGGGGGTGGCGGATCTCATGTACGGGCATGGGCGACTGTCTCCAACGGGGGCGGGCAAAAAAATTGCGCTAGCGTAATGCATTCCGCACAGTCTGGACCATTATTCTGATTCGCACTCGACCGCCGGGGGTTGCCCGATGGCGACCGGATGAGTACCTTTGCCGACTTTTTCTCAGCCCAGCCAGGGAGAAGCACCATGTCCGTCGATCTCGCGCACATCCGCCAAGTCATGGCGGAAGCCGACTGCCTGTTCAACAACGACGAGGTCGAGGCAGCCATCGGTCGCGTCGCCGAGGCGATCAACCGCGATCTCGGCGAGACCAACCCGGTGGTCTTCTGCGTGATGAACGGCGGCCTGATCTTCTCCGGCAAGCTGCTCCCGCTGCTCGACTTCCCCCTCGAACTGTCCTACCTGCATGCGACCCGTTACCGCAACGAGACCTCCGGCGGCGAACTGTTCTGGAAGGCCAAGCCGGAAATCTCCTTCATCGACCGTGACGTGCTGATCATCGACGACATCCTCGACGAAGGGCACACCCTCTCGGCGATCATCGACTTCTGCAAGCATGCCGGCGCACGCGCGGTGCACACCGCCGTACTGGTGGACAAGGAACACGAGCGCAAGGCCCGGCCCGACCTCAAGGCCAGCTTCACCGGCCTCTACTGCGCCGACCGCTACGTGTTCGGCTACGGCATGGACTACAAGGGCTACTGGCGCAACGCCGCGGGCATCTTCGCGGTCAAGGGGCTCTGAGATGGCCGGACCGCGCTACCTCGACCAGCAATTGTTCGCCGAACTGGCGAGCGGGGCGGGTAACGCGCCGCGTGGTCGCCAGCATCACAACTTCCACCGCATGGAGGAGCCCTGCCACCGCATGGCGGTGGGCCTCCAGCCGAATACCTACATCCCGCCGCACCGGCACCTGGATGCGGGCAAGGCCGAGGCGCTGATCGTGCTCAAGGGCCGTCTCGGCCTGCTGGTCTTCGCCGAGGACGGGGAACTCCTCGACAAGCGCGAGTTGAGCGCCGCTGGGGACTGCCCCGGTGTCGACCTGCCGCCCGGGGTGTTCCATGCCCTGGTGGTGCTGGAGCCGGACAGCATCCTGTTCGAATGCAAGGCCGGGCCTTACCGCCCGCTCGGCGAAGGCGAGTTCGCCAGTTGGGCGCCTGCCGAAGGCAGCGCCGATGCGCCGGCCTACCGGGACTGGATGCGCGCCCAGTTCGCCTGAGCGCTTCGCTTCGGCGGCGGGTCGGCAGCCATGCTAGAGTGCCGGCTCGCCCTGTCCGGAGGTCCCGATGTTCGCCCGTAGCCTGTGCGGCTCCCTGCTCCTGTTCGTCAGTCTGGCCGGCCTGGCCGCCGAGAATCCCCCGATGCACGCGCGCTTCCTGCCGCCCGACGACGGCCAGTTGCGCCAGGAGGCGCCGGAGCAGCAGCAACTGATCCAGATCACCGAGTACAGCGTGGTGCTGGGCAACCAGCGGCAGTCCAACCAGCAGCCGATCCCGATCACCACGCCGACCCTGCTGCGCCTGAAGGGCAAACCGCTGAGCAAGGGCGCGACCCTGGCCCAGGTGCTGATCCAGTTCGACAGCGAAGGCAAGAGCCTGAAGAAGCCGGTCTACGATGCCGGGACCCGCACCCTCACGCTCAACTACCCGTTGGCGCAGTACCCGGCGTTGCTCGACCTGCTGCGCAACCAGACGGTCTATTGCCAGTTCCTCGCCTATCCCAACGGCCATGTCTGGGCGGACCTGCACACCGGCGCGGTACGCGCGCGTTGAGCCTCGCCGCGCGCCGGGAGTAAACTGCCTGGCCTTATCCCGCGCCGGGCGAGCCCGGCCCCAGAGCCGTTGAGAGAAAGCGATGCGCAAAGACAAGAAACAGATCATTGGCGAAGAGATCAGTGACGAGTCGATCAAGCTGTTCCTCGGCGTCGAGCCGGCCGACGACACCCCCCCCTCGCTGCACAAGCTGATCAAGGCCTATCGCGGTCTGCGCATCGACGACTTCGAGCGCTTCCTCACCTTCTTCCGCGAGGCCGGCTACGATCTCGACGCGCGCGACGCCAAGGGCAACGACTTCGTCGCCCTGGTCGCCGACCAGCGCCAGGCCGTGCCCTACATCGAAGCGCTGCAGGCGGCCAAGGGCGCCTGAGCCGGCCATGCAGCGAAAAGCCCGCCCTTCGGCGGGTTTTTTCGTTGCGCGGTCCGCCGAGTCACGCCCGTCGGAGAACGCCAGCATCCGAATGGCGGCTGGTGGTGGCAAGGGTCGATAGACGCCGCGCGGGCCCCGCCGCGGTCGCGGATCGCCAGGGCGGCGGGGAAGGGCGAATGGCCAGGACTGCGTTATTCGCTCTGCGAGAGGCTGCCTGTCGGCTGCTGCTTTTCTACACTCACAGGAAAAACAGCCTGCTGAGGTTCCCATGTACGTCCAGCCCTACGTCTGCTTCAACGGCCGTTGCGAAGAGGCCCTGCGTTTCTATGAACACGCCATCGGTGCCAGGGTGAGTTTCCTGTTCCGTTTCGACGAGGCGCCCGGTCCGGTGGTGGTGCCTGAAGGCTGGTGCGACAAGGTGATGCACGCCAACCTGCAGATCGGCGACAGCCAGATCATGGCCTCGGACGGGCACGGGCCGGCGTTGCAGCCGATCTCCGGGATTTCCCTTTCACTGAATACCCGCGACCCGCAGCAGGCGCGGCGCTGCTATGACGCCTTGCTGGAGGACGGCGGGCGGGTCGAGCTGGAGTTGGGCAAGACCTTCTGGTCGCCCTGTTTCGGTACCCTGGTGGACCGTTTCGGGGTGTCCTGGATGATCAATTGCGAGGCCGGCGCCTGACTCCACAAATGAAAAAGCCGCCCGAAGGCGGCTTGTTCCATAGCGCGCGGCTCACTCGGCGTTGACCGGGGCCTGCACGTCGTTCTTCGCGGTCAGTTCCAGCACCTCGCTGCAACGGCTGCTGACGCTGCGGTACAGCTCGGCGTCGCTTTCCAGCTCTTTCTCGCGAGCCGGGAAGATTTCCTTCAGCTTGGCGCTCCACTCCGGCGAGCGGGCCTGCTCCGGGAAGCAGCGCTCGATCAGGCCGAGCATGATCGAGACGGTCACCGAGGCGCCCGGCGAGGCGCCCAGCAGGGCGGCGATGGAGCCGTCGTGGGCGGCCACCAGCTCGGTGCCGAACTGCAGGATGCCGCCTTTCTTCGGATCCTTCTTGATGATCTGCACGCGCTGGCCGGCGACTTCCAGGCGCCAGTCCTCGGCCCTGGCTTCGGGGTAGAACTTGCGCAGGGCTTCCAGGCGCTGTTCCGGCGATTGCATGACCTGGCCGATCAGGTAGCGGGTCAGGTCCATGTTGTCGCGGGCCACCGAGAGCATCGGCAGGATGTTGCCCGGGCGTACCGACAGCGGCAGGTCGAGGAACGAGCCATGGCGCAGGAACTTGGTGGAGAAACCGGCATAGGGGCCGAACAGCAGGGATTTCTTGCCGTCCACCACACGGGTGTCCAGGTGCGGCACGGACATCGGCGGCGAGCCGACCTCGGCCTGGCTGTAGACCTTGGCCTGGTGCTGCTTGACGATTTCCGGGTTGTCGCAGCGCAGCCACTGGCCGCTCACCGGGAAACCACCGAAGCCCTTGCCTTCCGGGATGCCGGAAAGTTGCAGGAGCGGCAGGGCGCCGCCGCCGGCGCCGAGGAAGACGAAGCGTGCCTGGATCTCGCGGTCGCCGCCGTTGCGGGTGTCCTTGACGGTGACCCGCCAGCCGTTATCGGCGCGGCGCAGGTGGGTGACCTTCTGGTTGTAGCGGATCTGCGCGCCCGGCTGTTGCGCCAGGTGTTGCAGGAGCTGGTTGGTCAGGGCGCCGAAGTTGACGTCGGTACCGCCCTCGACGCGGGTCGCGGCGATCGCTTCGTCGGCCGGACGACCCGGCATCATCAGCGGCATCCACTCGGCGAGGGTGGCCTTGTCCTCGGAGTAGACCATGGTCTCGAAAGCGTGGTGCTTCGTCAGCGATTCGAAGCGCTTCTTCAGGTAGGCGATGCCTTCGCTGCCGCGCACGAAGCTCAGATGCGGTACCGGGTTGATGAAGGTCTTCGGCGAGCCGAAGGTGCCCTTGGCGACCAGGTGCGACCAGAACTGCTTCGACACCTCGAACATGGTGTTGATGCCCACGGCTTTCTTGATGTCGATGCTGCCGTCGGCCGACTGCGGGGTGTAGTTCAGCTCGCACAGGCCGGCGTGGCCGGTGCCCGCGTTGTTCCACGGGTTGGAGCTTTCGATCGCGCCGGACTCCTGGAGTTCGACGACTTCCATCTTCAGGTTGGGGTCGAGTTCCTTGAGCAGGACCGCCAGGGTCGCGCTCATGATGCCGGCGCCTACCAGCAGCATGTCGACTGTTTCGTGATCGTTTTGCGCCATTAACGCTTCTCCAAAATCTTCAGCACCAAATTGACGACAGACGGGGCGGGGCCGAGGCCGGTACGGGCCGGCAGGCAGCGGCGGAGGGAGCCGTCATGTCCGATTCTTCGCAACAACGGCGGGACGCCGGGCGTCATCGCCTATGGATGCCGGGCGCGGGGCTGGCGATCTGGCAGCCGGGCTGGCCCATGCGGGCGTCCGGTCGTGCAAGCACATTCGCGACGGAACGGGCCGTCAGGCTCTGGTCATGAGGTATCCGCTGCGGTCGCGTCTGCGGGGGGCTGTTTCAAGCGCTAATGGCGCACTTACCGACGCAAAACTCTTCATTGCTCGCCACACTCTCGTGAAGTAGTGAAATACCTTCGATCCACGCTCTTTTGGAGACATGGGCCGGAAGGGCTCGTCTGTCGCGGGCATGCCTTCGCAGAATCGTGCGGGGTCATGCGGCATTCCTTGCCGAAAAACTCGCTACAGGCGTTTCAGGGCGTCTGCCTCATGGGGCAGCGCTCTACTGGCGGCTCTCTGTGGGGGGATGGCGCGGGGGCCGGAACCCGATCAGGAGGCGTCCTTATAATCGGGGGGCGATTATAACGGTGAAAATCAAAAAATACCCCGCTCCTTAGACTTTTTTCCCATTCCCGGTCACGAAGTGCCCGCCGGCGAAAGCCCCCTGGGACAATCCGCCGCGCCGTATCTGCCAAACGCCGGGCATGCGTGCCCTGCGCCACCTGCCACAGGCGAGGAACCGCGCCCCGTGGCGAACGTCCAAGGCAATGCTGCGGTGCTTTCGCGGCGCCGTTATACTGCCGGCCATTCGTGCCCAACCCATGGAGAGATGAGCATGCTGCATCGCCTGTTGCTCAGCCTGATGACCGCAAGCGCCCTGGTTCTCGGCGGCTGCGCCCTGAGCCCGCAACAACTGGACCCGCAACCGGTCCTTAAAGGACCGTTGACCGCCGTCGGCCATGGCCAGCCGGTGGTGGTCAAGGTGGTCGATGGCCGTCCCGGCCCGTCCCTGGGCACTCGCGGCGGCCTCTACGCCGATACCAGCACCCTGACCGTCCGTAGCGAGGACGTGGTGCCCAAGCTCCAGGCCCAGGCCGAGACGGCCGTGCGCCTGCTCGGCTACACGCCTTCGGCCAACGCCTACAACGCGCCGCAACTGACCCTGACCCTGGCCGAGCTGAAGTACCAGTCGCCGAAGGACGGCGTCTACGTCACCCAGGCCGACATTACCGCGACCTTCCGCGCCGACGTGCAGAACAGCAGCCGGCGCTACACCGGTCGCTATGGCGCCTCGCTGAACCAGCGCTTCGGCATGGCGCCGAACCAGGCGACCAACAGCAAGCTTGTCAGCGAGGTGCTCAGCGACGCCCTGACCCGCGTGTTCAAGGACCCGACCATCGCTCAGACCCTCGGCCAGCAATGAGCCGGCGGTAACGAGAAAGCCCGGCGGATGCCGGGCTTTTTCATGCGCTCGGGAAACTCAGGCGGCCTGGTGGAACGGGTCCGGCTCGCCGATGCTGATGCGTTCGTCGGTCTCAGGCAGGTCGAGGTGTTCATGGCCGCAGGCGGTGCAGTACACCAGCCAGCGGTCGTCCTGGACATTGAAGGAAAGATCGACGATCACGGCCTCGATCTCGTCCAGGTGGTCGATCAGATAGTTATGTTCGTGGGGTGCGGTTTCCAGCATGACGACTCTCCTGTGTTGTCGTTTGCCTGGGTGGGGTTCTGTGACCGGAAAAGCACTTTCAGACTAGTCGGTCACTCTGGCGAGGCCGCGCCTTTTTTAGACGGATTGCTGCTAACCGCTGCGCTTCGTCGCGACAACCCGGGTGCCGCTGGCCGTCGCTCATGCATTCTGGATAGAATTCGACCAGTCCTTCCCCGCCGTCCCCGACGGTCCGTCCTGTCATCAGCTCACCCAAGGCGTTATTCGGTAGCCCCGGCGTGTGGTCCTGTTGCGGAGGTTATCGATGTCCTTGCAAGCCTTGTGGGCGCTGTTCCTCGCCCATCCCGCGCAGGCCGTGAACGGCCTTGCGCTGTTCTTCGGTGTCGCCGGCGCCTGGCTGCTGCTGGCCACCCGCGCACGCGAGCGTCGCGCCCTGGCGCGCTGGGCCGCGGAGGGCGAGGCGGGGGAGGCGGCATTGCCGATGGACGAGGCGACCCTGCGGATCAACCTGTTCTTCTACCGATTCGGCACCGCCTGCCTGGGCCTGGCGCTGCTGGTCAGCTGGGCCAGCACGCGGCTCTGAGAGCCCTGCCTCGGCGAGCCGAACCGCACGCGGATAAGCGTATCGCGGTTATCCGTCCATCGCCTGCGGGTTCGAAGCCGTTGCCCGATGGAGAAGCCCGGCGGCGCCGGGCTTTCGTCTTCAGGATTGCTGCTTGATCCGGTATTGGTTGAGCACCGGGTTGGCGTATTGCAGCACCAGCCAGGGGCGCTGCTCGGCCGGGCATTGCTCCAGGCGGCGGTTCCATTCCTTGCGCGCCTTCTCCAGCTCCTCGCTGCCGAACAGGCTCTCGGCCGTGGGGACGGCGAGGCCCGGGTCGCGGTTCTCGCTCATCTCGTAGGCCAGGTAGTGCACCGGGAACAGACGGTAGTTGCCGAGGATCTGCCGGTCCAGTTCGGCGGCCAGCTGCTTGGCGTCGCTGAACTCGCCCTCCAGCTCGGCGCCGAAGTTGATGTGCACGCGGCCCTTGTAGCCGGTGATGCCCAGGGCGATGCTGGCATCGTCCTCGCCCGGCGCCTTGCGGTACTCGCCGGTGCTGGCGCGGGTGTGCAACTCGCGGGCCTTGGCCAGGTCGCAGGGGTCGTATTCGTAGCTGATCGACACCGGGATGAAATGCAGGGCGCGCACCATTTCGGCGAAGGGTTCGTCCTTGCGGCTCATGTGGAACATCTTGAGGATCGCCGAGTCGGTACGGTCGTCGCCGTCCTTGGCCCGCCCTTCGGCCTGGGCGATCCACACCGACTGGCGGTCCTCGCGGATCGAGTGGTTGATGTAGGCGGAGAGCGTCTGGTAGGCGGCGAGCTTCTCGCGCCGGCCGCTCAGCGAACGGTGCACGATGAAGCTCTTGTTCAGGCGCATCAGGTCGCTGACGAAGGATTTCTGCAGCAGGTTGTCGCCGATGGCGATGCGCGGGGTCGGCAGGCCGGCGTGGTACACGGCGTAGTTGACGAAGGCCGGGTCCATCACGATATCGCGGTGGTTGGCGATGAACAGGTAGGCGCAGCCTGGCTTGAGGCGATTGACCCCGGAGTAGGTGACGCCATCGGTGGCCTTCTCGATGGTGTGGTCGACGTAGGGCTCGAACTTGTCCTGCAGCGTGGCGACGCTGCGGATGCCGGTGACCTCGCGGGCCAGGCGATGGGCTATAAGAGGTTTGAGCAGCCAACCGAGGGGACCGGCCAGGCGCGGGAAGCGGTAGCGGACCAGGGCGCCGAGGAAGGCGTCGTCGCTCAGGAGGCGTTGCAATACCGCGGGGACTTCGGCGTCACTGTAGGGTCGGATGGCTTCGAACTCGCCCATCATGCTTTCTGGTTCCATATGGATGCTGCGAAGGCCGCCCAAGGGGGTGGCCGAAAATTGAACCGCGCGATTATAAACGGAACTCATAGGGGGTGCAGCGATGCTCGAAAGCCAGGCCTATAGCTGCCCTTACTGCGGGGAACCGGCCGAGGCGCTGCTCGACCTGAGCGCCGGCGACCAGCAGTACTACGAGGACTGCCCGGTGTGCTGCCGGCCGATCCTGTTCGACCTGCGCACCGATGGGCAGGACTGGTCACTGAACGTCCGCCGGGAGGATGACTGATGCAGCGCGTATATGAGCCGGCCGACCTGCTGGAGGCCGAGATGCTGGTGGGAATGCTCGCCAGCGAAGGGATCGCCGCCCATGTCAGCGGCCGCCACCTGGTCGGCGCCATCGGCGAACTGCCGCCTGGCGGACTGCTGGCGTTGTTGGTGGCGGACGAGCAGACGGAGCGGGCGCGAGAACTGATCCTCGCCTACAACGCCGCCGCCCCGTTGGCCGAGGAGCCGCCGGAGCCCTGCGGCCCCGGCAGCCTGTTGTGTTGAGGCGGCCGCCGCTCAGTCGGCCGCCAGTTCGAAGACCTGCCAGCGCACCGAGCTGACGCCTTTCTCCAGGCTGACCCGGCTGACCAGGCGTTCCAGCTGCGCCGGAGCTTCGGGGGTGCCGAGCAGTTCGGCGCGGACTTCCAGCTTGGCCGGGTTGTCCAGATCCTCGCTGTGCAGCGATTGCAGGCGCAGGTCGCTGCTGCCGAGGCTGTGCAGCATCAGGCTGCGAACCTGGATCTCGTCCTCGGCGCGGCAGACGATCTGCACTTCGTAGCGTTGCTCGGCCTCGCTGGCCGGCAACACGTCCTGGCGGTTCAGGCGTTGGGCGATGTCGCGCAACAGGATGTTGGCGCAGAGCACCACCAGGCTGCCGAGCGTGGCCTCCAGCAGCAGGCCCATGCTGCACAGGACGCCGATGGCGGCGGTGCACCAGAGGGTGGCTGCGGTGTTCAGGCCGCGCACGTTGAGGCCGTCGCGCATGATCACGCCGCCGCCGAGGAAGCCGATCCCGGAGACTACATAGGCGGCGATCCGTGAAGCGTCGCCGGCCAGGCCGGGCACGCCCTGGGTCATCAGCACGAACAGGCAGGCGCCAGTGCTGACCAGCGCGTTGGTGCGCAGGCCGGTGAGGCGTTGGCGCAGCTGGCGTTCGGCGCCGATCAGGGCGCCCAGGGCCAGCGCGACCGCGACGCGCAGGAGAAATACTTTCCAATCCATGTTTCACCTCGTTGCCGGCCGACGGCCGGAGCTGGCGCGGGCCGTCGGTCCGCGCGGATAAGGGACGATGGATTGCGCAGGACCGCGGCTTCCCGCTGCGCGGTTGGCGCGAGGGAAGGGACACGAAGGGAAAATGGGGATGCGTCATCCCGGACGGGATGCGGATCGCCACTGTCCGCCATGTTCGGCGAGGCAGTGGCAGAGGGTTCTGCTGGACTAGCTCGCCGGATGGACCTGTCGCAATCGACTAGGGCTGTTGTCCAATGCAGGACTCCTGTGTGGGTTACAGAATGCGGGCGGCACCTTAAGCCTGGAGGATAGGCGCGTCAAGTTAAGATTGGGTTTCATTCAGCTTGCGTTCGGCAAGGCCAGTGTGGCGCTTCGGGTTACACTGTGCGGCTTTCCCTCACCAGGCAGTGCCAAGCATGAGTGGTCGTTACGCCCTGTTCCGCTGGAATCCGTCGCTGGCGGCCCTGCCGGGCTTTCCGGCGGATTGGCGGGCGCAGTGGAACATTTCTCCGGCGAACCAGGTGCTGATGGTTCGCGAGGACGCCGGTGCGCGCCGCGCCGACATGGCGCGCTGGGGGCTGACCCCGGCCTGGCTCACCGACCTGTCGCGTACGCCCAGCCACGCACGGGCGGAAACCCTCGCCGAGCAACCGATGTTCCGCGAGGCGTTCCAGCAGCGCCGCTGCCTGCTGCCGGCCAACGGCTTCTATGAATGGCGCGGGGTGCGCAAGCGTCCGTACTGGGTCTCCACCGGCGAGCGCCTGTTGTTCTTCGCCGGCATCTGGGAGGCCTATCCGGTGCATGGACAAACCTGGCTCAGCGTGGCCCAGGTATCCCAGGCGGCCGCCGAGTTCCGCCGGCCGCTGCTGCTCGACGAGGCCGAGCAGGATACCTGGCTGGCTCCGGACACGCCGCTGCCGGCGCTGATAAGCCTGCTCGCCAAGCCCCAGCCGAACCTGCGCAGCGTGGCCCTGGCCGGCTTCGTCAACAAGCCTGAAACCGACGGGCCGGAGTGCCTGACCCCGGCCTGACGCTAGACCCTGAACTGATTCACCAGGCGCCGCTGCTGCTCGGCCAGGCGGGTCAGCTCGGCGCTGGCCTGTGAGGCCTCGTCGGCGCCGCCGGCCACCTGGTTGGCGACCTGGCCGATGTTGGCGACGTTGCGGTTGATGTCCTCGGCCACCGCGCTCTGCTCCTCGGCGGCGCTGGCGATCTGGGTGTTCATGTCGTTGATCACCGATACCGCCTGGGTGATCGACTCCAGCGCCTCGGCCGCTTGGCGCGCATGGCGCACGCTGTCGTCGGTGCGCTCCTGGCTGTCCTGCATGACCTTCACCACGTCGCGGGTGCCCTGCTGCAACTGCTGGATCATGCTCTGGATTTCTTCGGTGGCCTGCTGGGTCTTCTGCGCCAGGTTGCGTACCTCGTCGGCCACCACCGCGAAACCGCGACCCTGCTCGCCGGCGCGGGCGGCCTCGATGGCGGCGTTGAGGGCGAGCAGGTTGGTCTGCTCGGCGATACCGCGGATCGCCACCAGGATCGCGTTGATGTTTTCGCTGTCCTTGGCCAGGTTCTGCACCACTCCGACCGCGCGGCCAATCTCGCTGGCCAGGGCCTGGATCGCCGCCGAGCTGCTTTCGACGATCTGCTTGCCCTGGTGCGCGGCCTGGTCCGCGTGGTTGGCTGCCTCGGCGGCGTGGGTGGCGTTGCGCGCCACGTCCTGGGCGGTGGCGGTCATCTCGTGGACCGCGGTGGCCACCAGTTCGATCTCCGCCAGTTGCTGCTGCACGCCCTGGTTGGTGCGGATGGCGATGTCGGCGGTGTGCTCCGAGGAGTCGCTGACCTTCTGCACCGATTGCACCACCTGGCCGATCATGTTCTGCAGTTTGCCAAGGAAGGTATTGAAGCCCTGTCTCTTATACACATCTCCGAGCCCACGAGACAGGCAGAAATCTCGTATGCCGTCTTCTGCTTGAAAAAAAAAAAAAAAAAAAACCTGAAAAAAAAAAAAACAACACACAAAAAAAAAAAAACACACAACCCATCTCACGAACATAATGCATCCAGCAGACAGTCTATAAACGACGATCGTAGACGCTACGCTT
>OJJN01000289.1_pt1 | contig 12859 bp, 9 predicted proteins | sample 1596321 | NCBI WGS metagenome assembly OJJN01 (sample SAMEA4350123, study PRJEB24818) | metagenome | biome: human; feature: gut; material: faeces | place: Denmark | collected 2013-09 | reverse complement strand
TTTTTGTTTTTTTTTTTTTCAAGCAGAAGACGGCATACGAGATTTCTGCCTGTCTCGTGGGCTCGGAGATGTGTATAAGAGACAGGCATCCAGGGCCTGGAGGCCTGGCGGCAAAGCAACTACTGGAGCTTGTTCGCCTGGCGGGCGCTGCTGTACTGCGCCCTGGCCATCGCCTGGTTCCGGCTCAAGCAGCAGGAACTGAGCGCGCATGAGCGGCAGCGCATTCGGCGGATCGAGATCCTGGTGCTGTTGCTGGTCCTGCTCATCGAATTCAGCAAAGCCTACTTCCGCACGGGAGGCGCAGCATGACCTTCATGACCAATGACTACCTGGAGTATTACCTCACCCTCCTCGGCTGGATCATCAACAACGGGATCTGGAACATGATCTCGGACACGGGCCTGTTTGCGGTGCCGTTCGCGGCCATCGTAATGCGCGAATGGCTGAAAGTTCGCGGGGAAGGCGCCGACGAGGGCAACAAGGGCGTGCTGTCTCTGGCCCGCATCGAGACGCACATCTACGTCGGCTACATCGTGGTCGCCCTGGCGGGGATCCCGGTCGTCAACGTGAGCTTCGACACCATCGAGTTCGACCAGACTCGCGCCCAGCAGTGCCAATACAATCTGCCGGCACCGGCGGACACCGGCTGGTCGAGCTCCTTCAGCAGCCTGGCCGGCAAGAGTGCGCAGATGCCGCTCTGGTGGGCGATGATGCACGCCCTGTCCAAGGGCTTCACCAGCGGCGCCATCGCGGCCATTCCGTGCGGCACGGATCTGCGGCAGATGCGAATGGAAGTGGACAACACGCGCGTGAACAATCCGCTGCTGGCACAAGAAATCGCTGATTTTTCCAGAGACTGCTACGGGCCTTCCCGTGCGCGGCTGTTCATGCGGCAACCCGACCTGGGCTCCGTCGCCGAGGACAACAAGGCGTTGCAAGACCTGAACTGGATCGGCTCCCGATTCCTGTTGAACACCCCGGGGTACTACGACACCGACTACTCGAAGAGTCCCCGTCAGTCGTGGCCCTACAACGCCACCCGCGATGCCGGCCTGCCTCAGGTGGGCGGTGGTGGCGGCTACCCAACCTGCAAGCAGTGGTGGGCTGACTCAGGGATCGGCTTGCGTGATCGGATCAAGGACCAGGTGGATCCGGATCTGATGACCAGCTTCCTCAAGTGGGCGAAATGGTTGAACCAGGACGAGGTGACCGAGGCTGTCATTCGCCAGGTGATCTCACCCTCCAGCCAGGTCAAGGGTAACGTCTACACCGATTACGGCGGGCAGGTGGGCGGCACCGTCTGGAACGGCATCGCGAGAACTGCAGGAACCTTCGGCGTTGCCCTGGGCAGCCTGGCCTACTTCCCGGCGATGGATATGGTCCGCCAGGCACTGCCGATGGTGATGTCGTTCCTGAAGATGGCAATGGTCATCTGCATTCCGATGGTCCTGGTCATCGGCACCTATCAACTGAAAGTTGCCATGACGATGACGGTCGTGTTCTTTGCGATGATGTTTGTCGACTTCTGGTTTCAGTTGGCCAGATATATCGACAGCACGATACTTGATGCCTTCTATGGTTCGGGATCACCACATCTTTCATTCAACCCAGTCATGGGGCTGAATACGGCTACTCAAGATGCGATCTTGAACTTCGTGATGGGAGCAATGTTTATTATATTACCGCTACTATGGATTACTGCAGTAGGATGGTCCGGCATACAAACCGGAGCAATTCTTAATGGGCTTGCAGACGGAACCAGAGGGGTTCAAGAGGCAGGTGGGAAAGCTGGAGAGAGAATCGAACGTAGCGTGTAAAAAGGAGGGCGCGCAGCCCTCTCTTTTACTAAATGACTCAGTCCCTGTGCTCTATATCTCTATATTCAACTCTGTGCCCGAGCCAATCGAGCTTGTAGCCAAATACATCTCGGCCATGCGGAGCCTTTGGCGTATCAGAGGAGTTACTCAGTCGGGCAGTGTCCACTTTTGAGATTGCAAGCAAGACCAAAACAATGCAAATCAAATTCAGAATAACTCCGGCCACCCAACTAAATGAAAAATATAGAACAAGGGAAGCTAAGGTGAGCAAAACGAGTCGCTTGCCCCAACGACGAGTAGGCTGATCATCGAAAGCGATAAAGCGCACGGCAGCCCCCAGTGCATACCCAATCCGGGAGGCAAAACCTTTGTTGGTGTGTGCGTTCATCATCAATCTCCTGGCTCCCAAAGGGAGGCATCCTGCTATCACCTATACGCCAAAAAAGATGATCTAGCAAGCCTTATGGCATATTATGCCACTAGCTATCTGCCGACTGGAGCACCTCATGGCAACTCGAAACGTCGTCCTTCCCGATCCGCTGGAGCAGGATATCAACGAGCTGGTGGAGACCGGCCGCTATCAGAATCGCAGCGAAGTCATCCGGGCAGGCTTGCGCCTGCTGCTGCAACAGGAAGCCCAGAATAGCGCCAAGCTCGAAGCCCTCCGCAACGCAACATCCAGTGGACTGATGCAACTGGAACGCGGCGAGTACGACGAGATCACCAGCGACGACCTGGCCCAATACCTCGACGAGCTCGGCAACCAGGCGAGCCACTGAAGCATGGCCAAGTACCGCATCTCCCATGATGCCCAAGCGGACATCGTCGATATCCTGCGCTTCACCCACAACCGCTTCGGCGATGCCGCGCGCCGACGTTACCAGGCACTCATAGGGGCGGCGCTGGAAGCAGTTGCGACAGACCCACAACAGGTAGGCAGCATCAGCCGTGAAGAACTGGGAGCTGGCCTGCGCAGCATCCACCTCGTTTACTGCCGCTCGATGCCCAACGTCGGTAAGGTTGTTCGGCCCAGGCACTTCGTCTTCTACCGGGTGGCGACAGACCAGGTGCTCGAGGTGGTTCGCGTGCTTCACGACTCCATGGATCTGGATCAACACCTGCCCCAACGATGAGCAGCTGTAGCAGGAGCAAATGGCCCAAAGGGGAAATGGCTTGAAAGGTGAAGTGAATGGTTCACAAGGGTAAAAGCCCTACCCGAAAGGGCTTGCCGGAAGGCAGAAAGGGCTGCGTTCGCGCCGGCGAACACGAAAAGGCTACGGGTGAACATCCACCAGCAGGTGCCCCATGGTTGATGCGCAATTGCACTGGCTGACCTTCCTCCTGACCTTCGGTGACGACGGCCGCATGTCCCTCAAGGAGCTCGAGCCCAAAGGCATCTACGTCCACGTCGACGAACTCGCCTCCCACATAGACAGCAAGATCACCCGCGCAGGCACAAAAATGCCCGGCAGGTTACCGAGCTTTTTTATTGCTCCCCCCCTAACGCTAGCTGTTGACGGACCTTCGGGAGGCTAGCCTCCTGAGGACTGTTGCAGTCTCTTAAAGGAGCTGGGGCCCCAAACAAACTACGTTGATGTAGACACATCTCCAGCGTACGTCGACAGCGAACACCACCGACCATGGTTGCTCTTGGTACATCGTTACGCCTATGTTCGCATAAGCTGTGGGCATGTGAGCAACGACGCCGACGTCCGCCCGCATGCCTTAGCCGACTGAGTGGCAAGGAGAGTCCGAGTTGAGCGAGAAAAATGAGCTTCCCCCTGGTGCTGAAAAAGCCGACACAAAGACAGCTCCTCAGCGCTGCTCCAGCAGTCCATCTGCCCTTTCAAACTCGGGGAAATTCACTGAGATTGAATCCACTGCCCGGGCAGCAACGACTGACACACTCAGTTCTTTGGATCGAATAGATGCCTCGATTGCGAAGATTCTCGATCCTTTGGACCTGGAGGGAACATCGACAGCTCTTAGGTTAGTGGATCGCTCGGGAACGCTCGCGGCAGAGGCGCTCACATCCCGCCATCTGCCCCCCGACATTTCGGCAGCATCCGCAGCTCTCAAAGCCTTCGATATGAACTCCGGCATGGCTACAGCATCCGCAGCTCTCAAAGCCTTCGATATGAACTCCGACATGGCTACAGCATCCGCAGCTCTCAAAGCTTTCGATATGGGCTCCAGCCTGCTTACAACATCCGCAGCTCTTAGAGCCCTCGATATGAGTTCCAGCATGTCGGCAGCGGCCGCGGCTCTCAGACCCCTAGATTTGAATTCCGGTATCTCGGCAGCATCCGCAGCTCTCAGATCTCTAGATCTGAATTCCGGTATCTCGGCAGCATCCGCAGCTCTCAGATCTCTAGATCTGAATTCCGGTATCTCGGCAGCGGCCGCAGCTCTTAAATCCCTGGATCTGAGCTCCGGTATGTCGGCAGCAGTCGCAGCTCTCAGATCCCTGGACCTGAACTCCGGTATGTTGGCAGCAACCGCGGCTCTCAGATCTCTGGATCTGAATCCCCGGATATCTTCAGCAGCAGCGGCAGCGCTAGCATTCGAAAAATGGGGTCTCAATGAGGCCCCCACAGTCGATGCGGTTCTCGACGAGCTAGCAACCAGATCTGCCGAGCCCGCAAAACAACCCGCGAAAGAGTCGCAGCTACTTTTCGAAAGCGGCGAGACTCAGAGCTCATTGGGATTGGGCGACGAGTATCAGGGTAAGGTTGTTTCAAGCACCACCCCCAAAAACTCACTAACAGAAATACCAACATGGGCACTTTTAGTTTGGCTATACATTCTCATACCGATGGCATCGGTGATTGTTCATTGGGAGGACCTACGGCAGGGCTTGGTTGACTTGAATGCTCGATTTCCTCAAACCGAATCCTTTGCGGAAGTTCGAAATTTCATCCGCACTGAGCTTGCAGGAAAACCAGGCGACATACGCTTAGTTAAAGGTAGTGACGTTCGACTGCGCCTGGAGCCGAGCATGAAGTCTGAAGTAATTCTGCTCCTGCCTTCCGATGCACCGGTCATTGTATTGGACAAAGAAAATAGGACTTGGCTTTTCGTATCGTACGAACATCAGGGGTATATTGTTGACGGATACGTCTCAACCAAATTCCTTAAGAAAGTCCGTAGATAAGCCGGTAATTATTGGAGAAGCTCTGAGATGAGAATCCGCAGAAGAGCCTACAAAAGGTAAAAGGGTAAAGGGTCAGATTTATTTATCTAGTAAGTGGCGGACGTCCGCTTCTGGCCGCTAACTGCTATCCCCCTTTTTCAGATATGCACTGCCACATTGTAATTGAGGGGCGAGGCCACTTAACAGTTGTTGCAGACCCCTCGCTGAGGTCTCACGCACGGTTACCGTGATGACCGCTTGTGGCCGTTCTCTGCCGGTCGCCTCTTTGGCATGACTGGTCAAGTCGGATGCAAACGGTGGTCAGCACCAATGAAATTGGGTGGTCATGTGCGATGCAAATACGCAGTTGATCCTGGCCCAGTTCCTCCCAGGCAAAGCCCAAGACCAAGATGGCACATTGCCAACAAAATACCCTTCCCCGCTACCGTTGTTTTATCGTTGTTGCCAGCCCTGATCTGGCGGAAAAGCCCGCTCCATGAATCGTCATGGAGCTTCCCATGTTTCAACTCCTTTCCTGGATATCCAGGAAGCCGTCCCCCACCCCACCAACCAAAGCTGCCCCAGGGGGATTCATCCCTCCTCTGAGCAGCATGGAACTGCTCGGCACGCCTCGGCGCCGGCAGCTACTGGAGAACATCTGGCAACGTGCCTCGCTATCCAAGCAGCAATTCGAGGAGATCTACCGGCGGCCACTGGCCAACTATGCAGAGCTGGTCCAGCAGCTCCCTGCTTCGGAAAACCATCACCATGCCCATCCAGGCGGGATGATCGATCACGGCCTGGAGATCGTGGCCTACGCACTCAAGGTACGGCAGACCTACCTGCTCCCGATCGGCGCAGCGCCGGAGTCACAGTCAGCCCAGGCTGAAGCCTGGTCGGCCGCCGCGGCGTATGGCGCCCTGGCTCACGACATAGGCAAGATCGTCGTAGACCTGCAGGTGGAGCTGCAGGACGGCAGCACCTGGCACCCTTGGAACGGACCGATCAACCAGCCATACCGCTTCAAGTACGTGAAGTCCCGCGAATACCAGCTCCACGGCGCTGCCTCAGCACTCCTCATCCACCAACTGCTACCGCGCACGGCACTCGATTGGCTCAGTCGCTTTCCAGAGCTGTGGGCTCAATTGATCTACCTGTTCGCTGGGCAGTACGAGCACGCCGGGATCCTCGGCGAGATCATCGTGAAGGCAGACCAGGCCTCAGTTGCACAGGAGCTGGGAGGCAATCCGGATCGAGCGCTGGCTGCACCGAAGCAGTCGCTGCAGCGGCAGTTGGCAGACGGCCTTCGCTTCCTGGTGAAGGACAAGTTCAAGCTGAATCAACCTGGCGGTCCGTCCGATGGATGGCTGACCCAGGACGCACTCTGGCTGGTGAGCAAGCCTGCAGCCGATCAACTGAGAGCCTACTTGCTGGCCCAGGGTATCGAAGGGGTGCCCTCCTCCAACTCGCCGTTCTTCAACATGCTCCAGGATCAGGCCGTCATCCAGACCAACGCCGAGGACAAAGCCATCTGGACGGCCACGGTTGACAACGGTGCTGGATGGAGAAACAAGTTCACGCTGCTCAAGATTGCTCCAGCCTTGATCTGGACAGATGCTGCCGAGCGCCCCTCACCCTACAGCGGATCACTGGTCATTGAAGATGGAACCGCCTCAACGGAAAAGCCGGAAACGACCTGTGAAATTCCCAACGAGCCGGCTGAACAGCAGCAAGCACCAGAAACGAAGATGACGCTCCATCAACCTGAGCCGAGCGTTGCGAAACCGGCAAACGAGACGCGGGCGATAGCGAAACCCTCAACTGATGATCAAGAAGAAACAGACGATTTGTATGCACTTCTTGGTAATATCAATTCGCCACTAGAAGAGCTAGAGACTAGCCACGACTCGCCGGCTGCTTCTCCTACGAACACACGCGGGGAGGAGAACCTACAGCAGCCACTAGGGACCAAGGAGCCAACAGATTGCGCTCCTGAAGCAATTGAAGATGTATTTATGCCTAGCAGAAGCACTGATCTGGGACAGGGATTCGTTGGCTGGATGAAATCTGGCATCGCGGCCCGTCGCCTGTTCATCAACGACACCAAAGCCTTGGTGCATACCGTCGACGGGACCGCCATGCTGGTCACGCCAGGAATCTTCAAGCGTTATGTCCAGGAGCATCCAGAGCTCGAAAAGCAGGCCCAGGCCAAGGAGACGACCGGCTGGAAGCTGGTGCAGCGCGCGTTCGAGAAACAGGGTCTACACCGGAAGACCAGTAAGAACCTGAACATCTGGACCATCAAGGTTTCTGGCCCTCGCAAGACGAAAGAGCTCAAGGCTTACCTGCTCCAGGACCCCAAATTGCTGTTCCCTGAGCAGCCTCTGGACAACCCAAGCCTCACGGTCATCACCGATGCCGAAGGAGGTGTGGAATGACGCCGCAGCAGCTCACCGAGGAGTACATCTTCGCGCACGATCTCCGGGAAGCCAGCGCGAAGATCTACCGCGCCGCGACCAAGGCGCTGCTCAAGCACTTTGGTCCTACGGCAACCGTACAGGACGTGGACCACCGGGCTGTCCTGGGATGGCGGCGCAAGGTACTGGAACAAGGCCTGTCGAAGCGGAGCTGGAACACGTACTCGAATCATCTGCGGACGATCTGGGGCTATGCCATCGAGCACGAGTTGGTGACGCACTCCCAAGTCAACCCGTTCAGAAAGACCACTGTCATCCCCCCCAGGCGAGCAAGCAAAACCGTCGCCGCCGAAGCCATCCTGCGCGCCCGCCATTGGCTCAACATGCAGGTCGGCGCCGAGCGCGGCACCGGCGAACGCGCACGGATCACGCCCGCCTGGTTCTGGCTTTGCACGTTCGAGGTCTTCTACTACACCGGCATCCGGTTGAATGCGCTGCTGTGCATCCGCAAGCGCGACATCGACTGGGATAATCAACTGATCCTCATCCGCGGCGAGACTGAGAAGACTCACAAAGAGTTCGTGGTGCCGATAACGGAGGGGCTTGTGCCTCACCTATCGAGGCTCCTGCAAGAGGCCGATAGAGCCGGATTCGCCGATGACGACCAGTTGTTCAACGTCAACCGGTTCTCACCGCACTACAAGAGCAAGGTGATGAACTCCGACCAGGTCGAAGCCATGTACCGGAAGTTGACCGAGAAGGTTGGGGTGCGAATGACCCCGCACCGTTTCCGGCACACCCTGGCCACCGACTTGATGAAGGCACCCGAGCGGAACATCCACCTCACGAAGTGCCTGCTCAACCACTCGAATATCCAGACCACCATGAGCTACATCGAGGCCGACTACGACCACATGCGTGCCGTGCTGCATGCCAGAAGCCTGGCCCAAGGCGCGCTAGAGAACGTCAGGAAGGTGGATTACAGCGGCTCCCCGCAAGCCTCTGCCAAACCGAAGCCATGCGGGCAACCTCTCGCTCGAATGGGTGAAGTACCGCCGCCGGAGGCCAGGACAGAACCTGCAGAACCAAGGGAGCACATACCAGGGACAGGCATTCAGGGAGGTCCAACCGTGCGGGAAGAAGCGCTACCACAGCCACCTGACACCTTCGACCAAAGCGTGCTGTTCACTCTGATGGCTCAACACTTATCGAACCGTGCCGCCTCGGCATCCGCGGCTCCCGCTGCAACAAGCGGATCTGGTGGATGGGGATCTACTGCCCGAAGCAGTCTCGCCTAGCGATACCGGTACTGAAGGACCGGCTACCGGACGAAAGGTAGCCGCGCCTCCCAGCAGTTCGCTAGGCCTGTAGGAAAAATCTGGAATTACCGAGAGCGCCTAGATTCCAGCGCCGGCATGCTGGCAGAGCCCCGCAGTTTCAAGGCCAACACCGCAGTACCCTCTGTAATCGCTGATTATGTCGAGGGCGCATTGCTACGCCTGCAGAATGGTTTCAGGGCCTTAGAAACAGAAAAGCCCACCTAAATAGGCGGGCTATTCCATATTGACATCACGTCAATGCGGGCCTAATGTTCGGCCCAGACGGCTGCTAGACAAGAACCGGCGTAACACCCCTTCCTAGACCTATGCAACACGCCGCAGCGAAAATGGTGGGTCGTGTAGGATTCGAACCTACGACCAATTGGTTAAAAGCCAACTGCTCTACCGACTGAGCTAACGACCCAAGTATGAGGTGGTCGGGGTAGAGAGATTCGAACTCCCGACATCCTGCTCCCAAAGCAGGCGCGCTACCGGACTGCGCTATACCCCGATTGGAAGTTGGCTCCGCGACCTGGACTCGAACCAGGGACCCAATGATTAACAGTCATTTGCTCTACCGACTGAGCTATCGCGGAACGTCTTTCTTCCAACCCTGGACGCTTCCGGTGTTGCTGGATTCGCGTCTCAGAGGCGCGCCATTTTACGGATGCGCGCGGGCATGTCAACCCTCTGATCCAAAAAGTTTTTCTTCTTTTTCCACGAGCGGCAAAACGGCCCTTCCACTGCATGCGGCAGCGCTCTCGCTCCTACCGGACGCCCATGAAAAAGCCCCGCCGAAGCGGGGCTTTCCCTGTCCGTCCACGAAGAGGTCAGGCGAAGACGATCTCGTCGCCTTCCACCTTCGCCGAGATACTGGCACCCGGCGCGAATTTGCCGGCCAGGATCAGTTGCGCCAGCGGGTTCTCGATCCAGCGCTGGATGGCCCGCTTCAGCGGGCGTGCGCCATAGACCGGGTCGAAGCCGACGGCGATCAGCTTGTCCAGCGCCTCCTGGCTCAGTTCCAGGCTCAGCTCGCGCTCGGCCAGGCGCTTGCGCAGGCGACCGAGCTGGATCTCGGCGATGCCGGCGATCTGCTCGCGAGCCAGCGGCTCGAATACCACCACTTCGTCGATCCGGTTGATGAATTCCGGACGGAAGTGCGCATTGACCGCGTCCATCACTGCGGCACGTTGCGCCTCGCGGTCGCCGGCCAGCTCCTGGATCTGTGCCGAACCGAGGTTGGAGGTCATCACCACCACGGTGTTGCGGAAGTCCACCGTACGCCCGTGACTGTCGGTCAGGCGTCCGTCCTCGAGCACCTGGAGGAGAATGTTGAATACATCCGGATGGGCCTTCTCCACCTCGTCCAGCAGCACCACCGAGTAAGGCTTGCGGCGGATCGCCTCGGTCAGGTAGCCGCCTTCCTCAAAGCCGACGTAGCCCGGAGGCGCGCCGATCAGGCGGGCCACCGAGTGTTTCTCCATGAACTCGGACATATCGATCCGCACCAGCGCCTCCTCGGTATCGAAGAGGAACTCGGCCAGCGCCTTGCACAACTCGGTCTTGCCCACCCCGGTCGGGCCGAGGAAGAGGAACGAGCCGCTCGGCCGGTTCGGATCGGCGAGGCCGGCGCGCGAACGGCGCACGGCGTTGGACACGGCGACTACCGCCTCGTCCTGGCCGATCACTCGCCGATGCAGCTCCTGCTCCATGCGCAGCAGCTTCTCGCGCTCGCCCTCGAGCATCTTCGACACCGGGATACCGGTCCACTTGGAAACCACTTCGGCGATTTCCTCGTCGGTCACCTTGTTGCGCAGCAACTGGTTCTCGGTCTTGCCGTGCTGGTCGACCATCTGCAGGCTGCGTTCCAGGTCCGGGATGGTCTGGTACTGGATGCGCGCCATGCTCTCGAGGTCGCCCTTGCGCCGCGCCGCCTCCATCTCCTGCTTGGCCTGCTCGATCTTCTGCTGGATCTGCGCCGAGCCCTGCACCTCGGCCTTCTCGGACTTCCAGATCTCCTCGAGGTCGGCGTATTCGCGCTCGAGCTTGACGATATCCTCCTCCAGCTTGGCCAGGCGCTTCCTGGTGGCTTCGTCGTCTTCCTTCTTCAGCGCCTCGCGCTCGATCTTCAGCTGGATCAGGCGACGGTCGAGACGATCCAGTTCCTCCGGCTTGGAGTCGATCTCCATGCGGATGCGACTGGCGGCCTCGTCGATCAGGTCGATGGCCTTGTCCGGCAGTTGCCGATCGGTGATGTAGCGGTGCGACAGCTTGGCCGCGGCGATGATCGCGCCGTCAGTGATGCTCACCCCATGGTGCACTTCATAGCGTTCCTTGAGACCACGGAGGATGGCGATGGTGTCTTCCTCGCTCGGTTCGTCCACCAGCACCTTCTGGAAGCGGCGCTCCAGCGCGGCATCCTTCTCGATGTACTGGCGATACTCGTCGAGGGTAGTAGCACCGACGCAGTGCAGCTCGCCGCGCGCCAGAGCCGGCTTGAGCATGTTGCCGGCGTCCATGGCACCTTCCGCCTTGCCGGCACCGACCATGGTGTGCAGTTCGTCGATGAACAGGATGACCCGGCCTTCCTGCTTGCCCAGTTCGTTGAGGACTGCCTTCAGGCGTTCCTCGAACTCGCCGCGGAACTTGGCACCGGCGATCAGCGCCCCCATGTCCAGGGCCAGCAGGCGCTTGTCCTTGAGGCCGTCCGGCACTTCGCCGTTGATGATGCGCTGGGCCAGGCCCTCGACGATGGCGGTCTTGCCGACGCCGGGTTCGCCGATCAGCACCGGGTTGTTCTTGGTCCGCCGCTGCAGGACCTGGATGGTCCGGCGGATCTCGTCGTCGCGACCGATCACCGGGTCGAGCTTGCCTTCCTCGGCGCGCTTGGTCATGTCGACGGTGTACTTGTCCAGCGCCTGGCGCGACTCCTCGACGTTCGGGTCGTTCACCGCTTCGCCGCCACGCAGGTTGGCCACGGCATTCTCCAGCGCCTTGCGCGACACGCCCTGGCCGAGCAGCAGCTTGCCGAGCCTGGTGTTCTCGTCCATCGCGGCCAGCAATACCAGCTCGCTGGAGATGAACTGGTCGCCCTTCTGCTGGGCCAGGCGGTCAGCCTGGTTGAGCAGGCGTGCGAGATCCTGGGACAGGTTCACGTCGCCGGTCGGGCTCTGGATCTTCGGCAGCGCGTCGAGTTCTTTGTTGAGGCCGCTGCGCAGGGCGGCGATATCGAAGCCGACCTGCATCAGCAGGGGCTTGATCGAACCGCCTTGCTGCTCGAGCAGGGCGGAAAGCAGGTGCACCGGCTCGATGGCCGGATGGTCATGGCCAACGGCCAGGGACTGGGCGTCGGAGAGCGCCAGTTGCAGCTTGCTGGTCAAACGGTCTATTCGCATGGGTCGTCCTTCCTTCTATAGAGCGGGCCGGAACGATGGGTGTCCCTGATGAAGAAAAGCCCGCCGAGATGACTCAGTAGATAAGGGCGATTTTCCGCGGTTCAAGCGACCGGACCGTGACATCGGTCAGTTGCCGCCGGATAACCTGCGCGGGCCTAGTCCTGGAGCCAGACCAGGCTGGCAAAACGGCCGGTACGCGACGAGCGGCGGTAGGAATAGAAGCGCGCGGTATCGCTGAAGGTGCAGAAGCCACCGCCATGCACGGCGGTGACGCCATGGGCGCCCAGGCGGATCCGCGCGAGTCGGTAGATGTCGGCCATGAAGCGGCCCGGATTGGCGCTAGGTACGAAAGCCGAGCGCGCCTCGGCGTGCGCAGCGACGAATGCATCGCGGACCTCGCCGCCGACCTCGAAGGCCTGCGGGCCGATCGCCGGCCCCAGCCAGACCAGCAGTTCGTCGCCGGGCACGCCCAGGCTGTCCACCGTCGCCTCCAGCACGCCCGCCGCCAGCCCGCGCCAGCCGGCATGGGCCGCGGCCACGCGGGTGCCCGAGCGGTCGCAGAACAACGCCGGCAGGCAGTCGGCGGTCATGATCGTACAGGCAACGCCCGGCATCGCGCTCCAGCTGGCGTCGGCCCTCGGCACCCGGCTCGGGTCGGCCTCCACCACCGTCACTCCGTGCACCTGTTCCAACCAGCTCGGCCGGCATTCCAGGCGCTCGGTCAGGCGTCGGCGGTTTTCTTCCACGGCGCGCGGATCGTCGTCGACGTGGGCGCCAA
>OJJN01000288.1_pt1 | contig 12888 bp, 9 predicted proteins | sample 1596321 | NCBI WGS metagenome assembly OJJN01 (sample SAMEA4350123, study PRJEB24818) | metagenome | biome: human; feature: gut; material: faeces | place: Denmark | collected 2013-09 | reverse complement strand
GGTCATCTTTGTTTTTGATGTTTTTTTATCTATAAATATTAAGTTCTTTGTTGTTTTTTTTTTTTTTTTTAGTGTTCCGGCAACCACCGATATTTACTCCTCTCTATTCGTCGGCAGCGTCAGATGTGTATAAGAGACAGGAGCTGGCGCTGCTCGACTCGCTGAACATGGGCAAGCCGGTGATGGACGCCTGGAACATCGATGTGCCCGGCGCCGCCCACGTCTTCGCCTGGTATGCGGAAAGCCTCGACAAGCTCTACGACCAGGTCGCGCCGACCGCCCAGCAGGCCCTGGCCACCATTACCCGCGTGCCGCTGGGGGTGATCGGCGCGGTGGTGCCGTGGAACTTCCCGCTCGACATGGCCGCCTGGAAGCTCGCCCCGGCCCTGGCCGCCGGCAACTCGGTGGTGCTCAAGCCGGCCGAGCAGTCGCCGTTCTCCGCCCTGCGCCTGGCCGAGCTGGCCCTGGAGGCGGGGGTGCCGGAAGGCGTGCTGAACGTGGTGCCGGGCCTCGGCGAGCAGGCAGGCAAGGCCCTCGGCCTGCACCCGGAGGTGGACGCACTGGTGTTCACCGGCTCCACCGAGGTCGGTAAGTACTTCATGCGGTATTCCGCGCAATCCAACCTCAAGCAGGTCTGGCTGGAGTGCGGCGGCAAGAGTCCGAACCTGGTGTTCGCCGATTGCCGCGATCTCGACCTGGCGGCGGAGAAGGCCGCCTTCGGCATTTTCTTCAACCAGGGCGAGGTCTGTTCGGCGAACTCGCGCTTGCTGGTGGAGCGTTCGATCCACGACGAGTTCGTCGAGCGCCTGCTGGCCAAGGCCCGCGACTGGCAGCCGGGCGATCCGCTGGACCCGGCCAGCCGCGCCGGCGCCATCGTCGACCGCCGGCAGACCGCCGGGATCCTTGCCGCCATCGAGCGGGCGCAAGGCGAGGGCGCGACCCTGCTCGGCGGTGGTCGCCAGTTGACGATCAACGGTTCGGACAACTTCATCGAACCGACCCTGTTCGGCGACGTACGCCCGGACATGCAGCTGGCCCGCGAGGAAATCTTCGGTCCGGTGCTGGCGATCAGCGCCTTCGACTCCGAGGACGAGGCCATCCGCCTGGCCAACGACAGCCGCTACGGCCTCGCCGCCTCGCTGTGGAGCGACGACCTGCACCGTGCGCACCGGGTGGCGCGGCGCTTGAATGCCGGAACGGTGTCGGTGAATACCGTGGACGCGCTGGACGTCGCGGTGCCTTTCGGCGGCGGCAAGCAGTCCGGCTTCGGTCGCGACCTGTCGCTGCATTCCTTCGACAAGTACACCCAGTTGAAGACGACCTGGTTCCAGTTGCGCTGAAGACGCGACGGACGCGACACGACTCGATGCCGATAACGACAACAAGAGGACGATCGAATGAACGACACGCCGAACGTGCGTGAGCCGGCCCTGCGCCGCGTGCTCGGGCTGGGACCGCTGCTGGCGGTGGCCATCGGCCTGGTGGTTTCCCAGGGCGTGATGGTACTGATGCTGCAAGGCGCCGGGACGGCCGGCCTCGGCTTCATCGTGCCGCTGGGAGTGGCCTACCTGCTGGCGCTGAGCTACGCCTTTTCCTTTTCCGAGCTGGCCCTGATGATTCCCCGCGCCGGTAGCCTGAGCAGCTACACCGAGGTGGCCATCGGGCATTTCCCGGCGATCCTGGCGACCTTTTCCGGCTACGTGGTGGTGGCGATGTTCGCCCTCTCGGCGGAACTGCTGCTGCTCGACCTGATCATCGGCAAGGTCTACCCCGGCGCGCTGCCGCCGATGCTGGTGGCCTACGGCGTGCTCGGCCTGTTCACCCTGCTCAACCTGCTCGGCATCGACATCTTCGCGCGCCTGCAGAGCGCCCTGGCGCTGCTGATGATGATCGTCCTGCTGGTGCTCGGCCTGGGTGCGGTGAGCAGCGACCACGCTTCCGCGCAGACCGCCCTGGCGAGCGGCTGGAACCCGCTCGGGGTAAGCGCCCTGGCGCTCACCGCGATGGCCGTGTGGGGCTTCGTCGGCGCCGAGTTCGTCTGCCCGCTGGTGGAGGAGACGCGGCGTCCGGAGCGCAACATCCCGCGTTCGATGATCCTCGGCCTGAGCATCATCTTCCTGACCATCGCCCTCTACTGCTTCGGTGCGCTGCTGTGCATCCCGCAGGCGGAACTGGCCGGCGACCCGCTGCCACACTTCCTCTTCGCCAACCGCGTGTTCGGCGAGTACGGCCAGCTGTTCCTGGTGATCGCCGCGATCACCGCCACCTGCAGCACCCTCAACTCGTCGCTGGCGGCGATCCCGCGGATGCTCTACGGGATGGCGCAGAACGGCCAGGCCTTCCCGCAATTCAAGCAGCTCAGCCGGCGGGCGCGCACGCCCTGGGTGGCGGTGCTGTTCGTCGCCGCGATCACCGGCCTGCCGATCCTGATCCTCGGCCAGGACCCGGACTCGATCAACCTGCTGCTGCTCGCCGCCGCGCTGGCCTGGCTGCTGGCCTACATCATCGCCCACGTCGACGTGCTGGCCCTGCGCCGTCGCTATCCGCACATCGCCCGTCCGTTCCGCACGCCGTTCTACCCGCTGCCGCAACTGTTCGGCATCGCCGGGATGATCTACGCGGTGGTCCACGTCTCGCCGACCCCGGAAATGACCGGACGGATCTTCGCCAGCGCCGGCGTGGTGCTCGGCGTGGTCTCGCTGGTGGCGGTGGTGTGGATCAAGGGCGTGATGCGCAAGCCCCTCTTCGTACCCGAACCGCTCGAGACGGCCGGTGAGACTGCCCAGGGCAAGTCCGTCGCCCTCGATCCCCTGCAATCCCCTTCGGCCTGACGCGCCAAGGGAACAAGGAGAACACAGACGATGACCGCTCAGCTCAACCCGCAGCGCGACACCCGCGACTACCAGCAACTGGACGCCGCGCACCACATCCACGCCTTCCTCGACCAGAAGGCGCTGAACCGCGAAGGCCCGCGGGTGATGGTCCGCGGCGATGGCCTGCAGCTCTGGGACAACGACGGCAAGCGCTACCTGGACGGCATGTCCGGCCTCTGGTGCACCAACCTCGGCTACGGCCGCCAGGACCTCGCCGCCGCCGCCAGCCGCCAGCTGGAACAACTGCCGTACTACAACATGTTCTTCCACACCACCCACCCGGCGGTGGTGGAGCTTTCCGAGATGCTCTTCAGCCTGCTGCCGGACCACTACAGCCACGCGATCTACACCAACTCCGGCTCCGAGGCCAACGAGGTGCTGATCCGTACCGTGCGGCGCTACTGGCAGATCCTCGGCAAGCCGCAGAAGAAGATCATGATCGGCCGCTGGAACGGCTACCACGGCTCGACCCTGGGCAGCACCGCGCTCGGCGGGATGAAGTTCATGCACGAGATGGGCGGCATGCTGCCGGACTTCGCCCACATCGACGAACCCTACTGGTACGCCAACGGCGGCGAGCTGAGCCCGGCCGAGTTCGGTCGCCGCGCGGCGCTGCAACTGGAGGAGAAGATCCTCGAACTGGGCGCGGAGAACGTCGCCGCCTTCGTCGCCGAGCCCTTCCAGGGCGCCGGCGGCATGATCTTCCCGCCGCAAAGCTATTGGCCGGAGATCCAGCGCATCTGCCGGCAGTACGACGTGCTGCTGTGCGCCGACGAAGTGATCGGCGGCTTCGGCCGCACCGGCGAATGGTTCGCCCACGAACACTTCGGCTTCCAGCCGGACACCCTGTCCATCGCCAAGGGCCTGACGTCCGGCTACATCCCCATGGGCGGCCTGGTACTCGGCAAGCGCATCGCCGAGGTGCTGGTGGAGCAGGGCGGGGTGTTCGCCCACGGCCTGACCTATTCCGGCCACCCGGTGGCGGCGGCGGTGGCCATCGCCAACCTCAAGGCGCTGCGCGACGAGGGCGTGGTCACGCGGGTCAGGGAGGAGACCGGACCCTACCTGCAACGCTGCCTGCGCGAGGTCTTCGGCGACCATCCGCTGGTCGGCGAGGTCCAGGGCGCCGGCTTCGTCGCCGCGCTGCAGTTCGCCGAGGACAAGGCGACCCGCAAGCGCTTCGCCAACGAGAACGATCTGGCCTGGCGCTGCCGCACCATCGGCTTCGAGGAGGGCGTGATCATCCGCTCCACCCTCGGCCGCATGATCATGGCCCCGGCGCTGGTGGCCGGGCGTGCCGAGATCGACGAACTGATCGACAAGACCCGTATCGCGGTGGATCGCACCGCGCGCGAGATCGGCGTGCTCTGACGCGCCCCGGCGGCCCGGCCTCGGCCGGGTCGCCTGCGACACGGAGCGTCCCCCCATAACGACGATGCGGCGCCTGGCGACCGCGCGCGGAACCGTTTCGGCCTCTGGCCGGCAACTGCCTCAGCAACATCACAACAATGCCAATCGGCTGTGGGAGTGTTCCATGTTCAAGTCCTTGCACCAGTACGCACACGTGTTTTCCCGGTTGTCCCTGTTCGGCCTGGCGTTCGCCGCGGCGGCCCAGGCGCAGAGCCAGAGCCTGACGGTGATCTCCTTCGGCGGCGCGACCAAGGCCGCCCAGGAACAGGCCTATTTCAAGCCCTTCGAGCGAAGCGGCGGCGGGCAGGTGGTCGCCGGCGAATACAACGGCGAAATGGCCAAGGTGAAGGCCATGGTCGACGTCGGCAAGGTCAGCTGGGACGTGGTCGAGGTGGAGAGCCCCGAACTGCTCCGCGGCTGCGACGAGGGGCTGTTCGAACGCCTCGACCCGGCGCGTTTCGGCGACCCCGCGCAGTTCGTCCCCGGCACTTTCAGCGAGTGCGGGGTGGCCACCTACGTCTGGTCGATGGTGATGGCCTACGACTCGACGAAGCTGGCCAGGGCGCCGCAGTCCTGGGCGGATTTCTGGAACGTCCGCGAGTTCCCCGGCAAGCGTGGCCTGCGCAAGGGCGCCAAGTACACCCTGGAAGTGGCGTTGCTGGCCGACGGGGTGAAGGCGGAGGACCTCTACAAGGTACTCGCCACCCCGGAGGGGGTCAGCCGCGCCTTCGCCAAGCTCGACCAGCTCAAGCCGAACATCCAGTGGTGGGAGGCCGGCGCCCAGCCGCCGCAATGGCTGGCGGCCGGCGACGTGGTGATGAGCGCGGCCTACAACGGGCGCATCGCCGCTGCGCAGAAGGAGGGGGTGAAACTGGCCATCGTCTGGCCCGGCAGTCTCTACGATCCGGAGTACTGGGCGGTGGTGAAGGGCACGCCGAACAAGGCGCTGGCGGAGAAATTCATCGCCTTCGCCAGCCAGCCGCAGACGCAGAAGGTGTTCTCCGAGCAGATCCCCTACGGGCCGGTACACAAGGGCACCCTGGCGTTGCTGCCGAAGACGGTGCAGGAGGCGCTGCCGACCGCGCCGGCCAACCTCGAAGGCGCGCGGGCGGTGGATGCCGAGTTCTGGGTGGACCACGGCGAGGAGCTGGAACAGCGTTTCAATGCCTGGGCGGCGCGCTGAGCGCGCTGCGCGTCGGCAAAAAAACGACGGGCCCCAAGTCGTCCGGGCCCGTCGGGTCAAAGCGCTGACGGGGTGATCAGCGCAGCTCTTCCAACAACCCCTGCAGATACCGACAGCCCTCGGTATCCAGCGCCTGCACCGGAAGGCGCGGCGCCCCCACCTCCAGGCCGGAGAGGCCCAGGCCGGCCTTGATGGTGGTCGGCAGGCCCCGGCGGAGGATGAAGTCGAGCAGCGGCAACTGCCGGTAGAACAGCGCGCGGGCCTTCTCCAGGTCGCCGTCGAGCACCGCCTGGTAGAGCTGGCCGTTGAGCGTCGGGATCAGGTTCGGCGCGGCGCTGCACCAGCCTTTCGCGCCGGCCACGAAGGCCTCCAGCGCCAGCGGGTTGCAGCCGTTGTAGAAGGGCACCCGGCCTTCGCCGAGCAGGCGCAGCTTGTGCATGCGCTGGATGTCGCCGGTGCTCTCCTTGACCATGGTCACGTTGTCCACTTCGCGGACGATGCGCAGGATCAGTTCCACCGACATGTCGATGCCGCTGGTGCCCGGGTTGTTGTAGAGCATCACCGGCACGCCGATGGCTTCGCCCACCGCGCGGTAGTGCTGGAACACTTCCGCCTCGTTGAGCTTCCAGTAGGAGATCGGCAGGACCATCACCGCCTCGGCGCCGAGGGATTCGGCGAACTGCGCGCGGCGCACGGTCTTGGCGGTGGTCAGGTCGGAGACGCTGACGATGGTCGGCACGCGATGGGCGACGGTCTTCAGGGTGAAGTCGACCACCTCGTCCCATTCCGGGTCGCTCAGGTAGGCGCCTTCGCCGGTGCTGCCGAGCGGGGCGATGGCGTGCACGCCGCCGTCGATCAGGCGCTCGATGGAGCGGCCGAGGGCCGGCAGGTCGAGACCTCCGTCGGCGGCGAAGGGGGTGATGGTGTAGCCGATGATGCCGTGGATGGATGCGGACATTGGATGTACCCGTGACATTGAGTGGGAAATGCCAGGACGGACCTGGTGGGAAAGGTCGTTCAGCTCAGGCAGTCGCTGTTGCGCGGCAGGCAGCGCCGGGCGTAGTAGTTGAATGCGGCGCCGTGGCGCTTCGGGGTGGAGATCCAGTCGTGGGCCTCGCGCGCCAGGGCCGGCGGGATCGGCTTGATCTCCCCGGCGGCCATCGCCAGCAACTGCATCTTCGCCGCGCGCTCGAGCAGCACCGCGATCACGCAGGCCTCCTCGATGCTTGCACCGGTGGCCAGCAGGCCGTGATGGGAGAGCAGGATGGCGCGCTTGTCGCCGAGGGCGGCGGAGATGATCTCGCCTTCCTCGTTGCCTACCGGCACGCCCGGCCAGTCCTTGAGGAAGGCGCAGTCGTCGTATAGCGGGCAAAGGTCCATGTGCGAGACCTGCAGCGGTACTTCCAGGGTCGACAGCGCGGCGATGTGCAGCGGGTGGGTGTGGATGATGCAGTTGACGTCCGGGCGGGCGCGATAGACCCAGCTGTGGAAGCGATTGGCCGGATTCGCCATGCCGTGCCCGTGGAGGACGTTGAGGTCTTCGTCGACCAGCAGCAGGTTGCCGGCGCTGATCTCGTCGAAGCCCAGGCCCAGTTGCTGGGTGTAGTAGGTCCCCGCCTCCGGGCCGCGCGAGGTGATCTGCCCGGCGAGCCCGGAGTCGTGGCCGGCCTCGAAGAGAATCCGGCAGGTCAGGGCCAGCTTTTGCCGGTCAGTCCACGTATTATCGCCGAGGCTGCTTTTCATCTGCTTCAGCGCGTGCTGGATCAGTTGATCCTTGGGTAATTCCAGTGTCGTAGCCATGCGAGGTTCCTTTGACGGAGCGAGTCGGGGGAAACGCCAGGCAGTTGCGCGCCACGCAACGACCCGGCTGTAAATGACACGGATCAAGTTATATGACACAAAGTGTCATTAGCAAGAGAAAAGTTTCATCGCCATCGGGAGAAGGCTGTCCTCAATGTCCATGCGCTTGAAATTGCTGAGAAAAAAACTCGGGGTCACGCTGGAGACCCTGGCCGAGAAGACCGGCCTGACCAAGAGCTACCTGTCCAAGGTCGAGCGCGGGCTGAACACGCCGTCCATTGCCGCCGCGCTGAAGCTGGCGAAGGCGTTGAACGTGCAGGTGGAGGAGCTGTTCTCCGAGGAAAGCGACGGTGTCGACGGCTACAGCATCGTTCGTCGCGACCAGCGCAAGTCGCTGTCCAGCGGCGACGACGGCCCGGCCTACGCCTCCCTCGCGCAGCAGATCGGCGCCCGCGCGCTGTTGCCGTTCATCGTCCACCCCCCGCGCGATTTCAGTCACTCGACGTTCAAGGAGCACCTCGGCGAAGAGTTCATCTTCGTCCATGAGGGCCAGGTCGAGGTCGACTTCATGAACCAGCGGATCATCCTCGAGCGCGGCGACGCCCTGCATTTCAACGCACAGAAGCCGCACCGCATCCGCTCCCTGGGAGAGACCCAGGCGGAATTGCTGGTGGTGATCCACAGCGACGAATGAGGCGACGGCTTCGGTCGATCGGATGCTTGCTAACGTTCTGTTCGATTATCGAACTGTTAATCGATTATCGGATTGTGAGCCCTCGGACCCCGGCGTAAGGTTCTCGTCACGTGCCGTCCAGGCAGCGCACAACAAGACGAGACCCGACCGATGGCTGAAATCCTCTCCCTGCGCGAAGCGGTGCGACGCTTCGTCCACGATGGCGACAGCGTCGCCCTCGAAGGCTTCACTCACCTGATCCCGACGGCCGCCGGCCACGAGCTGATCCGCCAGGGCAGGAAAGACCTGACGCTGATCCGCATGACTCCCGACCTGGTCTACGACCTGCTGATCGGTGCAGGCTGCGCGAAGAAGCTGGTGTTCTCCTGGGGCGGCAACCCCGGCGTCGGTTCGCTGCACCGCCTGCGCGACGCGGTGGAGAAGGGCTGGCCGCAACCGCTGGAGATCGAGGAACACAGCCACGCCGACCTCGCCAACGCCTATGTCGCCGGCGCCTCCGGGCTGCCCTTCGCGGTGCTGCGCGCCTACGCCGGCTCCGACCTGCCGAAGGTCAACCCGCTGATCCGCAGCGTCACCTGCCCGTTCACCGGCGAAGTGCTGGCGGCGGTGCCCTCGGTGCGTCCGGACGTCAGCGTGATCCACGCGCAGAAGGCCGACCGCAAGGGCAACGTGCTGCTCTGGGGCATCCTCGGCGTGCAGAAGGAAGCCGCCCTGGCGGCGAAGCGCTGCATCGTCACCGTCGAGGAGATCGTCGACGAACTGGACGCCCCGATGAACGCCTGCGTCCTGCCGAGCTGGGCGCTCAGCGCCGTGTGCCTGGTGCCCGGCGGCGCGCATCCGTCCTATGCCCACGGCTACTACGAGCGCGACAACCGCTTCTACCAGGACTGGGACCCGATCGCCCGCGACCGCGAAAGCTTCACCGCGTGGATCGACGAATACATCCGGGGGACCGAGGATTTCGGCGCCTTCCAGGCCAAGCTCGCGGAGGGCAAGCGATGAGCAGCTACAGCACCAACGAGATGATGACCGTGGCCGCCGCCCGCCGCCTGCACAACGGCGCGGTGTGCTTCGTCGGCATCGGCCTGCCGTCGAAGGCCGCCAACCTGGCGCGCCTGACTTCCTCGCCGGACGTCGTGCTGATCTACGAGTCCGGGCCGATCGGCGCCAAGCCCAGCGTCCTGCCGCTGTCCATCGGCGACGGCGAGTTGGCCGAGACCGCCGATACCGTGGTCCCCACCGGCGAGATCTTCCGCTACTGGCTGCAGGGCGGACGGATCGACGTCGGCTTCCTCGGCGCGGCCCAGGTCGACCGCTTCGGCAACATCAACACCACCGTGATCGGCGACTACCGCCAGCCCAAGGTGCGCCTGCCGGGAGCCGGCGGCGCGCCGGAAATCGCCGGCAGCGCCAAGGAAGTGCTGATCATCCTCAAGCAGTCGCACCGCACCTTCGTCGACAAGCTGGCCTTCGTCACCTCGGTCGGCCATGGCGAGGGCGGCGACTCGCGCCAGCGCCTGGGCTTGCCGGGCAAGGGGCCGGTGGCGATCATCACCGACCTGTGCATCATGGAGCCGGAAGCCGGCAGCAACGAGTTCGTGGTCACTTCGCTGCATCCGGGCGTGACCCGCGAGCAGGTGGTCGAGGCCACCGGCTGGGCGATCCGCTTCGCCGAGCGGGTCGCCGAGACGCCCGCGCCGAGCGAGGTCGAACTCGCCGCGCTGCGCGACCTCGAGGCGCGCACCGCGGCCGCCCATGGACAGAAGGGGAGCGACGAATGAGCCGCGAGGTATTCATCTGCGATGCCGTGCGCACGCCGATCGGCCGTTTCGGCGGCAGTCTTTCCGCGGTGCGCGCCGACGACCTCGCGGCGGTGCCGCTGAAGGCCCTGGTCGAGCGCAATCCGGGGGTCGACTGGTCGGCGTTGGACGAGGTGTTCCTCGGCTGCGCCAACCAGGCCGGCGAGGACAACCGTAACGTGGCGCGCATGGCGCTGCTGCTGGCCGGTTTGCCGGAGAGCGTGCCCGGCGTCACCCTCAACCGCCTCTGCGCCTCGGGGATGGACGCCATCGGCACGGCGTTCCGCGCCATCGCCTGCGGCGAGATGGAGCTGGCCATCGCCGGCGGCGTCGAGTCGATGTCGCGCGCGCCGTACGTGATGGGCAAGGCCGATAGCGCCTTCGGGCGCGGCCAGAAGATCGAGGACACCACCATCGGCTGGCGCTTCGTCAATCCGCTGATGAAGGAGCAGTACGGCATCGACCCGATGCCGCAGACCGCCGACAACGTCGCCGACGACTATCGCGTGTCGCGTGCCGACCAGGATGCCTTCGCCCTGCGCAGCCAGCAGCGCGCCGGCAGGGCGCAGGAGGCCGGTTTCTTCGCCGAGGAAATCGTCCCGGTGACGATTCGCGGGCGCAAGGGCGACACCCTGGTCGAGCACGACGAGCATCCGCGTCCCGACACCACCCTGGAGGCGCTGGCCCGGCTCAAGCCGGTCAACGGGCCGGAGAAGACCGTCACCGCCGGCAACGCGTCCGGGGTCAACGACGGCGCCGCCGCGCTGGTCCTGGCCTCCGCCGAGGCAGTGGAGAAGCACGGCCTGACTCCGCGCGCGCGGGTGCTGGGCATGGCCAGCGCCGGCGTCGCCCCACGGATCATGGGCATCGGCCCGGTGCCGGCGGTGCGCAAGCTGCTGCGGCGCCTGGACCTGGCGATCGACGCCTTCGACGTGATCGAACTCAACGAAGCCTTCGCCAGCCAGGGCCTGGCCTGCCTGCGCGAACTGGGCGTGGCCGACGACAGTGAGAAGGTCAACCCGAACGGCGGTGCCATCGCCCTCGGCCACCCGCTGGGGATGAGCGGTGCGCGGCTGGTCCTCACCGCGCTCCATCAACTTGAGAAGAGCGGCGGCCGGCGCGGCCTGGCGACCATGTGCGTAGGCGTCGGCCAAGGCCTGGCGCTGGCCATCGAGCGGGTCTGACTGGCACAACCGGGTCGCCCGCCCGGTATCAAGAGCGCGCGTCGCGCGGCGCTGCCCATGTTTCGGCGGCGGCGCGGCGCGTGTGCAGCGGAACAGGACGCTCCGTCGCACGGTCAGGATGAAACGGACCCTGTCGAGAGAACAACAGCATGACTGCCCCTGTTCACCAGTACAGCAACGAAGAACGCCGCAAGCGCATCTTCGCCATCGTCGGCGCCTCCTCCGGCAACCTCGTGGAATGGTTCGACTTCTACGTCTACGCCTTCTGCGCGATCTACTTCGCACCGGCCTTCTTCCCCTCCGACAACCCCACGGTGCAGTTGCTGAACACCGCCGGGGTCTTCGCCGCCGGCTTCCTCATGCGCCCCATCGGCGGCTGGATGTTCGGCCGCATCGCCGACAAGCACGGGCGCAAGACCGCCATGCTGATCTCGGTGGTGATGATGTGCGCCGGCTCCCTGGCGATCGCCTGCATGCCCACCTACGCCAGCATCGGCACCCTGGCGCCGGCCCTGCTGTTGCTGGCGCGGATGTTCCAGGGCCTGTCGGTGGGCGGCGAGTACGGCACCAGTGCGACCTACATGAGCGAGGTGGCGCTCAAGGGCCAGCGCGGCTTCTTCGCCTCGTTCCAGTACGTCACCCTGATCGGCGGACAGTTGCTGGCGGTGCTGGTGGTGGTGATCCTGCAGCAGTTGCTGAGCGAAGACGAACTGCGCGCCTGGGGCTGGCGGATTCCCTTCGTGATCGGCGCGATCACCGCGGTGATCGCCCTCTGGCTGCGGCGCTCGCTGAACGAGACCGCTTCGAAGTCGACCCTGGAGCGCAAGGAATCCGGCACCTTCGCCGAGCTGTTCAAGCACAAGCGGGCCTTCTTCACCGTGCTCGGCTTCACCGCCGGCGGCTCGCTGATCTTCTACACCTTCACCACCTACATGCAGAAGTACCTGGTCAACACCGCCGGGATGAGCGCCAAGACCGCCAGCGCGGTGATGACCTTCGCCCTGCTGGCGTACATGCTGATGCAACCGCTGTTCGGCATGCTTTCCGATCGCATCGGGCGCAAGACCTCGATGCTCTGGTTCGGCACCCTGGGCACGCTCTGCACCCTGCCGATCCTGCTCGCGCTGAAGACCGTGAGCAGTCCCTACATGGCCTTCTTCCTGATCATCCTGGCGCTGGCCATCGTCAGCCTGTACACCTCCATCAGCGGCCTGATCAAGGCCGAGATGTTCCCGCCGGAGGTGCGCGCCCTCGGCGTCGGAGTGTCCTACGCGGTGGGCAACGCGATCTTCGGCGGCTCGGCCGAGTACGTCGCCCTGGGGCTGAAGTCGGTAGGGATGGAGAACGTCTTCTACTGGTATGTTTCAGCCATGTGCCTGCTGGCGCTGCTGGTCTGCGTGAGCCTGCCGGACCTGCGCAAGGTCAGCTACCTGAACGACGAGCCCTGACGGGCCGGGAAAAGGAAAACCGATGAGCGACATACCCGCCAACCAGTTGTTCGATGCCTATTTCATGGCGGCGCCGATGCGCGCGGTGTTCTCCGACCGCGGCCGCCTGCAAGGCATGCTCGACTTCGAGGCCGCCCTGGCCCGCGCCGAGGCGCGCACCGGGGTGGTTCCCGCGACGGCGGTGGCGCCGATCGAGGCGGCCTGCCGCGCCGAACTGTACGACCCGCTGGCGCTGGCCGAGGCGGTCGCCACTGCCGGCAACTCGGCGATCCCGCTGGTCAAGGCGCTGGGCCGCCAGGTGGCGGCTGGCGACGCCGAGGCCGAGCGCTACGTGCATCTCGGCGCCACCAGCCAGGACGCCATGGACAGCGGCCTGGTGCTGCAACTGCGCCGTGCGCTGGCCTTGCTCGAGCAGGATCTGCAACGTCTTGCCGAGGTCCTGGCGGACCAGGCCGAACGGCATGCCGACACGCCGCTGGCCGGGCGCACCTGGTTGC
>OJJN01000277.1_pt1 | contig 13242 bp, 12 predicted proteins | sample 1596321 | NCBI WGS metagenome assembly OJJN01 (sample SAMEA4350123, study PRJEB24818) | metagenome | biome: human; feature: gut; material: faeces | place: Denmark | collected 2013-09 | reverse complement strand
ACCGAAGATGAACGACTACATCGCCCGGCTGCGCGAGAAATACGACGCCCATTTCGGTTGTGCGCCCGCCATGACCCTGGATTGCCGGGACTTCTGGAGACACTGCGTAGCGGCGCCGGAAATGGCGGTCTTCGCTTATCGCCTGGAAAGCACCCGGCGGCCGCACCATGTGGTGATCACCGCCGGGATGAGCCAGGCACCGATGCATTTCGCGCCCTACATGGGCAAGGCGCGCTGGTCCGCCGAGCTGATCTGCTATCTCGACGAACTGGGCGGCGATGACCTGCGCCACCTGCAATGGCTCGCCGGCCTGCCATTCCACGAGCGCCTCGCCCTGGGACATGGACATGCGGTGGCGTTCGGCTTCCCGCTCTACGAGCAGAGCCTGCTGCGGCACTTCCTTCTCCTCCCGGCGCCGCTGGAGGAGGATGCCTCCCTGTTCGACGGCTTCGCCCTGTCGGCGCATCCGGTCGACCTGCTGTGGGTCGTGCCGTTGACCGAGCAGGAATACCAGGTGAACGTCAAGGAACACCTCGAGGGCATCGCCAGGCTGCTGACCGACGCCGGCCACCCGCTCAGCCTCGACCGGCACCGCCATTGCTACGTCACCGGCCAGTCGCCGGAAGGGCTCGCACGGGTGCTGCACTAGCCCCGCAGGGAAAGACTAATAGCGCGGGCCCTACCTTCGTCGGGAAAGCGATGATGACGTTTTTCAATCGGTTCGATGCCGTTTTCCCCGCTTGCCGATCCGCTCGCCGTCTACGATTCTTGCTGGACGTGAGAACGGCTCCGGAGGGGCGCGTATGAAAACCGTGGCACAACTGTTGAACGCCAAGCAGAACCAGCAGGTGTACACCATCGGAGCGGACGAGATGGTGCTCGACGCCCTGCGCCTGATGGCGGAAAAGAACATCGGCGCGCTGCTGGTGGTGAACCATGGCGAGGTGGTAGGGGTGGTCAGCGAGCGCGACTATGCGCGCAAGATGGTCCTCAAGGGCCGTTCGTCCATCGGTACGCCGATCAGCGCGATCATGAGCGCGCCGGTGGTCAGCGTGGACTCGAAGCAGAGCGTCGACACCTGCATGAACCTGATGACCGATCGCCACCTGCGCCACCTGCCGGTCGTGGAAGACGGCCAGTTGCTCGGCCTGCTGTCCATCGGCGACCTGGTCAAGGCGGCGATCGCCGAGCAGGCCGAGCTGATCCAGCAACTGGAACAGTACATCCGCGGCGACTGAAGCGGGCGTGCCGGCCCTGCCCTTTTCCCGCCGGCTCACGCGATAATCCGCGGCTGTTGCCGTTGCGAGCCGCCGCCATGTCCTCTCCGCCGAAGATCCGCCGCTACATTCCCGCCGACCGCGATGCCACCCTCGCCATCTGGCTGGAGGCCTCGCGCGTCGGCCACGGTTTCCTCGGCGAAGCCGAGTTGCAGAAGCAGAAGGCACTGGTTCGCGATCATTATCTGGATGCCTCGGAAACCTGGCTGGCGCTGGACGGCGATACGCCGCTGGGCTTCATCGGCCTGCTCGATGCCTTCATCGGCGGCCTGTTCGTCGCCCCGACGGCCCACGGGCGCGGGATCGGCCGGCAACTGGTGGAGCACGCGGCAACCCTGAAGGGCGCGCTGGAGGTCGAGGTCTACGCCGCCAACCGCGAGGCGCTGGGGTTCTACGCGCGCTGCGGCTTCGTCGAGAGCGGCCGACGCCCGCGCGACGACGAGGGGCGCGCGCTGGAGATCGTCCAGTTGCGCCGCGAACACTAGTCGCCCTTGCGGAAAACGCTCGGCGAGACGCCGCTCAGGCGCTTGAAGAAACGGGTGAAGTAGGCCGGCTCGCTGAAGCCGAGGCGGTCGGCGATCTCGTTCACCGTCATCGCCGTGTAGACCAGGTCGCGCTTGGCCTCCAGCAGCAGGCGCTGGTGCACGATGCCCAGTGCGGTCTGCCCGCTGAGGCGGCGCGCCACGCCGTTCAGGTGTGCCGGGGAGATGCCCAGGCGACGCGCGTACTCGTCGATTCCCAGGTGCTCGCGGAAATGCCGCTCGACCAGTTGCGAAAAGGCCGATAGGTATTCCTGACCGCGACCCGGCCGGGCCTCCGCCCGCCGGACCATCACCTGCCGCCCCAGCCACACCGCCAGCACGCCGATCAGCGACTGCAACAACAGCTCGCGCGCCGGCGCAGCGCCGGCGTACTCGCCGTCTATGGCGTCGAACAGCGTGTCGATATAGCGCCGGTCCGCGCCCACCGGGTACAACCCCGGCGCCTCCAGCGCCTGGCGCTGCGCGCCGAGGTGCGCCTGCAAGCGCGCCAGCAACGGTGCGGCGAGCGTCAGCACGTAGCCGTCGATGCGCTCGGAGAACTGGAAGCCATGGATGCACAACGGCGGTACGAACTGGATGGAAGGCTGCTCGACGCGAGTCGGCTCGCCCTCGACCTGGAGCTGCGCCCAGCCCTTGCGCACGTAGAGCAACTGAGCGAGATCGGCGTGCCGGTGCGGCTTGATCTCCCAGTCGTGCAGACGACTGCGGGCGGGGATCGACTCGCAGTGCAGCAGGTCCGGGGTCGGCCATTCGAGGGGAGCGCCGTAGAGCTTGAACACCGGGACGTCGCGGATGGAATCCGTCATCGAGCCCTCCGAGCGAAATGGCCGATTGCCGAACAGACTTTATAAAAGTCCAGAAATAGATCGGCAATTTGCCTTCTATAGCACTCCACGGCAAACAAAAATACAGCCACCTCCAGACAAGATCAGCGCCGGCGCATGCGCCGCCGGCCAGCCATAACAGCGAGAGGGCTATCCGCAATGAAGACTCAAGTCGCCATCATCGGCGCCGGTCCGTCCGGCCTCCTGCTCGGCCAGTTGCTGCACAAGGCCGGCATCGACAACGTGATCCTCGAACGCCAGACCCCGGACTACGTGCTCGGCCGCATCCGCGCCGGCGTGCTGGAACAGGGTATGGTCGACCTGCTGCGCGAGGCCGGCGTCGACCGGCGCATGGCGCGCGACGGGCTGGTCCACGAAGGCGTGGAGATCGCCTTCGCCGGGCAGCGCCGGCGCATCGACCTGAAGCGCCTGAGCGGCGGCAAGACGGTGATGGTCTACGGCCAGACCGAGGTCACCCGCGACCTCATGGAGGCCCGCGAAGCCTGCGGCGCCACTACCGTCTACCAGGCCGCCGAGGTGCGCCTGCACGACCTGCAAGGTGAGCGCCCCTACGTGACCTTCGAACGCGACGGCGAACGGCTGCGCCTGGATTGCGACTACATCGCCGGCTGCGATGGCTTCCACGGCATCTCGCGGCAATCGATCCCGGCGGAGCGGCTGAAGGTCTTCGAGCGGGTCTATCCGTTCGGCTGGCTCGGCCTGCTCGCCGACACCCCGCCGGTCAGCCACGAACTGATCTACGCCAACCATCCGCGCGGCTTCGCCCTGTGCAGCCAGCGTTCGGCCACCCGCAGCCGCTACTACGTGCAGGTGCCATTGTCGGAGAAGGTCGAGGACTGGTCCGACGAGCGCTTCTGGACGGAACTGAAGGCGCGACTCCCGTCCGAGGTGGCGGAGAAACTGGTGACCGGACCTTCGCTGGAGAAGAGCATCGCGCCGCTGCGCAGCTTCGTGGTCGAGCCGATGCAGCATGGCCGGCTGTTCCTCGCCGGCGACGCCGCGCACATCGTGCCGCCCACCGGCGCCAAGGGACTGAACCTGGCGGCCAGCGACGTCAGCACGCTCTACCGGCTGCTGCTGAAGGCCTACCGCGAAGGGCGCGGCGAACTGCTGGAACGCTACTCGGCAATCTGCCTGCGGCGGATCTGGAAGGCCGAACGCTTCTCCTGGTGGATGACTTCGGTGCTGCATCGCTTCCCCGACACCGACGCGTTCAGCCAGCGCATCCAGCAGACCGAACTGGAGTACTACCTGGGCTCCGAGGCGGGCCTGGCGACCATCGCCGAGAACTATGTCGGCCTGCCCTACGAGGAAATCGAGTAGGCCGCGCCACCCCGGCGCAACGCCGGGGCACCTTTCCCAAGGCGGGACGCAACGTTGGCGCAGGCGAATATCGACGAAAGACGGCCCACGGATCGATTCTCCGCGGCACCTGTCCTACCCCAGGCGCAGTATGATGCCCGCTGCCTTCGCGTTCCGTCCGCCCCAGGTGCCGTCTTGTCCGATCTCGCCCAGAACCCGCCCGCCGTCCGTACCGTCCTCGCCGGCCTGATGCTGTCGATCTTCCTCAGCGCCCTCGACCAGACCATCGTCGCCGTCTCCCTGCCGGCGATCTCGGCCGACTTCGCCGACCTCGACCTGCTGGCCTGGGTGATCTCGGCCTACATGGTGGCGATGACCGTATCGATGCCGATCTACGGCAAGCTCGGCGACCTCTACGGCCGCCGCCGTCTGATGCTCTTCGCCATCGTCGTGTTCACCGCCGCCTCGCTGCTTTGCGGGCTCGCGCAGAGCATGGGCCAACTGGTGCTGGCGCGAGTGCTGCAGGGGATCGGCGCGGGCGGGCTGATGGCGGTGAGCCAGGCGATCATCGGCGACATCGTCCCGCCGCGCGAGCGCGGCCGCTACCAGGGTTACTTCAGCAGCATGTACGCCATCGCCAGCGTCGCCGGCCCGGTGCTCGGGGGCCTGCTCACCGAGTACCTGTCGTGGCGCTGGGTATTCTGGATCAACCTGCCGATCGGCCTTCTCGCGCTGGCCATCTCGCGGCGGACCCTGGTCGGCCTGCCGGTGCCGCGCCGGCAACCGGTGATCGACTACCTGGGCATCGTGCTGATGGTGGTGGGCCTCACCGCGCTGCTCCTGGCCATCACCCAGATCGGCCAGGGCGCAGCCTGGAGCGACCCTGCGCTGCTCGGCCTGTTCGCCCTGGCGGCGCTCGCCCTGCTGCTGTTCGTCGCCCAGGAGCGGCGCTTCCGCGAACCGCTGGTGCCGATGCAACTGTTCGCCGTCCGCGCCGCCACCCTCAGTTGGCTGGTTGCGTTCTTCGCCAGCTTCCAGGCCATCTCGCTGACCGTGCTGGTACCGCTGCGCTACCAGAGCGTTACCGGCGCCGGTGCCGACAGCGCAGCGCTGCATCTGCTGCCGCTGGTCATGGGCCTGCCGCTGGGCGCGTACTGCTGCGGGCGGCTGACCGCCAGCCTGGGACGCTACAAGCCGCTGATCCTGCTCGGCGCCGTCCTGTTGCCCTGCGGCATCGCCAGCCTGGCCCTGGTCCCGGTCGGCGACCACTGGCTGTCCGGGCTGTGCATGCTGCTCACCGGGATCGCCATCGGTACCCAGTTCCCGACCAGCCTGGTGGCCGCGCAGAACGCCGTGGAGCAACGCCACATCGGCGTCGCCACCAGCAACGCGACGTTGTTCCGCTCCCTCGGCGGGGCGGTCGGGGTGGCGCTGATGTCGGCGATCCTGCTGGCCCTGCTCAAGCACCTGCGGATCGGCGGCGGGCTCGACCAGGGCTTTTCCGAGAGCGCCCTGCTGAGCAGCCTGGACGCCGCCAGCGGGCCGGCCCGGGTGATCCTCCAGCATGTCCTCGCGGATGCCTTCAAGGTGCTCTTCCTGGTCAACGCGGCGGTGGCGCTGCTCGGCCTGGCGGTGGCCTCGGCACTGCCCGACATGACCCTGCGCGGCCGCGGCGCGACGCAACCGACGGCAGGCGAGTGAGCGGACGCCGATAATCGAACGCTTTCGTCCCGTCGGCGACGGCGTCCGGTTTACAAAAGTAACCGTTCGGTACATTTTCCCGGCATCGATGACATCATTGCTGTGGAGGCTGCGCCATGACGCGCACGGTACTGGTCCTGAACGGCCCCAACCTGAATCTGCTCGGCACCCGCGAGCCACAGACCTACGGCCGGCGGACCCTGGGCGAAATCGCCGACGAATGCGCGGCCTTCGCCGAGACGCGCGGCTTCGCCGTGGACTTCCGCCAGACCAACCAGGAAGGCCAACTGCTCGACTGGATCCACCAGGCCCGCGGCCGGGTCGCCGGCATCGTCATCAACCCCGCCGCCTGGACCCACACCTCGGTGGCGCTGCGCGACGCCCTGGCCGCGGTGGAACTGCCGGTGGTCGAAGTGCACCTGTCCAACGTCCACCAGCGCGAAGCGTTCCGCCACCACTCCTACGTCTCGCCGGTGGCGCTGGGAGTGATCTGCGGATTCGGCAGCCTCGGCTACCGCCTGGCCCTGGAACATTTCGCCGAGCGTTTCGAGGCGGCCGCATGAGCGCGCCGCGATCGGTTCTCGCCGGCCTGATCGGTGCCGGCATCCAGGCGTCGCGGACCCCGGCCCTGCACGAGCGCGAGGGCGACGCCCAGGGCATCCGCTATCTGTACCGGCTGATCGATCTCGACCCGCTGGGCAAGTCGGCGGACGACCTGGAGTTCCTGCTCGCCGCCGCCAGCGACCTCGGCTTCACCGGGCTGAACGTCACCTTCCCCTGCAAGCAGGCGATCATCCCCCTGCTCGACGAACTCTCCGCCGAGGCGCGCGGCATCGGCGCGGTGAACACCGTGGTGCTGCGCGATGGCCGGCGCATCGGCCACAACACCGACTGCCTGGGCTTCGCCGAGGGCTTTCGGCGCGGCCTGGCCGACGCGCCGCGCCAGCGCGTGGTGCAGATGGGCGCGGGCGGCGCCGGCGCGGCAGTGGCCCATGCCCTGCTCGCCGAGGGCGTCGAGCGGCTAGTCCTGTTCGACGTCGACCCGGCGCGGGCCCAGGCCCTCGCGGACAACCTCAACCAGCACTTCGGCGCGCCACGAGCGCTCGCCGGCAGCGACCTGGCCGGCGCCCTGGGCGACGCCCAGGGATTGGTCAACACCACCCCGGTGGGCATGGCCAAGCTGCCCGGCATGCCGGTGCCGGCGGAACTGTTGCGCGCCGACCTGTGGGTCGCCGAGGTGATCTACTTTCCGCTGGAAACCGAGCTGCTGCGCCAGGCCCGCGCCCTCGGCTGCCGCACACTGGACGGCGGCACCATGGCGGTGTTCCAGGCGGTGAAGGCATTCGAACTGTTCAGCGGGGTGGCGGCCGACGCCGCGCGCATGCAGGCGCACTTCGCCAGCCTGGGCGACTGAATGGCGCCCCTCTCCCGCCAAGGGGAGAGGGGACCGGAGTCAAGCACGGATGTAGCGCAATACCGCCTCGCCAATCATCCGCCGGTGCCGCTGGCGAACCTCGGCGTCGTGCAGGTCGGTGCGAAAGATCCGCGACACGGTGTAGCGATTGGACACCCGGTAGAAGCAGAACGAACTGATCAGCATGTGCACGTCGAGCGCCTCCAGCCCGGCGCGGAACACCCCTTCCGCTTCGCCGCGGCGGAGAATCTCGGCGATGCTCTGGACGATCGAGCTGTTGACGCTCTGCACCAGTTCGCTGCTGGCGATGTGCTCGCCCTTGTGGATGTTCTCGATGCTGATGATGCGCACGAAATCCACGTGCCGGTCGTGGTAGTCGAAGCTGAACTCCACCAGCTTCTCCATCGCCTTGGCCGGCGGCAGCGCGCCCAGCCGCAGGGTGCCCTCGATACCGCGGATGTCGCTGTAGAGCTTCTCCAGCACGGCCTGGTAGAGCTGCTCCTTGCTGCCGAAGTAGTAATAGATCATCCGCTTCGAGGTATGCGTGCGCTCGGCGATGGCGTCCACCCGCGCACCCGAGAGGCCCTGGGCGACGAACTCGTCGATGGCGGCGCGGAGGATGTCCTGGCGGGTCTTCTCGGGATTGTTCTTGCGTCCCTTGCCGCGCGGAGCGGATTCCTCCACGACGGCGGGATCAGGCTTGGACATCGGTGACTCACTCGTGGCCGGCGGGAATTGCGGCCGATTATGCGGGGCCCGCCCGGCTGTAGGAAGAGCACCTGCCGGAGCCCCGACAATTCTCACAGCTTGACCCGGCGCACACCCCGCCGCGCTTGCGCCATCGCCGCCAGGCGCACCGGCACGTTGGCCGCGCCGTAGCCGGCGTAGCCGTGGCGGCGCTGGAGGATCTCGAAGAAGAAGCGCTCCTCGAACGGCTCGGTGAACACATGGAACAGCTCGCCGCCCTGGGCGTCGCGGTCGTAGAGGACGTTGTAGTAGGCCAGTTCGCTGAGGAACTCGTCGTCGAAGTCGAAGCGCGCGGCGAGGTCGTCGTAATAGTTCAGCGGGATTTCCAGCAGTGCGACCCCGGCCTCCTTGGCCTGGGCCACGGCGGCGAAGATGTCGGCGCAATCGAAGGCGATGTGGTGCACGCCGGAACCGCGATAGCTGGACAGCGAACGGGCGATGGCGGTGTTGCGGTCCTCGGAAATGTTCAGCGGCAGGCGCACGCTGCCGCAGGGGCTACGCACGGCGCGACTGGTGACCAGGCCATAGGGGTCGGGCAGCACCACCTCGTCATCGGCGCCGAAGTCGAACAGGCTCTTGTAGAACAGCACCCAGCTGTCCAGGCCTTCGGCGGGCAGCGCCAGGGCCACGTGATCGACGCGCCGCAGGCCGAGGCCGGAGGTGTCGGCGTCGTTCGTCACGAAGTCGCTGTCGTAGATGCTGCGGCCCTCGGTGTGCCGCTCGACCAGATACAGCAGGCTGCCGTCGAGGGCGCGCACCGCCGGGATTTCCCGCTCGTTGGGGCCGAGCAGTCCGCGGTACGGCTGGCCTCCGTACGCACGAGCGCGCTCCAGCGCCTGGCCGGCGTCACGCACGCGCAGCGCGGTGGCGCACAAGGACGGTCCGTGGGCCTCGAAGAAACCGTGGGCGAAGGAATAGGGCTCGGCGTTCAGTACCAGGTTGATGTCGCCCTGGCGCAACAGGCTGACATTCTTCGAACGGTGCTCGCCGGCCCTGGCGAAGCCCAGTCGCTGCAACCACTGGCCAAGGCGCGCGCTGAGCGTCTCGTCGACGGCGAACTCGAGGAACTCGATGCCGTCGCAGAGGCTCGCCGGCGGCGGCGCGAACAGCTCGTCCACCGCCACGTGCGGCGTCTGGCGTTGCAGGTGCTCGCGGGTCTTCTCCTCGAGGTAGAGCAGCGAGCGCAGGCCGTCGACGGCGTTGGCGCGAGTCGGCGCGGCGCGGAAGCCGTCGTTGAAGACCTCCAGCGACAGCGGACCGCGATAGCCGGACGCGACGACCGGCGCGAGGAAGCCTGCCAGGTCGAAGCCGCCCTGACCCGGGAAGCAGCGGAAGTGCCGGCTCCATTCCAGCACGTCCATTGCCAGCAAGGGCGCGTCGGCCATCTGCACGAAGAAGATCTTTTCCCCCGGAAGATCGGCGATGCCGCGGGGATCGCCGTCCAGCGAGAGGGTGTGGAAGCTGTCGAGGATCAGCCCGAGGTTCGCCTGGTCGGCCCGCCGCACCAGGTCCCAGGCCTGCTCCCAGGTGTTCACCTGGCGCCCCCAGGCCAGCGCCTCGTAGCCGATGCGCAGGCCGCGGACGGCGGCGCGCTCGGCCAGCTGCCGGAGGTCATCGGCCAGCAGCGCCGGTTCGCCGAGGGCATCGGCAGCGACGTTGCTGCACACCAGCACCAGGTCGGTGCCGAGTTCCTGCATCAGGTCGAACTTGCGTTCGGCGCGCTCCAGGTTTCGCTCCAGGCGTTCCCGGCGGCAGCCCTCGAAGTCGCGGAACGGCTGGAATAGCAGGATCTCCAGGTCCAGGTCGGCACACAGCCGGCGTACGTCGCGCGGGCTGCCGTCGTAATGAAGCAGGTCGTTCTCGAAGATTTCCACCCCGTCGAAACCGGCGGCGGCGATGGCCTCGAGCTTTTCCGGCAGGGTGCCGCTCAGGGATACGGTGGCGATCGAACGCTGCATGCTTCGACTCCTCAATGCGCCCTACGGCGCCTGGCGCCGCGCGAGGGCCGGCGGCGGAACGGCGGAGGCGCGGATAGCCCGCGCGGGATGCGCCGGGAAGCCACTTCGGGTCGCTGAGACCGCTCGCCCGGCAAGCCGATTATTGGTTTGCGCCAACTGCCGGGCAACGCAAAATGTACGAACTGGTTAGTATTCCGTTCGAATATCGAACGGAAGCACGATTATCGAATTGACGCTTTTTCGACCAATCGCGCACCATCGCTGCCACCCGTGCAGGCCGTCCCGATCTGCCGGAAGCGCTCCGCGCTTCTTTCCGGGCACCTGCGCAACCCACGCGACATAACAATTTCAAGAATCGGGTACCCGCTCATGTCCATCGCCGACCTCTCCGTCCGCCCTCCATCCCGTCCGCTGGCCGCTCGTCCGGCCCGACCGCCCCTGGCCCGCTGACACCGGCGCGGCCCCTGGCCCGCCCGCGTGCAACCCAGAACGACAAATCCAGGCCGGGCGCCCAGGCGCCGGCCGCCGAAAGGATGGCCCCGTCAATGATCCACTCTTCCAGCTCTCGACTGCTCGCCGCCGACGCCCCGCGGGAATCCCGCGGCGGCAGGATCCGCAACGCCTTCGCCGTCGGCCGGACGCGCTGGGGCATGCTCGCCCTGGTGTTCTTCGCCACCACCCTGAACTACATCGATCGCGCCGCCCTCGGCGTGATGCAGCCGATCCTGGCCGAGAAGATGAGCTGGACGGCGATGGACTACGCCAACATCAACTTCTGGTTCCAGGTCGGCTACGCCATCGGCTTCATCCTCCAGGGCCGCTTCATCGACAAGGTCGGGGTCAAGCGCGCGTTCTTCCTCGCCGTGTTGCTCTGGAGCCTGGCCACCGGCGCCCACGGCCTGGCGACCTCGGCGGCGGGCTTCATGGTCTGTCGCTTCATCCTCGGCCTGACCGAGGCGGCCAACTACCCGGCCTGCGTGAAGACCACCCGCCTGTGGTTCCCCGCCGGGGAACGGGCGGTGGCCACCGGCATCTTCAACGCCGGCACCAATGTCGGCGCGATGGTCACCCCGGCCCTGTTGCCGCTGATCCTCAGCGTCTGGGGCTGGCAGGCGGCGTTCCTCTGCATGTCGGCACTGGGCCTGGTCTGGCTGGTGTTCTGGTGGCGCAACTACTACAACCCCGAGGAGCATCCGCGGGTGAAGCAGAGCGAGCTGGAATACATCCAGCAGCAGGAGCCGCCCGCCACCCGCGTGCCCTTCTCGCAGATTCTCCGCCGCCGCGGCACCTGGGCCTTCGCCCTGGCCTACTCGATCACCGCGCCGGTGTTCTGGTTCTACCTCTACTGGCTGCCGCCGTTCCTCAACCAGCAGTACGGCCTGGGCATCAGCGTGACGCAGATGGGCATCCCGCTGATCCTGATCTGGTTGACCGCCGACTTCGGCAGCGTCGGCGGCGGCATCCTTTCGTCCTGGCTGATCGGCCGCGGCATGCCGGCGATCCGCGCGCGCCGGGTTGCAGCACGCCCCCCGGGTGACCCTGGGCATGAGGCTCGCCGGCCTGCTCGGTGCCTGGACCGGGCACCGCCAGCGCCTGCGCGAGTTGCGCCCGCGCCTGCTGGTGCTGCAATTCGGCGGCGCCTCGGGGACGCTCGCCGCGCTCGGCGAACAGGCCCTGCCGGTGGCCGCGGCGCTGGCCGAGGAGCTGGGCCTGGCTTTGCCCGAACAACCCTGGCACACCCAGCGCGACCGCCTGGTGGAATTCGCCAGCGTGCTCGGCCTGGTGGCCGGTAGCCTCGGCAAGTTCGGTCGCGATGTCAGCCTGCTGATGCAGACCGAGGCCGGCGAGGTCTTCGAGCCGGCCGGCGCCGGGCGCGGCGGTTCCTCGACCATGCCGCACAAGCGCAACCCGGTGAGCAGCGCGGTGCTGATCGCCGCCGCCACCCGTGCGCCGGGGCTGGTCTCGACCCTGTTCGCGGCGATGCCGCAGGAACACGAGCGCAGCCTCGGTCTCTGGCACGCCGAGTGGGAAACCCTGCCGGAACTCTGTTGCCTGGTTGCCGGCGCGCTGCAACAGGCGATCGGCCTGCTCGAAGGCCTGGAGGTGGACGCCCAGCGGATGCGCCGCAACCTTGGCCTGACCCACGGCCTGGTGCTCGCCGAGGCGGTGAGCATCGCCCTGGCCCGCCGTATCGGCCGCGAAGCCGCGCACCATCTGGTGGAACAGTGCTGCCGCCGCGCCGTCGAGCAGCGCCGCGAGTTGCGCGCGGTGCTCGGCGAAGAGGCGCGGGTGAGCGCCGAGTTGTCCGGCGACGAACTGGACCGCCTGCTCGATCCCGCCCATTACCTCGGCCAGGCCCGCGCCTGGGTCGAGCGCGCGCTCGCCGAACACCATGCCCTGGGCTTCGAACCCCATCCCGCCTGACTGGAGATCCCTTCGTGCCAACCGTACGCCTCGCCGACGGCGACCTGAACTACTCCCTGGAAGGACCGGCCGGCGCGCCGGTCCTGCTGTTGTCAAACTCGCTGGGCACCGACCTGGGCATGTGGGACACGCAGATCCCCGCACTCACCGCCCATTTCCGCGTGCTGCGCTACGACACCCGCGGCCACGGCGCCTCGCTGGTCACCCCCGGACCGTACGCCATCGGCCAGCTCGGCGCCGACGTGCTTGCCCTGCTCGATGCCCTCGAGCTGCCGCGCGTGCATTTCTGCGGGCTGTCCATGGGCGGCCTGATCGGCCAGTGGCTGGGCATCCACGCCGGCGAGCGGCTCGGCCGGCTGGTGCTGTGCAACACCGCGGCGAAGATTGCCAGCGACGAGGTCTGGAACACCCGCATCGATACCGTCCTGAAAGGCGGCGAGCAGGCCATGCGTGACCTGCGCGACGCCTCGGTGGCGCGCTGGTTCACCGCGGGCTTCGCCGAGCGCGAACCGGCGCAGGTCGAGCGCATCGTCGCGATGCTCGCGGCCACCTCGCCGCAGGGCTACGCGGCCAACTGCGCTGCGGTACGCGACGCCGATTTCCGCGAGCAGCTCGGGCTGGTCCAGGCGCCGACGCTGATCGTCGCCGGCAGCCACGATGCCGTGACCACTCCGGACAACGCCCGCTTCATGCAGGCGCGCATCGCCGACGCGCAGTTGGTCGAGTTCGCCGCCGCGCACCTGTCCAACGTCGAAGCGGGCGACGCCTTCAGCCGCCGCCTGGTCGATTTCCTGCTGTCCGCCTGAGGCTGTCTCTTATACACATCTGACGCTGCCGACGAATAGAGAGGTGTAGATTGCGGGGGTCGCCGTATAATTAAAAAAACAAAAAACAAAAATACAAAAACAAACAAAACAAAAAAAACACAGAAGACGAAGAAGATCTAGTATATCAGGGAGGTCAGTCAAAACGCACAAACAGAACGCAGAGACAAGATAGACAACAAGAACGGTGAAAGAAAAATCAGACGAA
>OJJN01000276.1_pt1 | contig 13264 bp, 13 predicted proteins | sample 1596321 | NCBI WGS metagenome assembly OJJN01 (sample SAMEA4350123, study PRJEB24818) | metagenome | biome: human; feature: gut; material: faeces | place: Denmark | collected 2013-09 | reverse complement strand
GCAGACAATCTTGTTTAGTCAATACACGTTACGTGGATTTGTCTTGTTGTCTGTTTTTTTTTTTTTTTTCAAGCAGAAGACGGCATACGAGATTTCTGCCTGTCTCGTGGGCTCGGAGATGTGTATAAGAGACAGGGGTAAGGGCGAAAGGCGGCAGGGTGACGCTGCCGAGGGACATGGCGAGGTCGCCCTCGCCCAGCTCCAGGCGCACCAGGGAAACGTGATAGGGACTGCGGTTGTCCGCCTCCAGCAGCGCCCGCTGCCCCGGCCGTACCGCCGGACGCAGGCGCCAGACGACCTGGCGCGCGGCGGCTCGCGGATCGCCGGCCAGACCCTGCGGACGGAACAGGAGCTTCATCCGCAGGCGGTAGCTCACCAGCAGCAGGTTGCCGCTGCCGTCCTCCCGCCCCGGCACCTCCAGCAGGTTGACCCAGAACAGCGATTCCCGGTCGTCCGGCAGCGGCTCGCCGGTATGGCGAAGCTGGAGCGCCTGGGTCTCCTGCGGGTCATACGCAACAGCGGCGGCGACAGGATGAACGGCACCGTGACAGCGCTCGGGTCCGCCGTCTCGTCGCCGCGATCGAGCCAGGTCTGGACCAGGGCCGGGCGCGTCCCGACGTTACCGACGCGGATCGTCAGCGCGGAAACGCCCGCCGGATAGATGAAACGGGTCCCGATCACGGACAGCGAGGCGGAGGCATCGGCCACCAGCGCCACCAGCAGGACCCAGGCCGTGCCGCATCGTCCCAGGCCGACGCCGGTCACAGCGTGCGCTCCCGGTCGGCGGCCGACGCCGGGCGACATGCCAGTTGCAGGACGGGAGGCGTCGTCTCGCGCGGGCCCAGCGCATAGTCGACCAGGCACTGCTGCTGCGGCTCGTTGCCCCAGCGCACCCGAACCGAGCCGCGATCCTGCTCGACCCGCAGCACCAGGCGGCTGCCCTGGCCGACGGCGCCCACCGACTGCCCGCTGTGGGCATCGAGCACTTCCGCGGCGAACGGCAGGGGCTCGCCGCTGGGCATCCGGCTATCCACCAGCAAGGGCCTTGCCACCCGCGTCGGATAGTCGAGGCGCACCACCGCTCCGGCGGTGGGCGCCACGTTGCGCGAACTGGACCTCAGTTCGATCTCGTCGGCCATGCCGTTGGGGTCGAGGTCGACGCTGTTCAACTGGTAGGGCAGCAGGTTGGGAATCACCGCATAGCCGTGGCGGTCGATCCGGCTTCCCGAGTAGCCGGCAGCCGCGCCCCTGGCATTTGGCGCGTGGACCAGGCCGATCGTCTCGCCCAGGGTTTGTGCCGCGGTGATCCCGCCGCTGTGCGCGACCAGGCCCCCCGCGGCCTTGACCGACAACTGCCGATAGCCCGGTCCCTGCGAGAGGCTGGAGCCGAGTTCGACCTGCGGCAGTCGATAGTCGAGGCTGGCGCTCTTCGAGGTCTGCCGGCTGTCGCGGTCATGGGAGGCCGACAGCGAGTAGGAGGCCTCGCCACGCTTGCCCAGCATGCCGGAAACCCCGCTGGTGAGCTGGGTTCCGCTGTTGCTGTCGCGGGTCAGGTAGCTGCTCAGGGTCGGCGACCCGCGTCCCGCGCCGCCCAGCGGAATGGACAGGTTCAGGCTGAACAGCGTGCTGGTCTCGCCGCGCCTGTCACCGCTGGAAAAGCCTTCGTAGTGGCTGCGCAGGCGTTGCGCGGAAATGGAGTAACTGACGTCGCGCCACTGGTTGCTGTAGCCGACGGAGAAGTTGACCGCCCGCCCGCCGCCGCTCCAGTAGCGCTGCGAGGAGCCGTTCAGGTACAGGTTGCCGCCGTTGCCCAGTTGCTGGCTGATGTTGGCGTCGAGACGGTTGCGCAAGCGCGAGAACGACTCCAGCGGCTCGCCTCGCTCTACCCGGTCCTGCATGAAGGCCGCGTCGCGCAGGCCGAGATAGCCACCGGTGGAGTAACGATAGGCGAGCAGCGAAAAGTTGGTGCCGGTGTTCGGCAGGTTCTTGCTGTAGGCGAGACGGTAGCTGGAGCCGCTAAGGCGGTCGTCGCCGGGAACCTCGGTACGCGCCAGCGTCACGTCACCGGAGAATCCGCCCACCGGCGTGTTCAGCGCCGCGCCCATCAACCCGGACATGTAGCTGCCGGTGAAGGCCCCGCCCGCGTATGCGGTGACGTCGTTGCCCAGGCCGCGCTGGTAGACGCCCTGCAGCATGTTCGGCCGACGCTCCAGGCTGGGATCGTTGAGCCGCCCGGCCGTCAGGCTGTAGCGCGTGGTCCCGGGGCGCAGCAGTTGTACGGTGGTGGCGAACGGCACGATGAAACTGCGGACTTCCCCGCTGGCTTCGGTCACCCGCACTTCCAGGTCCCCGCCATAGCTGGCGGTCTGCAGTTCGTCGAGAGCGAACGCCCCGGGTGCCACCGTGGTTTCGTAGATGAGGTAGCCGCGCTGGTAGACCGATACCCGCGCATTGGTACTGGCGGTCCCACGGACCACCGGAGCGTAGTAGCGCAGCGAATCCGGCAGCATCCGGTCATCGCTGGATAGCTGCACTCCACGGAAGGACACCGCATCGAAGAACTCGCTGCTGGTGGAGTTTTCTCCCAGCAATAACTGCGCACGCCAGGCCGGCAGGTCGGTCTGCACATAGGTTGCGCTACGCTGGTAATGGCTGCCCATGCGGCGCGACCAGGTGGCCGTGCCGTTGTGGCGCAGGCGCGCCCGCCCGAAATTGAAGCCGGCGTTCATCCCGGCATAGCCGCTGGTGGCGCTCCTGCCGTGGTTTTCCCTGACGTGGAGATTGCTGTTGTAGTTGAGCAAGGCGGCGGAAATGCCGCTGTCCCAGCTCGCCGGATCGACATAGGTCTTCGAAGAATCCAGGCTCAGGTAATAGCTGGGCACCGAGACATAGACCGACTGCTCGGCGATATCGAGCTTGACCCGGGCCCCCGGCACATAGCGCTCGAGCGGGTCGCAGTGCAAACCTTCGGGCAGAGGATCGCGAGCCGAGGAACGGTCCTGGCCACGCGCGCTCTTCTCCAGGTCGATGCCCGCCCGCTCCAGCAGGCCCCGGTCGTAGCAGAAGACCGCGCTTTCCCGCCCCGGCTGGCGGCGCAGCTCGACTTCCTCGACGCCACGCCATCGGCTGTTGAGCAGCAGGTCGAGGCGATAGCGGCCTGGCTCGATGACGTCGCCGCGCTCGAAACGCGACGTATCGATCGAGCGTCCGCCCGGCCCCAGGGCCAGCATCTGCGCGTCGAAGACGATCCGCCGCGACGGTGCGTCCAACCCACCGGCCGGTGACGCAACGGCCGCCGCGGGCGCCTGCGGCTGTTTCGCCGGTGCTCCCGTCCTGGCCTCCTTCGCCTTCGCCCCGGCTACGCCGGCGGCGCCGACGGAGGACCAGGACTGGCAGGAGGACAGCGAAGGAAACAGTGCCAGCAGACAGGCGAATCGCAGGGAACGAACGGCGATCCCTCCCTGCATCGCCATTCGCAACAGGGCGACCTGCCCACCGTAAGCGGGAGCGGACAGGCACCTATGAAGAGAAACTTTGGGCATATGTAATCCCTGCAGCGATTTTAAAATCGCCACTCATATGTCGGGCCGTAAGTAGAAAGCGGGGAAACGGAGGGGTTATTTGCCGAGTGCCCTATCGAGGGTATTGCGGCCACCGTAATCGTTGATGACTTCGTATCTGACGGAAGCGGCTTCCAGGTTCTTCGGATTTCCCTGCCAGTCGAACTCCTTCGTCGAGAATGGCGCGACCATTCCCTTTCCCACGGACATGACACGGCCATCGACAATCAATTCGACGCTGGCGAACGAAACGTAGTAAGGCGTCGGATTATTTACCTGTACTACGGTCTTTTTTCCTGCTCCCCCTGACTCCAGAAACTTCCATTGAAGTTTCCCGGCAGCCGAATCGACACTCTTCAACTGGCTGGGTCGAAAGAAGAGTTTGAAGCGCGAACGAAAGGAAAACTGCAATGCATTGTTTTCGTCTTCGTCCCTGGGCGGAACTTCCAGGATATTCAGCCAGAACAGCGATTCGCGATCCGTCGGCAACGGGGCCTTCAGGTAGGCGATGCGCAATACAGCGCCGCCATTGGGGTCCACTCGCGTCACGGCCGGCGTGACACTGAAGGGAACCTGCAGTTCCTCGGGGGGAACGTCCTGCCGGCCATCGTCGATCCAGGCTTGCGCCAGCACGGGAGTGCCGGAGGTATTGCTGACCCGCAAGGTGACCTCGCGCTCGCTGGCCGGAAAGACGACGCGAGTGCCCTGTGCGATCAGCCCGGCGTGAGCCGTTCCGACGCACAGGGCGATGGCCACGGCGCTTGCCGCCACGAAAGAATGAAAACGATGCATTAGCGGCGCCATGGCCTCACCTCTTCGTCCGTCGACCGCCGCTTACTCGTACGCCAGGAGGTAGCGGATATGGGACAGGCCGGTACCCGCGATCACGGTCTTCTCGGTGGACACATAGGAGGCCTTGTACTTCAGGGTCGCCGTGTTCTTGTCGATGGTTGCCTTCTGCGGGGCGGCCTCGACCAAGCCCAGCGGGATCTTCGTGGTGTTGGCCGCCGAATTGTTGAAGATCTGGATCTGCACGCCCTTGGCTTTCGACGGCCCCATCAGCATCAGGTTGCCGCTGATACGGTCGACGTTGGTGACCGTATCGAAGGCGATGGAAACCTTCTTGTCATTGGTGCAGCCGGCACCGGAGAGGACCAGGTCGAACTCCTGGAAAGTGGAGTTGGTTCCGACGGCGGTGAAATGGGTCGGCGCCACGATACCCAGGTCGACGTTGGTGACGTTGCCCGCACCCGGCGCCTGACCGTTGATATCGCACGCGACGTCGGTGATGTTGCCCGAGAAGTTGACGATCCCATCGACCGCATGGGCCACGGGGGACATCAGCGCGAGAAGGGTGCCCGACGCAACGAGGGGCGCAAGAATTGCACGTTTGAACTTGTTCATCTGATTTCCTTTGGAGTTGTGGAACATCCTGGCTGCTCCCTGAAGAGCCGATGCAGTACGAACCGGCCAAGGTAGCCAAGCCTTTGCGCGCAACCGGGACGGCCGCCTAGAGCGCCTCCGACCATTACGCGACAGCCGAAGATTGCGCCCTGATAAACGCAGACCCAAATACTAGAAAGAAAGACAGGATTTAAAAATAATAATCATACGAAAACATATGTAGTCCATTTCCGATAACAGCCAATAGGTACATAAGAATAAATTCAGAAAATACTTATAGAAGAACAGGAACCCATTAACTAAAAAACAAAAAAAGAAGAAACGAAAACTCATCTAAGACTTCATCTTCGATAACTTTCCCTTCGCCGCTCCGTACTATTTCCGTGGCATATCGACCTATCAACCATCCGGTCGATATCGGGATACTCGAAGACAGGCCAGCATGGGTTTCCCACGACGAGGAGAACCCTATGTCCGCCCACTCGCATTCCGGATGGATCACCGTCGGCGCCCTGGCCGACGGCTTCGCCCCGGACAACCACGTCCTTCCCGCCTGCGGCGATCTCGCCGGGCTCGAACGGGTCCTGCACTTCGCCAACGGCTGGGTCATCGAACATGCCTTCGACTCGCAGCGCCTGCGCTGGCGCCTGGCCGACGGCAGTGCCAGCGGCGAGTCGGACTACCGCGCCAGTTCACTGCGGGAAAACCTTTACCTGGTGGATTTCCTCAAGCAGGAAAACGGCCGGCCGGTCTCGGTCAGCCTGGTGCTGGACTTCGACAACCAGGCGTTCACCGCGGTGCTCGGCCATCTGCCCGACCGCGCGGCCTGCGAACAGGGTCTGTTCTCCCGGGCCCTGGCCGGCCGGGAACTGACCGGCGTGAAGGCCGAGTTCCTGCATGGCAGCCTCGACCGCCCGTGGCAGCCCGACGCCTGCCCGCACGTCCCCAGCGACGAGTTGGTCGGCTTGCGCAACCGCTACGTCTACAGCGCCAGCGAGGCCTACGAACACATCTACCTCAATCCCGCCTTCTACACCTGGCAATGCCTGCGCGGCGCCGAGCGAGGGCTGGCCGATACCGACCGCTGCCACTGCTACCGACTGGCCGAACGCCTGTACCTGTTCGTCTGGCGCGAGAAGATCGTGCCGACCCTCGGCGTGCTGCTGATCGACCTGGAAGCCGGGCGCACCGACGGCAAGATCTTCGGCTACCAGGACGACGACTTCGCCACCCCGGTGAACTTCCCGGTCGGCGCCCTGGCCCAGGTGCTCAACCAGACCCGCCACGACCTGTGAGGACGCCCATGGACACCACCTTCGGCCTCGACCTGGCCCGCGTCGAAGCGCTGTTCAAGCGCGAGCTGCGACGCTTCGACGAACTGCATCCGCGCTCCGCCCAGGCCTACCGGGAAAACCGCCGCCACTGGCTGTACGGCGCACCGCTGCACTGGATGCAACAGTGGCCGGGCAACTGCCCGCTGCTGGTGAAGGAGGCCCAGGGCGCGCGCGTCACCGACATCGACGGCCAGCAGTACGTCGACTTCGCCCTCGGCGATAGCGGCGCCATGTTCGGCCACGCCCAACCGGCGGTGGCCGACGCCATCGCCCGCCAGGCGCGGCGCGGCTCGACCCTGATGCTGCCGACCGAGGACAGCCTGTGGGTCGGCGCCGAACTGGCGCGGCGCTTCGGCCTGCCCTATTGGCAGGTGACCACCTCGGCCACCGACGCCAACCGTTTCGTCCTGCGCCTGTGCCGGATGCTCAGCGGACGCGACAAGGTGGTGGTGTTCAACTGCAACTACCACGGCAGCGTCGACGAATCGCAGGTGGAATTCGACGCCGCCGGGCGCATGGTTCCGCGCGCGGGCGTTCACCCCAATGGCGTACGCCACGCCACCACCACCCGCCTGGTGGAATTCAACGACCTCGACGCGCTGGAGGCCGCCCTCGCCCATGGCGACGTCGCCGCGGTGCTCACCGAACCCTTCATGACCAACGTCGGCATGGTCCCGCCGGCCGAAGGCTTCCACGCCGGCCTGCGCGAACTGACCCGCCGCCACGACGTGGCGCTGATCATCGACGAGACCCACACCATCTCCTGCGGTCCCGCCGGCTATAGCGGCGCGCATGGCCTCGAGCCGGACTTCTTCGTCCTCGGCAAATGCATCGCCGGCGGCATTCCCAGCGCCGTCTGGGGATGCAGCCAGGCGCAGGCGGAGCGGATCTGGGCGGTACTGCCGCACTTCCGACCGGGGCAGGCGATCAACCATTTCGGCTTTGGCGGCACCCTGGCCGGCAACGCGCTGCAACTGGCGGCGATGCGCGCGACCTTCGCCGAAGTGATGACGGAGGACGCCTATCGGCACATGTTCCAGCTCGCCGCGCAGCTCGAGGCGGGCGTCCGCGCGACGCTCGAGGAACTGCGCCTGCCCTGGCACGTGACGCGCATCGGCGCGCGCGTCGAGTACCTGTTCATGACCCACGCCCCGCGCAACGGCGGCGAGGCCCACCACGCACGCAACGGCCTGATCGAGGCCTGCCTGCACCTCTACCTGCTCAACCGCGGCGTGCTCTTGACGCCATTCCACAACATGGCGCTGACCTGCCCGGCGACCCGCGCAGAGGACGTCGAACTGCACGACCGCCTGCTCCGCGATTGCCTGGGCGAACTGCTGGAGCGCCCATCGTGAGGCGCTTGGAGAACCGCGTCGCACTGGTCACCGGCGCCGGCCAGGGCATCGGCCGGGCCATCGCCGAATGCTTCGCCGCCGAAGGCGCCAGGGTTCTGCTGGCGACGCGTACCGCCAGCCGCGGCCAGGCCGTCCTGGAGGCGATCCGCCTGGGCGGAGGCACGGCCGAACTGCTGGCCGTCGACCTGAGCGAGCACGACGCCGCGAGACGAGCGGTGAGCGCGACCCTGGAGCGCTTCGGCCAGTTGGACATCCTCCTGCACAACGCCGCTGCCTTTCCCCAGTGCGCCCTCGCGGAACTGGACGAAGGCACCCTGGAACGGACCCTGGCGGTGAACCTGAAAAGCTGCTTCCGGCTGACCCAGGCCGCCCTTCCCGCCCTGCGCCGCAGCGTGGCCGGGCGCGTCCTGGTGACCTCCTCGGTGACCGGCCCGCGCACGGCGATCCCTGGGCTCTCGCACTATGCGGCGAGCAAGGCCGGGGTCAACGGTTTCATCCGCGCCGCCGCGCTGGAGCTGGCCGGCGACGGCATCACCGTCAACGGCGTCGAGCCCGGCCTGGTCGCGACTCCGGCGCTGGGCAGCCTCGGCGACGCCGCCGCGCTGGCCGCGCACATCCCCCTCGGGCGTGTCGGCCAGCCGCTGGACATCGCCCACGCCATGCTCTTCCTCGCCTCCGACGAGGCGAGCTACATCACCGGGCAGACCCTGGTTGTGGATGGCGGCGCGTTGCTGCCGGAAAACGGCGGGCTGGCCTGAAGCCGCTGGCGTTCGCCCTCTCCCTCCAGAGAGAGCGCCTTCCGACGTATCCGGCAAACACTTCCGCCGGCTCCGGTAGGGCGCTCGCCCTGTCCCACGGACAAGGGCCGACCATTTGCCGGGCGATTATCGAAAGCCCCTGCAAAATGGATGAATAAGAATGACTCTCAGCAGGTTAGTATCGGAAATCCCCAACCGAGAGGATTCGCTTCATGTTCCGCTCCACCTCCCATGTCCGTACCGAATCGGCGGCACGCTACGTCAATCGCCTGTGCAAGCACTGGGGCCACAAGTTCGAAGTCGAACTCACTCCCGAGCGCGGCTTCATCGACTTCGGCGACTCCAACTGCGAGCTGCTCGCCCACCCCGACCATGTCCTGATGATTCTCAACAGCCCCGACGAGGACAGCCTCGCCCACATGCAGAACGTGGTCGCCGATCACCTGCAACGCATGGCCAACAGCGAAAGCCTGGAGATTGCCTGGCAGCCCGCCGAAAGCTGAACGCGCCGCCACCCGGCCGCCCTTCGCGGCCGGACGCCGGGCGTCACGCGGGGCCATGGAAAGTGCAATTCATTCCCCGGAAAAGCCATTCAGCTCGCTCCGCCCCCGTCCCATCATCCCCTCCAGGCGCTCTCGCGCAGATAACAACAATGACTGGAGACGATGATGAAACCCGAAGATTTCCGTGCCTCTGCCACCCGTCCGTTCACCGGCGAGGAGTACCTCGCCAGCCTGCGCGACGACCGTGAGATCTACATCTACGGCGACCGCGTCAAGGACGTCACCAGCCACCCCGCCTTCCGCAACGCGGCCGCCTCCATGGCCCGGCTCTACGACGCCCTGCACGATCCGCAGAGCAAGGAAAAGCTCTGCTGGGAGACCGATACCGGCAACGGCGGCTATACCCACAAGTTCTTCCGCTACGCGCGCAGCGCCGACGAACTGCGCCAGCAGCGCGACGCCATCGCCGAGTGGTCGCGGCTGACCTACGGCTGGATGGGCCGCACCCCGGACTACAAGGCCGCCTTCGGCAGCGCCCTCGGCGCCAACCCGGGCTTCTACGGGCGTTTCGAGGACAACGCGAAAACCTGGTACAAGCGCATCCAGGAAGCCTGCCTGTACCTCAACCATGCCATCGTCAACCCGCCGATCGACCGCGACAAGCCGGTGGACCAGGTCAAGGACGTGTTCATCTCGGTGGACGAGGAAGTCGACGGCGGCATCGTCGTCAGCGGCGCCAAGGTGGTTGCCACGAATTCCGCGCTGACCCACTACAACTTCGTCGGCCAGGGTTCGGCGCAACTGCTCGGCGACAACACCGACTTCGCCCTGATGTTCATCGCGCCGATGAACACCCCCGGCATGAAGCTGATCTGCCGCCCCTCCTACGAACTGGTGGCGGGTATCGCCGGATCGCCGTTCGACTACCCGCTGTCCAGCCGTTTCGACGAGAACGACGCGATCCTGGTGATGGACAAGGTGTTCATCCCCTGGGAGAACGTACTGATCTACCGCGACTTCGAGCGCTGCAAGCAGTGGTTCCCCCAGGGTGGCTTCGGCCGGCTGTTCCCGATGCAGGGCTGCACCCGCCTGGCGGTCAAGCTCGACTTCATCACCGGCGCCCTCTACAAGGCCCTGCAATGCACCGGCTCCCTGGAGTTCCGCGGCGTGCAGGCGCAGGTCGGCGAAGTGGTGGCCTGGCGCAACCTGTTCTGGTCGCTGACCGACGCCATGTACGGCAACGCCAGCGAATGGCACAGCGGCGCCTTCCTACCCAGCGCCGAGGCCCTGCAGGCCTACCGCGTGCTGGCGCCGCAGGCCTACCCGGAGATCAAGAAGACCATCGAGCAGGTGGTCGCCAGCGGCCTGATCTACCTGCCCTCCGGCGTTCGCGACCTGCACAATCCGCAACTCGACAAGTACCTCTCCACCTATTGCCGCGGCTCCGGCGGCATGGGCCACCGGGAGCGGATCAAGATCCTCAAGCTGCTCTGGGACGCCATCGGCAGCGAGTTCGGCGGCCGCCACGAGCTGTACGAGATCAACTACGCCGGCAGCCAGGACGAGATCCGCATGCAGGCCCTGCGCCAGGCGGTCGGCAGCGGGGCGATGAAGGGCATGCTCGGCATGGTCGAGCAGTGCATGGGCGACTACGACGAGAACGGCTGGACCGTGCCGCACCTGCACAACCCGGACGACATCAACGTGCTCGACCGCATCCGCCAATGACGCCCGCGTCGCGTCCGGAGGTTATTCCCATGTCCCAGCTCGAACCCAGGCAACAAGCCTTCCGCAACGCCATGGCGCATCTTTCGGCGGCGGTCAACGTGATCACCAGCAACGGCCCGGCCGGACGCTGCGGGATCACCGCCACCGCGGTCTGCTCGGTCACCGACAGCCCGCCGACGCTGATGCTCTGCATCAACCGCAACAGCGAGATGAACACGGTGTTCAAGGCCAACGGTCGACTCTGCGTGAACGTCCTCAGCGGCGAACATGAAGAGGTGGCCCGCCACTTCGCCGGCATGACCGAGGTCCCGATGGAACGCCGCTTCGCCCTCCACGACTGGCGCGAGGGCCTCGCCGGGTTGCCGGTGCTGCACGGCGCCCTGGCCAACCTGCAGGGACGCATCGCCGAGGTCCAGGAGATCGGCACCCATTCGGTGCTGTTGCTGGAGCTGGAGGACATCCAGGTCCTCGAACAGGGCGACGGCCTGGTCTACTTCAGCCGCAGCTTCCATCGCCTGCAGCGAGCCTGCCGAGCCGCCTGACCCCTCTCTCCGGAGCCGCCCCACAGGCGGCGTCCGGCCCTCCTCAGCCCTGCACCAGGGCGAAAAGCTGGCTGCGAAAATGGATGTCCAGGCGGGCAAAGGCGCGGTTGCGGTAGGTTTTCACCGTGCTTTCCTTGAGCCCCAGCTCGGCGGCGATACCGGCATGGCTCAACCCGCGCAGCAGGTGCAGGCAGACCGCCAGCTCCTGGGGTGTCAGGTCCGTCGCCCGGTGCAACAGCGCCAGCCGCCACTCGTCGGTCGCGCTGCGTCCCCGGCGCAAGGCCAGGTGCCCCCTCAGCAGTTGCAGCAGGGCCGGCACCCACTGCTCGAAGGCGGCGATCTCGCGCTCGCTGAAATAGCCGTCCTCGCGGTGCCGGTAGAGATTGAACAGCAGCGGCCGGCCTTCCTCGTCCCAATGCAGGCTCGACAGCCGCTCGCTCAGGCCATTGTCCCGATAGATCGCCTCGCGGTAAGCATCGAACTCGATGTCCTCGGCCAGCAGGTGGCCCAGCAGCGGCACTGGGCCGCGGCGCTGGCGCTGCATGCGCAGGAACAGCGGGTCATGGCTGTGGTAGTACCGCGAATAGGCCTGCCAGCAGCGCCACACTAGTTGCGCGTCGCGATGGCGAGTGCCGGCCAGGAGCAGTTCGGGGCGCGGTGCACCGATGCGCAGCACGTTGAAATGACGGGCGGCAACCCAATGGCCAAGGGTTTCCAGCAGAGCGGCGGGGAAGCCTTCGCCACCCAAGGCGCAGGCCAGCTCGACGAAGGGGCGCAGGTCCGCCGACGGCAACCCCGGCGGGGCATTCCAGAAGCTGATCATGGTGGCGGGCACGCATCGTTGTTCTTGTTGTAATGGGTGAGGAAGGGCAGGTCCTGTCCAGGCCTCGACCGACACGTTAGCAACCGCGACGGACGCCGGTAAACCCGCTGTCCACCTCTGGGGGGACAGGCCGGCACTGGAGGAGCGCTAGCCTCGCTGCATGTCTGCCGAAGGAACCCCCGACAATGAGCGCATCGCCTTCCTCCCGCCTGCACCTGCAGGTCACCGATTTCCGCGCTGTTGCGCGCGACGTGGTGCTGGTCGAGCTGGCCGCCGTGGACGGCACCGAGCTGCCGGCCTTCACCCCCGGCGCGCATCTGGAGCTTCACCTGGGCAACGGCCTGATCCGCCACTACTCCCTGCTCAACGACTGCCGCGAACGCCAGCGCTACCAACTGGCGATAGGCCTTGGCGACGACAGCCGTGGCGGCGCCCGCTTCATCCACCGCCAACTGCGCACGGGCGACCGCCTGCACGCGGCGGCACCGCGCAACCACTTCATGCTGCGCGAAGACGCCGCGCGCTACTGCTTCGTCGCTGGCGGCATCGGCATCACCCCGATTCTCTCGATGGTTCGCTGGTGCCAGGCGCAGGGCAAGGACTGGCGCCTACTGTATGCGGTCCGCGAACGCCAGCGCGCAGCCTTCCTCGCCGAACTGATGACGCTCGGTGGCGAACGGACGCGGCTGCATTGCAGCGACGAAGGCGACCCACTCGACAGTACCGCGCTGATCGCCGGCCTAGGTGCCGACGAAGAAATCTATTGCTGCGGACCCGACGGGTTGATGCAGGCCATCCGCGACGCCGGGAGCGGCTGCGCGGAACGCCTGCACTTCGAACGCTTCGACGCTCCAGTAGCGCCGGCGTCCTCGTCCGGCGGCACCGACGCCTTCCGCCTGGAGTTGCGCCGCAGCGCCCTGAGCCTGCGCGTCGAAAGCCACCAGAGCATCCTCGAAGTCCTCGAGGAACAGGGCCTGGAGCCTCCCTACGCCTGCCGCGCCGGGATATGCAGGACCTGCGAGACACGCGTCTGCGCCGGCGAGCCGGAGCACTTCGACCATGTGCTTTCCGACACCGAGCGGGCCAGCGGGGAAACCTTGCTGATCTGCGTATCACGCTGCCGCGGCAACTACCTGGAACTCGATCTCTGACCCCGAAGAACAACCACGGAGACGCCTCATGAGCTGTCTCTTATACACATCTCCGAGCCCACGAGACAGGCAGAAATCTCGTATGCCGTCTTCTGCTTGAAAAAAA
>OJJN01000270.1_pt1 | contig 13490 bp, 10 predicted proteins | sample 1596321 | NCBI WGS metagenome assembly OJJN01 (sample SAMEA4350123, study PRJEB24818) | metagenome | biome: human; feature: gut; material: faeces | place: Denmark | collected 2013-09 | reverse complement strand
TATATCGTTAGGTGTTACGTGTGTATAGATTTGTACGTTGTCGTTATTTGTATTTGATGATATTTTCAGTATCTCTGTGCTGTTTTTTTTTTTTATTTTTTTTTTTTTGTTTTTATTGTTGTTTTTTTTTAATGATACGGCGACCACCGAGATCTACACCTCTCTATTCGTCGGCAGCGTCAGATGTGTATAAGAGACAGCAGTCATACGAGAGAAGAAACTGGTTGGCGGTAATTGTCTTTCGTCGCCAACAACAACAACTTGCTGACACCGAGCAATTGCACCTATGGCATCGACAGGCTGAATCTGGCTGGCTTCATCCATTACAAGCAAATCAAATTTTTGCTTACCAGGTATCAAGAATTGTGCGACAGAAAGCGGGCTCATCATCATGACCGGTTTGATTGCCTGAATTGCTGGGCCCGCTTTAAGCATCAATTGGCGAATAGGCATATGGCCTCTTTTCCTGGCCATTTCAGCGCGCAGGACTCCAACGGGACCGGCCGCTCCGATTTTTGAAGGAATACGGCGATGGTGTGCTCGGGCAACCTCAATACTTGAGCTTTTTATACGGCGTAAATCCATTTCGGCAAAGAACTGAACTTTTCGGTTATGAAGATCGCCATCGAAGCGGGAAAGGGAAGGTGACTCTTTAGCCATTAAACTGAACAGCGATTCATAATAAGTATATTCGACCGAGCTATAACAATTGGATAATGGTAAGCGCCCATCCTCAAGCCGTTCTACAACTTCTGACAGCCCCTGGTTATTCGCCTGGTTACGTCGGTGTTGCCAGACAACCCATTTAGACAATTGTTCGGCATTTTCAGTCCAGGAGGTTAGTTTGCTCAGGACGCTATCGATACGTAAAAGTTGATTATCTAAATGGAAGAGATCATTGGTAGACGATTCGAGCTCGTTGGCCAGGTTTTCAAGTTCGTCAATGATAGAGACACGTGTCGCTGAAAGTTGTTTAGCAGAATTCAGTAACTCATCGCGATTGTTTATGGTTGCGCAGATGAAGCGTAAATCACTGTGTGTTTCCATCCATGTATAATCTCTAAAGAGATTATGCCAGTTTGACTGTGTGTCCAGCCATGCACTACCGAATGCTGCACTTCCCAATTCGGATTGAGATTCAATGACCTTCTTTTGATATTGCAGTGCGATAATCTTCTTAACCAGCGTCAGGCGTTCTCCGGGGCGATCTGCCGGTTCTTTAAAGACCTGATGTGATGTTGAATCTATACGACGGAGTTTTTGCGCCAGAGCTTCAACATAGCTTAATGGAACACGCTTAATAGAATAATGATTATCAAACCAGGATTCTGCACCTGCGCCAAACGCTTTCCAAAGTTGCTTCAGTTCGATGCCGGTTTGATTAAGAAGCTGCTCCAGTTTCTGGCTAAGGTGCCTCAAAGTTTCACGATCAGACAGTTGGCTCGCAAGTATACGCGCTTCTGAACCAACATCTTTAAGCGTTGCCATCCATTCTACTAATGCTTTCAAAGCACTGCTGTCACTGTTTTCACCACGCCAGTGTGAGCCAAACGCACTATTACCAAACTCGCTAGCGTTGGCGATATTTTTTCTTAGCATTTGCGCCTGAATAACATTATCCAAAAGCTCGATTTGCTGCTGAATAGGTTGATTTGTATCTCGAATGAGAGAGCGGGCAAGTGCACGTGAACGGCGCCATTCGCTGTTCAAAATTTTGAATATCCCAGTATGTATCGCGAGGTTATGACGAAGTTGTGTAAGGTCGGTATCCCAAATGGTCTCTGATACAAGTGGATCAATTTTCTGACGTAAAGAATATAAATCAGCGATCGAATTGACCAACTCCCTTGCTTGTTCGACACCTTGTTCCCACACAGACGCAATAAAAGCTTGTGGGCTCGCATCGGGGGCATCCGCCACACGTAGGCTGAGTTCTATCAGATTTTTAATTTCATGACATGAACGATAAGGAGATTCAGTACCTAGCTCTTTCGTCAGATGGGCCACTGTTAACTGAATTTGGGGTAATAGCGGAAGCAATGCTTTTGCGGCTGAGAAGGCATCTGGCAAAAGATCCTCCGGGATTGTTTGTAACTCATCCCGAAATTCAAGGAGAGGGGTATCAAACTGACCGTCATGAAGCAGTTCTTTGATTTCCTGGAGATTATCATGATATGTTTCACCTTGTTCAATTAGACTTTTTATTTCGTTTAGAGAGTTAGACCAGACAGGATTTACTAATGCTGTTTCCTCAAACTCAGGCGCCTGATTTATGAGGTTAGCAATCTGAACAATTTTGTCTGCCTCTTTGAAATGTACGGGTACAGGTGTTATCCCAACTCGGGCAGCCAGAGCCACTATACTATTTTGAAAGTCATGTGCTTTGTGCAACAACATAGTGATTTTTGGCATTAAGCGATCGAGTTCACCAGGCAAAACGGATTCTCGTTTTACGCCATTCCACGGGTGATTATGGGGTAGCCCAATATCTTCAATTCGCTCAGTAAGCTCTTTAACGAGATCCAGTCGTTTTATCAGATCGTTATTGCTCCATTCATCGAAGCCATAAAGAAAGAAGTCTGTAGGTGTTTGCCCATTTTGACGCAATCTTACCAATTGCCCAATGACCTGGTAGGGGGTCAAACCTGAAGGTGTGTAGACTTTATGGAGGCGCGCTGGGTGGGCATTGAGAGAATCCCGGGCTTCAGTTAAATTCTCAATCAATTCATCAGGAAATTCGCCGCGGGGTGAACCTAAATCCCATACTCGTTTCAACTCTTCGAGTAAAATTCGTTTATTGGCCTTATTGCTGTGCAGTTCTAAACAGGCATCACCCACTCCTGTTTGGTCGAGACGCCGCTTGACCACTTCAAGAGCTGCCATTTTTTCTGCAACGAAAAGCACCGTTTTTCCATCTGCGATGGCAGATGCAATGATATTGGCTATCGTTTGCGACTTACCCGTCCCCGGTGGCCCTTGTATAACAAGGTTTCTACCTCTTCTTACTTCATGAATTGCGAGCGTCTGAGAACTATCGCTATCCATTATATGAAGCATATCTTTTGGCGTGATGATGGGGTCTATAGGGCTATCTTCTGAGAGAAGTCCGTCACTTTCATCGAACCCTTCTTCCATCAGCGCACGAATAAGATATTTTGATGTAATAGCTTCTTCATTGGGCCAGTTTGCAGGATCGAGATCTCGATACATCAAAAATTTAGAAAATGAGAACAAACCAAGGATAATGTCGTTGGGTATAACTTCCCAATCTGATTTCAATGCTATTGCTTGCTGTACAGAGTCAAAGTAACCACTTATGTTAATTTCATCATCGTCAGATTGCATTACAGGTAATGTGATCTGGTGCACGCGTTCAAGGAAGGCTTCCAGAGAAAGGTTAGGGATTATGTCTTCTGAACGCGCTTTTAGTTTAAATCTTTCTCCAGCACTACCGCGTTCCAGACTGACTGGCACCAGAATCAACGGGGCATAACGGATATTCTCTTTATTCGCGGGATCCACCCACTTCAACGTGCCCAATGCCAGGAAAAGAATGTTTGCTCCTTGCTCTTCTTCAAGCGTTTTGGCGTCGTGATACAAATCGAGTAATCGGGTCTGCAACCCTTTAGGTGTCAAACGAGTCTGTAGTTTGGTATCAAGATGCTGCGATTTTATTTCGGTGTCTGTCTCATCGAATTGATAAATAAAATATTTTTCCTCTGAAAGACTATCTTCACTCTCCAGGCCGTCTTCTTTTCCTGATTTACCATGTAAAAATGTGAACGTCTTTTTTTCATTAAACAGAAGTTTGTAAACCAGTTCGGAACGCTCATCAATCACTTCCAAGAAACGCGTATTCTTCGATCGTGGAATGTTGAGTAAGCGGTTCCTTGCCCCTAAGTCCAGAAGTTCAGCCCTGGCTTTTTCAAGTTTTTGTTCTAAAGAAAGGGCGCTGTTTTGAAAGGTTGAGCTCTCAGTAGAATTCATAAAATTTATAACCTAATGCAATGACATACCATCAAGCCAAAGAAAATATATTATATTTCAATGGCGTGCCGTGTGTATTAGTTAGATCGAAAGAAATGAATGTCCACTTTACTCTTAACAATGACAATTGTGAACCCGCAGAGTTTACTATTACTTCTTTACATTTTCGGGCAGCAGTCCGGTACTTTTAGGTAATAAGAAAACCCAATACATTCCCTTGGTGAATATATTGGGCTGGTTTGTATTTAATTTAACTTAAATTAAGTATCAGAACGCGGTCTTACAAAAGCCCGTCATCTCTTTCAGGCCCATTTCGCGGCCAAGCTCGGTCATCGGGTGCACCACCACCAGGCCACGGACGCTCTTCTTCAGCTTGCCCATGTCGGCCTGCTCTTTTTTGGTGATCGCGCGGCGATGCGGCATGTTCATCAGCTTCTGCGCTTCTTTACTCAGCTTCTGGCCTTTCACGTCGCGCAGGCGCTCAATTTCCGCCTCCAGCTTCACGGACTCTTTTTCCAGCTCGGCATATTTCTCGGCGGAATCGACCAGGGAGAGGCCAGCCATCTGATGGCGGATCAGATCCAGGCGGTCGCTCAGGCGTTTAATTTCGTTCTTTTCGACTTCTTTCATGACAAATAACTCTGAAAACGGGGAATTTACAGGGAAGGATACACCAATGTGTGCGGGCTTACTTCTGAAACGCTTTTTTTAAGCTGATTTTAGAAATCAGCTCAGTCAGGGAAAGCACCATGGTGGAGCGAACAACCTGTTGATAACGCAGCTTTTGCATCGCGTACAGCTCAGGGTCGCTGTTATCAAACGTCGGTGCGGGAGGAAGCGCGGATACGCAGTGCAGTTCGCCGAAGGGGCCCAGAATCTCATCATCGGTAAAGGTGTACTCGTTACCGTCATGATTAAGCTCTTCGCGCAGCGCCATTAACAGCTCGGCGTCTTCATACTCCTGGCGGTTCAGCACGCCAAGACCGTAAATCAGCTTCAGCCGTACCGATAAATCGCCCAGCGGTCCGTCTCCGTCCAGTAACGGTTCTACAGCATACTTTACCGCGTAGTCGTCTTTGCGAAACACCTGAAGCACCAGAATGTTCACCGCCTCGGTTAACAGCTCAACGGCGGCAATCAGGAAACTTCGTACGGTTTTGCCAGCATTCAGACGCTCAAGCACACGATTTTCAAAGGCCTGGGTTTGTTCCATTATTGCCTGCATATCTGACAATCTGTTATTCGGGCGCAGGCTAACCTGCGCCGGACTCTGCATCATTTGGTTGCGTTGTATGCGCTGACCGCCTCCGCAACTACGTCACTGTTGGCATCCAGACCGGAGATCTGCGCCAGCGCAGCCTGCGCGCCTTTGTCATCAATCAGCTGAGCCAGCTCAATCGCCTGCGGGTCCTGCTCGCTGCGGTAGTGCATAGCGGCAGCGATGCCCTTCACCAGGTTAGCGTGCGGCAGGCCGTATTCCAGCGTGCCCAGCAGCGGTTTAATCAGGCGGTCGCCCGCGCTTAGTTTACGCAGCGGCTGACGACCCACGCGCTCAACGTCATCTTTCAGATACGGGTTTTCAAAACGACCGAGGATTTTCTGGATGTATGCTGCGTGTTTATCAGCATCAAAACCGTAGCGTTTGATCAGCACCGCGCCGCTCTCTTCCATTGCCCCTTTGACCACCGCACGGATGTTCTCATCGAGGATCGCGTCACGAATCGTCTGATGACCGGCCAATTTTCCGAGGTACGCGGTTATAGCATGCCCGGTGTTCAGCGTGAAGAGTTTACGTTCGACAAATGCCATCAGGTTATCGGTTAATTCCATTCCCGGAATGGTCGGCAGCGCGCCCTTAAACTGGGTTTTATCAACGATCCACTCGCTGAAGGTTTCCACGGTCACTTCCAGCGGATCGTTGGTGGCGGATTCGGATGGCGGAACGATGCGGTCAACGGCGGAATCTACAAACCCGACGTGCGCTTCAACCCAGGCTTTATCTTCGTCTGCAACGGCCGCAAGAACGTGGCCTTTCAACTGCGTGGTGCCGCGCACCATGTTTTCACAGGCGATGATGTTCAGCGGAGCGTCAACGCCCTGCGCTTTACGTTTCGCCAGGCCTTTCGCAACCGCCGGGGCGATACGCTCAAGTACTACCGGACCCACGGCAGTGGTGACGAGGTCAACGTTCGCGATGAGGTCGATCACGTCGTCGCCAATGCTGCTCACCGCATTGACGCCAGAGACCGTTTCAACCTGCTCGTTTTCACCCACCACGTGAACCTGATAGCTATGACGGGCATTCAGGGCATCCAGAACCACCTGATTCACATCGGCGAATGTCAGGGTAATGCCCGCGTCTGCCAGCAGTTTACCGATAAAGCCACGACCGATATTACCTGCGCCAAAATGTAATGCTTTCATAGTGTTAACCTTCATCAATGTTTTTACCCGAGAGGGCTGGGGTGAGGAACGTTTTCCCCTCACCCTAGCCCTCTCCCCAAAGGGGAGAGGGAAGAGGCGCTGCTATTTGTTGAGCAGGGCCAGAACTTCTTCCACGCTGGTGGTGTTGGCCAGGCGCTCGATGACGGTTTCGTCGTCCAGCGCGTTGGTCAGGCTGGTAATCACCTGGATATGCTCGTTGTTGCGAGCGGCGATACCAATCACTAGACGGGCGATGTCGTCCTCTTCTTCACCGAAGCGTACGCCGTCAGGATACTGACAGAACACCACGCCGGTTTTCAGCACGCGATCTTTCGCTTCCACCGTACCGTGTGGAACCGCGATGGATTCACCCAGGTAGGTTGGGGTCAGTTTTTCGCGTTCCAGCATCGCGTCAACGTATTCTGGCTGAACGTAGCCGCCTTTCACCAGCTGCTCACCAGCGAAGCGAATGGCCTCTTCTTTATTGGTCGCCGTGCGGCCGAGGAAGATGTTTTCTGCGCCCAGTTTGAACAGATGCGCGTTGCTCTCGTCGAAGCTGTCTTGCAGGCTGGTGCGCACTTTCACTTCGTTATCTTCATGGCGCTGCGCCGCTACCAGACGTTCAGTCAGGCTGGAGTACAGGCCGCTGTCGAGGAAGTTGGTCAGGGAAATGTGCTGCGCCTGCGGCACCTGACGCATTGCGCGTTCGGTCAGATCGCGGTGCGTGATCACCAGGTCAACGTCCGGTGGCAGGCTGTTAATCGCGCTGTTGGTGACGGAGATGTTGGTCAGACCCGCATCCTGCACTTTCTTACGCAGCACGCCCGCACCCATGGCGCTGGAGCCCATACCGGCATCACAGGCCACGATGATTTTACGCACGTGGCTCAGGTCGTTAGAGACATCACCCGCCGCCAGCGGGGTCGCGCCTTTGGATTCGGCTTTCATGTCATGCATACGACGGGTTGCCGCTTCGATATCGTCGTCTTCTTTCACCTTGCTGGTTTTCAGCAGGATAGCGGAGACCACGAAGGAGACCGCCATGGCCGCACAGATCGCCGCGATGTTCGCGAAGTAGGCGCCTTTCGGGGTCATCGCCAGCACCGCCAGGATAGAGCCTGGAGAAGCAGGAGACACCAGACCACCGCCCAGCACGCTCAGGGTGAACACGCCGGTCATACCGCCGAGGATAACGGCCAGGATCAGACGAGGGTTCATCAGCACATACGGGAAGTAAATTTCGTGAATACCGCCCAGGAAGTGAATGATCGCCGCACCGCCAGCAGACTGTTTTGCGCTGCCGCGACCAAAGAACATATAGGCCAGCAGAACGCCCATACCGGGACCCGGGTTCGCTTCAATCAGGAAGAAGATGGACTTGCCGAGATCGTGTGACTGCTGAATACCCAGCGGTGAGAAGATACCGTGGTTGATGGCGTTGTTGAGGAACAGGATTTTCGCCGGTTCAACGAAGATAGACGCCAGCGGCAGCATGTCATGCGCCACCATGAAGTTAACGCCCGCCGCCAGCAGCTTGGACAGCACTTCAACCGCCGGACCAATGCCGAGGAACGCCAGAATCGCGAGGATCATCCCGATGATGCCCGCGGAGAAGTTATTCACCAGCATTTCGAAGCCGGATTTGATCTTGCCATCAACCCAGACGTCGAATTTCTTAATTGCCCAGCCGCCCAGAGGACCGGCAATCATCGCACCGAGGAACATCGGCATATCCGCGCCGACGATAACCCCCATGGTTGTGATGGCACCCACGACGCCACCACGGTCTCCGCCCACCAGACGACCACCGGTATAACCGATAAGCAGCGGCAGCAGGTATGTAATCATTGGGCCAACAAGTTTCGCCAGCGTTTCGTTAGGCAACCACCCTGTCGGAATAAATAATGCGGTGATAATACCCCACGCGATGAACGCGCCGATATTTGGCATCACCATGTTGCTGAGGAAACGACCAAAGCTTTGCACTTTGATCTTGAAATCGGATGACATAAAACACCCCTTCTTATGTTTACGCTTAGGCTTGCGGCCCGAGGTTTATCGTTAATGTGCGGCGGCAGAGGTAGCCGGGCCCTGTTCTGATGCTGTGAAATCTGGCACTGAATCGTTCAACTGTCCAGACAGCGGAATTTTGTGTGATCTGAATCACGTAAATGTAGGGGGTGAGGATATTAATGAAGTGATCGCGATCACATAATGCGTGTGTAAAAAAAATACATCGCTCAGAATTACGCCAAAACGGGCGGTGTTTTGTGATTTATATCACAATGTTAAGTTGGCTGTTTGTTTCCAGATTGTGATTTGATTCACAAAATATTTTTATTCCGATTTCTCCCGCTGCGAGCGCAGTCATTTTCTGCGTGTAGCAGTGCGGCACCCTGTAAAAAAGCAACATTAATCGCTAAGCCAAATGCGCCAAAATGTTGTATGGCGAAAAGCGAAAACCTGGATTACGCTCATATCGTAAGCGTAAATATATTTTTATTCAGGTTATATTTTGACACGTTTATAAACTTGCATGCAGTTATTATAAGAAACGATACTTCCCGGCTCTGAAATAATAGCCGCAGCCTGTTTGTTTAAAAATAAATAAATTAATCAGGTTGCGCACCAATTTATTCAATTAATAAGTTGACGTTGTGTAAGCGAGGAGACTATGTTTCTCAACTATTTCGCGCTGGGCATATTAATTTTCGTGTTCCTGGTTCTGTTCTACGGGATCATCGCTATTCATGATATTCCCTATAATATGGCGAAAAAACGCAATCATCCCCATGCGGATGCTATCCATACGGCAGGCTGGATCAGCCTGTTTACGCTCCATGCCATCTGGCCCTTCCTGTGGATTTGGGCCACGCTGTACCGGGAAGATCGCGGCTGGGGTATGCAAAACCACATTCAGCCGTCAGACCGACCCTATGACGTTGATGCCCTTGCGAAACGCGTCACCGAGCTTGAGCAAAAGCTCGCCGCCGTGCAGCCCGTGGTCGATAAAAACACGCTGGAGTGATAATCATGGATCTGTTGATTATTCTGACCTATGTGGCCTTCGCCTGGGCTATTTTTAAAATATTCCGTATTCCGGTAAATCAGTGGACGCTCGCCACCGCGTCATTAGGCGGAATATTTATTGTGGCGGGGCTGATTCTGCTAATGAACTATAACCATCCCTATACCTTTACGGCGCAAAAAGCGGTTATTTCAATCCCCATTACGCCGCAGGTCACTGGCGTGGTCAGTGAAGTGACCCATAAAAATAACCAGCTTATTAAAAAGGGCGAAGTGTTATTTAAACTCGATCCGGGTAAGTATCAGGCGCGCGTCGACAGGCTGAAAGCCGATCTGGTTACCGCCACGCACAATATTGATGTACTGAAAGCCCAGCTCTCTGAAGCGCAGGCCAACACGACCCGCGTGTCTGCTGAACGCGACCGGCTGTATAAAGATTATCAGCGCTACGTCAAAGGCAGCCGGGCGAAGGTCAATCCGTTCTCTGAAAGCGATATCGATAACGCACGGCAGAACTATCTGGCGCAGGATGCGCTGGTAAAAGGCTCGGTTGCTGAACAGACCCAGATCCAGAGTCAGTTAGACAGTATGGTCAACGGCGAGCAGTCGCAAATTGCTTCGCTTCGTGCGCAACTGGCCGAGGCCACCTATAACCTGGAACAGACGGTGGTCCGCGCGCCAGGCAACGGCTACGTCACGCAGGTGCTGATCCGCCCGGGAACCTACGCTGCGGCGCTGCCGCTGCGTCCGGTGATGGTGTTTATTCCTGAACAGAAACGCCAGATTATCGCTCAGTTCCGCCAGAACTCATTACTGCGTCTGAAGCCTGGCGACGAAGCGGAAGTGGTGTTCAACGCGCTGCCGGGCCGGGTGTTCTCCGGCAAGCTCACCAGCATCCTGCCGGTGGTGCCGGGAGGAACCTATCAGGCACAGGGGGTGTTACAGTCGCTGACGGTGGCGCCGGGTACGGATGGGGTGCAGGCGCTTATCGAACTGGAACCGAACGCGGATGTTGATGCGCTGCCTGACGGCATCTATGCCCAGGTGGCCGTCTATTCCGACCACTTCGCCCACGTCTCGGTGATGCGTAAGGTATTGCTGCGTATGACCAGCTGGATGCACTACCTTTACCTCGACCATTAAGCGTTGGAGGGCAGGAATGCGAGATGCATACCTGCCTTTTTTCACGGCTTGATCCATACTGACCTCTTTGTGGGCATTAAGGATAAGCAATGAAACTCATCGGCAGTTACACCAGTCCTTTCGTGCGTAAGATTTCGATTCTCCTGCTGGAGAAAGGAATTGAATTTGAATTCGTGAATGAACAGCCCTACAACGCAGAGAACGGCGTTGCGCAGTACAACCCGCTGGGGAAAGTCCCGGCGCTGGTAACGGACGAGGGCGACTACTGGTTTGATTCCCCGATCATTGCGGAGTACATCGAGCTGCTTGGCGTTGCGCCAGCCATGCTGCCGACGGAGCCAAAAGCGGCGCTGGCGATGAAGCAAATTGAAGCCCTGGCGGATGGCATTATGGATGCGGCGCTGACGTCCGTGCGCGAGCAGGCAAGGCCCGCCGCCCAGCAGTCAGAAAATGAACTGCTGCGCCAGCGTGAAAAAATCAGCCGCAGCCTGGACAGGTGCGAACAGCTGATCCGCGACGGTAAAATTCAGAGCGATAGCCTGAATCTGGCGACGATCGCCATCGCCTGCGCCATTGGCTACCTCAATTTCCGCCGCGTCTCCCCGGGCTGGTGCGTGGATCGTCCGCTGCTGGTCAAACTGGCGGAGACGCTCTTCCAGCGCGAAAGTTTTGCCCGGACGGAACCACCAAAGGCTTGATGCGGGTTATAACACTTCCTGGCGGGAGGCGGTACAATCCCCCCACATGTTAACTCCCTCTCCCGTCGGGAGGGGGGAAGATATTTACTCGCCAGGCGCATTCATGACTACTCATCATTCCCTCTACAGCCAGATCCCCGCTACCGATCGTCTGCTTCGTGACCCGCGCATTACGGCGGTGCTGGAGCAGTTTGGCCATACTGCAACGGTCGATATGCTACGCCAGCTTCAGGACGACGCGCGTCGCCATATTCAGGCTGAGAATGCGATACCCGGCTGGTGCGTGGCGTGGGCGCAGGAAGCTGAACGGAGGCTGAGCAAGCATGCGCAAAGCGCGTTGCGTCCGGTCATTAACCTGACGGGCACGGTGCTGCACACCAATCTGGGGCGGGCACAGCAGGCAGAAGAGGCAATAGAGGCTGTCACCCAGGCCATGCGCTCGCCGGTGACGCTGGAGTACGATCTGGACGGCGCCGGACGTGGGCATCGCGACCGCGCGCTGGCAGATCTTCTCTGCCAGATCACCGGTGCGGAAGATGCCTGCATCGTGAATAACAACGCGGCGGCGGTGCTGTTAATGCTGGCGGCCACCGCGAGCGGAAAAGAGGTTGTCGTCTCTCGCGGCGAGCTGGTGGAGATCGGCGGAGCGTTTCGTATTCCGGACGTCATGCGCCAGGCGGGCTGCACGCTGCATGAGGTGGGCACAACCAACCGTACCCATGCAAAAGATTATCGCGCGGCGGTGAATGAAAACACCGCGCTGCTGATGAAAGTGCATACCAGCAATTACCATATCGAAGGGTTTACCAAAACGGTGGAAGAGGCCGACCTGGCCGCCATCGGGCGCGAGCTAAACGTGCCGGTGATTGCCGATCTCGGCAGCGGGTCGCTGGTGGATATGCGCCAGTTCGGGCTGCCGAAAGAGCCGATGGTGCAGGAGATGATCGCCGCGGGCGTCAGCCTGGTCAGTTTCTCCGGTGATAAACTGCTGGGCGGGCCGCAGGCGGGGATTATCGTCGGCAGGCGCGAGCTGATTGCGCAGCTACAGCAGCATCCGCTGAAGCGTGCTCTGCGTGCCGATAAAATGACGCTGGCCGCGCTGGAAGCCACGCTGCGGCTCTATCTCCACCCGGAGAAACTGGCTGACCGCCTGCCCACGTTGCGTTTGCTGAGCCGTGATGCGGCCTCCATTCGCGCGCAGGCGGAAGCGCTACTGCCGCAGGTTGCTCCTCATTACCCTGAGTTTGACGTTCGTATCGAGCCTTGCCTGTCGCAAATTGGCAGTGGCTCGCTGCCCGTGGACAGGTTACCGAGCGAAGCGCTGACGTTCACCCCGCGCGACGGACGCGGAAGCCAGCTTGAGGCGCTGTCGGCGCGCTGGCGCGCATTACCGACGCCGGTGATAGGCCGTATCGGTGACGGGCGCATGTGGCTGGATTTACGCTGTCTGGAAGATGAAATGCGGTTTCTGGAGATGATGTTGAAATGATTATTGCCACCGCCGGTCACGTTGACCACGGCAAAACCACGTTATTGCAGGCCATTACGGGCGTGAATGCCGATCGCCTGCCGGAAGAGAAAAAGCGCGGCATGACCATTGACCTGGGTTATGCCTACTGGCCGCAGCCCGATGGTCGCGTGCTGGGTTTTATCGACGTGCCCGGTCACGAGAAGTTTCTTTCCAATATGCTCGCGGGCGTGGGCGGTATCGATCACGCGCTGCTGGTGGTTGCATGCGATGACGGGGTGATGGCGCAAACGCGCGAGCATCTGGCGATCCTCCAGCTGACGGGAAACCCGCAGTTGACCGTCGCCCTCACCAAAGCGGACCGTGTGGACGAGGCGCGTATCAACGAGGTGCGCGCTGAGGTGCTGGCGGCACTGGCTGAATACGGTTTCGAGGATGCCGCGCTGTTTGTCACCGTGGCGACAGAAGGCCGCGGTATCGACGCCCTTCGCGAACATTTGCAGCAGATCCCGTCTCGTGAACAGGCCAGCCATCACCGGTTCCGTCTGGCGATCGACAGGGCATTCACCGTGAAAGGGGCTGGGCCTGTCTCTTATACACATCTCCGAGCCCACGAGACAGGCAGAAATCTCGTATGCCGTCTTCTGCTTGAAAAAAAAAAAAAAAAACGAAAAAAAAAAAAACAAAAAATGAAAAAAAAAAAAATAACAACAACACTGGACGTTAACTAATACAATACTAGA
>OJJN01000268.1_pt1 | contig 13613 bp, 10 predicted proteins | sample 1596321 | NCBI WGS metagenome assembly OJJN01 (sample SAMEA4350123, study PRJEB24818) | metagenome | biome: human; feature: gut; material: faeces | place: Denmark | collected 2013-09 | reverse complement strand
CTTCTCTCTCTTCTGTGGTCATCTGTCTCACTTTCTCTATCGTCTTCCACCGTCTATCCCGCCTTCCGCTTTTTTTCTTTTTTAATGACCCGGCGGCCACCGAGATCTACCCCTCTCTATTCGTCGGCAGCGTCAGATGTGTATAAGAGACAGTCCTCGACGTGATCAAGTCGGTGGCCGAGCAAACCAACCTGCTGGCGCTCAACGCAGCCATCGAAGCGGCACGCGCCGGCGACGCCGGACGCGGCTTCGCGGTGGTCGCCGACGAGGTGCGCACGCTGGCCAAGCGCACCCAGCAGTCCACCGCCGAGATCGAGGGCCTGATCCAGCGTCTCCAGCAGGGCGCCGGCGAAGCCGCCGAACGCCTGGAGAACAGTCGCTCGCTGACCGCCAGCACGGTGGAACTGGCGCGCCGCGCGGGCGCCGCGCTGGACAGCATCACCCGCACCGTCTCCGACATCCAGAACATGAACCTGCAGATCGCCACTGCCGCGGAGCAACAGAGCACGGTGGCCGAGGAGATCAACCGCAGCGTCCTCAGCGTACGCGACGTCGCCGAGCAGTCGGCCGCCGCCAGCGAGCAGACCGCCGCCTCCAGCGGCGAGCTGGCGCGCCTGGGCACGCAGTTGCAGGCACAGGTGGGACGCTTCCGCCTGTAACATCCCGAGAGGATCCTCCTTGCATCGGCAGCCCCTCCCGTCCATCGAAAGCGGACAGGAGGGGCACCTTTGCGTAGGATCAGGCTTTCGCCTTTTGGGAGATGACGCCATGCGCCCGATGACCATCGATATCGACGAACTGGCCTTCGCCCTGGATACCCCGGGAATCGACCACTACCTCGACCTGTACAGCGGCAAGGTGCTGCTGATCTCCGCCGAGGCGCCCGATCCCGAACTGGACGCATTGCTGGAAAACGAGCCGGAACGCCTGCTGCTGATCGACCCGCTGAGCACCACCCAGTCGCTGGGACTGATGCAGGATTTCCTCCGCGAGGTGGAAGAGCCGCACGCCTATGCGACGCTCGCCAACGCGCTGCAGAGCCGCAAGCCGTTCAAGGCCTTCAAGCACTCTCTGATGGAGTACCCGGAACTGTTGCAGGACTGGTACCGCTACCAGAACGAGCGCCTGCGCGAATGGGCGCTGGACTGGCTGGAGGACAACGATATCCAGCCGGCCGCGCGGCAGAGTCCGACGTCGCTCCTGCCGCCGCCGGGCAAGCCGTTCGCCTAGCGCGGTACTAGAGGACCTGGCGGAGGAAGGCCTGGGCCCGCGGGTCCTGCGGATTGTCGAAGAACTGCGCCGGCGGCGCGTCCTCCAGCAGCTTGCCGTGGTCGAAGAACAGCACGCGGTCGGCCACTTCGCGGGCAAAGCCCATCTCGTGGGTCACGCAGACCATGGTCATGCCTTCCACGGCCAGGGTCTTCATGACGTCGAGGACTTCGCCGACCATCTCCGGATCGAGCGCCGAGGTCGGTTCGTCGAACAGCATCACCTTGGGGTCCATGCACAACGCGCGAGCGATCGCCACGCGCTGCTGCTGGCCGCCGGACAGGCGCGAGGGATATTCGTCGGCCTTCTGCCCGATACCGACCTTGGCCAGCAGCGCCCGCGCCTTGGCCTCGCGCTCGGCCTTGCCGCGCTTGCGCACCACGCGCTGGGCCAGGCAGAGGTTCTCGAGCACGGTCATGTGCGGGAACAGGTTGAAATGCTGGAACACCATGCCGACTTCGCGGCGGTAGGCATTGATGTCGGTCCTCGGGTCGGCCAGGTCGACGCCGTCGATGCTCACCGAGCCTTCGTCGAACTCCTCCAGGCCGTTCAGGCAGCGCAGGAAGGTCGACTTGCCGGAACCGGACGGACCGATCACCACCAGTACCTCGCCCCTGGCCACGCGGGTACTCACGTCGTCCACCGCGCGCACTACCTGGCCGCGGGTATCGAAGACCTTCAGCAGGTTGCGTACTTCAATCACTTTGTCCGAGCCTCCGCTCCAGTCGGGATGCCATGTGCGAAAGGGGCAGGTTCAACAGCAGGTACAACGCGGCGACGCAGAACCAGATCTCGAAGGTGGAGAACGAGGTGGTGATCGCCTCGCGGCCGCTCTTGGTCAGTTCGGTGATGGCGATCACCGAGACCAGCGAGGTGTCCTTGACCAGGCTGATGAACTGCCCGGCCAGCGGCGGCAGCACGCGCTTGAAGGCCTGCGGCAGGATCACGTAGCGCATCGACTGGCCGGCGTTCAGGCCCAGGGAGCGGGCGGCCTCGTTCTGTCCGCGGGCGATGGACTGCACGCCGGCCCGGATGATCTCGGCCACGTAGGCGCCGGTGAACAGCGCCAGCGCCGCGACCCCGGCGAACTCGCGGGACAGGTTGAGCACGGTGCCGATGAAGAAGTAGAAGATGAAGATCTGCACCAGCAACGGCGTGCCGCGCACCAGCTCGACGTAGATCGTCGACAGGTCGTGCAGGGTCGGGTTCTTCGACAGCCGGCAGAGGCCGGCGACCAGGCCGATAGCCAGACCGATGGCACCGGACACCAGCGATAGCCAGAGGGTGGTCCACAGGCCCCAGAGCAGTGGGCCGGCGGCCCAGTGGCGGGTCACCCCGACCGCGTCGCCCTCGGCCACGTCGTCGCCTTCGGAGAATTGCAGGCTGTCCTGGGCGACGGTCACGACCTGCTTCTCGCCGCTCTCGCCAAGCAGCGTGACGCGCGCGTCCCTGCCCTGTTCCTCGATAGCCTCGACCCGGCCGATCTCGTTGGCCCGCAACGGCTCCTCGGCCTGGTAGGCGAAGTACTGCGGAACGCGGTTCCAGCGCCATTCATAGGAAATCAGCGAGGTGGAGAACCACAGCGCCCAGGCCAGGACCAGCAGGATCAGCCCGGTCAGCAGGTGCCAGGGCCAGACGGAACGTTTCTTCTTGGTCACGGAAACTCTCTCGAACGATGGAATGCGCAGGTACGACGGCCCCCTTCGCGGGGGCCGTCAGCGGTTCATTCCATTTCCTTCAGCCACTCGGTGTTCTTGAACCACTTGTCGTGGATGCGCTGATAGGTGCCGTCTTCGCGGATCTGATGGAGGAAGTTGTTGATGAAGTTGATGCTGTCGTAGTCGCCTTTCTTCAGGCCGAACGCCAGCGGCTCGTAGGTGAACGGCTGGTCGAGGTAGACCAGCTTGCCGGCGCCGAACTTGCTCACCGCCACCACGTTGTAGGGCGAGTCGTAGATGAAGGCGTCAGCCTTGCCGTTGACCACGTCCATCACCGCTTCCGGCTCGTTGTCGAAGCCATGGTACTTGGCCTTGCTGATCAGCTTGCGGGCAACAATCTCACCGGTGGTGCCGATCTTCGAGGTGATGCTGTACTGCGGATCGTTCAGGTCCTTGTAGGACTTGATCTTGCCTTCCAGTTCCTTGCGCACCAGCAGGGTCTGGCCGACCACGATGAAGGGCTCGGAGAAGTTCAGGCGCAGGTTGCGCTCCTGGGTCAGGGTCATGCCCGAGCCGATCATGTCGAACTTGTCGGTCAGCAGCGCCGGGATGATGCCGTCGTAGCTGGTGGAGACCAGCTCCAGCTTGACGCCCATGGACTTGGCCATGGCCTTGAGCAGGTCGACTTCGAAGCCGATGATCTGGCCACGCTTGTTGGTCATCTCGAACGGCATGTAGGTCGGGTCCATGCCGACCCGCAGGGTGCCGCGCTTGACCGCGTCCTCCACCGCGCCGGCCGCCTGGACCGAAGCCACGCCCACCAGGGCGCAGACGCCCAGAACCAATGAAGCAAGATACTTTTTCATTCCCCAATCCCCAGCAGTCTTAGAAACACAGTCGTCGAACGGATGCTCTCGTCGTGTCGCCGTCCCGGGCGGGCAGCAGGCCATGACCGGCTGCGCAAAAGGCGGCCGATAGTACCTCAGCTGGCGAACGATACGAGACTTTCTGGATTGCCGGCGCAGGGTAACAGCAGCGCCGCACGGGGAAAACAGGCAAGAAACAGACCATGCCCCCGGCGGCGTTCCGCCGGGGGCATGGGATCAGGACTGGGCGGCGGGCAGCAGGCCGGCGTCGCCGGGCACTACCTGGGCCAGCGGTACGCTGGCGGCGTGGGGGTCGTCCGCCTCGGCCTTGCGCCAGCGGCCGAGCCAGTCGTCGCGGTCCTCTTCCCAGACCCGCGTATGCAGGCGCGAAAGTGCTACCGGGTCACTCAACAGAGCCAGGCGCGTGGCGCCGTCGAGCTGTTCCGGGCCCTTATCGATGGCCTTGCCGATACGCTCGCCACGCACCGTCTCGATGGCCTGCGCACGGTTGTGGCGAGCCGTGCCCATGGCGCAGGCCAGGGCGTTGAGCAACGGATCGACGGCGGCCTTGAGGAAGCCATCCTTGAGCGCATGCCAGCGGTTCTCGTAGGTGTACTCGTCGGTGGCGCGCAGCTCGCGCGGCGTGTCGTACTCCTCCGGGATCAGGAACAGCTTTTCGTCGCGGGCGCGCAGGCCCAGCTTCACCCGGCTGGAGATCACCGATACCGGGATCGACAGGATCAGCGAACCGACGATCGGCGACAGCCACCACAGGAAGCGCGGGTTGAGCCAGGCCACCAGCAGGGTCCAGGCGATACCCAGCAGGGTCTGCATGCCGTGCCGGCGGATCGCCTCGCTCCAGGGCGTGGCGTCGTCGTCGCGCTGCGGCGAGTTCCACTGCACCGACCAGCCGAGGAAGGCGGCCAGCACGAAGCGGGTGTGGAAGAGCATGCGCACCGGCGCCAGCAGCACCGAGAAGAACATCTCCAGGAGCATGCTCAGGGTCACCCGGATCACCCCGCCGAAACCCTTGGCGCCCTTGGCCCAGATCAGCATTACGCTGAGCAGCTTGGGCAGGAACAACAGGGTCAGGGTGGTGGAGAACAACGCGATGGCCTTCTCCGGATGCCACTGCGGCCAGATCGGGAACAGCTGCCGCGGTTCCAGGAAGTACTGCGGCTCCATCAGTTGGTGCACCGCCAGCAGCGCGGTGGAAAGCACCAGGAAGAAGAACCACAACGGCGCCGACAGGTAGGACATGACCCCGGTGAGGAACACCGCGCGGTGCACCGGGTGCATGCCCTTGACCAGGAACAGGCGGAAGTTCATCAGGTTGCCGTGGCACCAGCGGCGGTCGCGCTTGAGTTCGTCGAGCAGGTTCGGCGGCAGTTCTTCGTAGCTGCCGTCGAGGTCGTAGGCGATCCACACGCCCCAGCCGGCACGGCGCATCAACGCAGCCTCGACGAAGTCGTGGGACAGGATCGCGCCGGCGAACGAGCCCTTGCCCGGCAACGGCGCCAGGGCGCAGTGGTCGATGAAGGGCTGCATGCGGATGATCGCGTTGTGGCCCCAGTAGTGCGACTCGCCGAGTTGCCAGAAGTGCAGGCCGGCGGTGAACAGCGGGCCGTAGACGCGGGTGGCGAACTGCTGCATGCGCGCATACAGGGTGTCCATGCCGGACGCCTTCGGCGCGGTCTGGATGATCCCCGCCTCAGGATTGGCCTCCATCAGGCGTACCAGCTTGGCCAGGCAGTCGCCGCTCATCACGCTGTCGGCGTCCATCACCACCATGTAGCGGTAGTCGCCGCCCCAGCGCCGGCAGAAGTCGTCGATGTTGCCGCTCTTGCGCTTCACCCGACGCCGGCGGCGACGGTAGAAGATCTTGCCGAAGCCCTTGGTCTCGCGGCACAGCTCGAGCCAGGCCTGCTGCTCGGCGACGGCGATATCCGGGTCGTTGGTGTCGCTGAGGACGAAGAAGTCGAAGCGCTCCATCTCGCCGGTGGCGGCCATCGACTCGACGGTCGCCCGCAGGCCGGCGAATACCCGCGGCACGTCTTCGTTGCAGATCGGCATGACGATCGCCGTGCGGGCGTCGGCGGCGATCGGCTCGCTGCCGGCGCTGCTGCCGGAGATCCGGTAGCGGTCACGCCCGGTGAGCAGCTCCCAGAAGCCCATCAGCGCGGTCCAGAAGCCGGCCGAGACCCAGCAGAAGAGGATCGCGAAGAGCGCCAGGATGCCGAACTGGATGACATAGGGCAGCACCTGCTGGACGGTATCCAGCAGGCTCTGCTGGGCCAGCTCCTCCAGGTCGACGAAGGCCCAGCCCTGGTAGGGCAGGATGCCTTTCATGTAGTAGGTGGCGACCGAGGTCTGCGCCAGCATCAACAACAGCAGGATGAACCGGCGCAGCGAGCCGACCCGCTGCCAGCGGGCCCGCGGCAGGGCACGCTTGGGCTTGGGCGGGTTGCTGCGTCCGGTCAGCCGACGCCAGCCGCGCACCAGGATGTTGGTGCGCCAGGGCTCGGGAATCACCTTGGTACGGCGGATCGGCGGGGAAATCTTGAGGAAGGTGCGACCCTGGGCGTCGACGCCGAACATCTCGGCGTCGTCCAGCTCAGGGGTGCCCAGCTGCAGGCGGGCGCGTACCGAGGCCAGGGCGGGATCGCCCCCGGCATCGGCAGCGGCGCCTTCCGCTCCCGCCAGACGAGCGTGCAGCTCGGAGAAGGAAGCGGACTCGCCAAGCCGCTCCCGCTCCTCTTCCGCCAGGGGAAGATGAGCGAGGTAGTCGGCCAGCGGTGCTTTCGTAGTGGATGGGTTATTCATCGGCAGGCAGCTGATAGCTCCAGGTTTCGCTCAGTGGCTTCTGCGCCTCGTCGACCAGCGCCGCGCGCATTTCCACCGGCTTCTTCGGATCCTTGACCTTGATCCGCAGCGTCAGGCGCCAGCCTTTCAGGACCGGGTTGTAACGCAGGCTGTTCTCCACCACCTCGGCGTTGCTGTCGGTGCTGACCTGGGTGGTCACCGGCGCGTCCGGCGCCAGGTCCTTCAGGGCCGGCCCTTCGAAGTCGACGACCAGGGCGGTGCTGCCGTCCTGCTGGCGGATCAGGTTCTTCTGCTTCACGTCGCCGACCGAGCGCATGGTCTGCTTGACCCAGGAGGATTTCGGGTCGTGCAGCTCGTCTTCATCCATGGTCCAGTGCAGGCGGTAGGCGAAGTCCAGCGGCTTTCCGACCTCAGGCTGGGTCTCGGGGTTCCAGAACGCGACGATATTGTCGTTGGTTTCGTCCGGGGTCGGGATTTCCACCAGTTCCACGGTGCCCTTGCCCCAGTCGCCCTTCGGCTCGATCCAGGCACTCGGACGCAGGTCGTAGCGGTCATCCAGGTCTTCGTAGCGGGAGAACTCGCGGCCGCGCTGGAGCAGGCCGAAGCCTTTCGGGTTCTCCACGCTGAAGGTGCTCACCGACAGGTGCTTCGGATTGTTCAGCGGACGCCACAGCCACTCGCCGTTGCCGGCATGGATCTGCAGGCCGCTGGAGTCATGCAGCTCGGGCCGGAAGTTGTGCTGCTCGGACGGCTGGTTGGAGCCGAACAGGTACATGCTGGTCAGCGGCGCCAGGCCCAGCTTGCTGACCTTGTCGCGGAGGAACACGCGGGCCTGGACATCCATCACCGCATCCTTGCCCGGACGCAGCACGAAGCGGTAGGCGCCGGTGGCCCGCGGCGAGTCGAGCAGGGCGTAGATCACCAGTTGCTTGTCCTGCGCCTTCGGCCGCTCGATCCAGAATTCGCGGAAGCGCGGGAACTCTTCGCCCGAAGGCAGCGCGGTATCGATCGCCAGGCCGCGCGCCGACAGACCGTAGACCTGGCCCTTGCCGACCACGCGGAAGTAGCTCGCGCCAAGGAAGGTGGCGATCTCGTCCTGCTTGTCGGCCTTGTTGATCGGATAGAGCACGCGGAAACCGGCATAGCCGAGATCCTTGGTGGCATTCTCGTCGAACTTCAGGGATCCGAAATCGAACTTGGTGCGATCGTACTTGATCGGCTTGACCGTGGTAGCGGTCACCTCGTTGATCTTCACCGGCGTGTCGAAGTGCATGCCCTGGTGATAGAAGCTCAGCTTGAACGGCGTCTTCAGCTTGCCCCAGTAGGCGCGCTCGTTGATGAAACGGATCTGCTGGTAATCGGCGAATTTCATTTCGCTGAATTCCGATGGCAGGTTGCTGGTCGGCGCGGAATACTTGTCGCCGGCCAGGTCCTTGGCCTTGCTCGCCACGTCGTCGATGCTGAACGCCCATACCGGGGCGGCGACGAATGCCAGCGCGGTCGAGCCGGCAAGCAGCAGGGTGCGCACGCGGGCGCGGAAATCGGTGTTTGAAACGGAACGGAAAATCACGAGGCCCCCTCGTCCGTGAACATGAATTACTGAAGACGCCCTGACCGTTCAGGGGTCTCCGACGGCACCGGAGTGCCGGTCGAACATGGTTTCGCCACATTCGCTGCCAAACCCGATAGATAGCCAGATTTGGCGCGATCTGACAAAAAGAATGCCTGTTTCCAGTCATTCGCGTTACGTGCACCGGGCCTGGAAGACCAGGGGGCATGCCGCTCGTCGGCTAGCGACCCCAGAGGTTCCGACCCTGCCCGGGCGGAATGATTCCCGTCCATTGGGTTGCAGGACGCCCCGCCCGGCATCGGGATGCCGGCCGGCCTGTCCTGTACAGCATGAAATCGGCGTGCGGATGATGCACCGAGGTTGTGACAAAAGGCCATGTATCTGTCACAAAAATTCACCGTTCCGGCCCCGCCATCCCTCCCTGAAGCACCTTGGGGAAAATCCCCTCGACGCCGATCAACTCTCCAGCAGGAAGGTCACCGGCCCGTCGTTGACCAGGTGCACCTGCATGTCGGCGCCGAAACGCCCGGTCGCCACCTGCGGATAGGCCTCCCGCGCCAGTTTCACCAGGTGCTCGAACACCGCCTCTCCTTGCGCCGGCGGCGCCGCGCTGGAGAAGCTCGGACGCAGTCCGCTGCGGGTGTTCGCCGCCAGGGTGAATTGCGAGACCAGCAGCAAGCCGCCCTGCACGTCCAGCAAGGACCGGTTCATCTTGCCCTCGTCGTCGCCGAACACCCTGTAGTTGAGCAGCTTGTGCAGCATCTTCGCCGCGCAACGCTCGCCATCCTCGGGCTCGACCCCGACCAGCACCAGCAGGCCGCGATCGATGGAGCCGACGATTTCGCCGCCAACCTCCACCCGCGCCGCGCCGACGCGCTGCAGCAATGCCTTCATTCGGCCTCCGGCGGCAGGTCGAGCAGTCGCCGGCCGATCTCGTTGGTGGCGCGCACCAGCGCATCGACTATCCCCGGCTCGCTGGCGGTATGCCCGGCGTCGCGGATGATCTGCAGTTCGCTGTTCGGCCAGGCCTGGTGCAGGGCCCAGGCATTGTCCAGCGGACAGATGGCGTCGTAGCGGCCATGCACGATCACGCCAGGCAGATGGGCGATGCGGTGCATGTCCTCGAGCAACTGGTTGGGCCTGAGGAAGCCCTGGTTGACGAAGAAGTGGTTCTCGATGCGCGAGATCGACAGCGCCCTGCCCGGCTCGGTGAAGCGGTCCACCACCATGGGGTTGGGGCGCAGCGTGGCGGTGCGGCCCTCCCAGGTCGACCAGGCCTTGGCAGCGTGCATCTGGGCGATCTGGTCGCTACCGGTCAGGCGCTTGTGGAAGGCCGCCAGCAGGTCGCCGCGCTCTTCCGGCGGGATCGGCGCGACATAGTCTTCCCAATAGTCGGGGAACAGGCGGCTGGCGCCTTCCTGGTAGAACCAGTGGATGTCCTGCGGACGGCAGAGGAAGATGCCGCGCAGGATCAGCGCATGGACCCGCTCGGGATGGGTCTGCGCGTAGGCCAGCGACAGGGTCGAGCCCCAGGAACCGCCGAACAGCACCCACTTCTCGATACCCAGGTGCTCGCGCAGGCGCTCCATGTCCGCCACCAGCTCCCAGGTGCTGTTCTTCTCCAGGCTGGCGTGGGGCGTGGAACGGCCGCAACCGCGCTGGTCGAAGGTGACGATACGGTAGAGGTTGGGATCGAAGAAGCGACGCGACAGGGCATCGCAACCGGAGCCGGGGCCGCCGTGGACGAAGACGACCGGCAGTCCGTCCGGCGAACCGCTTTCGTCGGCATACAGCACATGCGGTTCGTCGACGGCCAGCTCGTGGCGAGCGTAGGGTTTAATTTCCGGATACAGAACTAGCATGATGCGCTCCCGAGGCGATGTGTTCGGCCCCCGGCGCAAACGTCGACAGCGGGGCCCGTCCTTTGCTCTGCCGCGCATGATACTTCGGCGCCGGGAAAAAAACCGAGCGGCTTTCATGTCCGCCCCGGTAGAGGGGAAACCATCAATCCAAGCAACGGCGCCTGGCGCCGGGAGAACGAGCATGGCCGAGGCCTTGCGACACCGTATCCGCGCCGCCGGCCTGCTGGTGGTGGAGCAACGCATCCTGCTGGTCCGCCACGAGGTCGGCGGCGACATCTACTGGATTCCGCCCGGCGGCGGCTTCGAGTCGGAATGCGACGAATCGACGAAGGATACCGTCCGGCGCGAGTTTTTCGAGGAGACCGGCCTGCGGGTGGACGTCGGCCCGCTGGTCTACGTGCGCGAATTCGCCGAACCCGCCGCCGGGCGCTTCCACATGGAGCTGTTCTACCGCATCGACGCCTGGCGTGGCGAGCCGACCCTGGCCAACCTGAAGGGCCTGGGCGGCGACGAGTTCGATATCCGCGAGGTCGGCTGGATCGCCCGCGACGAACTGCCTGGCCTGCCGTCGTTCTATCCGGCCGAACTGGCCGACGACGTCTGGTCGCGCCTGGACGCGCCGACGCCGTCGATCCGCCACCTCGGCCTGCAGCGCTAGACGCTCACTGCACCGGATCGCTGGTGGGGTTCTCGAGGATCGCCTTCAGCTCCGCGGTCATGGGAAACTCCAGGTTCAACCCCTTGGGCGGGATCGGCTGCTGGAACCAGCGCTGGTAGATGCCCTGTATCTCGCCCGAGCGATACAGCCCGGCCAGGGTCTCGTTGACCAGGGCAAGGAACTGCGGGTCGTCCTTGCGCACCATGCAGCTGTAGATCTCCCGCGATTGCGGCTCGCCGACCACCACCCAGTCGTGCGGCTGGCGCGCCTTGGCGCGTTCGCCGTAGAGCAGCGCATCGTCCATGTAGAAGGCCACCGCGCGACCCGATTGCAGCATCTGGAAGGCTTCGCCGTGGTCCTTGGCGCTGACCACGTTCATCCCCAGCTTGTGTTCGGCGTTGTAGTTCTTCAGGTAGCGCTCGTTGGTGGTGCCGGCGGTGGTCACCACGTTCTTGCCCTTGAGGTCGTCGAAGTGGGCGATGCCGCTGTCCTTGCGGGTCAGCAACTGGCCCTTGACGTAGATGAAGCCGTAGGAGAACGCCACCTGTTTCTGCCGCTCGGCGGTGACCCCGGTGGAGCCGCACTCCAGGTCGACGGTGCCATTCTGCACCAGAGGGATACGGGTCTGCGAAGTGACCAGGTTGTACTTCACCTTGAGTTCCGGCTTGCCGAGGGTGCTTTTGAGCCGCTCCACCACCTTGTCGGCCAGTTCCACCGAATAGCCCATGGGCTGGCCGCTGTTATCGCCAAGGTAGGAGAAAGGCACCGAGGCATCGCGATAACCCAGGGTTATCGTGCCGTTGTCGGCAACCTTCTTCAGGGTGCCGCTGAGTTCCTCGGCCTGCGCGGCGCCGATGGCGAGCGACAGGGAGAGTGCGAGGGTGCTGGATACAAGGGTTTTCATCGGAGGTTCTGCCTCTTTTTTCTTATGGCTATGGAAAGTAAGTCAGCCCCTGGCCGCCACCACGGTGATCTCCACCAGCACCGACGGACGCGCCAGCTCCGCCTGGACGGTGGTCCGGCTGGGTGCCTGGCCGGTCGGCAACCACTGGGTCCAGACCTCGTTCAGGGCGGCGAAATCGCGGGCGATGTCCTTCAGGTAGATGGTCGCGCTGAGGATACGCTCCTTGCGCGACCCGGCCTCGGCCAGCAGCGCGTCGATCTTCGCCAGCACCTCGCGGGTCTGGCCATGGATATCCTCGGCCTGGCCCGGCACCTGGCCGGAAAGAAATACCAGGGCGTCGAAGCAGACCGCGGCGGACAGGCGGTCGTTGGTGGCGATACGGGTCGGTTCCATGGGAGTGCTCCAGGTCGAGGGGAATTCAGCCAGCCAGCGCGCCGCGCGGAAGCAGGCCAGAGGTATCGATGCTCGGCGGGCGGCGGCCGATCTGCTCGGCCAGCAGGCGCCCGCTGCCGCAGGCCAGGGTGAAGCCGAGCGCGCCGTGGCCGAGGTTGAGCCAGAGGTTGCGGTAGCCGCCGTTGCCCACCAGCGGTACCCCGGTGGGCGTGGCCGGGCGCATGCCGGCCCATTCGACGGCAGCGTCGAAATCGCCGCCCTGCGGGAACGTGTCCCGCGCCTGCTGGCGCAGCAGTGCCAGGCGCGCGGGCTCGAGGCCGGGGTCGAAGCCGACGATGTCGACCATCGCGGCGATCCGCAGCCGCTCGCCGATCCGCGCGTAGACGATCTTGCGGTCGTAATCGGTGATGCTGGTATCCGGCGCACGGTGCTGCGCGCCGACCGGCAGGGTCAGGCTATAGCCCTTGAGCGGGTATAGCGGCAGGCGCAGGCCCGGCAGCATCAATTCGGCGCTGCGGTAGCCGGCGGCCAGCACCACATGATCGGCCTCGATGAGATCGCCGCCGACCTCGACGCCACGCACCGCCGCGCCGCCCTCGACGATCTTCGTCACCCTGCGGCCATGCAGTTGCCGGCAATGTCCGGAAGCCTGCAGGCGCTCGGCAAGTTGCACGCAGAAGGCATGGCAGTCGGCGACCTCCTCGTCCGGCGTGTGGATGCCGCCGACGAAGGGCGCGTCGGACAGGGCCGGCTCCAACTCGCGGCACTCGGCGGCGGACAGGACGAATTGCGCCGAGGGATCGGCCAGGCCCTGGCGAGCCCGCGCAAAGCTGGCCGGTTGGCGGAACGCCACCAGCTTGCCGTTGCGCCGCCAGTCGAAGCCATCGAGACCATCCTCCTCGCGCCAGGCCTGCAGGGTGCGCTGGCTGAGCAATGCCAGGCGCAGCAGGTGCGCGGCATTGCGGCAGTTCAGCGAGCCGCGGCAGGCCGCGAGGAAGCCCAGCAGCCAGCGCCACTGAGCCGGATCAAGACGCGGCCGCAGGCGCAACGGCGCATCGTTGCGCAGCAGCCAGCCGAGCGCCTGGGCCGGCACGCCGCTGTCGGCCAATGGCGCCACGTAGCGATAGGACAACTGCCCGCCATTGGCGTAGCTGGTTTCCAGCCCGCCCCGCTCGCGCGCTTCCACCAGGGTCACGTCGAATCCTTCGCGAACCAGGGCGTAGGCCGTGGCCAGGCCGACCACGCCGGCGCCGATGATGCAAACCCGCTGAGCCATGACAATCGTTATCCAGGTGTTTTCCAGGGCTTCGACGATAGGTGCGGATGACAGCGGTAGGACAATGAATAAAGATGGCCAGGGTATAAATCCAGGTTATGGGATCGCGCCGATGAAGCTCCGCCATATCGAAGTGTTCCAGGCGATCCGCCAGGCTGGCTCGGTCAGCGGCGCCGCACAGTTGCTGCACTGTCTCTTATACACATCTCCGAGCCCACGAGACAGGCAGAAATCTCGTATGCCGTCTTCTGCTTGAAAAAAAAAAAAACAAAAAAGTGAAAAAAAGAAAACAGAGAAAAAAAAAGAACTAAACGACAGCAACTGAACAACGACA
>OJJN01000265.1_pt1 | contig 13662 bp, 13 predicted proteins | sample 1596321 | NCBI WGS metagenome assembly OJJN01 (sample SAMEA4350123, study PRJEB24818) | metagenome | biome: human; feature: gut; material: faeces | place: Denmark | collected 2013-09 | reverse complement strand
ATACTTTATTTTTTTTTAGTAGATACAGGGTTTCTCCATGTTGGCCAGTCTTTTTTTTTTTTTTTTTTTCAAGCAGAAGACGGCATACGAGATTTCTGCCTGTCTCGTGGGCTCGGAGATGTGTATAAGAGACAGAGATTGGGGGACGCTGGACCAGGAAGACTGGAACACCAACCAGAGAGCCCTGAAGTTCGGCGATAGGCTGCTGTCGTCCTACGACATCGACGCCGGCGGCGAATCCAGGCTCTGGATCATCACTGAGGCCAATCGCAGTTCGACCACCCTGTTGCTCCCTAGCGACTACTGACCTCGCCCCCACGGCGATTCCTTCCACTCCCCCCTGCAGGGTATGCCGATACCCGAAAGGGACGTGCATGCCCTGCTTTCTTCCTTCATCCGCAGGAGATGCACATGAACGCTCAGACCCAACCGGCCGCCCTGGCCGCCTTCCCCCTGAACATCAACCTGACCGACTTCATCGACGAGTTCGGCGACGAGCTCCTGGAGTCGCTCAATCGCTCCAACCCCCCGGTCTATACCGGCTCCGACAACGCTCACCGCCAGTTGGTGATGGACCGACTCAAGCGCAAGCCCTTCGCGGCCCAGGCCGAGGTCGTCCAGGCCATCACCGCCCTGCTGCTGGACCGTAACGAGCAGGCCGGGATCATCAACGCCGAGATGGGCACCGGGAAAACCATGATGGCCATCGCTGTCGCAGCGGTCATGCACGCGGCCGGCTATCGCCGGACCCTGGTTGTCTCTCCGCCGCACCTGGTCTACAAGTGGCGCCGCGAGATTCTGGAGACCATCCCAGCCGCCCGCGTCTGGGTACTCAATGGCCCAGATACTCTGCTCAAGCTGCTCAAGCTACGAGATCAGATGGGCGACGCCTACGACGGACGCCAGGAGTTCTTCATCCTCGGCCGCGTGCGGATGCGGATGGGTTTCCATTGGCGGCTCGCCTGCTGGAAGAAGCGCGCCGCCGGCGGTCAACTGTTCGCTGCGTGCCCGGATTGCGGCCAGGTCCTCGAGGACCTGGAAGGCAACCTGGTCACGGTTGAGGAGTTCGAGCGTGGTGACCGTCGACGTACCTGTTCCTCCTGTCGTGGGGCGCTCTGGACGCTGATCCGGCCAGGCAAGCCCGACGGCGGCAACCGGCGCGCAACGATCCTCAAGTCGATGTGTCGGATTCCAACCATCGGCCCGGTCAGGGCGGAGCGCCTGCTGAACGACTTCGGCGAGGACTTCCTGGCCACGATGTTGGTGGACAACGTCTCGGAGTTCATCAACCTGATGGACGCCAAGGGCAACTTCGTCTTCAGCGATCGGCAGGCCAAACGCATGGAGCGATCGATGGCGAACATCGAGTTCGGCTTCGGCGAAGGCGGCTACCAACCGACCGAGTTCATCAAGCGCGTGCGACGTGAAGTCGTCTGAGTAATTGTTCCAACGGGGGCAATCCCGGCGAGGAACCTGGTGTTCCGTCATCAGTAGCCTACCGGCACATGCAGGACTGATAACGGTCTTGTGTGAAGCTGCCGGGACAATGTAGCTGGGCCTTCGGGCCGCGCCAACGCCGTGAGGCAAGGCGTTATCTGCGAGCATCAATGCGGGTACGGCGCTAGGCTGGGTGGTATGACCAACGAAAGTGAACTGCTGTTAAACACCGTTATGAATGACAAGCCAAAGATGCTGACAGGCTTGAACCAAAAGGTATGCGGTCGGTTGCCCTTTATCCGTTTTGGGGGCACACGGACATCATGACCGCCGGTGGAAAGGCAGGGTCTAACCCATCTCGTTACTCAGGTGAAACACGGTAAGCCCGTATCGCTGCCCCTCGGGGCAGGCAGACCGTAAGGAATGCTGTTGGTGGTGCGGGTAAAGGAATGTGGAGAAAGCGAATGCCGCCCTGTAATGGGGCGGATAGGGGTTGAGCCGCAAGGCAACATCATCCCACGCGAAAGCGGGCAGACTTCCACTTGGTCTTTCTCTACGAGAGAGTTTGTCTAACCTTCTTCAAGAGGGAATTGCAGATGACTACGCAAGAAATTGCTTGCGCGGGTGCGCCCTCACACGAATCGGTCAACTGGCACAGCATCGACTGGGCCAGGTGTCACCGTGAAGTGCGAAGGCTCCAAGCGCGTATCGTAAAGGCGACTCGGGAAGGGAAACACGGCAAGGTGAAAGCCTTGCAATGGATTCTGACCCACTCGTTCAGCGGCAAAGCATTGGCCGTCAGACGAGTCACCGAGAACCAAGGCAAGAAGACGCCGGGCGTGGATGGCATCACGTGGTCCACCCCGGAAGCCAAGTCTCAAGCCATGTTGTCAATCAAGCGGCGCGGGTATCGTCCCCAACCGCTGAAGCGTGTCTATATTCCCAAAACCAATGGGAAGATGCGGCCGCTGGGTATCCCGACCATGAAAGACAGGGCGATGCAGGCGCTATACCTGCTGGCTCTCGAACCCGTGGCCGAGACCACAGCGGACGGACGCTCGTTTGGGTTCCGACCCGAAAGGTCTACGGCGGACGCCATCGAACAGTGCTTCACGACGCTGTCCAAGAAGGTGGCTCCGCAATGGATTCTCGAAGGCGACATCAAAGGCTGCTTCGACAACATCAGCCATGACTGGCTTATGGGTCATGTACCGACGGATCGCGAGATTCTGAGGAAGTGGCTCAAGGCTGGATACATGGAAGATCGGCAACTTTTTCCAACCGAAGCCGGTACCCCGCAAGGGGGCATCATCTCGCCAACCCTGGCGAATCTCGTCCTCGACGGACTGGAAGCCAAACTGGATGCCGCGTTCGGAAGAAAGCGGTACGCCAACGGTGTACAGACCCGTTTGATGGTCAACTATGTGCGGTATGCGGACGACTTCATTGTGACGGGACGCTCGAAAGAGCTACTGGAGCAGGAGGTCATGCCGATCATCAAGGACTTCATGCAGGAACGGGGGCTCACGCTCTCACCCGAGAAGACCAAGATCACGCACATCGACGACGGCTTCGACTTCCTCGGACAAAACGTGCGCAAGTACAACGGCAAGCTGTTGATCAAGCCGTCGAAAGCGAACGTGGCGACCTTCTTGGAGAAAGTGCGCTCGGCGGTCAAAGGCAACAAGGCGCTGGATCAGCCTCGGCTGATTCGGATGCTCAACCCAATGATCCGCGGCTGGGCGAATTATCACCAGCACGTCGTATCCAAAGCGACGTTCGCGCGTGTCGATCACGAGATTTGGCGTGTGTTGTGGCAGTGGGCCGTTCGTCGGCATCCGCAGAAGAGCAGCGTCTGGATCAAACAGCGCTACTTCCATTCCGTCGGCACCCGTAACTGGGTGTTTGCGGCGGCGACAGGCGAAAGGTTCCCTGACGGGAATCCGATCCTGACGTCACTGCGGAAAGCAACGGATACGCCCATTCGGCGACACCGGCCAATCAAGTTGGAGGCCAACCCCTTCGACCCGATGTGGGAAACGTACTTTGAGGAGCGTATGAGCCTCAAGATGCAGAACTCGCTGAGGGGCAGGAAGAAGCTCATCAACCTCTGGTTGGATCAGGATCGTCGTTGTCCAATCTGCGGCGAATTGATCACGCAGGAGTCGGGGTGGCATGTCCATCACATCATCCGGCGGGTCGATGGCGGAAAGGACGGGAGTACCAACCTCGTGATGGTGCATCCGAACTGTCATAACCAGATCCACGTCAATGGTCTCAAGGTGGTGAAGCCGGCTCGCGAAAGCGGGCTTTGAAAGGCTTGAGCCGTATGAGGGGAAACTCTCACGTACGGTTCTTAGGGGGGGATGGGCCAGCAATGGCTTGTCCCTACCCGACTACCTACCTGATGGCTACTTCGACCTGCTGGTGGTGGATGAGGGACATGAGTACAAGAACAGCGGTTCGGCCCAGGGCCAGGCCATGGGCGTTCTCGCAGCCAAGGCACGGAAAACCGTGCTGCTGACAGGAACGCTCATGGGCGGCTACGCCGACGACCTGTTCTACCTCCTGTTCCGCATCCTCACCCAGCGCATGATCGAGGACGGCTACCGGCCCAACGCGGGCGGCAGCATGGCTCCCGCAGCCATGTCGTTCATGCGCGACCACGGCGTGCTCAAGGATATCTATACCGAGCGCGATGGTGACTCGCACAAGACAGCCCGGGGAAAGAAGCTCTCGGTACGCACGGTGAAGGCTCCCGGCTTCGGCCCAAAGGGCATCCACCGGTTCGTGCTGCCGTTCACCGTGTTCCTGAAGCTCAGGGACATCGGCGGCAACGTACTGCCCGACTACCAGGAAGAGCTCGTCGACGTGCCCATGGCGCCGGATCAGGCTTCGGCCTATCAGCGCCTGGCGGCCACGCTGACAGCGGAGCTCCGCCAGGCTCTGGCGCGACGAGATACCACGCTCCTGGGCGTGGTCCTCAACGTGCTGCTGGCTTGGCCGGACTGCTGTTTCCGACCGGAGATCGTCAAGCATCCGCGAACCCGGGACACACTGGCCTTCGTGCCAGCGATCTTCGGCGACGAGCAACTGATGCCAAAGGAACAGGCGCTGTTGGACCTCTGCCTCGAGGAGAAAGCGAAGGGCCGCAAGGTCCTGGCCTACACGGTCTACAGCGGAACGCGCGACACCACGTCCAGGCTGAAGAAAGTGCTCGAGCAGGCTGGGCTGAAGGTGGCAGTGCTACGTGCTTCGGTCGTTACCTCTCGGCGCGAGGACTGGATCCTCGACCAGGTTGAACGCGGCATCGATGTGCTGATCACCAACCCGGAACTGGTGAAGACCGGCCTGGACTTGCTCGACTTCCCGACCATCGCGTTCCTGCAGACGGGATACAACGTGTACACCCTGCAGCAGGCCGCGCGGCGGTCGTGGCGGATCGGGCAGAGGCACCCGGTGCGGGTGGTGTTCTTCGGCTACGCCGGCAGCTCGCAGATCACCTGCTTGCAACTGATGGCCAAGAAGATCGCTGTGGCTCAGAGCACGTCGGGAGACGTTCCCGAGTCAGGTCTCGACTCATTGAACCAAGACGGAGATTCGGTGGAGATGGCGTTGGCACGACAACTCATTGCAGCATGAACAGATAGGCCACCTTTGAGTGGCCTTTTTTATATAATGCTTATCGAAGTTGTAGGCTTTCGAAATAAATGCGAGTTTTTCGAAATAGGTGCGACTGAAGGTGGCCTTCGTGATCGACGTCTTTGCGCGTCGCCGGTTGGCGAGTCAGTACCAGCATGAGGACCGACTTCGTCCTGGATGCGCTGGAGCAAGCATTGTACGCCCGTCAGCCGCATCGCACCGGTGGCCTGATCCATCACAGCGACAGAGGCAGTCAATACGTCTCGATCCGCTACACCGAGCGACTGGCCGAAGCCGGTATCGAGCCCCCGGTCGGCAGCAAAGGTGATAGCTATGACAACGCCCTGACCGAAACCATTAACGGGCTGTACAAGGCTGAGTGATACATCGTCAATCGTGGAAGAGCCGCGAGGCTGTCGAGATAGCGACCTTGAGATGGGTGCATCTGGTACAACCATGAGCGTCTGCTGAGTTCTCTCGGCTATATCCCACCTGTGGAGGCTGAGGCAAACTTCCACCAGCAACAAGTAAGTCAGGCCATGGCGGCCTGACTTAAACGAAACGGCCTCCACGAAACCTGCGGCGATTCACACCGCGACGCTCTACCAGTTTCAGCGACCAGCACTTAAGCATACCCCGCCCCCATAGCCACGCCACGAGGGCTACGATACCGTATAGCCACTACGACGTCGCTCAACGTGATTAGCCGATCCGTGGCAGGAGACCGAGATGGGTCAACAAGGAGGTGAAATGTCTTTGATGCCGATAGAATATCAGGGCAGAGAACAGGCATACGTCAAGCACACCATTCTGAGAACTTACTTGCAGCGGCTGATCATGATCATCGGCCGCAGTGAGAAGGTGATCAATTACGTCGACTGCTTCGCCGGCCCCTGGTCGGAAGAGTCTGATGACTTGCGGGACACCTCCATTGGTATCTCGTTGAGCCTGATGAAGGATTGCGCGAAGACGCTTGAAGAGCAGCATGGCGCAAAGGTGAGATTCCGCGCCCTGTATATCGAAAAAAACGACAATGCTTTTGCGAAGCTGCAGAGATTCCTTTCCAACGATACGGGCAGTGTCGTAGACGCCAGCTGCATGCACGGCGACTACACGACGAAAATCGAAGATATCGCAAGCTGGGCCAAACTTGGCTTCACCTTCTTCTTCATTGATCCCAAGGGCTGGCGAAAGGTTATCAACGCACCGGTACTGGCGCCGCTATTGGCGTTGAACAGAGCCGAGTTTCTCATCAACCTGATGTACGACTTCCTCAACCGAGCAATGTCGATGACGGCCCAGCAAGCGAACGTTGAAGAGTTGCTCGGTAAGGCAATCACGTTTTCAGGCAAAGAGTCGGCAACCGAGCGGCGACAAATTATTGTTTCCCAATACCGCCAGGCGGTAGGAGATATCTACAACGGCAAGACTGCGTACGTTACCGTTGAGCGGCCGGGCATGGACCGCGTCCTGTACTTCCTGATCTATCTCACGCGACATTCTAAAGGGCTAATTGTCTTCAAAGAGGCCGCCGAGCAGATGGATATGGTTCAGCGTGTCAGTCAGTTCGAGACCAAGCTCAGGCGGCAATCGAGCAAGAGGCTTCCTGTTAATGACCTCTTCTCCTCACCTGAGGATCAGCCCGAGCCAGTCAATGTTCGGGACAACAGGATGCTCGCCAAAAAGTATTTGCTGACACGCCTATCCGCCACACCATTGCTCGTGGACAATGATTGCTGGGCAAGCTTCCTTGAGGAAACCGACCTCTATCCGACGGATCTGCAACTCGCATTCAAAGATCTAGCTAAAGAAGGGAAAATCATAAATCTGGATGCGGATGTTCGAAAGCGGACAAAGAATCCAGTAAGGCCTCATTGGCCGAGGAAAAGTGAGCGCTGGGTGCTCTGCGCAGAATCATTTTCGCCAAAAGAGATTTTTTAGTTTCTACCAACAGCCCACAAACCAGCCGACGACAAGAAAGTTTTAACACCCCATAAAACTGTAAGCCAAATACCATATTAAGCAATTCTTATTTAGCTGAGATTATCTGGATAGATGTGTTACACTTACAATTTGACAGGACCTCGAACAGAAAGGCCAATCACTAAGGTGATAGTCATTTGATTCGCGCCCGATTTACATGAGCATCGCGCACGACAGGAGTTACAGTGCAATGAGTACCCAGACGAGCATAGAATGGACAGAAATGACCTGGAACCCCATTGTGGGGTGCACCAAGGTATCGCCGGGCTGCAAACATTGTTATGCCGAGAACATGGCGCACCGACTGCAGGCCATGGGCACTCCAGGTTATGAAAATGGTTTCAAGCTTAGCCTGCGTCCAGAGAAACTTCGCGAACCGCTTCAGCGCAAGAAGTCGACTATCTATTTTGTAAACTCCATGTCGGATCTGTTTCACGAGAAAGTCCCTGACCATTACATCGATCAGATTTTTGACGTCATTCGTGAGGCGACGCAACATACCTTTCAAATCCTGACAAAGCGCGCGGAACGATTGGCTGACTACTTCAGCAAGCGCGTTCCACCTACCAACGCCTGGCTTGGAGTATCGGTCGAAGACAAGGCCTATGGCGTTCCTCGTATCGACTGCTTGCGCCGTGTGAATGCCACAATCCGCTTCCTCTCGGCGGAGCCCCTTCTGGAAGATCTCGGTGAAATAGACTTGACCGATATCCACTGGGTGATCGTTGGAGGCGAGTCAGGCGCGAAAGCGCGTCCCATGCAGCAAGAATGGGTCGACAACATTCATCGTCAGTGCGATATCTCCGGTTCCGCGTTCTTTTTCAAGCAGTGGGGCGGATGGGGGGCGGATGGAGTCAAGCGCTCTAAAAAAGCAAACGGGCGGCTGCTAAACGGCCAGACCTGGGATGAAATACCTCTTTTGAATTTAGCCTGAGTTAAAGGACTTACCGGATGGCCAAGGATGAAAAGTACAAGTGGAATATTTCCACCGGGACATATCCTCAGATTGATCCCCACAGCAAGATCAAACACAAGATAATTCAGGACTATATTCGCTCCTACATAACGGTCGTGATGAGCAACCAGATGATCCCTCGAATAGGAATCAGCATCATCGATGGGTTCTGTGGAGGGGGTATTTACAAAGACGATGATGGTATAGGCATCCACTATGGATCGCCGATCATCGCGTTGGAGACCGTTCGCCAGACAGTTGCGGAAATTAACACCCTGAGAAAACAAGACCGCGAAGTAATTGCCAAGTACTATTTTGTAGACATCAAAAAGGACAACATAGATTATCTGAACGCAGTACTTAACGCGAAAGGATATTCGCACTTAATAGACAAGGACGTATTCCCGATAAAGTCACGCTTCACCAACGCTCTCCCTGCGCTAATAAATCAGATCAAGAAATTAAAATTCTCTCAACGCGCAATTTTCTTGTTGGATCAGTACGCTTACAAAGATGTTCCATTCTCCAGCATCCGCGCCATCTTTCAGGAAGTGAGAAACGCTGAGGTGTTGCTGACGTTCAACGTTGACAGCCTGATTGACTACCTTTCTGAGCGGGAGGAAAACCGTAAGGCGCTCCAGAATATTGACCTTGAGAAATACATTCCGTGGGCTAAACTCCCTTCCTTCAAGGCCACGATGCGTCATGAATGGCAGCACCTCATTCAACGCTTCCTGGCAGAGGGCATACTGAAAGAAAGCGGCGCAGAGTTCATGACGGTATTCTTCATAACGCCGTTTGGCGCTAACCCTCGCACCTACTGGTTCATTCATCTCGCCAAGAGCTATCGCGCCAACGCTGTGATGAAGGAAATCCACTGGAAGTACGGCAACCACTTTTCGCACGCAATGACGCCCGCGCTATTCGTGGGGTACGACACTAAGCGCGATATACAGGTTACCGATCAGCAAAACCTTGGCTTCGGTGAAGAGCATTTCTTCGATAACGTCACCGGAAAACGCATCGAGAGAGAGCTTTCCGAGCTGCTGCCCAGGCAGATCTACCAACAGCCTGTACAGACGTTCGAGGACATGATGAAGAGCATGGCCAACAGCACGATGGCCAACGAAAGCATCGTTCGCGAGGCCCTCCACATGCCAATTCTGTGCAAAGACATCGAGGTTTACGACAAGGACAGTGGCACCAAGCGGCGAAAGGGCAGCAGCATCAAGTCCTCAGATATCCTGATGCCGGCGGCGCAGCGGACAATGTTTTTTATACCTCCCATCTCAATGGTCCAGAAGGGAAAGGCGGAGTTCGAAGACGAGTGATTGTCGGTAACTCACCCCAGCAACGGCCACGCTCATCTTGAGCTAGTGTCCCGCCTCAGCCAGGCTCCACTGCACAAGCGGCTTTAGCCATCGAACGAGTCAAGCCAGATGAGTAGACTCGAAAGATGCGACATAGCATGACAGGGAGTTTTGGCTTGGCTGACCAGCTTCAACCAATTCCTGGCACGCTATCTCAATGATGGTTTGTTCGAGCTGGGGAAGGTCTGTATTCATAGCCTAGGGCTTCCTCGAAGCAGTGTTAACCAGAAATGACGCAGCCTAGATGCGTGTGAAGGGCACCCAGAGTCGACTGATCTTCGCATAGCGAATCAGGCCCGGCGATTCGCCAGAATCCTATCCAAAAAAATCCCACCCCCACTCACCGAGTATTTCCTACTGCCTCAATGGGGGCAGTCTGAGAGGGTGTCTCTGGCTTCGCGCGAGGACACTCATGAAACGCCCATCCCCTGCATCAATGATTCTTGGCCTCTGCTTGACGGCAATGGCCGGCCTGCTGAGCTACCAGCAGTACCAACTCATTCAGCTCCGATCAGGCGTGGACAGTGCCGCGGAAAAGACCTCGCTAGAGGCGATCCTGGCTCGCTTGAATCGAGTCGACGAGCGCCTCGACGCCGTGGATGGACAGCACCTGGTCAGCAACGAGGACTTCCGCTCAGGCCAGCAGGCACTGTCCAACCGCATTGACGCCGCGCAGGCCTTCGCCAAGCAGGCCTCCGACGCCGTCGAGAACCTGGCTCAAACCACCGCCTCGGCCGGCGATCTCCTGGTGCTCAAGGCAACAGTGGAGACGCTGGACGGTTCTGTCCGCACGCTGCAAGAGAAGCAAGCCAAGGCTCCGCCGCTGATCGTGCCTCCACCGAAGCGCGGTGCCTTCCCTGTCAAGCCCAAGCCGAAACCCAAGCCGATCGAGCCTCCGCCCTTCTCAATCCTCGGCGTGGAGTATCGCGGGGGCGAACGGTTTCTGTCGGTTGCACCTCCGGGATCCACCCAGCTCAGCCAGATCTACCTCATTCGCCAGGGCGATGCCGTCGCCGGCACGACCTGGCGCCTGACCGACCTTGACGATCGTACCGCGCACTTCGACGTCGCCGGCGCCTCGCGCAGCGTCCGCATCCAACCATAGGACCCCGCACATGAACAGAACCGTATCGCTCCTGTCCGGCCTGGTGCTGCTGAGTTATCCCGCAGTCGGTCAGGAGGCTGCGGCAAGCCGAGAGACCAGCAGCCAGCTGTCCGGTAGCCAACTCGGCACGCTGAAACAGCAGACATCTCAGAGCGACCTGGCCCAGGAGTGGGGACTGAACCAACAGGAATGGACCCGCTACCAGACGCTCATGCAAGGCCCCAGGGGCGTGTACTCGCCTGGCATTGACCCGCTGACTGCGCTGGGCATCGAGGCGCGATCGGCAGAGGAACGGCGGCGGTATGCCGATCTACAGGTCCAGGCCGAACGGCGCCGGGTCGAGAAGGAACTCGCCTACCAGCGCGCATACGACGAAGCCTTCGCCCGCGCCTATCCAGGCGAGGGGGTGATCCGCCTCACCGAAAGCAGCACGGCCAACCCGTCGGGCACCCCGAACATGAGCCCAGCGTTGCAGAGCAGCGGGCGCCTGGCCCTGTTCGTCCAGGACAATTGCACCGCCTGCATCCAGCGGGTCCGCGACCTGCAGCAGCAGAACAAGGAGTTCGACCTCTACTTCGTCGGTAGCCAGAACGACGCAGAGCGAGTGCGGCATTGGGCAATCCTCGCCGGCGTCGACCCGAAGAAGGTTCGCAGCAAGCAGATCACGCTCAATCATGACGAGGGCCGCTGGATGGCCCTGGGACTGGGCGGGGCCCTTCCCGCCCTGGTCCAGGAGGTGAACGGCCGATGGCAACGTCTGTAATCCGCGCCCTCCAACTGGCCGCCCTGCTGGTCCTGGCCAACATCGCTCAGGCCGCCGTGGATCCACCGCCGGCGTATAAGCAGATCGCCCTGCCCAAAGGGGTTCCGGCCGAGGTGCTCTACTCGGTCGCGCTGACCGAGAGCAAGGTCCTGCTGCGCGGCGAATACGTTCCCTGGCCTTGGACATTGAACGTCGCCGGGAAATCCTACTACTACGCGACCCGCACCGCCGCCTGCACCGCGCTACTCGCGGCGATCAACCTCTACGGGGCCAAGAGCGTCGATTCCGGCCTCGGCCAGGTCAACATCGGCTGGAACGGACATCGTTTCTCCAGCCCCTGCGAGTCCCTGGATCCGTACAAGAACCTGGACGCCACCTCCGACATCCTGATCGAGCAGCGGGACGCCCTGTATGCATCCGCCCCGGGAAGACCGGTGGACTGGATCCAAGTTGCCGGCCGCTACCACCGCCCCGCCGGCGGCGCGCCTGCCGCCAAATACCGTAGGACGGTATCCCGCCACCTTAGCCAAGTCCTCGGCGTCAACCTACTGGTGACCAATCCATGAAGAAGATCCTTGCCACGCTGGCATTTTGCACGGCGTTCGCGACTCAAGCCTGGGCCGCCGGGCTGATCGTTGTCGAAGACCTGGGCGGCGCCTCGGCGCTCCCCTACTACCAAGGCCTGGATCCGCAGCCATCCGCTGCCGCACCAGGACCTGGCGACCTGGGCGTCCGTGGCTCAGGTGCGTTTCCAGTTCGCTCCGCCCGTCTTTCGCCAGGACAGGTCCAGGGGCGCGCCATCAACGCTCCAGGCCTGCAACCGCTGTTCCTGGTCGGCGACGACACGCTGTCTCAAACCTGGCTGAAAGAGCGAGGCGACGAGCTCCGAGACCTCCAAGCCGTGGGCCTGGCAGTGAACGTGGCCAGCGAAGCGCGCCTGACGGAGATCCGGGCCTGGGGGAAAGGACTTCAGATATTGCCGGCGCCGGCGGACGACCTGGTCGACCGGCTAGGGCTGCAGCATTACCCCGCCCTCATCACATCCACCGCCATCCAGCAGTAGGAGTCCTCATGACTACTCATCTGATCACCCTGGTCATCAAGCAGCCGAGCGACGCTCAGGCACGCCAACTCATGTACCAGGAGTTGCTCGGCCTGATCTCACGCTACGGCGGTGAGGTGACGTCCAAGGCCTTGGAGGACGAGTCGACCCTCTGCGAGCTGCTGGAACAGATGCTGCCTGATGATGAGGTAGAGCAAGCCAGGAAACAGGTGCTGGAACTTCATGCCAAGCGCCGCCAACCGGGCCGCCTGGACTCGCCGGCGAGCCTGAAGGTGTAACCCATGGCTGGCCAGTACCCGCTGGAAGCGCTCTTGCGGCCGGCCGTGGAGCTCTACACCACCACCGTGTGCTTCACCGCGGCCGCGCTCTGTATCGTCGCGCCGTGGACGTTCGCCCTCACTCCGCTGTTCGGCATCGTGGCCGCACTGGGCTTCGCCTGGCTGGGTATCGTGCGGCTGAAGCAGGCCGGCGTGGTGCTCCGCTACCGGCGGAACATCCGCCGACTGCCGAAGTACACGATGACCAGTGCCGAAATGCCGGTCAGCAACGAACACTTGTTCATCGGCAAGGGCTTTCGCTGGACGCAGAAGCATACGCAGCGCCTGGTAGATACCTACCTGCCCCAGTTCGCCTCCTACGTCGAGCCCTCGCCGCTCTACGAGCGCGCGCGCCGGCTGGAGAAGCAGCTTGAGTTCGCCCCCTTCCCTCTGAAGCTGGTCGCCAAAGCCACTGCCTGGGACGTGGCCTGGAACCCCGCACGGCCGCTGCCGCCCGTGGGCGGTTTGCCTCGGCTCCATGGCATCGAGCCGCGCGAACAGGACGTAGGCCTGCAACTGGGCGAGCGCGTCGGCCACACACTGGTACTCGGCACTACGAGGGTGGGTAAGACGCGACTCGCGGAGCTGTTCATCACCCAGGATATTCGCCGTACCCACTGCCGGGGCCGACGCCGGCGGGCGAAGATGGGCCGGCGGACCCAGACGGTTCACCACGGCCACCGGCGCCGGCGCGCAGAGGAGCAGCCGGACTACGAGGTGGTGATCGTCTTCGACCCGAAAGGCGACGCTGACTTGCTGAAGCGTATGTACGTGGAATGCGAACGTGCCGGCCGCCTCGATGAGTTCTACGTGTTCCACCTCGGCCACCCTGACCTGTCGGCACGCTACCTGTCTCTTATACACATCTGACGCTGCCGACGAATAGAGAGGTGTAGAGCTCGGTGGTCGCAGTATCATCAAAAAAAAAAAAAAAGTAAAAAACAAACAGATACACAGATATGAACAATCAGTCAAATAGACATAGGACAAACGCTGGAGACGACAATTGATGAGACACGAGATCAAA
>OJJN01000264.1_pt1 | contig 13663 bp, 10 predicted proteins | sample 1596321 | NCBI WGS metagenome assembly OJJN01 (sample SAMEA4350123, study PRJEB24818) | metagenome | biome: human; feature: gut; material: faeces | place: Denmark | collected 2013-09 | reverse complement strand
CATACGAGATTTCTGCCTGTCTCGTGGGCTCGGAGATGTGTATAAGAGACAGGGCGATACCGCCGCCGGCGGCGGCGATCTCGGCGTAGCTGACGCCCTCCAGGCGCTGCTCGAATTCGCCGCTGCGGTTGCCGCCGAACACCGCGTGGGTGTGGCAGTCGATCAACCCCGGGGTCAGCCAGGCGCCACCGAGGTCGATGCGTTCGGCGTAGTCGCCGGGCGGCAGTTCGGCGCGCGGGCCGATCCAGTGGATCAGCGGACCGTCGGTGACCAGGGCGGCGTCCTCGACGATCGAGTACTTGCCGCCCTTGAGGGTGGCGGCATGGCAATGCTGCCAGAGTCGTTTCATTGCAGGTCTCCTATGCTCGCGGCCAGCCGGGCGAGACTCTTCCGCTCGCCGAGGATGGCCGCCGCGCTGGCGATGTCGGGAGCCAGCCAGCGGTCGGTGTCGTACGCGGGCACGCGCTCGCGCAGGATGCCCCAGGCCGCCGCGGTGCCCTGGCCGAAGCGTTGCGGGGCGAGGAATTCGAAGGCCTGGGCGGCCAGCAGGTACTCGATGGCGAGGATCCGCCGGAGGTTCTCCAGGGCCCTGCCAAGCTTGAGCGCGGCACTGGTGCCGAGGCTCAGGTGGTCCTCCTGGAGCGCCGAGGTGACGAAGTTGTCGACCACCGCCGGCTGCGCCAGCTGGCGGTTCTCGCCGGCCAGGGAGGCGGCGACGTACTGGGTGATCATCATCCCCGAGTTGACTCCCGGCTTGCCCACCAGGAACGCCGGCAGGCCGCTGACCAGCGGGTTGACCAGGCGATCCAGGCGCCGCTCGGCGACCCCGCCCAGCTCGGCCACGGCGATCGCCAGCAGGTCGGCGGCCATCGCCACCGATTCGCCGTGGGGATTGGCCTGGGATACCACCCGGTAGGCTTCCGGCGTACCCAGCAGCAGCGGGTTGTCGGTGGCCGAGTTGAGTTCGGTCTCTATCTGCCGCGCCGCGTGGGCCAACTGGTCACGGCAGGCGCCATGGATCTGCGGTATCGAGCGGATGCTCAGGGCATCCTGGGTGCGGATGCCGCGGGCGTTCTCCAGTACCTGGCTGCCAGCCAGCAAGGCTCGCAGATTGGCGGCGACCCGCTGCATCCCGGGATGCGGCTTGAGCGCAACGATCTCGGCGTCGAACGCCGCCAGTTGGCCGCGCAGGGCCTCGAAGCTCATCGCCCCGATCACGTCGGCCCACTGCGCCAGGCGCTGCGCGTCGTCCAGGGCCAGGCAGGCGAGGCCGGTCATGCACGGCGTGCCGTTGACCAGGCAGAGCCCGTCCTTGGCTCCCAGGCGCACCGTCGCCAGGCCTTCCGCCGCCAACGCGGCGGCGGCCGGCACGACGCTGCCGCGGTAGCTGACCTCGCCGATGCCGAGCAGGGCGATGCCGACGTGCGCCATGTGGGTCAGGTAGCCCACCGAGCCCTGGGCCGGCACCTGCGGGGTAATGCCGTGGTTGAGCAGCGCCAGCAGTCCTTCCACCAGCGAACGGTCGAGCCCGGACTTGCCCTGGCTGTAGTTGGCGACGGCGGCACAGATGATCGCCCGGGTCTGTTCGTCGCGCAGCGGCTCGCCGACCCCGCAGGCATGGCTGAGCAAGGTGTTGCGCGACAGCTCGGCGAGCTGCTCGCCTTCCAGCAGGACGTCGCACAGCGCGCCGAGGCCGGTACTGATGCCGTAGGCACGCTCGCCGTTGGCGACGATACGGCAGACGATGGCGCGGGCGTTGTCGATCCGTGCCCAGGCCGCCGCCGACAGTTCCAGGCGCGCACCGTGCCGGGCCACCGCGACCAGTTCCTGCCAACGCAGCGGGCCGTCGCCGAACACGACGCTCGGTAGGTCGCTCATAGGTTCGCCACCCGCCGCTGGACGAAGCGGTCGACGTAGTCGTCGGCCGGCTGGTGGAGGATTTCCCGTGGCGTGCCGACCTGGATCAGTTGGCCGTCCTTGAGGATCGCGATGCGGTTGCCGATGCGTACCGCCTCGTCGAGGTCGTGGGTGATGAAGACGATGGTCTTGTGCAGGGTTTTCTGCAGTTCCAGCAACTGGTCCTGCATGTCCGCGCGGATCAACGGGTCGAGGGCGCTGAAGGCCTCGTCCATGAGAATGATCTCGGTGTCGGCGGCCAGCGCGCGGGCCAGGCCGACACGCTGGCGCATGCCGCCGGAAAGCTGGTGCGGATAGGACTTCTCGTAGCCCTTCAGGCCCACCGTGGCGATCCAGTGCAGGGCCCGCTCGTGGCACTGCGCCCGGCTTTCGCCGCGAACCTTCAGGCCGTAGGCGACATTGTCGAGCACGCTCTTGTGCGGCAGCAGGCCGAAACTCTGGAACACCATGCTGATCTTGCGCCGGCGGAATTGCCGGAGGGCTTCCATGTCGTAGCGCAGGATGTCCTCGCCATCCACCAGGATCTCGCCGCTGGTGGGGTCGATCAGGCGGTTGAAATGGCGCACCAGGGTCGACTTGCCGGAACCCGACAGGCCCATGATCACGAAGATCTCGCCAGCACCGATGGTCAGCGACAGGTCGTTGACGCCGACCACGCAGCCGGTCTGCGCCAGCACTTCGCCCTTGCTGCGTCCCTGGCGGATAAGGGCCAGCGCGGCATCGGCGCGCGGGCCGAAGATCTTGAACACGTTCTTCACTTCGATCTTGTTCATCTGCGCACCGCTCATTTGCTCGTCTCGTGCCGGGAACGGCCATAGGCCTGGGTGATGCGGTCGATCACCACCGCGAGGATGACGATCGCCAGGCCGGCTTCCAGGCCCTTGCCCACGTTCAGCGTCTGGATGCCCACCAGTACGTCTTCGCCGAGGCCGCGGGCGCCGATCATCGAAGCGATCACCACCATCGACAGGGCCATCATGGTGGTCTGGTTGATCCCCGCCATGATGCTCGGCAGGGCCAGCGGCAACTGCACGCCGAACAGCTGCTGCCAGCGGTTGGCGCCGAAGGCGTTGACCGCCTCCATCACCTCGCTGTCGACCTGGCGGATGCCCAGGTCGGTGAGGCGGATCAGCGGCGGCGCGGCATAGATCACGGTGGCGAAGATCGCCGGCACCTTGCCCAGGCCGAACAACATCAGCACCGGGATCAGGTACACGAAGCTGGGCATGGTCTGCATGATGTCCAGCAGCGGCATCAGCACCGCGCGCAGGCGGTTGCTGCGCGCGGCGAGGATGCCCAGGGGGATGCCGATCAGCACCGAGATGAAGGTCGCCACCAGCATCAGCGCGAGGGTCTGCATCAGCTTGTCCCAGAGGCCGACGGCGCCGACCAGGAACAGCAGGCCGGTGATCACCAGGGTCGGCAGCAGGCGCCGGGTGGCGTGCCAGGCGATCGCCGCGACGATCGCCAGCAACAGCCACCAGGGCGTGGCGCGGAGCAGCCCTTCGAGGTTGACGATGGCCCACAGCAGGGTGTCGGAGATCTTGCGGAACAGGTCGCCGTAGTTGGTCACCAGGGCGTCGACCCAAGCGTTGACCCAGTCGGCGATGGAAAATGTCAGGCGTTCGGGAAACATGGTCTGCTCTCGTCGGTCGTGGGTTCAGAGTGCCGCTTCGATCTTCTTCGCCGCGTCCTCGTCGACCCAGGCGTGCCAGACCTCGGGGTGCTCCTTGAGGAACTCGCGCGCCAGGCGCGCCGCATCGATCCGGTCCTTGGCCATCCGCGCCAGGTCGCTGTTCAGCAGCTCCGCCGGCAGGTTGACCTTCTCCAGCACCGCCACCAGCTCCGGCGCCTGGTCGTGGAAGGTCCGCGACAGGCCGACCTGGATCCTGATGCGCTTGTCGACGCCGGGCCTTTCCTCCAGGCGCACCAGGTCGGCGCGGCCCATCAGCGGCGTCGGCGACCAGTAGTAGAACAGGATAGGCTCGCCGCGCCGATAGCTCGACAGCACCGCCGCGTCCAGTGCCGGGCCGGTGCCCGGACGGAAATTGGTGAACGTCTCTTCCAGGCCGTAGCTTTTCAGCATCTCGCTGTTCTCCAGCTCGCAGGTCCAGCCGGCCGGGCAATTGTAGAAGCGCCCCTTGCCCGGCTCTTCCGGGTCGCGGAAGACCTCGGCGTACTGCGCCAGGTCGGCGATAGAGCGCAGCTTCGGCGCCTTCGCCTCGAGCTTGCGCTGCGGGTCGCCCTCGATCACGTAGCGCGGCACGTACCAGCCCTCCTCCGCGCCGACGATGGGTTCGCCGACGCCGACCACCTTGCCGGCCGCGGCGGCCTTGTTCCAGGCGTCGCTGCGGCCGATCCACTCCTCGGCGAAGACCTGGATGTCATTGGTGCGCAGCGCCTGCTCCATGGTGATCGAGTTGCCCGGCAGGCTGTCGGTGGTACAGCCGTAGCCCTTGGCCAGGACGAACTGCATCAGTTCGGTGAGCAGCGTCCCGCTCTCCCAGTTCAGCCCGGCGAACTTCACCGCCTTGCCGGACTCGCACCAACCTTCCGCCTGGGCGCCCGCCGCGGCGGCGAGCAGGCCGAGGGCACAGAGAACACTCAACATCGACTTCTTGTATCGCATGGTTCGACGCTCCAGATGCACGATTGGGAAAGGCAGTTGGAAAACCTGCGGGCCGCGCCCGGGGGAACGGCCTCGATCATTGTTATTGGCCGGCGGCTCAGGCCGCCGTCGGTTCCGTCACAGCCCTCCCTGGGCCTGAAGCACGCCATGCGCGGCATCGCCCTTCGGCCTGACCCAGCGCCGGTAGGCGATCACCAGCAAGGCGATCCAGATAGCCCCGACCCACAGGGCCGGGCGGGTGTCCGGGAAATAGCCGAGCACCACGAAGATGAACAGCATGAAGACGATCGCCGCCGCCGGCGCGAATGGCCACAGCGGCACCGGGAACTTCAGCGCGGCGACCTGGCGCGGCCCCATGCGCCGGCGCATGCCGACCTGGGCCAGGAGGATCATCAGCCAGACCCACACGGTGGCGAAGGTGGCGATGGAAGCGATCAACAGGAATACGCTCTGCGGGATCAGGTAGTTCAGCGCCACGCCGAGCAGCAGGGCCACCGCCATCAGCAGCACGGTCATCCACGGCACGCCGTGCCGCGACACCCGCGAGAAGCCGACCGGCGCCTGGCCCTGGCGGGCCATGCCGTAGAGCATGCGACCGGCGCCGAAGATGTCGCTGTTGATCGCCGAAATCGCCGCGGTGATCACCACGACATTGAGGATCGCCGCGGCCGACTCGATCCCCAGGCCGTCGAAGATCTGCACGAAGGGACTGCCGTTGCTGCCGATCTGCTGCCAGGGGAAGATCGCCATCAGCACGAACAGGGTCAGCACGTAGAACAGCAGGATGCGCAGCGGCACCGCATTGATCGCCCGCGGGATCACCCGCTGCGGGTCCTGCGCCTCGCCGGCGGTGATGCCGATGATCTCGATGCCGCCGAAGGCGAATACCACCACCGACAGCGAGGCGACCAGCCCGGCCCAGCCGTTGGGCAGGAAGCCGCCGTGCTGCCACAGGTTGTGCACGCCGGTGGCGGACGTCGCCGCGCCGTCCAGGCTGAAGCCGAAGAACATGATGCCGAGCCCGGCGAGGATCATCGCGACGATGGCGCCGACCTTGACCAGCGACAGCCAGAACTCCAGCTCGCCGAAGACCTTGACATGGCAGAGGTTCAGCCCGCCGATGAACAGCACGATGGACAGTACCCAGATCCAGCGCGGCACGTCGGGAAACCAGAACCCCATGTAGATACCGAACGCGGTGACATCGGCGAGGCAGACGATGATCATCTCGAAAGCGTAGGTCCAGCCGGTGACGAACCCGGCCAGGGGGCCGAGATAGCTGCTGGCGTAATGGCCGAACGAGCCGGACACCGGCTCGTGCACCGCCATCTCGCCGAGCGCGCGCATCACCATGTACACCGCCGCGCCGGCGATCAGGTAGGCCAGCAGCACCGCCGGCCCGGCCATCTGGATGGCCGATGCGGAACCGTAGAACAGGCCGGTGCCGATCGCCGACCCCAGTGCCATGAAACGAATATGACGGGCGTTCAGTCCGCGCCGAAGCCCCGTGTCGTGCGTCATCCCTCGGCTCTCCTGTTGTTGTTCTTGCTGGAGCGCCCCGGCCGAGCGGCCGGGGGCGGGTATCAAAGACTCGGCAACAGCCGGGCCGGCAGCAGCGCGTTCAGGCAACCGCTGGCGAGCAACTGGCTGGCTGCCTCGATGTCAGGGGCGAAGAAGCGATCCTCCTGGTAGTACGGCACCTTGTCGCGCAGCAGGCGGCGAGCCTGCTCCAGCTTCGGCGAACTCTTCAGGCCCTCGCGGAAGTCCAGGCCCTGGCAGGCACCCAGCCACTCCACGGCGAGAATCCCGCGGACGTTCTCGGCCATCGCCCAGAGCCGTTTGCCGGCGTTCGGCGCCATCGACACATGGTCTTCCTGGTTGGCCGAGGTCGGCAGGCTGTCGACGCTGGCCGGGTGGGCCAGGGCCTTGTTGTCGCTGGCCAGCGCGGCGGCGGTGACCTGGGCGATCATGAAGCCGGAGTTGACCCCGCCGTTGGCCACCAGGAACGGCGGCAACTGCGACATGTGCATGTCCATCATCAGCGAGATGCGCCGTTCCGACAGCGAACCGATCTCGGCCAACGCCAGGGCCAGGTTGTCGGCGGCCATCGCCACCGGTTCGGCGTGGAAGTTGCCGCCGGAGATCACGTCGCCCTCGGCGGCGAATACCAGCGGGTTGTCGGACACCGCGTTGGCTTCGATCTCCAGCACCTCGGCGGCCTGGCGCATCTGGGTCAGGCAGGCGCCCATCACCTGCGGCTGGCAACGCAGCGAATAGGGGTCCTGGACCTTGTCGCACTTCTCATGGGAGCGCGCCACCTCGCTGCTGGCGGTGAGCAGGTCGCGATAGGCCGCGGCCACGTCGATCTGCCCACGCTGGCCACGCGCGGCATGGATGCGCGCATCGAACGGCGCCCGCGAACCGAGCATGGCCTCGACGCTGAGCCCGCCGCAGACGGTGGCGGCGGCGAACAGGTCCTCGGCCTCGAACAACCCGCGCAGCGCGTAGGCGGTGGACACCTGGGTGCCATTGAGCAGGGCCAGGCCTTCCTTCGCCGCCAGGGTCAGCGGCTCCAGCCCGGCCACCGCCAGCGCTTCGGCGGCCGGCAGCCACTCACCGCGATGGCGCGCCCGGCTTTCGCCGATCAGCACCAGCGACATGTGCGCCAGCGGCGCCAGGTCGCCGGACGCACCCACCGAGCCTTTCAGCGGGATGTGCGGATAGACCTCGGCGTTGATCAGCGCGATCAGCGCGTCGATCACCTTGCGGCGGATGCCGGAGAACCCGCGCGCCAGGCTGTTCACCTTGAGCAGCATGACCAGCCGCACCATGGCGTCGTCCAGCGCCTCGCCGACGCCGGCGGCATGGGACAGGACGATGGAACGCTGGAGCTTCTCCAGGTCGGCCGGGGAAATCCGCGTCGAGGCCAGCAGGCCGAAGCCGGTGTTGATGCCGTAGGCGGTGCGGCCCTCGGCGATGATGTTCTCGACACAGGCGACGCTGGCGGCGATCGGCGCGTCGGCGCTGGGATCCAGGCTCAGGCGCACGGGGGCCAGGTAGGCTTGGCGCAGGTCGGCCAGGGTCAACTGGCCGGGTTTCAGATGCAGGCTCATCGAAGGCTCCTTGTTCGGTTCGGCGGGCTCGGCAGCGCCGTCCGCCGGCGGCGTTTCATGGGATTGAAGGCGGCCGCGCCGCCCTGGAAATTCGTCTCAGGCCCCGTGCGCGGGACGTTCGAAGGCGCCGGGATCGGCCGGCAGGATCATTCGCGCCGGGGCCTGGCGCGTGGCCTTGCGCCGCGCCACCAGGTAGTAGAGGACCGCCGGCACCAGCAAGCCGATGATCCAGGAGATATCCACGCCGCCGAGGTGCTCGACCATCGGTCCGGTGTACAGCGTGGTCGCCAGGAACGGCATCTGCACCAGCACGCCGAGGGTATAGACGGCGATTCCCGGCAGGTTCCAGCGACCGTAGCGGCCGTCGGGGTCGGCCAGCGCGGGCACGTCATAGCGCTCGCGGGTGATGAAGTAGTAGTCGACCAGGTTCACCGCGCTCCACGGGGTGAAGAAGGTCAGCAGGAACAGGATGAAGGACTTGAACGCAGCGAGGAACGAGTGCTGGCCGAGCAGCGCGATGAGCGTCGAGGCGCCGACGATCGCGAGGACGAAAAACAGGCGTTGCACGCGGGTGATCTCCAGTTGGCCGCGTACGCTGCTGATGATGGTCGCGATGCACATGAAGCTGCCGTAGGAGTTCAGCGTGGAAATGGTCACCTTGCCGAAGGCGATGCTGAAGTAGAGCAGCGCGGCGACGGTCCCGCTGCTGCCCAGGCCGACGATGTAGGCCACCTCGCGGCCGGCGAACTGGCCGTTGGCCAGGGCTGCGGAGAACACCCCGAGGACCATCGAGGCCTGGGCGCCGAGCACCGAGCCGAGGCCGACGGCGAGGAAGGTCTTCCACGACGAGGTGGACGCCGGCAGGTAGCGTGAATAGTCGGCCACGTAGGGGCCGAAGGCGATCTGCCAGGACGCCGCCAGCGACACCGCGAGGAGGAACGAGGCCCAGCTGAAATGGCGGATGGCGAGCAGGTCGCCGATGTCGCTGAGCAGCATCAGGCGGCTGAACAGGTAGGCGAAGGCGATGATGCCGAGGACGCTGGCGATCCGCCCGATGATGTGGATGACGCGATAGCCGAGCACCGTCACCAGGACGATGAAGGCGGCGAAGATGAAGATCCCGGCGCTGTCGCTGAGCCCGGTGAGCTGGCCGATGGCCTGGCCGGAAAGCACCGTGCCGGTGGCGGTGAAGCCCAGGTACATCAGGCACACCAGGGCGATCGGGATGCAGGCGCCGTAGACGCCGAACTGCACCCGGCTGGAAATCATCTGCGGCAGCCCCAGGCGCGGCCCCTGCGCGGCGTGCAGGGCCATCACCGCGCCGCCGAGGAGCTGGCCGATGAGCAGGCCGACCAGCGACCAGAACACGTCGCCGCCGAGGACCACGGCGAGGGCGCCGGTGACGATGGCGGTGATTTGTAGGTTAGCCCCCAGCCAGAGGGTGAACTGGCTGTAGAGGCGGCCGTGGCGCTCGTTCGCCGGGATGTAGTCGATCGAGCGCCGTTCGATCAGTGGCTTGCTGTCGCTGCCCTGGGTCATGCTGCTGTACTCCGCTGCGGCTCGCGCGCCGCCATTCTTGTTGTGGCCTGGTCGGGACAGTGGGCGACCGCCCCCACGCCCCGCCGGCGTGGAGGCGGTTTCCGAGGTCAGCGCTGGGCGGTGATCATCGGCAGGTTCAGGCCCTGCTCCTTCGCGCAATCGATGGCGACCTGGTAGCCGGCGTCGGCGTGCCGCATCACCCCGGTCCCCGGGTCGTTGGTCAGCACGCGGGCGATGCGTTCGGCGGCCTCGTCGCTGCCGTCGCAGACGATCACCATCCCGGAGTGCTGGGAGAAGCCCATGCCCACGCCGCCGCCGTGGTGCAGCGAGACCCAGGTGGCGCCGCTGGCGGTATTCAGCAGGGCATTCAGCAGCGGCCAGTCGGACACCGCGTCGGAGCCGTCCTGCATGGCCTCGGTCTCGCGGTTGGGGCTGGCCACCGAGCCGGAGTCGAGGTGGTCGCGGCCGATGACGATCGGCGCGGACAGCTCGCCGCTGCGCACCATCTCGTTGAAGGCCAGGCCGAGCTTGGCGCGCAGCCCCAGGCCAACCCAGCAGATGCGCGCCGGCAGGCCCTGGAAGCTGATGCGCTCGCGGGCCATGTCCAGCCAACGGTGCAGGTGGGCATCGTCGGGGATCAGTTGCTTGACCTTGGCGTCGGTCTTGTAGATGTCCTGCGGGTCGCCCGACAGCGCGGCCCAGCGGAACGGACCGATGCCGCGACAGAACAGCGGGCGGATGTAGGCCGGGACGAAGCCGGGGAAATCGAAGGCATTGGCCACCCCCTCTTCCTTGGCCATCTGGCGGATGTTGTTGCCATAGTCGAAGGTCGGCACGCCCTGCTGCTGGAACGCCAGCATGGCCCGCACGTGTACCGCCATGGACTGCTTGGCGGCCTTGACCACGGCGGCCGGGTCGGTCTGCGCGCGGTCGCGGTACTCTTCCCAGCTCCAGCCGGCCGGCAGGTAGCCGTTGAGTGGATCGTGGGCGCTGGTCTGGTCGGTGACCATGTCCGGGCGTACGCCGCGGCGAACCAGTTCCGGAAGGATCTCGGCGGCATTGCCCAGCAGGGCGATGGAGATGGCCTTGCCTTCGGCGGTGTAGCGCTGGATCCGCGCCAGGGCGTCGTCCAGGTCCTTGGCCTGCTCGTCGACGTAGCGACTGCGCAGGCGGAAGTCGATGCGGCTCTGCTGGCACTCGATGTTCAGCGAACAGGCGCCGGCCAGGGTCGCCGCCAGCGGCTGGGCGCCGCCCATGCCGCCAAGGCCGGCGGTAAGCACCCAGCGGCCCTTGAGATTGCCGTCGTAATGCTGGCGGCCAGCCTCGACGAAGGTTTCGTAGGTGCCCTGGACGATGCCCTGGCTGCCGATGTAGATCCACGAACCGGCGGTCATCTGGCCGTACATCGCCAGGCCCTTGGCGTCCAGTTCGTTGAAGTGTTCCCAGGTCGCCCAGTGCGGCACCAGGTTGGAGTTGGCGATCAGCACCCGCGGCGCGTTGGCGTGGGTCTTGAACACGCCGACCGGCTTGCCGGACTGTACCAGCAGGGTCTCGTCGTCGTTCAGTTGCTTGAGGGTCTCGACGATCCTGTCGTAGCACTCCCAGTTGCGCGCGGCACGGCCGATGCCGCCGTAAACCACCAGTTCCCTGGGGTTCTCCGCGACCTCCGGGTCGAGGTTGTTCATCAGCATGCGCAGCGGCGCTTCGGTCAGCCAGCTCTTGGCGGTCAGCGTAGTGCCGCGCGGGGCGCGGATTTCAATATCGCGGAATTTGCTCGGGGTGGTCACGGCAGGCTCCTGGGCGTGGCGTTCAACGGGCGGCGACCGGCGAGGGTGCGCCTGAATTCGGGGACGAAGCAGAGGTCGGGCTGGGTCTACCGAACACATCTATGCTTGTACATACAAGTATAAGCAAAGGAAGGGCCAATTCTGCCGCCACGCCCTCCGGCGATATCTCCACATTCCCGTGAATTTCATTCAACCCGTTGATTTTTCTGTAGTTAAGAATTAGCGAAGGTAGCCTCTCCCCCGGGAGAAGGAGCCTGCCGGAACGGCCCTGGGTGCACGTGATCGAAGCGTGCGCGCACCGGTTTGGGGCCTTCGGTAACACCGTTCAGCGCAATTGCGGGTAACCCCAGCCCTGCGCCTGACGCTCGTAGTCGAGGAGAATCCGGTAATGCTCCTCGCCGGCCGGGAGGAAGCTTTTCAGCGCCAGTGTCGCGGCCAGGTGCGGGCACTCGATCAGCGTCAGGTTCAGCGCTTCGAACAGCTCGCGGCGTTGCGCCGCACTCCAGTGCAGCGAGGTGATCAGCGGCAAGGCCGGGCTCGGCGCGCTGCGCCCGAGCACGCGCAGGCCGTCCAGGCGCTCCGGTGCGTGGCGTTGCAGGTAGCCGAAGGTCACTGCATCCACCGAGGTCAGCTCGACCTCACCCGCGGCCACCATCGCCAGGCTGCGCAGGTGGCCGCCGCTGATGTGCACCTCGGCGAAGAACGCCGAGTCTCGCCCCAGCGGCGCCAGCGCATGGCGCAGCAGGTTCATGCCGCTGTTGGAGTCGTGGTCGTTGAGCGCCAGGCGGGTATTGCGGAAGTCGCCGAGGCGCTGGCGCGCCTGTCCTTCGGCGGCGACGAGCAGGCTGCAATGCTCGCCGGGAGCACAATCGGGCAAGTCGTAGCTGGGCACCGCGAGCACCGCCACCTGGCCGCGCAACTGGGTCATCAGCGGATAGCCGCAGGTCTGCGCGAACAACAGGTTAGGCTGTCGCCACTGCACCGCCAGATCGGTGGCGGCCGACGCGTAACGGCGCACGCCCAGGCGCCGGCAGACCTCGCCGATGAAGGTTGCGCCGGCCTGCCTGACGCAGTCCGGCTCGACATACATGTCCAGCGCCGCCACCACCAGGGTATCGATCATGCTCTCGTCCGCCTGCCTTCAATGCTCGGGATGCACCGGCGCATCCACTGGCCGCCAACCGTGGCGCCGCCATAGACGACCATAGCCGGGCAGGTGGAAATCGCCACTACGTCGCCGGTAGGCACGGCGGCTTGCGCTATACACGCGCGGCAGCAGGTACCAGGGCAGGCCCGGCAGATCGTGGTGGACCAGATGCAAGTTGTTGTTGAGGAACAGCAGCCGCCACGGCCACCCCGCCTCGACCAGCACGCTGCGCTGCGCCGGCTCGCGGGCCGGACGGTGCTCGTAGAAAGAGCGCAGCATGCTCAGGCCGAGGGCCGGATAGGCCACCGCCGGCAGGTACAGCCAGGGCGGGATGCCCGCCCAGCGCCAAAGCCCGGCCAGCAACCCGCCCAGCAGCACGGCATGCAGGCCCCACAGGCGCCAGGCGGCACCCTCTCCCCGGCGCAACCGCGAACCTTCCAGGCGCGCCATCGCCGCCAGGGCCAGCAGCGGGCCGAGGGTGGCGCGACCGAGCAGGGTCTTGTCCAGGCAGAGCCAGCGCCGCCGCCAGGAGCCCAGGCGCGGCCACTCGGACAGACTGACGTAGCGACTCTCGGGGTCCAGCCCCGGGTAGGTCAGTTGCTCGTCGAGGTGGTGCCGCAAGTGGCTGTCACGGTACAGCGGATAGGGATACCAGACGGCCAGTGGCAGGTAGCCGAGCATGGCGTTGAACCTCGGCCAGCGGGTCGGGTGGCCATGGATCAGCTCATGCTGCAACGACATGTAGAGGGAGGCGAACGGCACCAGTCCCGCCAGCACCGGCCAACCCCAGCGCTCATACTGGCTGGCGAGCAGTGCCCAACCGCCGTACAGGCAGGCGATCAGCAGCCAGGTCGGCCATTCGCTGCGCGCCTGGAAGGTATCCTGGAGCCGCCGCACCAGGGTGCGCTGACGCCCGCTCAGGTAGTGCGCCATGAAGGCTGGCGAGGCTTACTTCAGGGAGGTATCGAGGCGCGCGGCGACTTCGGCCGGCACCCAGTGGCTCCAGATTTCGCGATGCTGGCGAAGAAACTGCGCACGCACCTCGCCGACCTCGCGATGATTCTGCGCCATGTCGGCGAGCAGCTCGTTGAACAGCGGCAAGGGGATCTCGACCTTGCGGAACAGCTCGACCAACGCCGGCGCCTTGTCATGGAAATCGCGGGAAACACCAATGGTGATCTTCGCCGGCAACGAGCGGGAACCGATGGGGTCGGGGTTCTTCGGATCGGACAGGGTGGCCCAGGCCTTCTCGCTGAACGGCGGCTCTTCCAGTTGCACCAGCTTGAAACGGCCCATCAACGGAGTCGGCGACCAATAGTAGAAAAGCACCGGCTCGCCGCGCCGGAAGGCCGCACTGATCGCCGCATCCAGCGCCGGGCCGGTGCCGGTGCGGAAGTTCGTGTAGCTGTCCTGCAACCTGTAGGCCTGTCTCTTATACACATCTCCGAGCCCACGAGACAGGCAGAAATCTCGTATTCCGTCTTCTGCTTGAAAAAAAATAACACAAGCCTGTCTCTTCTACAAATCCTCG
>OJJN01000261.1_pt1 | contig 13714 bp, 10 predicted proteins | sample 1596321 | NCBI WGS metagenome assembly OJJN01 (sample SAMEA4350123, study PRJEB24818) | metagenome | biome: human; feature: gut; material: faeces | place: Denmark | collected 2013-09 | reverse complement strand
AATGTATTCGAAGGTTTTGATACAAGTCACATAGTGAAAAAAGTGAATCAAGGTTATCTGGTTTTTTTTTTTTTCAAGCAGAAGACGGCATACGAGATTTCTGCCTGTCTCGTGGGCTCGGAGATGTGTATAAGAGACAGGAGTACGTCAGCCTGGGTCAGGCTGGGCTTCAGCGCCACCAGCATGGCCTTGCCCTGCGGGTCGGCCAGGGTGCGGAACGCCGCGGAAGGCGTGCTGGCGGTGGCATAGACCCCGAAGCTGTGCTGCGGGATCGGCAGCGGATCGCTGGCGCAAGCGGCCAGCAGCAGCGCCAGGCCCAGCGGAAGGAATGCGAGTTTCGAGCGTTTCATGATGAGGTACTGCAGAAAACCTGGGCGGAGCGTCCGTCCGGACGCCAACGCCTATGTTAACGCCGCCCGCGCCGGGCGGGCGAGCAGGGCCTTCCGCGAGGCGACGATCGACTAGACTGGCGGAAATTCACCCCTCTCCCGCGAACTGGTATGATGCGCGCCTTTTCGAGCCGTATGAACCCCACGCAGGCCGCCGCGAGGCCCCTGGCGTGCGTGGGTCGTTTCATGCGGCTCGCGCATTTTCGGGACTCAGCCGTCTGCCGGGATCGTTCGCGGTACCGCGCCGACGAGACAGCGATGCAACGCCCGCCACGCGGAAATTCGGTTTTCCCTGGTCGGCGGCCGGCTCCACGGCCGGCCACTTCTGCTGGCGCCATGGGGATCGTTGCAGAGCACATTCAGGGGAATCCAACATGCTGGAAAAGCTGTTTCAATTAAAGGCGCACAACACCACGGTGCGCACCGAGATCCTGGCGGGGATCACCACCTTCCTGACCATGGCCTACATCCTCTTCGTCAACCCGAGCATCCTCGGCGAGACCGGCATGGACAAGGGCGCGGTGTTCGTCGCCACCTGCCTGGCAGCGGCCATCGGCTCGACCATCATGGGCCTGATCGCCAACTACCCGATCGCCCTGGCCCCCGGCATGGGCCTCAACGCCTTCTTCACCTACACCGTGGTGCTGCACATGGGCCACAGCTGGCAGGTCGCGCTGGGCGCAGTGTTCATTTCCGCCACCATGTTCTTCCTGCTGTCGATCTTTCGCATCCGCGAATGGATCATCAACAGCATCCCCCTGCCGCTACGCTCGGCGATCGCCGCCGGCATCGGCCTGTTCCTCGCACTGATCGCCCTGCAGAACGCCGGCATCGTGGTGGACAACCCGGCAACCCTGATCGGCATGGGCGACCTGACCAAGCCGGCACCGATCCTCGCCACCCTCGGCTTCATCCTGATCGTCGCCCTGGAGGCGCGTAGCGTCACCGGCGCGGTGCTGATCGGTATCCTGGTGGTCACCGCCATCGCCATCCTGCTCGGCGTGACCCAGTTCGGCGGCGTGGTCTCGATGCCGCCGTCGCTGGCGCCGACCTTCCTCCAACTGGACATCAAGGGCGCGTTGGACATCGGCCTGGTCAGCGTGATCTTCGCCTTCCTCTTCGTCGACCTGTTCGACAACTCCGGCACCCTGATCGGCGTCGCCAAGCGCGCCGGACTGATGGGCAAGGACGGCCACATGCCGAAGATGGGCCGCGCGCTGATCGCCGACAGTACCGCCGCCATGGGCGGCTCGCTGCTGGGCACCTCGACCACCACCAGCTACATCGAGTCCGCCGCGGGCGTCAGCGCCGGCGGCCGCACCGGCCTGACCGCCATCGTCGTCGCCATCCTGTTCCTCCTCGCGCTGTTCTTCGCCCCGCTGGCCGGCAGCGTACCGGCCTTCGCCACCGCCCCGGCGCTGCTCTTCGTCGCCGTACTGATGGCCTCGGGCCTGGCAGAGATCGACTGGGAAGACATCACCGTCGCCGCGCCGGTGGTCGTCACCGCGCTGGCCATGCCGTTCACCTATTCGATCGCTACCGGCATCGCCTTCGGCTTCATTTCCTGGACCGCGATCAAGGTGCTGTCCGGGCGCTGGCGCGAACTGAACCCGGCGCTGGTGATCCTCTCCGTGCTGTTCGTGATCAAGCTGGGCTTCTTCAACGCATGAGCCGTCCACAGTTCGACCCCAGCGCCTACGCCGCGCAACTGGAAGACAAGAAGTCCCGCCTCGCCGGATTGCTGGCCCCGTTCGCGGCACCCGCGCCGGAGGTCTTCGAGTCGCCGCGCGAACATTACCGGCTGCGCGCCGAATTCCGCCTGTGGCGGGAAACCGGCAACGAGAAGCGTCACTACGCGATGTTCGAGCAGGGCGACAAGCACACGCCGATCCTGATCGAGGATTTCCCCATCGCCAGCCGCCGCATCAACGAACTGATGCCGCGCCTGAAGGCGGCCTGGGCCGACCCGGCGCTGGGCTTCAAGCTGTTCCAGGTGGAGTTTCTCACCACCCTGGCCGGCGACGCGCTGATCACCCTCTGCTACCACCGGCCAATCGACGACGCTTGGCGACAGGCAGCGGAAAAGCTCGCGGCGGAACTGGGCGTGAACCTGGTGGGGCGTTCGCGCGGCAAGCGCATCGTCGTCGGACGCGACTATGTGGAGGAGGAACTGTCGGTCGCCGGCCGGCGCTTCCGCTACCGCCAGCCCGAGGGGGCTTTCACCCAGCCCAACGGCGAGGTCAACCAGAAGATGCTCGGCTGGGCCTACGAGGCGCTCGGCCAGCGCGACGACGACCTGCTCGAACTGTACTGCGGCAACGGCAACTTCACCCTGCCCCTGGCCACCCGGGTACGCAAGGTGCTGGCCACCGAGATCAGCAAGTCCTCGGTCAATGCGGCGCTGGCCAACCTGGCCGACAACGCGGTGGACAACGTCAGCCTGGTGCGCCTGTCGGCCGAAGAGCTGACCCAGGCGCTGAACGAGGTTCGCCCGTTCCGCCGCCTGGCCGACATCGACCTGAAGAGCTACGCCTTCGGCAGTGTCTTCGTCGATCCGCCACGAGCCGGCATGGATCCGGACACCTGCGAGCTGGCCCGACGCTTCGAGCGCATCCTGTACATTTCGTGCAACCCGGAAACCCTGGCGCAGAACATCGCCCAACTGCACGACACGCACCGGATCAGCCGCTGCGCGCTGTTCGACCAGTTCCCCTACACCCACCACATGGAAAGCGGCGTCCTGCTCGAACGCCGCTGAGAGTGGCCGCGCCCACGGCGCGGCCGTGCCTCAGAGTCGCACCGGGAGGCGCCGCGCCAGGTGCAATCCTTCCGTCGTCACCTCGGCGCCATAGGCCAGCACCTCGACGCCCGCTTGCGCCGCCTCGCGCAACGCCTTGCCATAGGCTGGATCGATCTCGTCGGCGGGGCGCACCGCCTCGACCCCGGAAAGGTTCACGCAGTACAGCTGCACCGCGCGGATCCCCTCCCGCGCCAGCGCCGCCAGTTCGCGCAGGTGCTTGGCGCCGCGCAGCGTCACCGCGTCGGGAAAGGCCGCCACGGCGGTTTCGTCGAAGCCCAGGGTGACGCTCTTCACCTCGATGAACAGTGCGCCCGTGGGGTATTCCAGGCGAAAGTCGGCGCGACTGTTCTCCACGCCGTAGGCCACTTCCCGGCGCAGAGCGGTGAAACCGGCAAGCTCCGCGATGTCCCCGGCCAGCAGCGCCTCCTCTACCAGGCGGTTGGCCCGCGCCGTGTTGACGCAGGCCAGGCGGCCCTGCGGAGTCTCGCTCAGCTCCCAGGTCCCCGGCAGCTTGCGCTTGGGGTCGTTGGAGCGGCTGAACCAGACCCGGCAACCTTCGCTCATGCAATTGAGCATCGAACCGGTATTCGGACAGTGGATAGTCAGGCGCTCGCCGCCGGCGCTCTCGATATCGGCGAGGAAACGCTTGTAGCGACGCAGCAGGCGGCCTTCTTCCAGTGGCTGCTCGAAACGCATCAGGGCCGCCAGTTCTTCAGGCCGCGGGCGATCCGCTCCACCGCTTCCTGCAGGCGCGGCAGGTTCTGGGTATAGGCGAAACGCACGTGGTGGCCGGCCTGGTGGCGGCCGAAATCCAGCCCCGGAGTGAAGGCCACGTGCTCGGTCTCGATGAAGTGCTTGCAGAAGGCGTAGGCATCGCCGCCGAACGCACTGATATCGGCGTAGAGATAGAAGGCGCCTTCCGGCTCCACGGCGATTCCGAAACCCAGCTCGCGCAGGGCCGGCAGGAGGAAGTCGCGACGGCGGGCGAACTCTTCGCGACGCTCTTCGAGAATGGCGATGGTGGTCGGCTCGAAACAGGCCAGCGCGGCCTGCTGGGCCATGCTCGGCGCGCTGATGTAGAGGTTCTGCGCCAGCTTCTCCAGTTCAGGCACCGCCGCTGTCGGCGCCACCAGCCAGCCCAGGCGCCAGCCGGTCATGCCGAAATACTTGGAAAAACTATTCAGGACGAAAGCGTCGTCGTCGACTTCCAGCACCGACGCGGCGTCCACGCCATAGGTCAGGCCGTGATAGATCTCGTCCACCACCAGGTGCCCGCCGCGGGCCTTCAAGGCGCCCGACAGGCCGGCCAGTTCGTCGCGATCGAGCAGGGTCCCGGTCGGATTCGCCGGCGTCGCCACCAGAGCGCCTACACTGTCTGAATCCCAGTGCCGCTCGATGAGATCCGGTGTCAGTTGGTAACGGCTGTCCGGCCCCACCGGCACCAGTTGCGCGGCGCCTTCCACCAGGCGCAGGAAATGCCTGTTGCACGGGTAGCCCGGGTCGGCGAGCAACCAGTGGCGGCCGGGGTCGACCAGCAAGCTGCTGGCCAGCAGCAGGGCTCCGGAACCGCCCGGAGTGACCAGCACGCGCTGTGGGTCGAGGTCGACCCCGTAGCGTTCGCCGTAGAATTTCGCGAGCGCCTCGCGCAGCGCCGGCAGGCCGCGGGCGGCGGTGTAGCGGGTATGCCCGGCGGCCAGGGCGGCGCGCCCGGCCTCGACGATCGGCTCGGCCGTGGTGAAGTCCGGCTCGCCGATCTCCAGGTGGATCACATCGTGGCCGGCGGCCTGCAACTCGTTGGCCCGCGCCAGCAGGGCCATGACATGGAAAGGCTCGATGGCCCGACTGCGCGCGCTATAGGAGGTAGCCATGGATATTCCGAACTTTGCGAGGAAAAACCGATTCTAACCAAGCCATTACGCGGGCGACACCAGCCTCGACAACCGGGAGTAGCGCCAAGGTTATCGTTCTGGTAAGTTCGCCCGCTTGCGACCGCGGGGCCGGAGAGCCGGCGAGGGAACCCTGCCGCGGACAGGATTAGCGAAAGTGAGAGGCGGCCATTCATGTCCACCAAAGCAAAACAACAGAGCAGCCAGCAGATGACCCGCGGCTTCGAACCCTATCAGGAAACCAAGGGCGAGGAGTACATGAGCGAGCGCATGCGCGCGCACTTCACCGCGATCCTGAACAAATGGAAACAGGAGCTGATGGAAGAGGTCGACCGTACCGTGCATCACATGCAGGACGAAGCGGCCAACTTCCCCGATCCGGCCGACCGCGCCAGCCAGGAAGAAGAATTCAGCCTGGAACTGCGCGCCCGCGACCGCGAGCGCAAGCTGATCAAGAAGATCGACGAGACCCTGCAACTGATCGAAGACGAAGAGTACGGCTGGTGCGACTCCTGCGGCGTCGAGATCGGCATCCGTCGCCTGGAGGCGCGCCCCACCGCGACCCTCTGCATCGACTGCAAGACCCTCGCGGAAATCCGCGAGAAGCAACTCGGCTCCTGAGCCGGACCGACGGGGCGCCAAGGCGCCCCGTTTCGTTTCCGCCGTTCCCCGCCGCACCGCCCGCGCCATGACCTCTTCCTATGTAGGCCGCTTCGCCCCGACGCCCAGCGGCTACCTGCACTTCGGTTCCCTGGTGGCGGCCGTCGCCTCCTACCTGGACGCGCGTGCCGTCGGCGGCCGCTGGCTGGTGCGCATGGAAGACCTCGACCCGCCCCGCGAAGTCCCGGGCGCCCAGCAGGCGATCCTGGAAACCCTGGAGCGCTACGGCTTCGAATGGGACGGCGCGGTGGAGCGGCAGAGCGAACGCTTCCCGGCCTACGCCGCAGTGGTCGAGCAACTGCTGCGCAGCGGCCTGGCCTACGCCTGCAGTTGCTCGCGCAAGCAGCTTGAGGGATTCGCCGGGATCTACCCGGGCTTCTGCCGCGACGCCGGGCACGCCCGCGAGGATGCGGCGATCCGCCTGCGCGTGCCGGAGCTGGAATATCGCTTCGTCGACCGCGTGCAGGGCGAAGTCCGCCAGCATCTCGGCCGCGAGGTCGGCGATTTCGTCATCCAGCGCCGCGATGGCTTCTACGCCTACCAACTGGCGGTGGTGCTGGACGACGCCTGGCAGGGCATCACCGACATCGTCCGCGGCGCCGACCTGCTCGACTCGACCCCGCGCCAGCTTTACCTCCAGGAATTGCTGGGGTTGAGCCAGCCGCGCTACCTGCACGTGCCGCTGATCGTCCAGCCGGACGGGCACAAGCTCGGCAAGTCCTACCGCTCCCCGCCACTGCCCGCCGAGCAGGCCGCCGCGCCGCTGACCCGCGCCCTGCGCGCGCTCGGCCAGCGGCCGCCGGCCGAACTGGCCCAGGCCAGCGCCAGCGAGGCGCTGGCCTGGGGCGTCGCGCACTGGGACGCCACGCGCATCCCGCGCTGCGCTACCCTTCCCGAGGAACGCCTGTAGCCCGCCCGGCGGCTTGCCGGCACCCACCCGCAGCCTGTAGCCTGCCGGCCCAAGCATGAGGGAAGCGGCATGTACATCTACCGACTGGTCCTGCTCCTGGTCGTGGGCATCTATCTCTTTTCCCCCGCCATCATGGACTGGTGGATCGACCCCAACGGCGCCTGGTACCGCCCGTACCTGCTGTGGCTGATCCTCATCGTGGTCACTTTCATCCTGCAGAGCCAGCGCGATGCTGACGAGCTTTAGCCTGACCCAGCTGATCCTGATCAGCGTCGCCTACCTCTCCACCCTCTTCGGCATCGCCTGGATCACCGAGCGCGGCTACGTGCCGCGCCGGCTGGTACGCCACCCGCTGGTCTACACCCTGTCGCTGGGCGTCTACGCCAGTGCCTGGGCGTTCTACGGCACGGTAGGCCTGGCCTACCAGTACGGCTATGGGTTCCTCGCCATCTACCTGGGGATTTCCGGGGCCTTCCTGCTCGCCCCGGTGCTGCTCTATCCGATCCTACGGGTGACACGCGCCTACCAACTGTCCTCGCTGGCCGACCTCTTCGCCTTCCGTTTCCGCAGTACCTGGGCCGGCGCCCTGACCACGCTGTTCATGCTGATCGGCGTGCTGCCGATGCTGGCCCTGCAGATCCAGGCGGTCACCGACTCGATCAGCATTCTCACCCGCGACCCGGCCCAGGAGCGGGTCGCATTCGTCTTCTGCACCCTGATCACCCTGTTCGCGATCCTCTTCGGCGCTCGCCACATCGCCACCCGCGAACGCCACGAGGGACTGGTGTTCGCCATCGCCTTCGAGTCGCTGGTCAAGCTGGTGATGCTCGGCAGTATCGGCCTCTACGCCCTGTACGGCGTCTTCGGCGGGCCGGAAGGCCTGGAAGTCTGGCTGCTGCAGAACCAGACCGCGCTGACCACCCTGCACACGCCGCTGGCCGAAGGTCCATGGCGAACGCTGCTGCTGGTGTTCTTCGCCGCGGCCATCGTGATGCCGCACATGTTCCACATGATCTTCACCGAGAACCTCAACCCGCGCGCGCTGATTTCCGCCAGTTGGGGCCTGCCGCTGTTCCTGCTGCTGATGAGCCTGGCGGTACCGCCGATCCTCTGGGCCGGGCTGCGCCTCGGCGCCTCGACCACACCGGAGTACTACACCATCGGCCTCGGCCTGGCGGTGGACAGCCCGGCCCTGGCCCTGGCCGCCTTCATCGGCGGCATCTCCGCCGCCAGCGGGCTGACTATCGTGATGACCCTGGCGCTCTCGGGAATGGTCCTCAACCACCTGGTGCTGCCGCTCTACCAGCCGCCGGCGCAGGGCAACATCTACCGCTGGCTGAAATGGACCCGGCGCCTGCTGATCGTCGCCATCATCATGGCCAGCTACGCCTTCTACCTGCTGCTGGGCGCCGAACAGGACCTCTCCAACCTGGGCATAGTGTCCTTCGTCGCCACCCTGCAATTCCTTCCCGGCGCCCTCTCGGTGCTGTACTGGCCGACCGCCAACCGCCGTGGCTTCATCTCCGGGCTGATCGCCGGCATGCTGGTCTGGGCGATCACCATGCTGCTGCCCCTGATGGGGAACGTACAGGGCCTGTACCTGCCGCTGTTCGACGTGATCTACGTGCTGGACGATTCGAACTGGCACCTGGCGGCGCTGTCCTCGCTGGCGGCCAACGTGCTGGTATTCACCCTGGTGTCGCTGTTCACCGAGGCCAGCGACGAGGAAAAAGGCGCCGCCGAGGCCTGCGCGGTGGACAACGTACGCCGTCCGCAACGCCGCGAACTGTTCGCCGGTTCGCCGCAGGAGTTCGCCAGCCAGTTGGCCAAGCCGCTGGGCGCCAAGACCGCGCAGAAGGAGGTCGAGCAGGCCCTGCGCGATCTCCACCTGCCCTTCGACGAACGTCGCCCCTATGCCCTGCGTCGCTTGCGCGACCGCATCGAGGCGAACCTTTCCGGGCTGATGGGACCCAGTGTCGCCCAGGACATCGTGGAGACCTTCCTTCCCTACAAGACCAGCGAAGAAAGCTACGTCACCGAGGACATCCACTTCATCGAGAGCCGCCTGGAGGACTATCACTCCCGGCTGACTGGCCTGGCTGCCGAACTCGACACCTTGCGCCGCTACCACCGGCAGACCCTGCAAGACCTGCCGATGGGCGTCTGCTCCCTGGCCAAGGACCAGGAAGTGTTGATGTGGAACCGCGCCATCGAGGAACTCACCGGGGTCGGCGCGCAGAAGGTCGTCGGTTCGCGCCTGTCGGCCTTGCCCGAACCCTGGAAGGGCCTGCTGGAACGTTTCATCGACGCCCCCGACGAGCACCCGCACAAGCAGCGCCTGGTCTACGACGGCCACACCCGCTGGCTGAACCTGCACAAGGCGGCCATCGAGGAACCCCTGGCGCCGGGCAACAGCGGCCTGGTGCTACTGGTGGAAGACCTCACCGAAACCCAACTGTTGGAAGACAAGCTGGTCCACTCCGAGCGCCTGGCTTCCATCGGCCGCCTTGCCGCCGGGGTGGCCCACGAGATCGGCAATCCGATCACCGGCATCGCCTGCCTGGCGCAGAACCTGCGCGAGGAACGCGAAGGCGACGGCGAGCTGACCGAGATCAGCGAGCAGATCCTCGACCAGACCAAGCGCGTATCGCGCATCGTCCAGTCGTTGATGAGCTTCGCCCACTCCGGCAGCCACCTGCAGGCCCTGGAACCGGTGTGCCTGAGCGAAGTCGCCCAGGAGGCCATCGGACTGCTGTCGCTGAACCGGCGTAGCGTCGAAGTAGAGTTCTTCAACCTCTGCGATCCGGCGCACTGGGTCGAGGGCGACTCGCAGCGCCTGGCCCAGGTGCTGATCAACCTGCTCTCCAATGCTCGCGACGCCAGCCCGCCGGGCGGCGCGATCCGGGTCCGCAGCGAAGCCTCGGAACATACCGTGGACCTGGTCGTCGAGGACGAGGGCAGCGGCATCCCGAAGGCGATCATGGACCAGTTGTTCGAACCGTTCTTCACCACCAAGGACCCCGGCAAGGGGACCGGGCTCGGCCTCGCACTGGTCTATTCGATCGTGGAAGAGCATTATGGACAGATAACCATCGAGAGCCCGACGGATCACCAGCGAGAAGGCGGCACCCGCTTCCGCGTGACCCTGCCGCGGCACCCTGGCCCGACGGCCGAGCTGTAGACGAGCACGTCGAGAGAGCTGAATACATGGCACATATTCTGATCGTCGAAGACGAAACCATTATCCGATCTGCATTGCGACGCCTGCTGGAGCGCAACCAGTACCAGGTCAGCGAAGCCGGCTCGGTGCAGGAAGCCCAGGAGCGCTACACCATCCCCTCCTTCGACATGGTGGTCAGCGACCTGCGCCTGCCGGGCGCCCCCGGCACCGAACTGATCAAGCTCGCCGAAGGCATTCCGGTGCTGATCATGACCAGCTACGCCAGCCTGCGTTCGGCGGTGGATTCGATGAAGATGGGCGCGGTGGACTACATCGCCAAGCCTTTCGACCACGACGAAATGCTCCAGGCCGTGGCGCGCATCCTCAAGGACCGCCAGGAGAACCGCAGCGCGGCCCCGGTCTCCGCCAACGGCGGCAAGGCCGGCGGCGAGCGCGGCGCCAGCCCGGCGGCAGCCGACGGCGAGATAGGCATCATCGGCTCCTGTGCGCCGATGCAAGAGCTGTACAGCAAGATTCGCAAGGTCGCGCCGACCGACTCTACGGTACTGATCCAGGGCGAGTCCGGCACCGGCAAGGAACTGGTCGCCCGCGCCCTACACAACCTGTCGAAGCGCGCCAAGGCGCCGCTGATCTCGGTGAACTGTGCGGCGATTCCGGAAACCCTGATCGAATCCGAGCTGTTCGGCCATGAAAAAGGCGCCTTCACCGGTGCCAGCGCCGGGCGCGCCGGGCTGGTCGAAGCGGCCGACGGCGGCACCCTGTTCCTCGACGAGATCGGCGAACTGCCGCTGGAGGCCCAGGCCCGCCTGCTGCGCGTATTGCAGGAAGGCGAGATCCGCCGGGTCGGCTCGGTGCAATCGCAGAAGGTCGACGTGCGCCTGATCGCCGCCACCCACCGCGACCTGAAAACCCTGGCCAAGACCGGGCAATTCCGCGAAGACCTCTATTACCGCCTGCATGTGATCTCGCTGAAGCTGCCCGCCCTGCGCGAGCGTGGCAACGACGTGATGGAGATCGCCCGCGCCTTTCTGGCTCGCCAGTGCACCCGGATGGGGCGCGCGCCGCTCAGCTTCGCCCACGACGCCGAACAGGCGATCCGCCATTACCCATGGCCGGGCAACGTGCGCGAACTGGAAAACGCCATCGAGCGGGCGGTGATCCTCAGCGAGAGCCAGGAAATCCACGCCGACCTGCTGGGTATCGACATCGAGCTGGACGACCTCGAGGACGACTTCGCCGCCGACCTCGGCCTCGGCCCGGCGGGCGCCGCGGCCAGCAACCACGAGCCCACCGAGGACCTTTCGCTGGAAGACTACTTCCAGCACTTCGTCCTCGAGCACCAGGACCACATGACCGAGACCGAGCTGGCCCGCAAGCTGGGCATCAGCCGCAAATGCCTGTGGGAACGCCGCCAGCGCCTGGGCATTCCGCGGCGTAAATCAGGGGCCTCGGCCGACTCGTAACACCCTGCAACCTGTTACCGCGGACGTACCGCGTAACAGAAACCGGGTTCATCGGTAACGGGAACCCGGTTTTTTTGTGCCCTCCGCCGACCCACCGAAAACCTCAACCCCTTGATTTTACTGGGTTTCGAAAAACTGGCACGGCATCTGCTTATGTATTGGCACAACAACAATAACAAGCAACGCCGAAGACAATAAAAACAACACGTAACGACTCCAGCACAACAAAAACAAAATCGCGGAGGCGCAGCTAACTGATGGTTTGGGAGAGGAGTTGCTGTCGGGACCCGTCCCGCAGCCAGTCGGAAGAAGAATAAAACTGCCTCGAGGCAGCGCACAGACTGGTTGGATCGCTCGACGATCATGGCGGCATCAGCGACCAAAGCAATCCGTTTGCTATTGAACTCCCAGCCTGGGAGATATCCCTGAAGCGACTGGCTCAAGGGACGGGTCGACAAACAAAAACAACAAGCCCGAAATCATAATAAAAACAAAGCACGCACCTACTTGGGGGGGAGCTTCGGCTCCCCCAGTAGCTTCACCCCCTCCCTCCGTTTTTCCCGTTTTTCCTTCGCCTTACACCATTTCCCCATCCAATGCTAGAATCCGCGCAGACTATGCGGCCATCCGCATGCCTTGCCAGATTCACCGCAGCCTTCCCGGCCCTCTCCCGCTTCGCGGGAACAGGATGTACGGCCCCTGTTCGTTTCTGTCAGGATGCATGGCGCAGTCGGTTCCGGCGCCCGGGACGCCCTGTGCGTCGCGGGGCCAAACATTCAACGGGTACAGAACACGCCTCGCCCGAGAGGTCCTGATAATGCCGCAGCATTACCCGACGTCCGTCCTGTTTGAGCAACGCAGGCGTGCAATCACCCACATCGTGCTCCCGATAACACATCCATGCTGAAAAAGCTGATCCAGACCATTCGTTCCCCCCTGCGCCGTCCGCGCGCCGTCCGTACAACCCCGGAAGTCATCGGTAACAACCAGCACTCCCTGCGCCGGGACCAGTTCAGCCGGAACGCCGTCAAGGTCGTCGAGATCCTCCAGCGGGCCGGCTACCAGGCCTACGTGGTCGGGGGCTGCGTACGCGACCAGATGCTCGGCATCGCTCCCAAGGACTTCGATGTCGCCACCAGCGCCACGCCGGAGCAGGTCCGCGCCGAATTCCGCAACGCGCGGATCATCGGCCGCCGCTTCAAACTGGTACACGTGCACTTCGGCCGCGAGATCATCGAGGTCGCCACCTTCCGCGCCCATCACCCGGAAGGCCAGGACGATGGCGATAGCCGCGCGTCCAGCAACGAAAGCGGCCGCATCCTGCGCGACAACGTCTATGGCAGCCTGGAAGACGACGCCCAGCGCCGCGACTTCACCATCAATGCCCTGTACTTCGACGTCACCAGCGAGCGGCTGCTGGACTACGCCAATGGCGTTCACGACATCCGCAATCGCCTGATCCGCCTGATCGGCGATCCGGAGCAGCGTTATCTGGAAGACCCGGTGCGGATGCTGCGGGCGGTACGTTTCGCCGCCAAGCTCGACTTCGAGATCGAGAAGCACAGCGCCGCGCCGATTCGCCGGCTGGCCCCGCTGCTGCGGGAAATCCCTTCGGCGCGCCTGTTCGACGAGGTGCTCAAGCTGTTCCTCGCCGGCCGGGCCGAGCGCACTTTCGAACTGCTGGTCGAGTACGAACTGTTCGCGCCGCTGTTCCCGGCCAGCGCCAAGGCACTGCAGGCCAACCCCGACTACACCGGCAAGCTGATCCGCCAGGCCCTGGCCAATACCGATGCGCGCATTCGCCAGGGCAAGCCGGTAACCCCGGCCTTCCTCTTCGCCGCACTGCTCTGGCCGGCCCTGCCGGCGCGCGTCGCGCAGTTGCAGGAGAAAGGCATGCCGGCCATCCCGGCGATGCAGGAAGCCGCCCACGAACTGATCAGCGAACAGTGCCAGCGGATTGCCATTCCCAAGCGTTTCACCCTGCCGATCCGCGAGATCTGGGATATGCAGGAACGTCTGCCGCGACGCCAGGGCAAGCGCGCCGACCTGCTCCTGGAAAACCCGCGCTTCCGCGCCGGCTACGACTTCCTCCTGCTGCGCGAAAGTGCCGGCGAGGAAACCGAAGGACTCGGCCAATGGTGGACCGATTACCAGGAAGTCAGCGACAGCGAGCGGCGCAACATGATCCGCGACCTGGTCAGCCAGGAAGACGGCAGCGCCCCGCGCAAGCGTCGCCGCGGCGGCAACAGCGGCCGTCGGCGCCGCGGGCCGCGCAAGGAAGGCAGCGGCGGAAGCGGCGAATGATCCAGCGCGTCTACGTGGCGCTGGGCAGCAACCTGGCCGAACCGCGCGAGCAGATCCAGGCCTGTCTCTTATACACATCTCCGAGCCCACGAGACAGGCAGAAATCTCGTATGCCGTCTTC
>OJJN01000260.1_pt1 | contig 13716 bp, 7 predicted proteins | sample 1596321 | NCBI WGS metagenome assembly OJJN01 (sample SAMEA4350123, study PRJEB24818) | metagenome | biome: human; feature: gut; material: faeces | place: Denmark | collected 2013-09 | reverse complement strand
GGGGCCCGGCAGATCTTTTTCGCCCGCCGCACCGTCGAGCGCGCCATCACCGAACTGGCCACCGACAACGCCACCGCCGAGCGCCTGGCCGAGTTGCGCGAGATGGTGGTGCAGGAACAATCCAGCTTCGCCCGTGGCGACCGGGGCGCCGGCATCCGCCTGTCCGGCGAGTTCCACCTGAAGCTCGCCGAGATGGCGCGCAACGCTCCTCTGGTGAGTTTCCAGCGCAGCCTGGTGTCGCAGACCTCGCTGATCATCGCCCAGTACGAAAGCGGCGGTCGCTCGCACTGCTCGTTCGACGAGCACAACGAGATCCTCGACGCCATCGAGAAGGGCGACAAGGAGCGCGCGGTGACCCTGATGATGCACCACATGGAGCATATCGACAGCAAGCTCAACCTGGAGAGCGACAACGCTTCCGGCGACCTGCACGCGGTGTTCTCGCACCTCCTCGGCGGCAAGAAGAAGCCACGCCGGGCCAAGGCCGACAGCGACTCGGCGGCCTGATCCGAAGCATGAAAAAGCCCCGCGATGCGGGGCTTTTTCGTTTCCGCCGGGAGTCAGTCGCGGCGATGCACCGAGCGACCGGCGGCGAAGGTTTCCTTCACCGTGCGGTCGTCGCCGAGGATGGTCAGCGCGAACAGCCGTTCGGCCAGGCTGCCGGCCTGGCTCAGGCGGTAGGAGAGCAGCGGGGTGGCGTGGTAGTCGAGGACCACGAAGTCCGCCTCGTTGCCGGTGGCGAAGCTGCCGATCCGGTCGTCCAGCTCCAGCGCGCGGGCACCGCCGAGGGTGGCGAGGTAGAGCGACTTGAACGGATCGAGGCGGGCGCCCTGCAACTGCATGACCTTGTACGCCTCGTTCAGGGACTGCAGCTGGGAGAAGCTGGTGCCGGCGCCGACATCGGTGCCGAGGCCGACCTTGACCTTGTAGCGCTCCAGCTTCGGCAGGTCGAACAGACCGCTGCCGAGGAACAGGTTGGAGGTCGGGCAGAACGCCACCGCCGAGCCAGTCTCCGCCAGGCGCTGGCATTCGCCGTCGCACAGGTGCACGCCATGGGCGAACACCGAGCGCGGCCCGAGCAGGCCGTGGTGGTCGTAGACGTCCAGGTAGCCGCTGCGCTCGGGGAACAGCTCCTTCACCCACTCGATTTCCTTGAGGTTCTCCGACAGATGGGTGTGCAGGTATACGCCGGGATGCTCGCGCAGCAGCCGCGCCGCCATGTCCAGCTGTTCCGCGGTGCTGGTCGGGGCGAAGCGCGGGGTCACCGCGTAGAGCAGACGGCCCTGGCCGTGCCAGCGCTCGATCAGCGCCTTGCTGTCGCGGTAGCTGCTCTCGGCGGTGTCGGTCAGGTAGTCCGGCGCGTTGCGGTCCATCATCACCTTGCCGGCGATCAGGCGCAGGTCCAGGCGCCGGGCGGCCTCGAACAGCGATTCCACCGATTGCCGGTGCACGCTGCCGAAGACCAGCGCGGTGGTGGTGCCGTTGCGCAGCAGTTCCTGCAGGAAGATCTCGGCGACCTGGTCGGCATGGGCCTGGTCGCCGAATTGGCGCTCGGTGGGGAAGGTATAGGTGTTCAGCCAGTCCAGCAGTTGTTCGCCGTAGGAGGCGATCATCCCGGTCTGCGGGAAATGGATGTGGGTATCGATGAAGCCGGGGGTGATCAGCGCGTCGCGGTACTCGAAGACCTCGACCTCGCCGATCTCGCCGAGCAGGGTTTCGGCGTCACCGAGGCGAGCGACCTTGCCGTCCTCCACCAGCAACAGGCCGTCCTCGAAGTATTCGTAGGAGCGTTCGACGCCGACCTCTGCGGGGTCGGCGATGCTGTGCAGGATGGCGGCGCGGTAGGCTTTGGCGTTGCGGGTCATGGCAGTCTCGAAAAAAGGTTCGTGGGAGGTCCGCCGCCTGGCGGCGGACGCGGGGGAGCGGGGGGCCGCTCAGGATTCGTGGGCGCGGCGCGACTCCGGGGTCAGCCGGGTGACGCTCGACGGCCCCTGCTTGCGTTCCAGGCCGAAGGCGGCGTTGTAGGTGGCGATCACCTCGCCGGCGATGGAGATGGCGATCTCCGCCGGCAGCTTGCCTTTCACCTGCTCCAGGCCCATCGGGCAGCGCATCCGTTGCAGGCGTTCGGCGTCGACGCCACGTTCGCGCAGGCGGTGCTCGAACTTGACGCGCTTGGTCTTCGAGCCGATCAGGCCGAAGTAGGCGAAGTCGTTGCGCGCCAGGATCGCCGCGGTAAGCTCCAGGTCCAGCGGGTGATTGTGGGTCATGACGATGAAGTGGCTGCCGGGCGGCATCCGCTCGACCTCGTCGAGCACTTCGTCGTTCACCACTTTCTCCACGCCGTCGGGCAGGAGCGCGGGAAATTCGTGTTCCCGCGAATCGATCCAGCGCACCCGGCAGGGCAGGCTGGCGAGCAAGGGTACCAGGGCGCGACCGACGTGGCCCGCGCCGAACACGGCGATGTGTGCCTGCGGCTGGCCCATCGGCTCGAACAGCAGCACCGTGGCGCCGCCGCAGCACTGGCCGAGACTGGCGCCCAGGCTGAAGCGCTCCAGGCGGGTGTCCTGGGTCCGCGCGGCGAGCATTTCCCGGGCAATGGCCTGGGCCCTGTATTCCAGGTGGCCGCCGCCGATGGTGTCGTAGAGCCGCTCGGCGCTGACCACCATCTTCGAGCCGGCGTTGCGCGGGGTCGAGCCGCGTTCCTCGATGATGGTCACCAGGACGCAAGGTTCGCCGCTACGCTGCAACTCGGCCAGGGCGCTGATCCAGTTCATCTCGTCATCCTCCCGATCGCGGCGGTTCAGGCCGGTTCGACCGCGGCGTCCGCCGCTTGCGCCTGGGCGGCCTTCAGCCGGCGCATCTGTTCCACGCCCCAGAGCACCCGCTCGGGCGTCGCCGGCGCGTCGATGGCGGGTTGCGCGCGGTAGTCGGCGAGGCTGGCCACGGCGTCCTTGATCGCGCACCAGACCGAGATGCCGAGCATGAACGGCGGCTCGCCCACGGCCTTGGAATGGAACACGGTCTGCTCCGGATTCTTGCGGTTCTCCAGCAGTTTCACCCGCAGGTCCAGCGGCATGTCGGCGACGGCGGGAATCTTGTAGCTGGCCGGGCCGCTGGTCATCAGCTTGCCCTTGGCGTTCCAGACCAGTTCCTCCATGGTCAGCCAGCCCATGCCCTGGACGAAGCCGCCTTCGACCTGGCCGATGTCGATGGCCGGGTTCAGCGAGTCGCCGACGTCATGCAGGATGTCGGTGCGCAGCATGCGGTATTCGCCGGTGAGGGTATCGACTATCACCTCCGAGCAGGCGGCGCCGTAGGCGAAATAATAGAAGGGCCGGCCACGGGCCTGCTCGCGGTCGTAGAAGATCTTCGGCGTGCGGTAGAAGCCGGTGCTGGACAACGAAACCTGGCCGAAGTAGGCCTGCTGGACCAGTTCCTCGAACGGCAGGATCAGCTCGCGGATACGCACCTGGTTGTTGCGGAACTCGACGTCTTCCTCGCTGACCTTCCAGTGCCGCGCGGCGAACTCCACCAGGCGCCGCTTGATGGTTTCGGCGGCATTCTGCGCGGCCTTGCCGTTCAGGTCGGTGCCCGAGGAGGCGGCGGTGGGCGAGGTATTGGGCACCTTGTCGGTATTGGTGGCGGTGATCTGGATGCGCTCCACGTCGACCTGGAAGACCTCGGCGACCACCTGGGCGACCTTGGTATTGAGGCCCTGGCCCATCTCGGTGCCGCCATGGTTCAGGTGGATGCTGCCGTCGGTATAGATGTGGATCAGCGCACCTGCCTGGTTGAGGAAGGTCGCGGTGAACGAAATGCCGAACTTCACCGGGGTCAGCGCCAGGCCTTTCTTCAAGACCGGGCTGGCGGCATTGAAGGCACGGATTTCCTCGCGGCGGCGGGCGTACTCGCTGCTCGCTTCCAGCTCGGCGGTCATCTCCGCCAACAGGTTGTGCTCGACGGTCTGGTGGTAATGGGTGACGTTGCGCTCGTTCTTGCCGTAGTAGTTGAGCTTGCGCACCTCCAGCGGATCCTTGCCCAGGCTGCGGGCCACGACGTCCATGATCTCCTCGATGGCGACCATTCCCTGGGGCCCGCCGAAACCGCGGTAGGCGGTGTTCGAGGCGGTGTTGGTCTTGCAACGGTGGCCGTTGATGGTGGCGTTGCCGAGGAAGTAGGCGTTGTCCGAGTGGAACATGGCGCGGTCGACGATCGAGCCGGAGAGGTCCGGCGAATAGCCGCAGTTGCCGGCCAGGTCGATCTGGATGCCGTGCAGGCGGCCATCGTCGTCGAAGCCGACGTCGTATTCGACGTAGAACGGGTGACGCTTGCCGGTGATCTGCATGTCCTCCATGCGCGGCAGGCGCATCTTCGCCGGACGCCCGGTGTGGTAGGCGACCACCGCGCACAGGCAGGCCGGCGCCGCGGCCTGGGTTTCCTTGCCGCCGAAGCCGCCGCCCATGCGGCGCATGTCGATGACGATGCGGTTGAAGGAAACCCCGAGGACCTCGGCCACCAGCTTCTGCACTTCGGTGGGGTTCTGCGTCGAGCAATAGACGATCATGCCGCCGTCTTCGCTGGGCATTACCGAGGAAATCTGCGTCTCCAGGTAGAAATGCTCCTGGCCGCCGATGTGCAGCGTGCCTTGCAGGCGATGCGGCGCGCCGGCCAGCGCGGCGGCGGAATCGCCGATGCGGTGCTGGTGGCTGTCGAGGACGAAATGGCGCTTGCGCAGGGCCTCGACCACGTCGAGCACCGGCTCCAGGTCTTCGTACTCGACGATCGCCGCCATGGCCGCCTTGCGCGCGGTTTCCAGGCTGTCGGCGGCGACCGCCAGGACCATCTGTCCGACATACTCCACCTTGCCATCGGCCAGCAGCGGGTCGCCGGCCACCACCGGGCCGATGTCGAGCTGGCCGGGAACGTCGGCGGCGGTGAGGGCGATGGCGACGCCGGGGAACTGGTAGCAGGGCGTCACGTCGAGGCGGGTGATGCGGGCGTGGGCGCGCTCGCTCAGGCGCGCATAGACGTGCAACTGGTTGGGAAACTCCAGGCGATCGTCGATGTAGATCGCCTCGCCGCTGACGTGCTTGGGGGCGCTTTCGTGCTTGACGCTGCGGCCGACTCCGGTGGTCAGCTCGGCGCGGAACAGGTCGGCCAGCTCTTCCTGGCTCTTGTGCGGCTTGCGATGGTTAGACATAGGCGGTCACCCGGGTTTCGACGGCGGGAGCGTGCAGCTCCAGGAAGCATTTGCGCAGCAGGTTCTGCGCGGTCAGCAGGCGATATTCCTTGCTCGCGCGGAAGTCGCTGAGCGGGGTGAAGTCGTTCGCCAGGGCGGCGGCGGCGCGTTCGAAGCTGGCGGCTTCCAGGCGCGCGCCTTGCAGCGCCGCTTCGCAGGCGGCGGCGCGCTTGGGAATCGCCGCCATGCCGCCGAAGGCGACCCTGGCGCGGACGATCCGGCCATCTTCCAGGTCGAGGCTGATGGCGGCGCAGACCGCGGAAATATCGTCGTCGATGCGCTTGGAGACCTTGTAGGCCTTGAACGCCTGGCTGGGCCGGGCACGCGGGACCAGGATCTTCTCGATGAACTCGCCTTCTTCGCGGGCGGTGACCTTGTAATCGAGGAAGTACTCCTCCAGCGGCAGCTCGCGGCGCCGTTCGCCGCGGCGCAGGACGATCTTCGCGCCGAGGGCGATCAGCAGCGGCGGGGCGTCGCCGATCGGCGAGGCGTTGCCGATATTGCCGCCGAGAGTGCCCTGGTTGCGGATCTGCAGGGACGCGAAACGCTGCAGCAACTCGCCGAAGTCCGGGTAGTCCGCGGCCAGCGCCTGGTAGCAGTCGGTCAGCGGGGTGGCGGCGCCGATTTCCAGGCAGTTGGCGCCCACTTCGATGCGTTTCATTTCGCGGATGTGGCCGACATAGATCATCACCGGCAGTTCGCGATGGAACTGGGTGACCTCCAGCGCCAGGTCGGTGCCGCCGGCCAGCAGGCGTGCCTGCGGATTGGCGCCGTAGAGGTCGGCCAGGTCGGCGACGGTGAGCGGCAGCAGGCAGCGCCGGTCACCGCTGTTCAGCTCGGCGGTTTCGCGCGGAGCGATGGCGCGCAATTGCTCGATGGTGGCGGCTTCCCGGGCGTCGAACTGGTCTGCGCGCCTGTGGCAGCAGGCCTGCTCGGCGGCGTCGAGGATCGGCCGGTAGCCGGTGCAGCGGCAGAGGTTGCCGGCGAGCGCCTCGTGGGCCTTGGCCGGATCGGCGCCGGCGCTGTTCTTCTGCAGGGCGAACAGCGACATGACGAAACCCGGCGTGCAGAACCCGCACTGCGAGCCATGGCAGTCGACCATCGCCTGCTGCACGTCGTGCAGGCGGTCCTGGTGCTTGAGGTCCTCGACGGTGATCAATTGCTTGCCGTGAAGGGCGGAAACGAAGGTCAGGCAGGAGTTCAGGCTGCGATAGCGGATGCGTTCGGCACCGTCCTCGCCGGTGACCAGTTCGCCGACCACCACGGTGCAGGCGCCGCAATCGCCGGAGGCGCAGCCTTCCTTGGTGCCGGTCTTGCCGAGGTGCCGGCGCAGGTAGTCGAGGACGGTGAGGTTGGGGTCCAGGCGTTCTTCGACGCGGATCTCCCGGTTGAGCAGGAACCTGATCAAGGCGTGCCTCCAGGCGGGTTCTTGTTATTGAATTCTAGGCCTTGCAGGAGAACCGGCCGGAGTGGGGCGGTTTCCGCACAGGGCTCCACGGTAGGAGCTATGGAGGCGAATCTAGAAAAAACTGACTTTTGAGTCAAATAATTTTTTGACCTGTAGGTCAGTCAGTTTGCCCATAAACGAAAACGGCACCCGAAGGTGCCGTTTCCCAGGGGCGGGACGCTCAGATGCGCTGGGTGTCGGTAAGCTGGTATTCCTCGCCGGCATAGTAGGCGCGCACCTTCGGGTCCATCACCGCGCGCCAGAGCGGCGGGAACAGGGCGAGGACGATCATCCCGGCGTAGCCGTTGGGCAGTTGCGGGCTGCTGTCGTAGTGGCGCAGCACCTGGTAGCGGCGCTTGGCGTAGGCATGGTGGTCGGAATGGCGCTGCAGGTGGAAAAGGAACAGGTTGGTCAGGAGGAAATTGCTGTTCCACGAGTGTTCCGGCGTGGTGCGTTCGTAGCGGCCGTTGTCCAGGCGCCGCCGATGCAGGCCGTAGTGCTCGACGTAGTTGACGATCTCCAGCAGGGTGAAGGCCATCACCGACTGGCCGAGGAAGAAGATCGCTCCCAGCCAGCCGAAGGCCAGGCTGAAGCCGAGCAGGAAGAGGGCGCTGATGGCGTACCACCAGATCAGCTCGTTGCGCCAGTGCAGGGCCGGCAGGCCCTTGCGCTTCAGGCGCTCGGCCTCCAGGCGCCAGGCGTTGAGGAAGTTGTGCTTGTAGGCGTGCGGGAGGAACGAGTAGAGGCTCTGGCCGTAGCGCGAGGACGAGGCATCTTCCGGGGTCGAGACGTGTACATGGTGGCCGCGCACGTGTTCGACCTTGAAGCCGGCATAGCACACCGCTGCCAGCAGCAGGCCGCCGGCGTTCTGTTCCAGTTGCGGGTCCTTGTGGATCAGTTCGTGGGAGACGGTGATGCCGATGGCGCCCATCACGGTGCCCACCGACAGGATCCAGCCCAGTTGGCCGACCCAGTCCCAGCGGGTCTCGTGGGCGAGGATCCAGCCGGACCAGACGAGCATGCCCAGCAACAGCGGGACGGTGGCCAGGGACAGTACGCGGTAGTAGCCCTGTGCTTCCATCTCCGGCACTTCGCTGGCTTCCTCGGGGTTGGCCGGATCGCGGCCGACGATGGCATCGAGGATCGGGATCAGCCCGAACACCACGCTGATCACCAGCCAGGGCCAGGCGTTGGGGTAGTCGCTACCGAGCGACCACCAGTAGCTGAGCGGGATGCCGAGCACCGCGATCAGCCAGATCCAGTAGCCGTACTTTTTCAGACGCAGCATCCAGGCAGAGGAAAGCGAGGCAAACATGGGAAGTCCTCGTATTTATCTTGTTAGATTGTCTGACAATTGTCCTCCCTTGGCCGGCCTGCCCCATCCCAACCTTCGTTCTGTCCGCCGCTTCGCCGGGAAGCCGGCGGGGTAACGCCCTGTGTTACACTTCCCATCCATATACCCCCGGAAAACGCGCCCCTGGATAAAGGATCACCATGACGTTCAAGGCCCCGGACAGCCTGGCAGAGCAGATCGCCCACCACCTCGCGGAACGCATCATCCGGGGAGAACTCAAGGAACGGGAACGTATCCAGGAGCAGAAGGTCACCCAGACCCTCAACGTCAGTCGCGGCTCGGTCCGCGAGGCGCTGCTGATTCTCGAACGCCGCCACCTGGTGAACATCCTGCCGCGCCGCGGCGCCCAGGTGTCCGAACTGTCCCCGCAACATGTGGAAAGCCTCTACGCGCTGATCGTGCAGCTCTACATCCTGCTGGCGGAAAGCGTCGCCCGGCGCTGGCGCAGCGAAGCCGAGCTGGCACCGTTCCTGGTCATCCAGCAGCGCCTGCTGAACAACCTGGCGCAAAGCGATATCGACGGCTTCGTCGAGGCCAGCTTCGACATCATGCGCGCGGCCTTTCCTTTCGCGAACAATCCCTACCTGCAGGAGACCGTCGAAAACCTGCTGCCGGCGGTGAGTCGCGCCTACCACCTGGCGCTGGAACGGCGCAAGGCGGAAATGAACCAGTTCCTCGGCAGTTCTGCTCAGCTCCTGCAAGCGGTGATCGCCCGTGACGAGGCGAGGATCCGCGAGGTCCTGCTGGAATACGGCCGCCACAACTGCCAGCTGGTGCTGGCCGCGCTCGCCGAACGCTGATGGCGACCCTGGCGGGAGCGCACGCATGCGCCTGAAGAGCATCAAGCTGGCGGGGTTCAAGTCCTTCGTCGATCCGACCACGGTGAACTTCCCCAGCAACATGGCGGCAGTGGTAGGGCCGAACGGCTGCGGCAAGTCGAACATCATCGACGCGGTGCGCTGGGTGATGGGCGAAAGCTCGGCGAAGAACCTGCGCGGCGAGTCGATGACCGACGTCATCTTCAACGGCTCGAATACCCGCAAGCCGGTGAGCCAGGCGAGCATCGAGCTGATCTTCGACAACGCCGAGACCACCCTGGTGGGCGAATACGCCCAGTACGCCGAGATATCCATTCGCCGGCGGGTCTCGCGGGACGGGCAGAACACCTATTTCCTCAACGGCACCAAGTGCCGGCGGCGCGACATCACCGACATCTTCCTCGGAACCGGCCTGGGGCCGCGCAGCTACTCGATCATCGAACAGGGCATGATCTCCAAGCTGATCGAGGCGCGTCCGGAAGACCTGCGCAACTTCATCGAGGAAGCCGCGGGCATTTCCAAGTACAAGGAGCGCCGCCGCGAAACCGAAAGCCGCATCCGTCGGACCCAGGAAAACCTGGCACGCCTCACCGACCTGCGCGAAGAGCTGGGGCGGCAACTGGAACGCCTGCACCGGCAGGCCCAGTCGGCGGAAAAATACCAGGAGCACAAGGCCGAGGAGCGCCAGCTCAAGGCCCAGCTGGGTGCCGTGCGCTGGCGCGACCTGAACGAGCAGGTCGGTCAGCGCGAGCGGGTCATCGGCGACCAGGAGGTCGCCTTCGAGGCCCTGGTAGCCGAGCAGCGCGGTGCCGATGCCGGCATCGAACGGCTGCGCGACGGCCATCACGAGTTGTCCGAACGCTTCAACCAGGTGCAGGCACGCTTCTATTCGGTCGGCGGCGACATCGCCCGGGTCGAGCAGAGCATCCAGCATGGCCAGCAGCGCCAGCGCCAGTTGCAGGACGACTTGCGCGAAGCCGAACGGACCCGCCAGGAAACCGAATCGCACCTCGGGCACGACCGTACCTTGCTCGCGACCCTGGCCGAGGAAATGGCCATGCTCGCACCGGAACAGGAACTCAGCGCGGCCGCCGCGGAAGAAGCGGGCATCGCCCTGGAACAGGCCGAGCAGGGCATGCAGGCCTGGCAGCAGCAGTGGGATGCCTTCAACCAGCAGAGCGCCGAACCCCGCCGCCAGGCCGAGGTGCAGCAGTCGCGCATCCAGCACCTGGAGCAGAGCCTGGAGCGCCTGCAGGATCGCGAGCGGCGCCTGCAGGAGGAGCGTGGCCAGTTGGCGGCCGACCCCGAGGACGCGGCGATCCTCGAACTCAACGAACAGGTGGCGATCGCCGAACTGGCCCTGGAAGAACTGCAATTGCAGGAGCAGGGCCAAGCCGAGCGACTCGAACAATTGCGCCAGGAATTGCAGCAACTGGCCGCCGAACAGCACCAGGCGCAGGGCGAGTTGCAGCGCCTGAACGGGCGCATCGCTTCGCTGGAGGCCCTGCAGCAGGCCGCTCTCGATCCCGGACAGGGCGCCTTGGAGTGGTTGCGCGAGCAGAGCCTGGAACAACGTCCGCGCCTCGCCGAAGGCTTGCGTGTCGAGCCGGGCTGGGAGCTGGCGGTGGAGACCGTGCTCGGCGCGGATCTGCAGGCGGTATTGCTGGACGGCGTCGACGGGCCCGCCCTCGCCGGCATCTCCCCGAGCCCACGACGCCCGCCCCGCCCCCCTCGCCCGGCCCCGACGGCGGCCGGTTCGCTGCTGGACAAGGTCCGCGCCGACGCCGACCTGAGTCCCTGGTTGGCCCGGGTGAAACCGGTGGAGACCCTGGAGCAGGCGCTCGCCCAGCGCGGCGCCCTGGACGACGGCGAGAGCCTGATCAGTCGCGATGGCTACTGGGTCGGCCGGCACTTCCTGCGGGTCCGGCGCAGCGACGAGGCCCAGGGCGGCATGCTCGCCCGCGCCCAGGAACTGGAGGCGTTGCAGGAGCGGCGGGAGGCCCTGGAAACCCGTGTCGCCGAAGGCGAGGAGCGTCTGGCTGCGGCCCGCGACGAGCAGCGCGAGCTGGAAGGCGCGCGCGAGCAGGTGCGGCGCCAGGTCCAGGAGGAGGGGCGCCGGCACGGCGAGCTGAAGGCGCAGTTGTCCGCGCAGCAGGCCAAGGTCGAGCAACTGGTACTGCGTCGCCGCCGTCTCGACGAAGAAGTGGCGGAACTGGCCGAGCAGCGCGCGCTGGAACAGGAGCAACTGAGCGAGGCGCGCCTGACCCTGCAGGAAGCGCTGGATAGCATGGCGCTGGACACCGAGCGCCGGGAAACCCTGCTGGCGGAGCGTGACGCCCTGCGCGAACGGCTCGACCGGATTCGCCAGGATGCCCGCACCCACAAGGACCATGCGCACCAGTTGGCGGTGCGGGTCGGCTCGCTGAAGGCGCAGCACAATTCCACCCAGCAGGCCCTGGAGCGCCTCGACCAGCAGTCGGCGCGCCTCAACGAGCGTTGCGAACAGCTCAACCTCAATCTGGAGGAGGGGGCGGCACCGCTGGAAGAGCTGCGCATGAAACTCGAGGAGTTGCTGGAGCGGCGGATGGCCGTCGAGGACGAACTCAAGCAGGCGCGGCTGGCCCTGGAAGACGCCGATCGCGAACTGCGCGAGGTGGAGAAGCGCCGCGGCCAGGCCGAGCAGCAATCGCAACTGCTGCGTGGCCAGCTGGAGCAGCAGCGCCTGGAGTGGCAGGGGCTGGTGGTGCGGCGCAAAGCCTTGCAGGAGCAGCTCGCCGAAGACGGCTACGACCTGCATACGGTACTGGCCAACCTGCCCCTGGATGCCAGCGAACGCGATTGGGAGGAGCGTCTCGAGAGTCTCGCGGCGCGCATCCAGCGTCTGGGGCCGATCAACCTGGCGGCGATCGAGGAGTACCAGCAGCAGTCCGAGCGCAAGCGCTACCTGGACTCGCAGAACGACGACCTGGCCGAAGCGCTGGAGACGCTGGAAAACGTCATCCGCAAGATCGACCGGGAAACCCGCAATCGTTTCAAGGAAACCTTCGACCAGATCAATGCTGGCCTTCAGGCATTGTTCCCGAAGGTATTCGGCGGCGGTACGGCATATCTGGAACTTACCGGCGAAGATCTACTCGATACCGGTGTGGCGATCATGGCGCGCCCGCCGGGCAAGAAGAACAGCACCATCCACTTGTTGTCCGGCGGGGAAAAGGCGCTGACCGCGCTGGCGCTGGTATTCGCCATCTTCCAGTTGAACCCGGCGCCGTTCTGCATGCTCGACGAAGTCGATGCGCCATTGGACGATGCCAACGTCGGACGTTATGCGCGATTGGTGAAGGAGATGTCGGAAAAGGTGCAGTTCATCTATATCACCCACAACAAGATCGCCATGGAAATGGCCGATCAGTTGATGGGCGTGACCATGCATGAGCCGGGCTGTTCACGGCTTGTTGCAGTTGACGTGGAAGAGGCGGTCGCATTGGCTGAAGCCTGAGTGTCAGGCAGTGTAAACTTGTGCATGGGCATGTTAGTTTAATGGCCACTTTTTGTATCGCGTGGGAAAGTTCTGTCAGAACAAGGTTGGCTCCACGTTTCAAGGGACAGGACGTCCTTTTTTCATTTTTTATTCACCATTTTCACTAGGGGCTACGGAATTACATGGATATCGGTCTGCGCGAATGGCTTATCGTTATCGGGCTTATCGTGATCGCCGGCATTCTCTTCGACGGTTGGCGGCGGATGCGGGGCGGCAAGGGCAAGTTGAAGTTCAAGCTCGACCGCAGTTTCGCCAATCTGCCGGACGACGACGGCGACTCGGCTGAACTGCTGGGGCCGGCGCGCGTGGTCGAGCATCGCGAGCCATCCTTCGACGAACAGGACCTGCCCAGCGTCAGCGCCCGCGAAGCCAAGGAACGCAAGGGCGGCAAGCGCCAGGAAGAGCCGCGCCAGGGCGATCTGGACCTCGACGAGGGGCTGGCCCTGGAGGCGGACCCGAGCGATGCCGCCGAGACGGTGGAGCCGCGCAAGGGCAAGTCGAAGGGCCGCAAGGAGAAAGAGCGGGAGAAAGCCCCTGCGGTTGCTGCCGAACCTGCCCCGGTCGACGAGGTGCTGATCATCAACGTCATCGCCCGCGACGAGAGCGGCTTCAAGGGGCCGGCATTGTTGCAGAACATCCTCGAGAGCGGCCTGCGCTTCGGCGACATGGACATCTTCCATCGCCACGAAAGCATGGCCGGCAATGGCGAGATCCTGTTCTCCATGGCCAATGCGGTGAAACCGGGCACTTTCGACCTGGACGACATCGACAACTTCAGCACCCGCGCCGTGAGCTTCTTCCTCGGCCTGCCGGGGCCGCGCCATCCGAAGCAGGCCTTCGACGTGATGGTTGCCGCCGCGCGCAAGCTGGCCCACGAGCTGAACGGCGAGCTGAAGGACGAGCAGCGCAGCGTGTTGACCGCCCAGACCATCGAGCACTACCGCCAGCGCATCATCGACCATGAGCGTCGCAGCCTGATGCAGAAGCGCTGATCCGGCCACAGCCCCTTTCTTCGTACGGGAGGGGGCGAACTACTCTATAGAGCAGCCGAGGCTGCTCTTTTCGTTTCACGGACTCCCACCATGACCGACACCCAGGCTGCCGCCGAACGCATCGCGCAACTGCGAACCGAACTGGACCTGTCTCTTATACACATCTCCGAGCCCACGAGACAGGCAGAAATCTCGTATGCCGTCTTCTGCTTGAAAAAAAAAACAAGAAGAAAAGAAAAAAAAAGAAAAGAAAAAAAGAATAGAGAGGTATAAATTTACATGTATGAGTCAATATCGCGTAAGCGAATAAGAGGTAGCCCGCTATATG
>OJJN01000253.1_pt1 | contig 13948 bp, 6 predicted proteins | sample 1596321 | NCBI WGS metagenome assembly OJJN01 (sample SAMEA4350123, study PRJEB24818) | metagenome | biome: human; feature: gut; material: faeces | place: Denmark | collected 2013-09 | reverse complement strand
GATAAGCAGCGTGCTCACAACCCAGATTTGAGAGTGCATATCTCACCTTCCCCTGTGATTAACCTGATGATATTGGACAAAAAAACAACGCAGGCTGACAAACGATAAAATTTGCCTTTCACATGAGCTAAATTGCATCAAGGGAGTGATTTACATCTAAAAATGAAGGTGAATTGAGATATGGTTCACTTTAGCTCACCTTACAGCTGAAATTTTGCCGCTATTTTTTTACACTTAAGAGAAAAATGAGGTGATTATGGAACCCCTTCGTGAAATAAGAAATCGACTGCTTAACGGCTGGCAACTATCAAAACTGCATACTTTTGAAGTGGCTGCCAGGCATCAGTCCTTCGCTCTCGCGGCAGAGGAATTGTCGCTGAGCCCCAGTGCGGTAAGTCACCGTATCAATCAGCTGGAAGAAGAATTAGGTATTCAGTTGTTTGTTCGTTCCCATCGCAAAGTGGAATTAACGCACGAGGGGAAACGTGTTTATTGGGCGCTAAAATCGTCGCTGGATACCCTGAATCAGGAAATTCTGGATATCAAAAATCAGGAGTTATCGGGAACGTTAACGCTGTATTCCCGGCCCTCTATCGCCCAATGCTGGTTGGTGCCCGCATTAGGTGACTTTACACGCCGATATCCGTCTATTTCGCTCACCGTGCTCACTGGTAATGACAATGTCAATTTGCAACGTGCCGGAATCGATTTGGCGATCTACTTTGATGATGCGCCGTCAGCGCAATTGGCTCATCACTTTCTGATGGATGAAGAAATCTTGCCAGTTTGCAGCCCGGAGTACGCTCAAAGACATGATTTAACCAACACGGTAATTAACCTGCGTCACTGTACGTTGCTCCATGACAGACAGGCATGGAGCAACGACTCCGGTACGGATGAATGGCATAGTTGGGCGCAACATTATGCGGTTAATTTGCCAACATCTTCTGGAATTGGCTTTGATCGCTCTGATTTAGCCGTTATCGCCGCGATGAATCATATTGGGGTGGCGATGGGAAGGAAACGTCTGGTACAAAAAAGGCTTGCCAGTGGTGAGCTCGTCGCGCCGTTTGGCGATATGACGGTGAAATGCCATCAGCATTATTACATCACCACATTACCGGGCAGGCAGTGGCCAAAAATTGAGGCATTTATTACTTGGTTAAGAGAACAGGTAAGTCAATATGAATGTTATACCTTATAATACATTAAATCATCTGGTTCCTAAATAACCTTATTATGCACTGTAAGTGTATGTTGGCTTTATAAATTGCAATTTTTATATGGGAATTGTTTTGTCAATAGTTACGAAAAGGATAAATAAAATAACCACTTCTTCTTGGCGTCGAATATTGGAGAGCGATAATTTATAGTAAACTAGATTACCAGAGAAAAGATAAGTGGCAATATATTTGCTGGTGGCATTTTTATTAAATATTATATGTGTTGGTTTGTGACTTTAAAAAAATTAATTTTTTAATAAAAAGGTGATTTATTTCTCATTTTGATTAATATTGAGATCCATTATGATTATCAGTTGTATGTCATAAAAATGAGGGGCTAAAAGCCTCAATGAATTGAGGCCTTTAGAACAGGGGTTATATCTTCTTTATATCTAACACATCACCCTCCCATACTCGTTTAAATCTTGCTGCATTACTGGCTGTATATAATACCGTATGATGTATATTTCTGTGCCCTAAATAATCTTGTATTAGTCTGGTGTCTAACCCTTGATTAGCTAAAGCATACCCACAACCATGCCTAAGCATGTGAGGATGAATATTAATATTCATATTGTGACTATATTTCTTACACATCTTATACACATATTGTCTCGAGATTTTATTTCCTTGACAAGAAAGAAACAAAGAGTCTTCAAAAGGTTTTTTTACTATGTTATCACGTAGTGCTAGCCATTTTTTTAATAACAGAACAGTTTCTTTTTGCAGGGGATGTACTGTGGATAATCCATTTTTTAAACGCTTGATATATATTGCTGACTCTGAAAAGTCAATGTCGCTAATCTTTAGTGCAATAAGCTCGCTTACCCTAAGACCATGTACATATGCCATTTGTAACATGGCTTTATCTCTAATTTCATTTTTTGAACCGTTGATGGCTTCAAAAAATAACAACCATTCACTATGAGTAATAAATTTGCGCATAATATTATCGGTTATATTAATTAAGTTAAAAAATAAACTATAAATACCAGAGCCTGGTATTATTGCTTGTTTTTATAAGCAAATAATGAGCTGGGGTTTAAATTATGCCACTAAATGGATATTCATCAATACCCCGCCAGAGAGATAGTTGCCCAGGGGGTATAGATCATTATTAGTCAACCAATGAGCATAAATAAGCGAAAGGAGGTGTGTATTGTGAATGGTAATTCAATGCCATGCTGGTGGTTTTTTTGTGGTGAAAATATTTGTACCTTTTTGTTTACGGATGAAAAATAAACAGCCATATTATTTTGGTTAATTGTTGTGTTAGTTTTAACACTTGGTGATGTTTTTTGTTATAGTGCATTAATTTTTAAATAAAAAAATCCATACATTCATGGATGTAATATATACAAGATACAATGTTAATTTTAGATAAAATATTAATTGCATTGGATACTTTTTAAATATGCCGATGTTGAGCTTAATTTTATGAGGGAATGCTATTTCGGGTTGTAGGACTTTTTTATAATCATCTTATAGGGCTCTTTATATTTACAAGAGAGTTTTGAACGATAGTTACATAACGAAGGTTGTTTATATGCGTTTACAAGCGATTAATTAGATTAGGTGAATTTTAATAAATTAATCTATAATCATACAGCAACTATATGAATTATATTATTGACTAAATGTAATTCTTTCATCATAGTTGACATGGCTATTTCATATAAATAGAGGTGATTTATGCAAAACAGAAAATTTTTAACGCATCATGAAATTAATTTACTACTTCAATCTGTAAAACAAAAGAGTTGCTCTTCACGCGATGTTTGCATGATTTTATTGGCTTATTTTCATGGTCTGCGTGTTAGTGAGCTCTTATCTCTGCAGTTGTCGGATTTAGAACTAACTACAGAAAAAATATATATTCAACGGATAAAAAATGGATTCAGTACAGTCCATCCACTTCAAAAGGAAGAGGTGATTGCAATAACAAACTGGCTGAATGAAAGGAATTCATTAAATGTTAAACATTTCAATGATAACCCGTGGTTATTTGTTTCCCGAACAGGAAAACCATTATCGAGACAACGATTTTATAACATAGTTTCTGCTGCGGGTAAAAATGCAGGTTTAAATATTAAAGTTCATCCACATATGTTACGCCATGCATGTGGTTATTCACTAGCAGATAATGGTGTGGATACCCGTCTTATTCAGGACTATCTCGGGCATCGTAATATCAGGCATACGGTAATTTATACTGCTTCTAATTCAATGAGATTTGAAAAAATGTGGGGGATAGGTGACGCAAAAAAGCAACATTTTGACCCAAAATGTAAACCCAATCTTTGTTTAGAAATTCTCGTATAGAAAAACATTTTTTTCTATAAAAAACATTAAATTTACTGATTTAGATCAATGTGCGGCGTCAATCTACACATAAAGAGGTAGGTTTGTCTTCTTTTTAATCTCTGGCGTATAAAGCCAAAATGTAAATAACAATCAAAATTATATTCTGAATTAAAATAAATACGCAGGTTTTTTACCTGCGTTTTGTGCTATTTGTAGTTAATTAAATTGATGTTGTCAAAATGGGTCATTTTGTAAACCTGTGCCTCAAGGTTTGTCTCCCCCCGGTGTGCAAAGCAAAAGGAAATTGGGAAAGGGGATAACAGGAAATTGATTGCATGGTTTTGATTACGACTACAAAAAATACTTTTATAATTCAAGCAATTAAGAGTATGCGTTGGCGGGGTTTTTCGTACGTGAAAGTCATCGCTGTGGACGACTATTCTTCTCTGATTCGTGATTTTGGCACATCTTGCTTTCGGGATGAGCAATCGTTGTTGTTACCTGTATTCCCTGATAATGATTCTACTACCTGTATACGCTCACTGTATTTCATTCACCAATGGCTAAAAAGCCAGCCTGTCAATATTCCGTGCCTGGCATGGGGGGATAATGGTGTAGTTAGTAATAAAGGCATACCTTTCATACCGTGGAAATTAACAGCAGAGCAATTTTGTTTCTATATAGATAAATTTATCAATGGCTGGAGGTGCAAAAAAAATATTCGCGCGAATCATAAAGTTTCTTTTTTAGAACGACAATTATCCCCGAGGGAGAAAAGTATCTTTATATATACCAAGGAAGGAAAAGATATTGCATGGATCTCGAACACCTTGGGTATATCCAGTAAGACTGTGTGGACGCATCGTCGTAGAGCTATGGATAAACTCGGGGTAAAACGTTTACATCAATTTATAAATATTCCGTGTTCCCTTATTAGTGAAAATATTCAATTATAATGTGCGTTCAAGAGTATTAGTGTTATGAATAAAGTATATAAAGTCATTTGGAACCATACAACCCAAAAATGGGATGTTGTTTCAGAATTGACGAGTTGTAGAAAAAAATGTAAATCAACTCGCTTAGGAATTGCTTTATCAGCAATGGTTCTGGGGGGCGCTATTGCAATTAATTGCAATAACGCAATGGCAGATGTCATATTGTCACCAGACTGGCGTCCGGGTACGAATAACTCGGGTGTTGGGGCTGCAACAGTAAGTGGTAAAACCGAATACATCACTGGTCCAAATGTCGTCCAGTCTGGTGGGTCAGGTCTTATCTGGATGACTGTAGAACAGGCAATTTTAAATGGCTACACCACTGGAGATAATTTATCCGGATTGATTTACGTCAATACCGGAGAAAAAACAAAAACCATTACAGTGAAGGATGAGGTTACTGGCGCTTCTCAAACACTTCAAGTGTTTGATACTGACTCTTTCTCACAACGCGATGCGGGGACTGGGGGAAATGAAACCATTCCTGGTTTTAGTGGCACTGCGGATTTTTTCAATGCGACACGTTTTGTAACAGCCAATAATGGCGGTACAGCTATTTTGGATGTGGGTTCACCAGCAATCGGTAATTTTTTTAAAAATACACAGCTTGCTGTAGCTGATGGAGAAGGTTCCTCTGTTGTATGGAACTCGGTCAATGATTTTTATTTTCAGCCTGGTGCAACCATGCAGGGGGGCGGCGTTACTCAAAAAATCATTGACTCAATGAAATATGCTGGAACAATTACTGATTGGGCGGGAAAAGTACACCATATTAACTCTCTTGATGATTTAAAGCAATATAATCAATATTTGATAAAGTCACTAGAGGACAAAACGCTTTCTTATAAGCAGTATGATGCTGAATTTAATAAGGCCCTTATTGTCACCAAGCATAATTACAATGTGGATATGACCGCTGGGGGACGTATAGACTCAACTCCTTACAAAGAAAATGTAGGGCTGCTTGCTGTTCTCCATGCAACCAATAACGCACGAGCAATATTAGGTAAAACGGGTAAATTAACTGGAGTTCTTCCTGCCTATGGGAATGGAGGAGGGATCGTTGCAACTAATGGTGGGACCGGTGTTAATGAAGGGGTCATTGATGCCATTGGTACTGAAATGATTGCCTATCAAGACAGTACCATTGTTAACGATGGTACACTTTTTGTTTGGGATAATAATGATAAATATGCTCTCCAGGCAGAGGGGATGGTTGCCGGTAGTAATGGTTCTTCAGCCATTAATAATGGTGTTATTAATATTCGCCCATTTAAAAATGCTTTCGCTCCAGAGGGGATTAACACCGCAATTGTTGTTAGTAATGGGGGCATGGCAACAAATAAAGGCACAATAAATATTACTGCCGATGCATCAACTAATGATAATAATGGCAAAACACGAGGTGTAAATGTTGGAGCTGGAGGCTCTTTTATTAACTCGGCCTTCGGGAGCATCAATGTAGGTATTGCGGAGGATAAAACTGCGACTCATTCGGCTGTGGGTTCTGTTGCGATTGAAGTACAAAATGGTGCAAACAAAGTCGTTAATGAAGGTACTATTTTTTTGGGCAGGGGGGCTCAGGGGAACTACGGAATCCTGGCAAAGGATGCCGGGACTGTTGATGTGGTAAATAAAGGGACTATCACTATTGACGGTCATGACAGTGATGCACCTGCACTGAATGTTGGCATGCTGGCAAATAATAGCTCCGGGATGAAAAACTCCGGGATTATCAATGTTAATGGTCTGAACAGCACCGGGCTACAGGTAATCAATGCAGGACAGTTGAATTCTGACGGTACGATAAATGTTGGCGGCAAGGGTATCAGTAGTGGTTTCCGTAACTATGGTGCCTGGGTGGAAGGTGCCGGAAGCAATGTTAATGTATCCGGAAAAATCAGTCTTGCCGGTACGGGGGCTGTGGGGGTTTTTGCTAAAGATGGCGGCAGTCTGACCCTGTCAGGCAATGGTGCAGTGCTATTTGGCAGCAGCGATCAGATAGGCTTTTATGTCTATGGAAAGGACTCTGCCATTCATAATACCGGAAGCGGTGTTATGGATGTGTCCACTGAAAACTCAACATTATTCCGTATTGCCAGTGGTGCGACATTCCAGGGAACTGCAGATGCTTCTTCTGCACTTACGGCGTCTGGTAAGAACTCTTATGCACTTATTGCCACGGGGAAATCGGATGGCGGTGTGGCCTCGACAGTAACGTCTGGAGGAATGACCATCAACCTGACGGGTGAGGGGGCTACAGCGACTTTAATTGAAGGGGGAGCGCAGGGCACAATTGAAAGTAATGCCATTATCAATATGGATAATGCCAGTGCGATAGCCGGTATTGCGGATGGCAATGGCTATGATATTTCCGGCAAACTCATTAATCCGAAGGACAAGACCACACTATTAACGGCGGGGGCTCAGTTAAGTTCCACCCAGGATAAAGTGACCGGGTATATCGCCCGTAATGGGGCCACTCTAAATAATACCGGTAATATCATCTTTACTGGAAAGAATACAGTGGGCGTCCGGGTTGAGGAGGGGGCTGTTGGTACCAACAGCGGAAATATTACAGTTCAGGATGGTGGTGTGGGACTAATTGCTAATGCCACACAAGATGTTACAACGATTAATAACTCGGGAAATCTCGTTCTCAAGGGAGGAGATAATGCTAACCGTACAACGGGTATAAAAGCATCTGGTACAACAACAACGGTTAATATGACCGCGGGTACTATATCTTTGCAGGGACAGGGGGCGATTGGCGTTGAGGCCAGCAATAAAGGGACTGTTAACCTTGATGGTTCGGCAGTACCGAACTTTGCTGCTGACGGCTCTGGTATTACCGATCAGATTGCTTTTCGTATTATCGGAGATGGTGCAACCATTAAGACGAATATTGCACCGGGAACTCTGCTGGATGCCAGTGGGGAACGTTCTGTACTTTTCCGTATTGAAGATGGGGCAAAACAGGCCGGCTCTCTGCTGATGAAAACCTCCGGGACAGGCAGCCGTGGTATCTGGGCCACAGGGAAAGGGAGCAATGTCCTGGCTGATGCTGGCAGTGATTTCCAGATCCTGGGCGCTCAGGCTCAGGGATTATATGTAACTGGTGGTGCGACAGCGACGCTGAAACAGGGGGCATCAGTTAACCTTGTAGGGGATGGCGCTGTTGTCGCGGAAGTTGACGGAAATGAATACGCTCTGGATGGCAGTATTACACAAACGAATACTGGCTCGGTTATTACCAATGAGGCAGATATCTCTTCGCCGCTGAATAATGCCAAGGGCTTTATTACGCGTAATCAGGGACTGTTGATTAACAACGGCAACATTGATTTCACTACCGGTACAGATAATATCGGCGTCTGGGTTGATAACGGCCGCTTTGAAAATACAGGAAGCCGTATTGCGGTCAATGGCGTTGCATTATTTGTTGAAGGTGCACAGTCTCAGATTACCAGCACAGGAGGGGATATCGTCGCTGTGGATGGTGAGGCTGCCATTAAGCTGGGGGCGGGCGCGTCACTGAACCTGGCAGGGAGTGGCTTGGGTACGATCGAAGGTCAGAAAAATGCGCATGGCATCCTGCTGGATACAGGGGCTGTGGGGCTGGTTATTGATGGTGCGAAAATCAATGTTAATGCTGCAGGTGCGGTCGGTCACGGGATTGAGAACCGCGCAGAAATTGAAGGCATTCAGTTAACCAATACGACTGAAATTAATGTGGCTGATGGCATTGGTGTACGTACTTCTGCCTCCCTGGCCAAGACCAACAGCGGCACTATTAATGTAGACGGCAGTGGAATTGCACTGGCGTTCCAGAAAGCTGACGGAAGTGAAACCGATAATAACCTGGATATGTCTGACTCCGCTGGATTGGTCATTAACCTGAAGGGTACGGACGGCACGGGTATTTTCGCCAACACTAAAGATGGTGCTGTCGTGAAGAGTGGTGCAAGTGTCAATGTTATACAGGCCGATGGCGGTTCCGCTCTGGTGGTTAACAATGCAGCCAGTGAAGTGGTTCAGAGCGGTAATCTCATCTCTGCTTCTCTGAGTCATGCCGTAGTGGATGCTTCAAAAGCACAATCCTTTACCAATAAAGGTCAGATTAAAGCTGCGTCCACCACCGGGACTGCAATGGCGTTTGATGACGCCGTGAATACCACCGTACTGAATGACAGCGGTGCTGAAATTCAGGGGGTTGTGGCTCTGAACGGCGGTGATAACACATTCACCAATAAAGGCAGTATTACCGGAACCGTCAGTGCGAAAGAGGGTAACAATACATTTTTATTTGATGATGGCAGCACACTGACAGGAGAAGTGACTGCAGGAAATGGCAATAATAATGTAACACTCAATGGTAAGACTCATGTTGATCAGGTTACTGCCGGTACCGGGAAGAACACCTTCACCATTAAAGGTGAAGGGGCAACCTGGAACCTGCTGGATGGCGGGCAGGGAGATTCTGATTCCCTGATTTTTGATAACGCCATTCATACGCTGGATTCTGTTGTAAAACTACAGAATTTCGAACATGTCGGGCTGAAGAACAGTTCACTTGTCACTCTGAAGGAAGCTCTTGTGCTGACCGATGGGGGGAACGGTCCGGGTTCCGTCGATATTGAATCGGGCAGCGAACTGGCCATTATTCCCGCAGTTGCAGGCAACTTTACCTTTGATCCACTGTTAACAGGCAAAGGAACACTGTCTGCCCGTCTTGATGCCGACACATCTGCTTTTGAATTCAGCCATAACGTCGGGGATCAATTTGCCGGAACTCTGAAGCTGGGTACTAGTAGCTTTGCTCTGGAAGGGCTGAATACGAGCGGGTTAACCCATGCAATGCTGATGTCTGAAACCGGGAATATCACAACGGTTGGCTCCGGTGTTCAGCAGATTGGCGGTCTTGGGTTCAATGGCGGAACGCTGATTTTTGGTTCCGTTATGCCGGGCGATACCATTGCCAGCAACAGTATTGAAACCTCTGCTGCAGGTACGCTGGATATCCGGGGGAAAGGCACAATTCAGGTCACCATGCCAGATGAAGTGATTAATGATATTCCGGCTGTTGATACCCGTAAGAATTTGCTGGAGCAGGATGATGCGCAGACCCTGGTCACGCTGGTGAATGCAGCGGGTACCGTCACCGGTACTGGCGGGCAACTGCAACTGGTGGATGAAAACGGGCAGGCTATTTCTCACAGTCAGACGTTTGATGTCACTCAGGGCGGTGAAGTTGTAGCTCAGGGAAATTATGACTATAAGCTGCTGGGAAGCTCCGACGGTATTAAAGGTGACGGACTGTACATAGGCTATGGGCTGAAGTCGCTGGATTTACAGGGAACCGGTGATAAAGCGCTGGTGCTGACACCGAGAGCGAATGCCCAGGGACTGCAGACAGATCTTGGCGCACAGTTAACGGGGGCAGGGGATCTGGCCATCGAAGCTGCGGGGCAGGTTGTCACACTGTCTAACGGCGGTAATAACTACACCGGGGATACGCTGGTGCGCAGCGGCACATTACAGATGGCAAATGATAATGTACTTGGCGCAACAGGTAATCTGAACGTCGCCAGCAATGCCGTCTTCAGAACAAACGGATACAGCCAGACTGTCGGTGCACTGCAGACAGAAACGGGAGCGCACATTCAGCTTGATAGCGGTAGTGTACTAACGGTCAGCGGCACGCAGCGTCAGCCGGGGGATGATAATGGTGGCATCATTGAAAACAACGTGCTGTCCGGTGAGGGAACGCTGGCTGTCACGGGCAGCAATCTGACGGTACATGGCACCAATATCGGGTTTACCGGTAATGCCAGCCTTACCCAGGGGGCGCTGGTTGAAATGAACGGCGCACAGGGGCTGGGAAGCCAGGGCTCCATCAGCTTTGAAAGCCTTAATGATCGCCTGGCGATTGATATCGCCGACGGTAGCGGAGTCAGCAGTAACCTGAGTAAATCGCTTTCCGGAGAAGGTTCAGTGGGTATACTGAACACCACTGATCTGACGCTTTCCGGGGATAACAGTAATTTCAGCGGTGAATTCCGTGTGCAGAAAGATGCTGCTCTGCGGGCTTCAGATGAAAAACACCTGGGCACCGGGCTGATTGACAGTGATGGTGTCACCTGGCTTACCGCCAGTGGAAACTGGTTACTGAAGAATGATATTACTGGCTCCGGCGCTCTGGTGAAACAGGGGGCGGGTAATCTGATCATTAATCATGAGCTGACTTATACCGGTGATACCACGGTTGAGAGTGGCGTTCTGATTGTCGGTGATGATTCAGTCACCCGTGCCGCTGGCGCGACGTTGTCAGGATCCAAAAACATTCATGTTCTTAATGGCGGCACACTGAGTGGGCTGGGGACCGTTTCGGGTCAGGTTAATAACCAGGGAACACTGGCATCACTGAATGCTCTCTCAGGTTATGAAACGGCAGAGGTGGGCAATTTTACCGTTGGCTCACTGACCAATACCGGCGTCATTCGTCTGGCCGGTGGTAAGACAGGAAATACCCTGACCGTAAATGGCGATTACACCGGTGGCGGTACGTTAATTATCAATACCGTGCTGGGGGATGATACTTCTACCACTGACAAACTGATTGTCACGGGTAACACCTCCGGTGATACCGGCGTGGTGGTGAATAATGTCCGGGGCCAGGGGGCTCAGACCGCTGACGGCATTGAGATTGTGCATGTCGGTGGGCAGTCTGACGGTAACTTCAGACTGCAGAACCGTGCGGTGGCAGGGGCGTGGGAATATTTCCTGCATAAAGGTAATGCGGGTGGTACTGACGGTAACTGGTATCTGCGTTCTGAATTGCCGCCAGAACCACAACCGCAGCCGCAGCCACAACCGCAGCCGCAGCCACAACCGCAGCCGCAGCCACAACCGCAGCCACAGCCACACCCCACGCCGGATAAACCTGTACAGAAGGTCTATCGTCCGGAAGCGGGCTCTTATATTGCGAACATAGCGGCAGCCAACACGCTGTTCAACATCAGAATGCACGATCGTGAGGGGGAAACTTACTATACCGATGTGTTTACTGGTGAGAAGAAAGCAACAAGTATGTGGATGCGTCATATCGGCGGTCATAATCGCTGGAAGGACAGCAGTTCACAGCTGAATACGCAAAGTAACCGTTATGTTGTGCAACTGGGTGGCAGCATTGCGCAATGGACTGACGGTCAGGACCGTCTGCAACTGGGGATTATGGCCGGTTATGGAAATGAGAAGAGTTCCACGACATCCTCGCTTTCGGGATATAAATCTAAAGGTGCGATCAATGGATACAGCACCGGTTTATACGGAACGTGGCAGCAGAATGACGGTAATGACAACGGGGCTTATGTCGATACCTGGATCCAGTACGGATGGTTTAATAATACCGTTAATGGTGAAAAACTGGCTGCGGAGTCCTGGAAATCCCGTGGATTTACCGGTTCAGTGGAAGCGGGTTATACCTTTAAAGCCGGCGAATTTACCGGTAGCCAGGGTAGTCACTATGACTGGTATATTCAGCCGCAGTCCCAGATCACGTGGATGAATGTAAGAGCCAGTGAGCATACGGAGAAGAATGGCACGAAAGTTCAGCTCAGCGGAGACGGTAATATCCAGAGTCGTCTGGGCGTCAGAACTTACCTGAAAGGTAAGAGTGCGTCTGATGATAATAAGGCGCATCAGTTTGAGCCATTTGTGGAAGTTAACTGGATCCATAATACACGGAGCTGGGGTGTCAAAATGGATAATACGGCACTCAGTCAGGACGGAGCTACAAATATTGCTGAAGTCAAAACGGGTGTTCAGGGTAAATTGTCAGATAACCTGAATGTCTGGGGCAATGTTGGTGTTCAGGCTGGCGATAAAGGGTACAGTGATGCCCAGGCAATGCTGGGTATTAAATATATATTCTAATCACACAGTGGCAGGAGGGGACCTCCTGCCACCTCAGGGTTGTCATAATGAGTTCTGTAATGAAATTTTCTGTTGTTAATGCAGTAGTGCTGCTGTTGCTGATTGTACTTACTGGTGTTTTTTATATGAAAAAGTCAAAAGAAATTGCAGTTGTTAATATCGATGCTATTTATAATCAGTCTGCCGCCGGAGACATGGTCAGAAAGCATCTGAATGAGGTTAAGAGTATTCTTGAAAAAGGCTATGAGGATGCGCAAAAAGCATTCGCAGATAACGCGAATAAAGAGGCGCTGCTTCTTGATGCCAGACAAAAACTGGAGCGACAATATGTTATTGAGGAAAATAGCGCAAAAATGGTGTTATCCCGTGCGATAGATAATGCCATAGGTACATGGAGAAAAGACAATCCTAAAAATATTGCTGTATTGTCTTCAGGTGTTGTGCTTGCGCATAACGAGTCAGCTGATATCACCAAAGAAGTCATGGCTCTGGTTGAAAAAGAAAATCTGGTTTTTAATCAGTTACCCAAAGTGGAAGTGCACAATAAGAATGAAGAGAAACCAGAACAAAGTAAGTAATCACTAGATTCTGACGATTTCCAGAAGGGAGATTCAGCAGGCCAGCATCTGTAATCATTCAGATTTGCTGGCTTGCTGCTAAATATGGTTGCTAAGAAAAATAGCAGGCCAGTAATTTATTCAGATTACTGAATATAATAATTTTTCAGGAACGGTTATGCTGAAGGTAGTATGTTTAATCGACACAATTATTTGCTGTGTCTAATATGAGGTGACATTTTTATGGTCACTGACCAGCAAGACTGACCCGTATTGATTAGCCTGATTATTGGCAACTTATTGGGGTAGTCATTTTGACATCGAATGGGGGAGGTTTCCAGTTAAGTTCACGAATGCATGATGATTTGCGTTCACATATCGAAGTACTGGTTGACTATACTAAGGATTTTAAGATAACTCACTGATTGTAAGTGGGTTATTGCGAGGGGGATGATAGATGGTGTCCCCTGCAGGAATCGAACCTGCAATTAGCCCTTAGGAGGGGCTCGTTATATCCATTTAACTAAGAGGACAATGCGGCATGAGTATACCCGCTAATGGACTACGGGGTAAGTACACAGCCGCTCGATTGCTTAAACCCTCGCCATTTATGCCGGGTTTTTATCATTTTTCTTAATGTTTTCCGCACGTTCTGCTTTTTGACGTGCTTCTACTTTGCGCTTGTTGCTCATGTCGTTACGAATCTGTGCATGACTCATTAACGCGAAGATAAAGGTGCCGCCGCAGATGTTCCCCGCTAAAGTAGGTAGTGCGAAGGGCCAGATGAAATCGCTCCAGTGCAGCGTGCCGTTAAACACCAGATAGAGGATTTCAACAGAACCGACAACGATGTGGGTGGTGTCACCCAGGGCAATAAGCCAGGTCATCAATATAATCACCACAATCTTTGCCGCACCCGCTGCAGGAAACATCC
>OJJN01000252.1_pt1 | contig 13990 bp, 9 predicted proteins | sample 1596321 | NCBI WGS metagenome assembly OJJN01 (sample SAMEA4350123, study PRJEB24818) | metagenome | biome: human; feature: gut; material: faeces | place: Denmark | collected 2013-09 | reverse complement strand
CCCCAGCTCGAGCGGCGCCACCCCCAGCACGTCCGGCCGCAGTTGGTGATCGGCATCTATCGGGCTCATCGCCGGGAGGCCCCAGGTCATCAGGAGCATCGCGCCCGCCTGCCAGGTGAAGCCGAAATGCCAGGCGACGTAGCCGGAAAGCAGCGCGGTGGCCAGTTCCACCAGGGGGTAGCGTTTGCCGATGGCGGCCTTGCAGGACGAGCACTTGCCGCCCAGCGCCAGGTAGCTGACCAGCGGGATGTTTTCCCAGGGGCGGATCTCGTGGCCGCAGCGCGGGCACGCCGAATTCGGCAGCACCAGGTTGTAGGTCGCCTGCTTGGGTTCCGGCTCCAGCCCGAGCGCTTCGCGGGCCTCGGCCTTCCAGTTGCGCTCCATCATCTTCGGCAGGCGATGCACGACGACGTTGAGGAAGCTGCCGACCAGCAGGCCGAGGAGGATGGTGCACAAGACAAAGGCCAGCGGATGGCTGGCCAGGTAGTCTGTGAGTTGCATGTTCAGATAACTTTGCCGAGCTGGAAAATAGGCAGATACATAGCGACGATCAATCCGCCAACCAGGACTCCCAGCACCGCCATGATCATTGGTTCCATCAAAGTCGTCAAATTGTCGACGGCATTATCTACTTCATCCTCGTAGAAGCCAGCCACTTTGCCAAGCATGTCGTCCAGCGAACCAGATTCTTCGCCAATCGCAGCCATCTGGATAGCCATACTCGGAAAAACATTGGTGGTGCGCATGGAGAAGTTCAACTGCATACCGCTGGAAACGTCCTGCTTGATCTTGGCGACTGCGCTTTTAAACACCACATTACCTGTGGCCCCTGATACCGAATCCAAAGCCTCGACTAGAGGAACGCCTGCTGCAAACGTAGTCGATAGGGTCCGTGCATAACGTGCTACGGCTGACTTATAGACGATGGCACCGACGATGGGAGCTTTCAGTATGGCTCTGTCTATGGTGTCGCGGAAACTTTTGGAGCGCTTGTACAACTCTTTCAGAGCAAAACCTATGCCGAGCATGGCGATGAGGACAAGTAGCCACCATTCTTGTAATGTTTCCGAAAGTCCGATCACCATTTGAGTGAAGGCTGGTAGCTCTGCACCAAAGTTCGCGAAAACTGACTGGAATTGCGGAACAACCTTAATGAGTAGGATCGCAGAGACCACCAGTGCCACGATAACGACCGCGATGGGGTAGGTCATAGCTTTCTTGATCTTGGCTTTGAGTGCCTCAGTTTTTTCCTTGTAGGTAGCAACCCGGGCGAGAAGCGTTTCCAATGCGCCTGATTGTTCGCCCGCATCTACAAGATTGCAGTAAAGGTCGTCAAAATACTGGGGCTTCTTTCGTAGTGAGTTGGCCAAGCTATTACCGGCTGCGACTTCCTGCTTTATTTCGTCAACCAGCTTTCGCATGTTCGGATTTTCGAAGCCCTCGCCAATGATGTCGAAGGACTGCAATAGGGGCACGCCTGCGCCCATCATGGTCGCCATCTGCCGAGTGAACAGTGCGATGTCCATGGGTTTGATTTTTTTTCCCGCACCGAATAGCGTGATGCCTTTCTTGCGGACTTTCAGCGGATTGATACCCTGTTTGCGTAGCTGGGCTTTGACCAGCATAGGGTTTTGCCCGGTCAACTCTCCTTTGACCTTGCTGCCCTTCTTATCAGTACCTTCCCAGATGAAGACACTGGTCTTTAACGCTTTGTCCGCCATGGATTAATCCTTGGTCACGCGGTTGACTTCTTCCAGGCTGGTGATCCCCTGCATGGCTTTCAGCAGGCCTGAAGCGCGTAGATCGTTGAAGCCTTCTTTGCGGGCCTGTTCGGCGATCTCGATGGAGTTGCCTTCCTCCATGATAATCCGCTGCAGGGCCGGGGTGTTTTTAACCACTTCATAAATACCGACACGGCCCTTGTAACCGTTCTTGCAATGGTCGCAGCCTACTGGTGAATACAGCTTGAAGGTGCCGATCCGGTCCTCGGGGAAGCCTTCATGGAGGAGTGTTTCCTTCGGTACCTCATGCTCTTTCTTGCAGTGCGAGCAGAGTTTTCGCGCAAGTCGCTGGGCGATGATCAGGTTCACCGAGGTCGCTAGGTTGAACGCCGGCACGCCCATGTTCAGCAACCGGGTCAGGGTCTCGGCGGCGCTGTTGGTGTGCAGGGTGGACATCACCATATGCCCGGTCTGCGCCGCCTTGATGGCGATCTCGGCCGTCTCCAGGTCGCGAATCTCGCCGACCATGATCACGTCCGGGTCCTGGCGCAGGAAGGCGCGCAGCGCCTGGGAGAAGTCCATACCCTGGCGCGGATTGACGTTGACCTGGTTGATGCCTTCCAGGTTGATTTCCACCGGGTCTTCGGCAGTGGAGATGTTGATGTCGGTGGTGTTGAGGATGTTCAGGCCGGTGTACAGGGAGACCGTCTTGCCCGAGCCGGTGGGCCCGGTGACCAGGATCATGCCCTGCGGCTGCTTAAGCGCAGCCAGGTAGAGTTCCTTCTGGTCTTCCTCGTAGCCGAGGGCGTCGATGCCCATCTGCGCGCTGGAGGAATCGAGGATACGCATCACGATCTTCTCGCCCCACAGGGTCGGCAGGGTGTTGACGCGGAAGTCGATGGACTTGGTCTTCGACACGCGCATCTTGATCCGCCCGTCCTGCGGCTTACGCCGTTCGGAAATGTCCAGGCCTGCCATTACCTTGAGTCGCGCGGAAATACGGCTGGCCAACTGGATCGGCGGCTTGGCTACCTCATGGAGCATGCCATCGGTACGGAAACGTACACGGTAAATCTTTTCATAGGGCTCGAAATGCAGATCAGAGGAGCCGCCTCTGATCGCATCCAATAACATTTTGTTGACGAAACGCACCACCGGGGCGTCGTCTGTCTCTGCACTGGAATCATCATCCTGGCTTGCGCCCGCACCGGAACCGACATCCAGGCCTTCAAGATCCACGTCATCCAGGCCTGCAAGGCTGTCAGTGGCATTTTCGAATAGTTTCTCGATGATGATGCCGAGCTTGTCATCCTCGACCAGGATGGCTTCAGTAGTCAGGCCTGTGCTGAACTGCACATCGTTAATCGCCTGGTGGTTGGCTGGATCGGAGATGCCGACGAACAGCTTGTTGCCGCGTCGCCACAACGGAACTACCCGATGCTGGCGCACCAGCTTCTCGCTGATCAGATCCTTGGGCAGGCTGTCCCGATCAAGGCTGTTCAGGTCGCAGTAGGCGATACCGAATTGATCCGCCGCCAGTTCGGTCAAGGCCTGTCCTTTCACTAGCTTGCTCTGTACCAGATAGGTTACCAGCGACAACTTGTTGCGCTGGGCTTGCAACTGGGCCTGTTGAGCTGCTTTTTCATCGAGAAGTTCATGCAGGACGAGCTGGCGAGCCAGGCCGCTGAGCTGGATGGTATCGTTCATAGGATAGATCGCAGGAGGGCTATGGAAGGGTCTTATAGCGTAGTTGAGCTGAGCTGCCAAACGCTGTTACACCAACTGCCCAAAAGCGTCACATAATGTCGGATTGTGTATTTTAAATCGTCCTTGCTTTTCTCCAACCCCTGAGTGTGCGCCTCTCTGTGGACTTGGCATGCAAGATGCTTAAAGAGGGCAGGCGTTAGGCCTATTCATATCAACGGAGAGACACATGAAAGCTCAAAAAGGCTTCACTTTGATCGAGCTGATGATCGTTGTAGCGATCATCGGTATTCTGGCTGCGATTGCTCTGCCGGCCTATCAGGACTACACCGTTCGTACCCGTGTCAGTGAAGGTCTGGTTCTGGCTGAGCCCGCCAAACTGATGATCTCCACGGATGGAAGTGCTTCTACTGCTGATCTGACTCGCGCAACCACTACTTGGAACCAGCAATCCAATAATCTGGGTGCATCCAGTAAGTACGTAACATCTGTTTTGATGGATGCTGGTAACACCGGTGTTATCACTATTACGTATGTCGCTGACCAAGTGGGCTTGCCGACTGCCGGTAACACTCTGATTCTGTCTCCCTATATCAATGATGGTAACACTCGCACTGCTCTGGCGACTGCAGTGGCTGCTGGCACTCGTGGCACCATTGATTGGGCTTGCACTTCGGCATCGAACGCGACTGCCACTGCTCAGGGTTTCACCGGCATGGCAGCTGGTAGTGTGCCGCAAGAGTTTGCTCCTGCTCAGTGCCGCTAAAAGACGGAAAGTTGTGAGAAAGAGCGCTTAGGCGCTCTTTCTTTTTGAAGTTAGGGAATCAGCTATGAATGAGAAGATTAGGGCGTTCGCTGTTCACTTTCTAATTTCTGCCCTTGTCTGTTCATTGTTTTCCTGTTTTGCGTTTTGGGTTTGGTATCCAGGGCCGTTGTCGGCTCGTTTGGGGTTGTGGCATATACTATTGCTGTTGGTGATGGTGGACGTCGTTCTTGGGCCGCTCATGACCTTTATAGTGTATCGTAAGGGAAAGAACAGCCTTTTTTTTGATCTTTCGGTTATTTGCCTTCTTCAGTTTGTGGCCTTTGCTTATGGTGTATGGACTATTGCTGAAGGTCGGCCGGCTTGGTTGGTGTTCAATGTGGATCGTTTCGATTTGGTTCGGGTTTCCGATTTAGATCGAGTGAGTGTCAATGTTCGGGAGCAATACCGGCGAGCTCCTCTGTGGGGGGCGGGCATGGTGGCAGTAGCTTTACCTTTGCTTGCAAAGGAGCGTAGCGAGTTGCTAATGGATGTCCTGCGGACGGGTAGAGATATACCTTTTCGACCAGAGCTTTATGTGCCGCTTGCCCAACAGAAGCAGGCTATCAGATCCAAGCTAAGGCCTCTGTCAGAGCTTTCTGTGTTGAATACACGGTGGCAGTTGGTAGGTACCCTTACCAAATATCCCGAAGCTGATTGCTGGCTGCCGCTGAGAGTTGAAAATGATTCTCTCGTGGTGTTGATGACCAGAGAAACGGCGCAAATTGTGGCGATTGTTGATTTGCGGGCCTGGAAGCAAGGCTAAGGTGTATTTATAATGACAGCGTGCCGTGATATTGAATTTCTGAAGGCGAAATGCTATTTTCCCGTCCTCTTCGCTTTGGGCCCTTGGAGCGTTGATTGAATGTAAGCCGGATTAGCTCAGTCGGTAGAGCAGCTCATTCGTAATGAGAAGGTCGGGGGTTCGATTCCTCTATCCGGCACCAGTCGCAATAAAAAGCCCCGCTTCGGCGGGGCTTTTTATTGCCTGCGATTCGTTCAGAGGGTGAGGCGCATGGACAGGTCGACGGCCCTGACATCCTTGGTCAGGGTGCCGATGGAGATGTAGTCGACGCCGGTCTCGGCGATGTTGCGCAGGGTGCCCTCGTTGATTCCGCCGGAAGCCTCCAGCTTGGCACGGCCGGCGGTGAGGGCGACGGCGGTGCGCATGTCGTCCAGGCTGAGTTCGTCGAGCATGACGATATCGGCGCCGGCCTCCAGCGCCTGGCGCAGTTCATCGAGGTTCTCCACTTCCACTTCCACCGGCTTGCCGGGTGCTATGCGCCGGGCTTCGGCGATTGCCCGGTCGATACCGCCGCAGGCGGCGATGTGGTTTTCCTTGATCAGGAAGGCATCGTAGAGGCCGATGCGATGGTTGTGGCAACCGCCGCAGGTGACCGCGTACTTCTGCGCGAGGCGCAGGCCTGGCAGGGTCTTGCGCGTGTCGAGGAGCTTCACCGCGGTGCCGGCGACCAGGTCGGCGTAGTGCTGGCTGCGGGTGGCGGTACCGGAAAGCAGCTGGAGGAAGTTCAGCGCGCTGCGCTCGCCGGTGAGCAGGGCGCGGGCCGGGCCTTTTAGCTGGAACAGCGTCTGGTTCGGCTCGACTCGCTGGCCGTCCTCCACCTGCCAGGTCACCAGCACTCGCGGATCGACCTGGCGGAAGACCTCGTCGACCCAGGCGCGGCCCGCGATCGTCGCGTGCTCGCGGGTAATCACCCGGGCCTCGGCCTCGCGCTGTGGATCGATCAACTGAGCGGTAAGGTCGCCGCCGCCGACGTCTTCCGCCAGGGCGGTACGAACGTTGGCCTGGATTTCGCCTTGAAGGTCGGCAAGGGTGAGGTTAGGCATGGCGGGCTCCTGTACGAGATCGGGCGATTATACGGAGCGCGGCGGACGGCGTCTGTGCCTGCCTGGGCGCCGGTCGGGACGGCCGCCATTCATCGGCCTTCGCTTGTGTGAAGAGAGTCATGTCTATAGGAAAACCCTCTATCTAGATTTGAAAGTATCTCTATAATGAATGTAGATACTTGTTTTTGACGCCTGGAAATTGACGTTACGGACGACGCCAATCGATCCTCTGTGCCCGATTTTTGCCATTCCATGCGCGGCCGCGAGGGTGGCAGGAGAGTCCCGATGCAGAACGATGCCAATGTGGTGCACCTGACTAGGGTCGCTTCCGAGCCGTCGCCGAACGCCGGAGCGGGGCGCCTGCCGGTCATCCTCGTGCAGGTGCGCGACAAGGCGGCGTTGCAGCTGAAACAGGCGTTGCAGGCGTTGTTCGACAACGCCGACGACACCCTCTTCGAAATGGCCGACCGAGCCACCAGCAACCTCGAACAGAACGCTTTCTTCGAAGCCATGCGCGACCTGCGCCTCAAGCGCAAGAGTATCGAGCGGGTCTACCTGCAGAAGGTCTTCGAGGAGTTCTCGGCGCTCAACCAGGTACAGTCCGGCAAATCCGTGCCGACCCTGGATACCGTGTCCTTCGACAGCCTCAGCCTGGTACAGAACGAGGAACTGGAGGAGTCCGTCGCGGTGGACGCGATGGTGGCGCGGGTGATGAGCCGCGATGCCACCGCGCTGGCCCACCTGAGCACCCGCCTGAACACCCTGGTCGGCCGGAAGGTCGACGAGAAGAGCAATCCCCTCGCTCCGCGTCCGCTGACCGCGGCTTTCCTCGATGCCTGCCAGGGGCTCGGCGTCGAGATCAAGGTCAAGCTGATCATTCTCAAGCTGTTCGAGAAGTACGTCCTGGCCCATTGCGACCAGTTGTACGCCGAGGCCAACCAGATCCTGGTCGCTGCGGGCGTGCTGCCGGAACTCAAATCCGCGCTGCCGCGGCGTCAGCCCGCTGTCCGTCCCGAAGCGGTACGCGATGCCGGGACCCTGCAGGCACAGGCTGCGCTGCTCGACGGCGGTCAGCAGGAAGTCTTCGGCGCGCTGCAGGAACTGCTGGCGCAGGTCCGCGACAATCCTTCCTTCTACCGTCGCGAAACGCCTGAGAATGCCGCGCCGATTTCCAGCAACGACCTGATGCGCCTGCTTTCCCACCTGCAACAGCACTTGCCGGGCCCTGGCGCCGCGGAGTTCGACGTCCGCGACGGGGTCGACCAACTGCTCCAGCGGGTCAGCCACAAGAGCGGCCGTTCTCGGGTGGTCGGCCAGGTGGACGATGACGTCATCAACCTGGTGTCGATGCTGTTCGAATTCATTCTCGATGACCGCACCCTGCCTGATTCGCTGAAGGCCCTGATCGGTCGGATGCAGATCCCGATGCTCAAGGTGGCCCTGCTCGACAAGACCTTCTTCAGCCGCGGTAGCCATCCGGCGCGTCGCCTGCTCAACGAGATCGCATCCGCGTCGCTGGGCTGGGCCGAACACAATGATGCCCGGCGCGACAGCCTGTACCAGAAGATCGAACAGGTCGTGATGCGGCTGTTGAACGACTTCGTCGACGACCCGGCGATCTTCGCCGAGTTGCTGGAGGACTTCATTGCCTTCACCGGCGACGAGCGCCGCCGCAGCGAGCTCCTCGAGCAGCGCACCCGCGACGCCGAGGAAGGCCGCGCCAAGGCCGAACTGGCTCGGCAGGACGTGGAGCAGGTGCTGAACCAGCGACTGCTCGGCAAGGTCCTGCCGGAGGTGGTGGTGCGCCTGCTGCGGGATGCCTGGAGCAAGGTGATGCTGCTGATCTGCCTCAAGCATGGCAAGGCTTCGGCCGAGTGGCGGGAGGCCCTGGATACCATGGACGAGTTGATCTGGAGCGTCGGCCCGCATGACGATCCGCTGTCCCGCCAACAGTTGCTGGAGCGTGTGCCTGGCCTGCTCAAGGCGCTGCGTGAGGGATTGGCCAGCGCAGCCTTCGATCCGTTTTCCACCGGAGAATTCTTCAGCCAGCTGGAAACCCTGCATGTCCAGGGTCTGCAGCGCGACAAGCGCGGCGAGGCGGCTGTCGCGGACAGCCCCCTGCTCGACGAAGCGAGCCCGGGCACGGCCGCGGAAAAGCCCCGGGCGCCGGTCATGCTGCGGGCGGTCGAGGAAATCGTCCTGACCTCGCCGGACGCCGCCCCGGCGCCTGTCGAGAGCGAAGTGCGCCTGCCGGACAACGACGAGGCACTGCTGCGGGTCGATGCGCTGCGTGTCGGCAGTTGGGTGGAGATCCAGGAGGACGCCGAGCACAAGCTGCGCTGCAAGCTGGCGGCAGTGATCCGGCCCACCGGTCGCTACATCTTCGTCAATCGCACCGGGATGAAGGTCCTGGAAAAGACCCGCATGGGCCTGGCGGTGGAGTTTCGCCGGCAGGCGGTACGCCTGCTGGACGATGCCTTGCTGTTCGACCGGGCCCTGGAGTCGGTGATCGGCAACCTGCGGCGCCTCAAGGGCGCCTAGCCGCTTCTCGAGGACCCGGCGGATGCCGGGTCTTTTCGTTCTTGCGGGTAATACCTTTCCTCGACGCATGTCGAAGCGGCCGATCCAGAGCCCGCCTGATCGTCATTCCGGCGCCGCTGGATTAGAGTGGGGGCTCGTTCAGGAGCCCGTATGCATTTCGATTCCGTTACCGGCTGGGTCCTTGGCGTCCGCCACTGCCCTTCACCGAATTTCAACCTGCGTCCGCAAGGGGACGCGGTGTCGCTGCTGGTCATCCACAATATCAGCCTGCCGCCGGGACAGTTCGGCACCGGCAAGGTCCAGGCGTTCTTCCAGAATCGCCTGGACCCGAACGAACATCCCTATTTCGAGGAGATCCGCCACCTGACGGTTTCCGCGCATTTCCTCATCGAACGCGACGGCGCCATCACCCAGTTCGTCTCCTGTCACGACCGCGCCTGGCATGCCGGGGTTTCCTGCTTCGACGGTCGCGAGGCGTGCAACGACTTCTCCCTTGGCATCGAACTGGAGGGGACCGACACGGAACCGTACACGGACGCGCAGTACACTGCCCTGGCCGGGCTGACGCGGCTGTTGCGCGCGGCCTTCCCGGCGATCACCCCGGAACGCATCCAGGGCCACTGCGATATCGCCCCGGAACGCAAGACCGATCCCGGCGAGGCTTTCGACTGGTCGCGCTACCGCGCCGGATTGACCTATTCCAAGGAGGAAACATGACGTTCCTGGTGTTGCTGCTGGCCCTTGCGCTGGAGAAGTTCTCCGGCTGGCGCCGGCGTATCCAGCGCGATGGCGCCTGGCTCGCCTGGCTGGGCCTGGTCGAGGACCTGCCCTCGGTGTCCCGCCGCTCCTGGCTGGGGCTGCTGCTCGCGGTGGTCCTGCCGTTGCTGCCGCTGGCCCTGCTGCTGACATTGCTGCAGCCGCTGGCCTATGGCTGGCTGAGCCTCCCGCTGCATCTTCTGGTGGTGGTCTACAGTCTCGGCCGCGGCGACGTCATGGCCGACCTCGGGCCGTTCCGCGACGCCTGGCGGCGCGAGGAGGCCCAGGCTGCCTTCCATGTCGCCGAACGCGATCTGGGGATCCTGGGCGGCAGCGAGAGCGAACTGATCGGCCGGGTGCACGGCCATCTGCTCTGGCAGGGCTACCAGAGCTTCTTCGCGGTGATCTTCTGGTATGCCTTGCTCGGCCCGGTGGCGGCCCTGGCCTATCGCCTGCTGGCACTGGCGCTGGAGCACGCCCGCCAGCCGGCGTTGCGCGAACAGGCGGCGCGCGTCCGGCATATCCTCGACTGGTTGCCGGTGCGTGCGCTGGTGCTGAGCTTCGCCCTGGTCGGCAACTTCCTCGCGGTTATCCGCGTGTTGCTGCACTGGCTGCTGGCCTGGGACATCTCGGCGGCCGCGCTGCTGGGCAAGGCCGGACGGGTCGCCAGCGATGTCGAAGCGGTCGAACTGGGTGCCGCCGGCGTCGCCAGCCTGGATGCGCTCTGGCAATTGCTGGTGCGCGCGGCCGTGCTCTGGTATGCCGTGTTCGCCTTCTGCGCGCTGTTCCTCTGAGCGTAGCGACGGGGAATCCGCCTGCGATTCCCCGTTAACCTTAAGTTACAGAACACCAGGCCGATATCGGGTACACAGGTGAACGTGTCCGCATGATTTCGAAAGGCCATTACCGAGCGGACTCCGTGCGTCAATGTCGTCACGCGGCGGCATCTCTCAGAACGATAAGAACAATCAGGAGACGTCTGGGTGAAGACCGTACTCTATCCCGCCATCGCGCTGATGAACCGGCTCAGCTTCGGCATGAAGTTCGGCCTGATCAGCGTGCTGTTCTTCCTGCCGCTGCTGATCACCAGCTTCTATCTGGTGCGCGATGCCTATCGCCAGTTCAGTGACACCCGGATCGAACTGCAGAGCTTGACGCTGCTGGGTAGCGGACTTCAGATCCGGCGTGGCCTGGAGTCCCTCAACGATCTGTTGCAGATCAATGCGGTCATCGGCCAGTCCGGCAAGGCCGGCGATCTGGAAGCGCGCATCGCGGACGTCCAGAAGGGGCTGCGCGGGCGGCTCGAGGCGCTGGCGCCGCTCAGCGAGGATGGTGCGGCGGTAGCCGAATTCGAGGCCCAGCGCGACCGGTTGCTCAACGGCTTGCAGGCCGTGGAGGCCGAAGGGTCCCTGCAGGGCAAGGGCGCACGGGCGGAGAAGCTGCTCGGTAGCGCACAGGTATTCATCAAGTTGCTCATCGCCCAGGCCGGGCTCAGCCAGGACAGCCAGCGCCAGGTGCGCCAGCTCAGCGAGCTGGTCGGCTCGATAACGCCGGAGGTGACGGCGGCCATCAGCAAGGGGCGCGCCATCGGCGCCTACTCCCTGGGCCAGGGTTTCCTCAATTCGTCCTCCAGCGCGCGGCTCGACGAACTGCTGCTGGAGTTCGAGAAACTGCATGGCGAGTATGGCCTGAAGCTGCAGGAGTCCCTGGCCGGCAGCCCACAGCTGCTCGAGGAGGCCGCCCAGGCCAGTCGCGAGACCCTGAAGAGCCTGGGGCAGTTGTTCGAGGACCGGGTGATCGTGGCCGAGACGCTGGATACCCCGTGGACGCAGTTCTACGATCAGGTCAGCGCGGCGATGGACAAGACCTACCAGCTCGACGACGCCGTTCTCGGCTATCTCGATACCCAGTTGCAAAAGCGCCTGCAACAGGTGCGCACGCAGATGCTGTTGCTAGTCGCCGCGCTGGCCGTGGTTTTCGCCGCGATCCTATACCTCTACGGCGGTTTCTACGTTTCCACCCGCGCCACCCTGAAGGATCTCGGGCGAATGATGGAGCGCGTCGCCGGCGGCGACATGACGGTCAGCTTCCAGGCCCGCAGCCGTGACGAGCTGGGCGAGCTGGGACAATCGTTCAACGAATCGGTGGCGAAGATCCACGACCTGATCGAGCGGGTCAGCCAGACCGTCGGCGAGGTCGAGCGGCAGACCCTGCGCGTCGAGTCGGTGTCGGCCGAAAGCAACCAGGCGGTAGCCGGGCAACGCAGCCAGATCGAGCAGGTGGCCACGGCGATGAACCAGATGGCCGCTACCGCCCAGGAAGTGGCGCGCAGCGCGGCGATGGCGGTGAGCAGCGCGAACAGCGTGAACCAGGAAACCCTCAGCGGGCGCAGCCTGGTCGAGTCGCAGGTGGGTAGCATCCAGCGCCTGGCCGGCGAGATCGACCAGTCGGTGGCGGCGATCAATCGCCTGGCCAGTGACAGCGCCTCGATCAGCCAGGTGCTGGATGTGATCAAGGGCATCGCCGAACAGACCAACCTGCTGGCGCTCAATGCGGCGATCGAGGCCGCTCGTGCCGGGGAGCAGGGGCGCGGTTTCGCGGTGGTGGCCGACGAGGTGCGCACGCTGGCCAAGCGCACCCAGCAGTCCACCGCCGAGATCGAACAGATGATCCTGCGCCTGCAGGGCGGCGTCGATGCGGCGGTGAAGGCGATGGCCAGCAGCCACCATACCGCCGATGGCACGGTCAACGAGTCGGCGCAGGTGCAGCAGGCACTGGAGAATATCCTCGGCGCGGTGGGCATGATCGTCGACCAGAACCAGCAGATCGCCGCCGCCGCCGAGCAACAGACCGCCGTGGCCCACGATATCGACCAGAACATCGTCGAGATCAACCAGGCCGGCGAGCGCACCGCGGAAGGCGCCAGCCAGACCGAACGGGCCAGCCGCGAACTGGGCGCCCAGGTGACCCAGCTGAAACGCCTGATCGGCGCGTTCCGGGTGTAGGCGCAAGGCCTGCGCGGGACGTTTTTCATCCATCCGATTGAACGCTGGGCGGACGGGGACATTCCACTGTCATGCACATGGGGTAAAGGCTGAGCAGGTCAATCCGGCGGTGCGACAGGCGGAGGCGAAATCGCGGCATTTTTTTATTGATCTCGCGTCCCCTTGGTCCTAAAGTTCGCGCCCGAACGTCCATGCTGGAAACGATCCATCCGGCTCAAGTACTGACGACGAGAGATCGCCTTGTGGCAAGGCGACGTCCGCTGCTCAAGCGGCCAGGTCGTCGCGCGGGACACGCGCGCGACCTACCAGGATGAACAGGCGGTGGCTGCCGGCAGGCAGGTGATACTCGGCGACATGCCTTGGGAAGTAGGCGAACCAAAGTGGGGAAACGGATTAGACGTTCAGCTTCACCCCTACGAATCCATGTGTTTTGCCATTGGGAGTCCCAACCATGTCCATCAAGGTCGAGGATTATTTCGCCCCTGAAACCTTCCAGCGCATGAAGGCCTTCGCCGACAAGCAGGAAACCCCCTTTGTAGTCATCGACAAGCAGACCATCGCCGATGCCTACGACCAACTGACCGACTGCTTCCCCTTCGCCAGGATCTACTACGCGGTGAAGGCCAATCCCGCTACCGAAATCACCGAGCTGCTGCGCGACAAGGGTTCGAACTTCGATATCGCCTCGATCTACGAACTGGACAAGGTGATGAAGACCGGCGTCGGTCCGGAGCGCATCAGCTACGGCAACACCATCAAGAAATCCAAGGACATCCGCTACTTCTACGAGAAGGGCGTGCGCCTGTTCGCCACCGACTCCGAAGCCGACCTGCGCAACATCGCCAAGGCCGCTCCCGGCGCCAAGGTCTACGTGCGTATCCTCACCGAGGGCTCGACTACCGCAGACTGGCCGTTGTCGCGCAAGTTCGGCTGCCAGACCGACATGGCCATGGACCTGCTGATCCTGGCCCGCCAGCTGGGCCTGGAGCCCTACGGCATTTCCTTCCACGTCGGTTCGCAGCAGCGCGACATCTCGGTGTGGGACGCGGCGATCGCCAAGGTCAAGGTGATCTTCGAGCGCCTGAAGGAAGAAGACGGCATCGTCCTGAAGATGATCAACATGGGCGGCGGCTTCCCGGCCAACTACATCACCAAGACCAACGACCTGGAAACCTATGCGGAGGAGATCATCCGCTTCCTCAAGGAGGACTTCGGCGACGACCTGCCGGAAATCATCCTCGAGCCGGGCCGTTCGCTGATCGCCAATGCCGGCATCCTGGTCAGCGAAGTGGTGCTGGTCGCCCGCAAGTCGCGGACCGCCGTGGAGCGCTGGGTCTATGCCGACGTCGGCAAGTTCTCCGGACTGATCGAAACCATGGACGAGTCGATCAAGTTCCCGATCTGGACCTGTCTCTTATACACATCTCCGAGCCCACGAGACAGGCAGAAATCTCGTATGCCGTCTTCTGCTTGAAAAAAAAAAAACCACAAAAAAAAACAACCAAAAAAAAAAAAAAAAAAAAAAAAGGAATACATATTATGCATCACGAACCACCGCCAACACACTGCTACCATCATTTACCGGTACTTCCAGTATGACGACTACCACACCT